>Ga0209399_10001959_pt1 | contig 10278 bp, 11 predicted proteins | sample OV2TP3_FD_184130 | JGI IMG/M metagenome (GOLD analysis project Ga0209399, IMG submission 184130) | Hot spring microbial communities from Beatty, Nevada to study Microbial Dark Matter (Phase II) - OV2 TP3 (SPAdes) (version 3) | ecosystem: Environmental > Aquatic > Thermal springs > Hot (42-90C) ... | reverse complement strand
TTCCGGACCAGAGCACGTTGTCAATGACAACGAGGCCGCCCGGTCGCAGCAATTCCAGCACGCGCTCGTAGTAATCGGCGTATTCTGTTTTTTCCGCATCGAGGAAGGCGAAATCGAACCGGCCTTTCTGGCCACCGGCCAGCAATTCATCCAGGGTGCTGATGGCAGGTTGCAGGCGGAGATCGATCCTGTCGGCGACCTTCGCCTTTTCCCAGTACTGCCGTGCCGTGCGCGTGGACTTGGCGTCGATATCGCAGGCGATGATGCGGCCACCTTCGGGCAACGCCTGCGCCATGCACAGCGTGCTGTAGCCGGTGAAGACGCCGATTTCGATGATACGTTCCGCTTTCATCAGTCGCACCAGCAGGGCCATGAACTGCCCCTGTTCCGGTGCGATCTGCATCATGGCGAGGGGATGGGTGGCCGTGGCCTCCCGCAATTCGCGCTGGACGTCCGTTTCCCGGAGCGAAACGGACAGCAGATAGGTGTACACGTCATCCGTGAGCTTCAGGGTCGTTCTTGACATAATGGCCGTTTAAACAGCGGATTGGTCAAACCGGAACCCGGAAAACCGCGTACAGGGCCCGATGCAGGAACCGATTGTACTCAAACAGCAACATGAGAACCATGTCGCGCTGATACAGTTCACGGATACGCATATTCAGGCCGGCGAGGGACCGCACTTTGAGGGGATTGATACCGCCGCGTCGCTGGCACAGGTGATCGATCACGCGAAGCGGCATCACTGGCCGCCCGACGCCGTGCTGATGACCGGCGACCTGGCACACGAGCCGGACGCCCCGGCCTACGAACGGCTGCTGAACCTGTTAGCTGGCATCGATCGCCCGGTGTTCTGCCTGCCCGGCAATCATGATGCGCCTGACATCATGCACCGTTTGCTCCGCACGGCTCTCATCAGCACGGCGAAAACCATCCTCGCCGGAAACTGGCTCATCATCCTGCTCGATACCTGCCTGCCGGGATCGGAAGCCGGCTATCTGGATGAAGAGGAACTGGCGTTGCTTGACAGCCGGCTGGACGGTTATCGCGACCGGTATGCGCTGATCTGCCTCCATCATCAACCCGTGCCGATCGGCAGTCCGTGGATGGACAGGATGGGCCTCACGAACGCCGATGCCCTGTTCGCGATTACAGACAGGTACAACCAGGTCCGGGGAATCCTGTGGGGGCATGTCCACCAGGAATTCATGACATGGCTCGGCGATGCGCTGTTGCTGGCCAGTCCGTCCACCAATGTCCAGTTTGCCCCCGGCGCGGAAAGCTACCGCCGCGATGACAAGCGTCCGGGTTACCGGCTCCTCCGCCTGACAACAGCGGGGGCGATCGCTACCGAGGTCATCAGGATCTAACTAAAGGGGTCAGAGCCCTTTTCCCTCACTCCAGGGAAAAGGGCTCTGACCCCTTTACTAGCGGGTTACCTTGTTGCGCAGATAGACAGGGGCCGCTTGTTCAGGCGAGAGAATCTCGCCTTTTCTGAATGCCTCTACTGCCAGCACGGCCACGTCGACGGCGGAAGGATAACGGTCAGCATCGTAGCCCGCCAGTTGCTGTCCCAAGTGCCGGGAAAGCCGGTCGCCATGCCGTAACCAGCCGGTACCGGCGCCGAAACACCGGGCGTTCTCCGGCACGCGGACATCGTCCGGCGCGCATACGCACTCTTCTCCTTCCAGCATGGCGTGTTCCCGGATGCGGTAGCAGCCGTAATAGAGTTCTCCCATGCGCGCGTCGATGGCCGCCAGGATATGCTCGCCATTGTTTTTTGCACCCTCCGCCAGGGCGGCAAGCGATGAAACAGCGACGAGCGGCAGGCCGCTGGCAAAGGCCAGCCCCTGGGCCACGCCCGCGGCGATGCGCACGCCCGTGAAGGAACCCGGACCCCGGCCAAAACCGATCGCATCCAGTTGATCCAGGGTTAACCGCGCCTCCAACAATACGGCGTCGATCATCGGCAGGATCAGTTCCGCGTGACGCCGCGGTGCCAGATCGAAACGGGACGTGATATCGCCGTCCCGGTACAGCGCGGCGGAACACGCCTCCGTGGAAGTGTCAAGCGCAAGAAGTTTCATGCCGGTAATCCGTGTATGTCGAATAACCTGGAGGCATTATGGCACAGGCACGGGGGATCAGGCGGCGGATCATGATTGGGTTATAATGACGGCCCATGTTCAAACCTTACGAAGCGTTTATCGGCTTGCGTTATGTGCGCGCAAAGCGGCGCAATCATTTCATTTCCTTTATTTCGATGACGTCGATGGTGGGCGTTGCGCTGGGCGTGCTGGCGCTAATTACCGTATTGTCGGTGATGAACGGTTTTGAAAAGGAACTGACTGATCGGATCCTGGGCATGGCATCGCATGCCACGATTGTCTCCCGCGACAGGACATTTTCCGACTGGCGGGATCTTGCCGAAAAAATCGATCACCATCCTTCAATCAAGGGCATCGCGCCCTATTTCCAGGCGGAGGGCATGCTGGTTTACGCGGGCAACGTCAACGGTACGGTAGTCCGCGGCATCCTGCCCGAGGAGGAGCCCAAGGTCTCCGTCATCGCGGAACGCATGGTGGCCGGCAGCTTCGACGGCCTGCGCGCAGGACGGTTCGACATGATCATCGGCGCGGAACTGGCGAGGGCCCTCGGCGCGGGCATCGGCGACAAGATCACCCTCGTCGCGCCGCAAACGAACGTCACCCCTGCGGGCATCATGCCGCGTCTCAAACAGTTCACGGTCGCGGGTATCTTCGAGATCGGCATGCACGAATTCGACAGCGCGCTGGCGCTGATACACCTTGATGACGCCAGGCGGCTGTTCAGGAACCACGGCGCGGCGGGACTCCGGCTCAGGACAGACGATATCTTCAGGGCGCCTGAAATCAGCCGCGAGATACTGAAGGACCTGCCCGGCCAGTACTGGGTGGTGGACTGGACACAGCGCCATGCGAATTTTTTCCGCGCCCTCAGGACGGAAAAGACCGTCATGTTCGTAATCCTCACGCTGATCGTGGCGGTGGCGGCGTTCAATATCATTTCCACCCTGGTGATGGTCGTCACCGACAAGCAGGCGGATATCGCGGTGCTCAGGACGATCGGCGCGAGCCCCGGCAGCATCATGAAGATCTTCATCATCCAGGGCGTGGTCATCGGTGTCGTGGGCATCGTGCTCGGCGTCATCGGCGGGGTATGGCTGGCCTCGAACGTGGAAACACTGGTCCCGGCCATCGAGGAATTCTTCCACGTGAAATTCCTGTCCCCGGATGTCTATTACATCAGCGAACTCCCCTCGGATATGCACTGGGAAGACGTTTTGATCATCAGCTTCGTGGCATTCATGTTCTGCCTCCTGGCCACTCTGTACCCTGCCTGGCGGGCGGCGAAGACACACCCCGCCGAGGCACTGCGTTATGAATAATCCCGCGGTTATCAGCAGCCACGGTCTCGAGCGCACCTTCAGCGACGCCGGCCTGCAGGTGGAGGTGCTGCAGGGCGTCGACCTCGAGGTCAACGAAGGCGATCGCATTGCCATCGTGGGGGCGTCGGGGTCGGGCAAGAGCACCCTGCTGCATCTGCTGGCCGGCCTGGACCTTCCCACCGGGGGCGAGATCCGCATATCAGGCAGGTGTTTTTCAAGCCTGTCCGAAGCGGAGCGCGGCGTGATCCGCAACAGAACATTGGGATTTATCTACCAATTACATCATCTGTTGCCGGAATTCACCGCGCTTGAAAACGTCGCGATGCCCCTCCTGATCGGTGAAAACGAGGCCGGGGCGGCGCAGGAGGCCGCGGCGGAGATCCTGGGCCGGGTAGGGTTGGGCAACCGGCTGCAGCATAAACCGGGCGAATTGTCCGGCGGCGAGCGCCAGCGCGCGGCCATCGCCAGGGCCCTGGTGGGCCGGCCCAAATGCGTACTCGCCGATGAACCGACCGGCAACCTGGATGAACACACGGCGGACCAGGTGTTCAATATCATGCTCGAACTGAACCACGCTATCGGCACCGGCCTCGTCATGGTGACTCACAATATGCATCTGGCGGCCAGGATGGACCGGATCTATGAACTGCACGGCGGGAAACTGAATGAACGCGGCGCGCGGCAATAGGCGGACCGTGCAGGGCGAAATGGCGGTTACGCGGTATCCCCCCCACCGTTGTTTTGTTTGTCCCGGCGCAGGCGCCGCTCTTCCCATTTGCGAACAAGCGACAGCCGCCACAGCAATCTGACGGCGGTATAACCGGCTGCCGCACTGAGTGTGCCGAGTATGGCACAGCCCAGGACCAGTGGCTCCCAGATGTGTATGAAAGTCTCCGAAAACCACAGGAACGAGAATTCGAAGGCGATATTTTTCACCGGCACATTCAGCAGCGAGCTTCCAATCGTGTAGGCAAGGAAAAACAGCGGCGTGAAGGTCAGCGGGTTGGTGATGAAGGCAAACACGACCGCCAACGGGAGGTTCACGCGCAGCAGGATGGCCGCCGCCGCCGCGATGAGCACCTGGACCGGCAGGGGGATGAAGGCACAGAACAGGCCTACCGAGACTCCCCCGGCCGAAGAATGCCGGTTCAAGTGCCAGATATTCGGGTCGTGCAGCAGGATGCCCAGGAAACGCAGGTGCCTGTGGTCCTGAAAGACGTGGCGTTCAGGAAGATGGCGCTTGATGAATGTCCTGAGACTCATTCGGGGTACCGGTAGCAAAAAAGGCGCTATTATAGCCGCACGATCCGGCATCTCGTGAATAGCCGCGGTGGCGGCGGTTATGCCGCGAAAGGATTGACACGGAGCATTTGTCATGCGTGCAGGGACGTTCGCATTTCTGGCAGGCATTTTGACGGTTCTGCTGTTCCGGGAACTGCCCCCTTCCTCCCTGCTGTGTGCTTTCCCCGGTGTTTTGATCTGCCTGTTGTACCGATCGCCCTGGCTCCGAGTGCCGGCCTGCCTCCTGTGCGGGCTGTTTTGGGCCCTGCTGCGCGCGGAAATTATCCTCTCTCACGGCCTCGACAGGGAGATTGAGGGCAAGACCCTGAAGGTCACCGGCCAGGTGCAATCGCTGCCGGTGGAGCGGGATGAGAAAGTGCAGTTTGATTTTCGGATCGAGGCCATCACGGACGCGGCGGGCCGCGCCTGGACCAGCCCGGGACGGGTCAGGCTGAACTGGCACCGGCCGAACATGCGGTTAATCCCCGGCGAACGCTGGCAATTGGCCGTGCGCCTGAAACGGCCTTACGGCTTCATGAATCCAGGGGGCTTTGATTACGAGCGTTGGCTGTTTCAGCACCGCATCCGGGCCACGGGGTATGTCGTTGCCAGTGCCGGCAATGCCCCCCTCGGGCGGGTCACCGGCCAGCCCGTCAACCGGATCCGTCATGGCTTGCGCGAGGCCATCGGTGACCGGCTCGAGGACCATCCTTATCGGGGCCTGGTGACCGCCCTCAGCATTGGCGATCGCAGCCAGGTGCCGCCGTTGCAGAAAGACACCCTCGTGGTCACCGGCACGAACCACCTGCTGGCGATATCCGGGTTGCATATCGGCCTGATCGCCGGGCTGGTATTTTTCCTGGCGCGGCGCTTGTGGCCGGTGTGCGGGACGCTGGCACTCCGCCTGTCCGCGCCGGCGTTTGCCGCCCTGGCCGCAATGCAGGCGGCCCTGATCTATGCCGCGCTCGCCGGTTTTTCGATACCCACCCAGCGCGCCCTGATCATGCTCGCCACGATTATGTGGTCGGTATTCAGTTACCGGCGATACGCCTGCACGGACGTGATACTCCTCGCCCTGCTCCTGGTGTTGATCGCGGATCCCTTTGCCGTCATGGCTGCCGGCTTCTGGTTGTCTTTTGGCGCCATCGCCGTCATCGCTTACGGCATGTCCTGCCGGCCGGGTGCGGCCGGCGCCTTGAGGCGCTGGGGCCGGGTGCAGGTATACGTGGCTGCCGGGCTGATGCCCCTGATGCTGCTCTGGTTTCAGCAGGTCCCGGTGCTGGGCATTCCCGCCAACCTTGTGGCCGTGCCCTGGGTCAGCCTGGTCGTCGTGCCGCTGGCCCTGGCCGGCACTCTGTTGACCGGTGCCTGGTCCTTCCTGGCGAGTCTGTGTCTGGAGGCGGCCGCGGACGCGCTGGCGCTGTTATGGCCTTTCCTGTCATGGCTTGCACAGCAGGAGATCGCCCTCTGGAAGGGGCCTGTTCCGCCGGTGGCGGGCCTGTTGGCCGGTGTCGCCGGTGTGCTCATCCTGTTGCAACCCTTTGGCCTGCCGGGACGATGGCTTGGGTTGATCGGTCTGCTGCCGCTGATCACGCCCCGTGTTCCCCAACCGGCGGAAGAGGAACTGTGGTTCACCCTGCTGGACGTAGGACAGGGCTTGTCGGCAGTGGTGCGGACGCGCCACCATACGCTGGTTTACGATACCGGTGCGAGATTCAGTGAACATTTCAACGCCGGTGACGCGGTGCTGGTCCCTTACCTGCGCAATGCCGGAGTGGACCGCGTGGATGTCCTGGTCATCAGTCATGGTGACAATGATCATGCCGGTGGAACAGCCCCCCTGTTGTCGGCGTACGCAGTGGACACGGCATTGACCAGCGTACCGGACAAACTTGATTTCCCCCGCGCGGTAACCTGTCGCGACGGCCAGTCATGGACGTGGGACGGGGCGGTGTTCCGGGTACTCCATCCCGACGATCCGGCCGGATACAGCAGCAACAACCGGTCCTGCGTATTGAAAGTCGATCTTGCCGGACACTCGATTCTGTTAAGCGGCGATATCGAAAAGGACGCGGAGTACCGGCTGGTGAGAAAATTCAGGAGCCGCCTGACATCGTCGCTATTGGTCGCTCCGCATCACGGCAGCAAATCATCCTCCAGCGCGGAATTTATCACGGCCGTCAATCCGGTGACGGTGCTCTTTCCCGCCGGATATCGCAATCGATTCAATTTCCCCAATAGGGATATAATAGGCAGGTATGCGTCCCGCGGTATCGGGATATATACCACTGCCCGTGATGGTGCGATATCCGTCAAAGTAACATCCTCCGGAATGACCTTTGCCACGCACCGGCGGACGGGAAAGCGGTTCTGGCATACAGAATTCTGATCATGATCGGCAATTAAGGGGGTCCGGGTGCTGGAACTGGTGAAAGCGGGCGGCTGGGTGATGTGGCCCATATTACTGTGTTCCGTGCTCTCCCTCGCCATCGTGGCGGAGCGCTTCTGGTCCCTGCGGAAAAAACGCATTGTCCCCAGGAACCTGGTGGCCAGGGTATGGCAATGGGAAAAGGTCGGCCACCTCGATGACAGGCGCATCAATGCCCTGCGGATGGGTTCGCCGCTCGGGAGGATACTCGCGGCTGGTCTGGTCAACCGTCGGCATGAACGCGAAGTCATGAAAGAGAGCATCGAGGAGGTTGGCCGGCACGTGGCCCATGAACTGGAGCGGTTCCTGAATACCCTCGGGACCATTGCCTCCATCACCCCGCTGCTGGGGCTGCTCGGCACGGTGCTGGGCATGATCAAGATCTTTTCGGTGATCACGACGCACGGCGTTGGCGATCCCAGCATTCTCGCGGAAGGAATAGCGGAGGCGTTGATCACGACGGCCGCGGGCCTGACCGTGGCCATCCCCACCCTGATGTTTCACCGCTATTTCCGCGGCAAGGTGGACGAGCTTGTCGTCACCATGGAGCAGGAAGCCCTGAAAATGATTGAAGTCATGCAGGGACTGCGGGAAAAGGAAGGTACCGGCGAGAGAAACAACTGATCATGAATTTCCAGCCCGAGCGGAAAGAAGACGTTGAGCTGAACATCACACCGCTGATCGACGTGGTGTTTCTCCTGCTGATTTTCTTCATGATCACCACAACCTTCGAACGGGAGTCCGAGCTCAGCATCACCCTGCCTGAGGCCAGCCGGGAAGTGTCCGAAGCGAAACCGGACGCTATCAGGGTCTCCGTAGACGCCCGTTCGCGCGTCTATGTCAACGATCAGGCCCTGCTGAATACGCGGACGACGACGATCAAGGAGGCGATTGACAAGGTACTGGGCGACCTCCGGGATGTGCCGGTTATCATCAGCGCCGATGCCGAGGCAACGCACCAGATTGTGGTCAATGTCATGGACGCGGCCAGGCAACTGGGACTCGTCAAAATCACGTTCGCCACCAGGACGGTAGAAGAGGAAAGTTGACTGCACGGGAAACGGATGCCCGCCACCTTCGCCATCCCCGCCATGCTGACGCCTGAATTTGTCGAGGAGCTCTGGTACGGCCGGCATCCGGCCTCGCTGCTGCTTGCCCCCCTGGGATGGGCGTACCGGTTTTGTATATCATCGCGCCGCCTCGCCTATGCAACGGGGCTGATCCCGATCCAGCGCATGCCGGGGCCGGTCATCGTCGTAGGCAATCTCACCGTGGGCGGGTGCGGCAAAACGCCGCTGGTGATCTGGCTCGCGAATTTTCTCAAGAACAGCGGCTTTCGCCCGGGCATTGTCAGCCGGGGTTACGGTGGGACAGCCCGGCACTGGCCGCAGCAGGTCAGGCCGGACAGCGATCCAGGTACGGCGGGTGACGAACCGGTACTCATCGCCCGGCGGACAGGCTGCCTGGTGGCCGTTTCTTCGGACCGCTGTGCCGCGGCAAGAGGATTATTCGAGCATGCCGGGTGCGACGTCATCATCAGCGACGACGGCCTGCAGCATCTCGCGCTTGGAAGGGACATCGAGATCGTGGTCGTTGATGCCGTAAGAAGATTCGGTAACGGACGCTGTCTGCCCGCAGGCCCGCTTCGGGAACCCGCAAAGAGACTGAAAAAGGCCGATATGGTGGTCACCAACGGCCTGCCCTGGCGCGGCGAATTCGGGATGGATTACGTCGCGCGGTCGCTGCATTTTCTCGCGGATGACACGAGAACATGCGAACTGTCGGCCTTTGCGGGCAAGACGGTACATGCCGTTGCCGGCATCGGTTTCCCGGCAAGGTTTTTCAGCCTTCTGCGCCGTTACGGCCTCCAGGTCAGGGAACACGCTTTCCCCGATCATCACCGGTTCAGGCGCGATGACATACGGTTTAACGACGATCTGCCGGTGGTGATGACCGAAAAAGATGCAGTAAAATGCTTTGGCCTGGCGGGCGACAGGCACTGGTACCTGCCGATTGACGTCAGAATGGACAATACGTTTGAACACCGATTTTCCATGCTGTTGAAGGAAGCCATCCATGGACAAGAAACTGCTTGAGATACTGGTCTGCCCCGTCACCAAGGGACCGCTAATCTACGACAAGGAAAAACAGGAACTGATTTCCCGATCCGCTCGCCTTGCCTATCCGATCCGGGACGGCATTCCAGTCATGCTTGAAGACGAAGCGCGCACGCTGTCCGACGAGGAGCTGGAAAAGCTGCCGAAGTGACGGTCGCGTTCAAGGTCATCATACCCGCGCGCTATGCTTCGACGCGGTTTCCGGGGAAGGTGTTGGCGGAGATCGGCGGCAAATCCCTGCTTGAGCACGTCTATAATACGGCAGATCAAAGTGCGGCGGAATCCGTCATCATCGCAACCGACTCTGCTGAAATCTGCAGGAAGGCTGAAAATTTTTGCAGTCAGGTGCAGATCACGGCGGATACCCACGCGTCGGGCACGGAACGCCTGATCGAGGTGGTGGAGCGGCTGAACGAGCCTGACGACAGCATCATCGTCAACCTCCAGGGCGATGAATTCAACATGCCCCCCGCGCTTGTCGATCAGGTGGCGGCCGCCCTTGACGGTTGTGACGGGGCCGAGATGGCGACCCTGTGCACCCCCATCACCGAGGTGGTGGATTTCGCCAACCCCAATGTCGTGAAGGTCATCTTCGATCGCGATCATTTCGCGCTGGATTTCCGGCGTGATCCTGTCAGGTGGTACGGAAACGGTCCTGCGCCCGCGCCGGGCATCCTGGGTTACCGTCACATCGGCATTTACGCGTACCGGGCCGGATTCCTGAAAGGTTATAAAACGCTTTCGCCCGGCAAGCGCGAACAACAGGAAAGGCTCGAGCAGTTGCGCATGCTGGAACACGGGCGGCGGATCCATGTCGCGATTGCCGCCGACAGGCCCGGGATCGGTATCGATACCCCCGAAGACCTGGCGCGGGCAAGATCCCGATGGGAAAGTGAAAAGCGGAATGCGGAAAGTGAAAGCAAGGATTCAGAACCGGGTAATGAGTGATGAGTGACAAGATACCGGTTTCCTGTCCCACAAATAACATTCGTAATTCCGGGCTGCCGGGTAGTTCTCCGGAAGAC
>Ga0209399_10001958_pt1 | contig 10283 bp, 9 predicted proteins | sample OV2TP3_FD_184130 | JGI IMG/M metagenome (GOLD analysis project Ga0209399, IMG submission 184130) | Hot spring microbial communities from Beatty, Nevada to study Microbial Dark Matter (Phase II) - OV2 TP3 (SPAdes) (version 3) | ecosystem: Environmental > Aquatic > Thermal springs > Hot (42-90C) ... | reverse complement strand
GCCTTGATGCCTTTGTCACGCAACTCAGCCACCAGGCGCCGCACAAAAGCCTCATCCAAAGTTTTAAGCACGCTCCCATCCGCCGCGATCCGCTCGGGCACGTCGAACCGAAGGTAGCGCGGCACAAGCGGCTTCGGCATCTCCAGATTGAGATCATAGAGCTCGTAGCGGTGTTCCCGGCCGATCTCGAGCGCGTCGCGAAAGCCGGCTGTCGTGAGCAGGGCGGTGGGCGCGCCTTTCCGCTCAATAATGGCGTTGGTCACCAGAGTCGTGCCGTGAACCAGCGTGCCGCGCTCGCCTTTTTTTGCGACGCCTTCCCCCAGCGCCTGGCTGAGCGCGCTCTCGACGGCCAGACTCGGATCGCCCGGAGTGGTCAGGGTCTTGCCGACTACGGCGGTGCCCTCTTCTCCTACCATGAGGAGATCGGTGAATGTTCCGCCGATGTCAACGCCGACTCGGTACATAAGAAATTTTGGATTTTAGATTTTCGATTTTAGACTTCGTCGTGAGCTCAGTCGAACGATTAAATCCAAAATCGGCAATCCAAAATCTAAAATGGACCTTTTTTCATCTTTGCGAAAAAAGGTCAAGCAGCCGCTGCGTCTGGTGCGCGGCGGCCGGCCGCAAGAGAGGGATCTTCACGCCGGCATCGCGGTACTGCTGCACCCTCTTCTTCACCTCATCCGGCGTTCCACTGGCGGTCATGCCCTCCACGTAAGAGTCTGGAACCGCTTTGATCAAGGCCTCCATGCCGCCCTTGGCATGAGCCTTCTCGAAGATCGGAATGTCTTCCTTTCTGATGTAGGGCTCGCCGACCTTCATCTTGGGTCCGGCGATAAAGGGAAGCTGGATGGGATCGAGCTTCGTGGCTACCTCCCAGCGAATCTCGTCGAGCGCCTTTTTATGGTCGTCCTCGACAGAGCAGTTGATGAGCTGAGCCACCTCGAACCTAGAAAAATCCCTCCCGGCCGCCTCCGCCGCTTCCCTGATGATCTTGAGCGCGTTCACGGTGTACTCTGGAGAGCAAACGGCATTCAGGACCACCCCGTCGCCAATCTGCCCCGCCAGCTTGAGCCCGGTGCGGCTCGTGGCCGGAATATAAAGGGGGATGTGTTCGCGAACGGGCTTCCATGCCAAGCCGACGTTATCGAAGTTCACGTACTGGCCGTGATAGGAGACCTTCTCTCCGGTGAGAAGAAGACGCATCGCCTCCACGTACTCCTTGAGCACCTGCGCCGGGGTCACACGGAGGTCGGGATCCAGGGAATGCACCCTGGCGTGGCTGGCGGTGCATGCGCCCGGGGCCAAAGTCATTCGCCCACCCGTAAGCTCGTCGAGCGTCGCCAGCGTCTGGGCCATGACGACGGGACCCCGCAGGCGAACGATCTGAGTGGAGCCTAAGATGAGCCGCTTGGTCGCCAGGCCGATAGCGGCGAGCGAGGTAGCGGAATCGCGCATCAACTCGATAGTCTCCGAGAAGAAGCCCATCTCGTAGCCACGCTCTTCCGCCTGCTGCATGAGGCCCGCTATTTCCCTGACGTTTGAAAACTTCCCGTATCCCAAAGCAAACCCAACTCTCGCCATCATAGACTCCTTATCCGACAAAAACGGCTGCTCCGCTTCGGGGCCATGATAACCCAGCTAACCAAAAAATGCATCCGAGTCGATTTTGGCCCCACGGGTTGCCGGAGGCAGTTTGATATCGGTTTCTGTTGTGCTAGTCTGCCGAACGAATAATTAAGGAGGAGATCATGGCACGCATCTTGATCACTAACGGCACCGTCATCACCATGGACTCGCGCCGCCGGATCGTCAAGGACGGGGCTGTGGCGATCGAGAACGACCGCATCGTCGATGTGGGAAAAAGCGACGCGCTGAAGGATTTCCAGGCCGAAAAGGTATTCAATGCCCGAGACCGGGTCGTCATGCCCGGCCTCATCGACGCCCACTGCCATCACGTCCAAATGCTGGCCCGGGGCCTTGCCGACGATGTCGACCTCATCGCCTGGTGCTATGACCGAATCTATCCCTACGAAACCCTGCTGACCGACGAGGCGACCTACCTGAGCGCGCTCCTCTGCTGCATCGAGATGATCCGCACCGGGACCACCTGCGTGTGCGATCCTGGCGGCTACCCCATGGACAACGTGGGACGGGCGCTGGCAGAAAGCGGGATGCGCGGGATCATCGCCTGGTCGGGCATGGATCAGTGGAGCGATGATCGCCCGTTGCCGGACGGCCTTCCGGGAAAGCTCAGCACTGAAGAGACCTTAAAAGTCGAAGAGAAACTGGTTAAGGAGTGGCACGAGAGAGAGGGTGGACGGATTCGCGCTTCCTATGGTCTTAGAGTGGAACCTAACGTAACGGACAATCTGTATCGCGGCATCAATGAGCTCGCCAAACGGGACGGGGTCATGGTGCAGATGCACGCCGCGGTCAATAAAGATCAGGTCGAATGGGTGAGAAGTCGGACGGGCCGGACCACCATCGCCCACATGAACTCGCTCGGCATCCTAGGTCCGCACTGGTACTTCATCCACATGGCGGTGCTCACGGATGAGGAGCTCCGCGTGTTGAAAGATAACGACTGCAGGGTCATCCACGTCCCCGGCGCTACGCTTCACGGCGCCTATGGGTCAGCCACAGTGGGAAAGTTCCCAGAGATGATCGACATGGGGATCACGGTCGCCCTCGGTTGCGACTCCAGCGCGGCCAACAACAGCCTGGATATGTTCCGGGCCATGTACGAGGCTGCGACAGTTCACAAAGAGGCGCGCGTCGTACCAGACCTGATCGCGCCTGAGAAGGCGCTCGAGATGGCCACGATCGACGGCGCCCGTGCGGTGCATTGGGACAACGAGATCGGATCGTTGGAAAAAGGAAAAAAGGCGGACGTCGTCATCGTCGAATGCAAGCGCTCGAATTGGATCCCGCTGCATGACTTCTCCCTTGTCCCTACCCTGGTCTACTCCGGCGAAGGGGCCGACGTCGAGACGGTCATCATCGACGGGAGCATCGTCATGGAAAAACGGAAGATCCTAACGGTGGATGTGAAGAAAGTGCTGCGCCAAGCCCAGCGGGCTACCCAGAAGCTCATCAAGAAGCTTCCCTTCAAGCTCAAGCCCAAATGGCCCTTTGAGTGACGATCCCTACTGTTTGCGGCTCTGCGCCGGAGTGCCTAAAATAGGCGCGTGGATTTTGAACGCGTCCTAAAAGCGTTACTGGCGGAATTCGACCGCCACCAGATTCGGTATGCGGCCATTGGCGGTTTCGCTTTAGGAGTTCTCGGGTATCCCAGGGCCACCATGGATCTCGATTTTCTTGTCCATCGAGATGATCTAAAGAAACTGCACGAGCGACTCACCGCTTTGGGCTACCAGCGCGCCGTACACACGGAAAACGTCTCCCAATATCGCCATCATGAGGATGCGTGGGGATCCGTCGATTTTGTCCATGCGTTCCGGAAATACACGCTCTCGATGCTCACGCGGGCAAAAAGCTATCGTGTGTTCGGCGAGAAGCAGACCGTCAAGGTCGTTGATCCGGAGGACGTGATCGGACTAAAGGTGCAAGGGATGGTGAATGATCCCGACCGCAAGGCGCAAGAGGCGGCAGACATTGAGAGGCTGATGGGAATATACGGCTCGAAGCTGGATTGGAAGCGGATTCAGGAGTATTATGAGTTATTTCGTCTCGGACAGGAAGCTAAGCGATTAAGGAAGCGGTTTGGGCGTGCTCAGTGATGAAGAGAAACAGGAACTGAGGAAACTCGCCGGTTCAGCCGCGATTCGCGACGAGTTTCGGCTCCTGCGGAAGAACTCGATGGCGTTGCAGCAGCGCGTCGACATTGACCGCCTAATCCAATTCCTGAACACGATGGCGCGCCTGAACCCTAAACCCATCCCGCCCAGAGCCTCTGTTTCCTACAGATCAGTAAAGCTGTAGCTTGAGTTGGTCGGGACTCAAGGACAATTTGCTTGACAAGCTTGCGGTCTCTGACACATATAGCCCCCTCCGAGCCCGCAGGATCTGGCCGGTGTTTGTATAGTACGCAAGAAGCGATCCCCTGGTAAATATCTAAAGCTTTAGCCGAAGGTTCAAGGAGTATTCAATCCCACCGAGGGGTTGTGGCAAGGTGGGTTATGTTGACACCGTGCCTGCTTATCGAATATTTTGGGCCTGGAAAATACAACATTCTACGAGAGGAGTAACAAATGGCTACGCTAATCACGGGCATCGGTTTGGTCGGAACCTCCTTTGCACCGCTGGCGCTGAAGCGAGGCGAGCGGCTGGTCTTTTATGATTTTCAGCCCCGTCGAGAGTTTTTAAGCAAGAAAATCGGCTCTGCCGATGTCTCCGTGGTCCAGAAGGACACACGGGACTTGCCGGCCCTCATCGAGGCGATGCAAAAATATAAAATCGACACGGTCATCCACACCGCCGGCTTGATCGGCGGGCGCGTCGCCGAGGCCCTCTACACCGGCCTCCAGATCAACGTCATGGGAACCATCAACGTGGCGGAGGCGGTCCGGCTGACAGGAGTCAAGCGAATGGTGCATATCAGCACCATGGGTGTCTATGACCGCAGGCAAGAAGCCTCCACTCCGATCCACGAGGAGTTTCCCAGAGGAGAGGGGGCCCCTTACGGCAATTCAAAGGTAGCCAAAGAACTCGTGCTGGAGGCTTATCAACAATTGTATGGCTTTGAGTTGATCGTCCTTCGCTTGGCCAACGTCTACGGGTTCGGCCATTTCTGGGGCGGCTCCGGAGGAGGGGAAATAATCCAGACACTGCTGCAAAGAGGAATGACCGGGGAGGTAGTCCGAGTGCCGCAGGAACAAACCAGAGATTTTGAGTACATCTATTACAAGGATGTCGGACGCGCAATAGAATTGGCCGCGACTGTACCTCCGCCACCGAAAAGATTCTTTAACATAGGAACCGGCGTGATTGTTAAATTTGACGACCTTATAGCCCTGGCGCAGCGGCTTCTGCCAAAGCTTGAGGTGGAGATCATCCCGGGAAAAGCTCCCCGGTCAGCCAAGCAACCCCTGTCTATCTCCCGGGCCAAAGAGCATTTGGGTTGGGATCCCCGCTACACCTTGGAAACCGGCTTCCAGGATTACATCCAGGAGCTCAAATCTCTCGCATGAACAAAAAGGCCTGAGGCTGAAGAAAACCAAAGGAGTAAACGATGGCCAAAAATGGATTTAAAGTGATGGATTCGGACATGCATGTCATGGAGCCTCCTGATCTCTGGCAGCGTTACATCGATCCTTCCTTCGCCAAGCGGGCGCCTGTTGGGCTGACGCGTGACTTTAGAGACCTGGGCGTCCAGGTAGACGGAAAGATCCTGCCCATACCCAGGCTTCCGGGAAATCCGGCCCTGGCCCAATATCGCCAGGAGACCCTCAAGGAAAAGTACGGTGATGCGGCTGCGCGGAACTTCGACGGGCTGTCTCAGGTCATGGCCATGGACAAGGAAGGAATCGACGTTGCGCTGCTCTTTCCTACCCGCGGATTGTTCGTCCTGGGGATTGACGGCTTGGACCCCGACTTTGCGGCAGCCATCGCACGCGCTTACAACGACTGGCTATACGACTTCACAAAGGCATCTCCAAGGCGCATGTACGGAGTCGCCATGGTAGCTCCGCACGAGGTTGGGGCTGCAGTTGAGGAGACCCGGCGTACAGTCGAGGAGCTGGGGTTTAAGGGAATCTTTATGCGCCCCAACCATGTGAGCGACCGCAGATGGAGCGATCCTTATTATGATCCTCTCTGGGAAGAGTGCCAGCGCCTTAACGTGCCTGTGGGTTTCCACGAGGCAGGCAGGGTCTATCTCCCGCAGCCGGTTATGGCGCAGTTTAGCCCCACGTTTTCCATGTTCAATACCCTCGGGTTCCCATTGGCCAATATGCTGGCCTGCGCCGACATGATCTATGGAGGCGTACTGGAGAGATTTTCGCGCCTCAAGGTGGCCTTCCTAGAGGGAAATTGTTCCTGGCTGCCCTGGCTGCTGTGGCGGATGGGGGAATACGCGGAGACTACGGGGAAGGCAGAATATCCCGAGCTCAAGCTCAAACCTATCGAGTATTTCCAACGCCAGTGCTACGGGTCCATAGAATGCGACGAGATCACCGCCAAGCACCTGCCGGAATTCGGTCTGGAGGACAATATCGTCTTTTCTACTGACTACCCCCACTTGGACGTAAAATACCCCCACGCCGTGGAATCTTTCTTGAAGCTGCCTTTTCCCGATGCGACAAAGAGAAAGTACTTGTGGGATAACTGCGCCAAGCTGTACAACTTTTTAGGATGATATTGGCCTTAAGTGAGCCTGAACTTACTCCAAGCGGTAGAGGCGGGCGCAGTTATCCCAGAGGATTTTTCTTTTGCTTTCGGGAGCGACGGCTTTAAGTTCCAGGAACTCGTCGATGGCATGCGGGAATTCCGAATCGCCATGGGGGTAGTCGGTGGAATAGACGATGTTATCGTCTCCGAGGAGTTCAACGATCATCGGCAATTCCCTTTCCGCCTCTGTGGAGATCCAGCACTGGCGCCTGAAGTACTCGCTTGGCCTCATCTTGGTGATGGACGCCGAGCGCGACTTCTCAATGGCCTTGTCCATGCGATGGAGCCAGAACGAAACCCATCCGCTAGTGCATTCTAAAAACGCCACTTTCAACTTGGGATGGCGCTCCAGGACGCCGCCGCAGATGACATCCACCATTGCCAGCATATTTTCCATGGGATGGCCGCAGATGTGCCTGAGGAGCAAATCCTCGCCGAACCGGTCTCCGGCCTGCGGCAGCTCGCCGCTGGCTGCGGCCGAATGAAACCCGATGGGAACTCCAAGCTCTTCCAGCTCAGCCCAGAGCGTGTCGAAATACCGCGAGTGCCAGGCAAGGGAGCGCAGTGGCTCAGGCCGAGCAAAAACCCCAACAAACCCCAGTTCGGTGACAGCGCGCCGGGCCTCCTTTCGAGCTTCAGCGACATCATGGAGGGAGATCATGGCGACACCCTTGAGACGTTTTGGGTCCCTCTTACAGAAATCATAAAGCCAGTTGTTGTAGGCTCTAGCGATGGCTGCCGCAAGCCTCGGATTGATCTCCTCCCGCATCATGATGCCCAGCCCTATCGAGGGATAGAGCGCTGCCACATCTATCCCCTCCCTGTCCATAGCCCAAAGCTGGGATGAGGCGTCAAAACCCCGCTCCCTGGCCTCGGCGATCTCCGCGTCGATGCGCGTGGCATTGAAGATGCCGCCGCGGTAGGTGGGCGGATAACCCTTCAGTATCTTGCCGTCCAGCAAAACCATCGCAGAGCTACGAGCGGGAGAACTCACGATCTTCGGCGCCTGATCCCGCCACTCAGGCTCCATGTATTCCTCCCAGAGGTCCTGAGGCTCTCTCAGGTGCATATCCGAATCCATAATTTTGAAGCCGCTCTTCATGCCAGCTCCTCTACTGATACAAACGCATCAAGTCATGTTACATTACCGTCGATCCAGTGTGAGATGCTTCACGGAGCCTGTCCTGAGCCTGAGATCCTTCGCGTTGCTCAGGATGACGGGCGAAGGGTTCAGCATGACAAAGGGAGCGTCATTCTGAGCGCAAGCGAAGAATCTCATTCTTTTTCACGTCACCCTGCCTATTTCGTTTGTATTAGTTTATGCCATCTCCGGCTAGACTTAGACCGCAAAGGCAGACGAGAGGGGAATTTTGTACGCGATCTCTCCCATCTCCACAAGCATGTCCATTTCGGCCTCGGCGATCTTCTGCTCTGTTTCGGTAAAGGTGAACTCGATCCTGGGATAGCGGGCCGAGGCGAGAAGTGCGTCTCGATCTCCGCCGTAGCGCTCGATGAAAGCGTCGGCGATCTCCTCCAGGTGTCCTTCACTGTAGGCAAAGGAGTTTCTGAAAGCAGCCAGAAGCTTCGCTCGCAACTCGGGATGCTCTTTTAAGAGCGGCTCACGGATGGCGATCATGTGCTTGATCATCTCGGAGAAACCAAATAGAGCTTTCCAGACCTCCCCGTCCGTATAGAGACAGCGTGCTTCGCTATCCTCCTCGCCGCGGAAGAAGAACTGGTCCAGGAGGACTACCGCATCAACCTTACCGCTCTTGAGCACTCCCAGCAGGCGCTCCTGCGGGTGAGACTCCCAGCGCAGCGTCTTTTCATCCACCCCGTAACGATGCTTCAAGAGAAAACGATGAATGGCGTGGGCCCCCTGGTGTGTGGCGATGAGGCGGCCGGAGAGATCTCTCGGCGATCGGATCGGTCCGTCCTTGAGGACGAAAATTCCGTTTCCCTTGGCGGTCGATTTCCACTCCGTGGAGATCCCCACAATGAGCGCCCCTTCGACCTTGCGGCGGAGGAAATTGGGAAGATATAGGTTAGCGACTTGAACGTCGCCTCTGATGAGCGCCTCTTCCTGCTCATGGCTGGGAGGATCGGGGAGTTCTATGACCGAGAGGCTCAAACCATCGGGCTTGACCAGCCCCTTGGCAAGGGCATAGTAGGTCCGAAACATGCAGAAGCGATTGCGATAATGGGCGAAAGTCAAATGCATCGCTGAAACCTCATCCGAGGCCGAGCTCCTGTCTGGTCTTGGCGCAAATCTCAAGCGCCGCCAACGCATAGACCCTGGTGCAGTTGACCATGTTCTCAATGCCCACTCCCCGCCTGACGCCCGAAGGAGTGTCCCATTCTTTAACCCGAGGCTCCGTGGGGTCCACCAAATGCGTCCCGAATCCAGGGCCGTAAGTGATAGTGGACACTCCATAAGGGGCGATGCGCGAGCCATCGCTGGTTATTCCATAGCGCTTGGGCGCCGCATACTCCATCGGCTTGCCGAAGACATCCTGATGGGCCCTCTCCATGACTTTGACAATAGGTTCGTCCTTGGAGATCTCATACCCGTCGGTGGAAAGATAGAGTTCCACCCTGGTCTTGATGTCCTTTTCCGCTCTTTCGACTCTGGCGCAAACTTCCTCAAGTCCTCGTTTGACGGCCATCGGAGGCGTGCCTGGAAGCGTCTTAACGATCACATAGAGACTGGTTACCGGCTGGGTCCCTGGCTTGAACGGGTTGCCGCCTTCGACCGCTCCTATCTGGATGGTCGGAAGCATGAACGGGTGCTTATACTTCTCCTGATATTCTTTTTGCCAATCTTGAATGGCCTGAGCTACCTTGCCGGCCTGAAGCACGAAGTTTTCCGCTTTTCCCTCCACTGTCACTTGAGCCCACACCAGCCCGCAGTTTCCGATCTGTAGGTGCAATCCCGTCGGCTCGCCGATGATGCACATATCCGCAGTGACACCGTGGTCCATCATGTAGCGGGCGCCAACGCCGGCCCCGCGATAATTCTTTCCGGCGAACTGACCGATGTTCGCCTTTTCGATCTCGCCGACGACGCCCGAAATGATAATATCCCCCTCGAGAATCACCCCAGCCTTTTTCAGCATCTCGACCGCGACAATGTAGCAGGGAAAAGCGCACTTCATATTGACAAGACCCCGCCCATAGATGCGATCCCCGACAACTTCCGTAGGGTGAGGATTATCGAAGTGATCCATGTGGCCGCAAAACATCAGCGTTGCGCCGCCTCCGGATCCTTTGAGCGTGCCGATCACGTTCGGTCTTCCTTCCTCCACCTCCTGGTATTTGACCTCCATGTCGAGGCGCTCGAACTCACCGCCGAGATACTCGGCAAGAGGCCTCTCCTCCCCTGTCAAGCTGACAATATCCGCTACTCTTTTCGCGATCTCTATCAATCGGCTTTTGTCCAACTGCTCGAGGACTCTATCCTGCATAAATCTCTCCTGTCTCGTGCATGTATCACACACGCACAGCCGCTGCCAAGAACCTGGCAGGTTGACGTTTGCATCTCCTCGGCGGCGAGTCTTCAGAGCGCAGCCGATAGGCGGGCTCCCTCGGGCAACGCGCTCTCGGCTGCGGCCGATAGGCCTCTACCTTGAGGGCCGCCACCCCGTCCTCCCCTAGGGTGATTACTCCCCACTCAGGGCCTGCACCAACCTCCACGTCCCTACGTCCGCAGCCTCGCTCGCGCTCCCCTCGGTCGCTCAGCAAACCCCTCAGCCTGTTCGACCTCCGGGACCTCCCTGCCCTCGTAGCGAACATCGGCTCGGAGGCGTCGGAACTCTCTGCGAGCCGGGCATCACGAGTGAGGGGGCTTGGCGAGCGAGCCGAAAGCACTGAAACTAAACGGTTCAAAGAACCCACTGGCCCATTGCTTTCGGGGAGCGAGGCGAGTCCCCGAA
>Ga0209399_10001957_pt1 | contig 10286 bp, 16 predicted proteins | sample OV2TP3_FD_184130 | JGI IMG/M metagenome (GOLD analysis project Ga0209399, IMG submission 184130) | Hot spring microbial communities from Beatty, Nevada to study Microbial Dark Matter (Phase II) - OV2 TP3 (SPAdes) (version 3) | ecosystem: Environmental > Aquatic > Thermal springs > Hot (42-90C) ... | reverse complement strand
CGCCTGCATGCGCCGCCTCCTCGGTATCCTCAACGCCATCATCCGAACCAAATCCCCATGGCAAAACGCTTGACCAATAAGACAGTCGCTCACGCCTTGCGCGTGGTGACGTGGCCGCACCTCCGGCACTCGACCTTTTCGACGTCGCCGGACGGCCCGAATCCGAAGGTCCGCGACACCAGCACGTAATCATGGAACCCGAGCAGGCACAGCAGGCGGGCCGCCAAGCCGAGGAGGCCGGCGAAGCCGTCGGCGATCATCGCGGCCGCTCCCCGGCACGACCCTTTCCGACGGCCGTGGCGGGGAACGCCACTTTGGATGTGAGTTTCATGGCCGCCATTCTACACCGGCTCGCCGAGTGATTAAACGTGGCCCTGCCGGTCTGCTTGTTCCGGGTCGCGGCCCGACCGGCTAGTATGAGCGTCGACGCCGGCGGACCGGGGGACAAAATCGCCGGCCGGACAGGTTGGGGGGCGGATGTCGAGCAGGCCGGACGACGTCTACAGTGTGCTGATGGCGGCGTTCGTCGTCGTCCTGGTGCTGACCAATATCATCGGGATCAAGCTGTTCTTGGCGTTCCCGGAAACCATGCCGGCCGGGCTGTTCGGCCAGCCGATCACGCTCACCACCGGGCTGATCACCTATCCCTTGACGTTCCTGCTCACCGACGTCGTCTGCGAGGTCTACGGCCGCCGCCGCGGCAATCTGATGGTGATGACCGGGTTCGTGATGAGTCTGGTGTCGCTGCTGCTGATCGAGATCGCGCTGGTGCTGCCCGGGGCGCCCCCGTGGGCGGCGACCAATCCCCACTTCACCACGGTGCGGGAGATGCAGTTGGCGTTCGAATCGGTGTTCACGCTTCCGGGGGTGTTGATCTTCGCCTCGATGACCGCCTATCTGGTGGCGCAACTCCTCGACGTGCACCTGTTCCACTTCTGGAAACGGTTGACCCGCGGGCGGCACCTGTGGTTCCGCAATAACGCCTCGACCATGCTGTCGCAGCTGGTCGACACCATCATCGTCAATTCCATCTTCCTCGGCTTTGGCCTCGGTCTCGGCTGGGCGCTGGTGGCCGAGATCATCGCCGGATCCTACCTATTCAAGCTGGCGATGGCGCTCCTGGACACGCCGTTCGTGTATCTCGGCGTCGCCGCCGTCCGCCGCTACGCCGGCATCGCCCCGGACCATGACCCGGACGCCGCCCTCTATGAACCGGCCGCCGGCGCACCCTGAGCGGCGCGTTCGCGAAGCGCCCGGGCGACGGCGGCGACGACCCCCGGCCAGTCGTCGGCGGTCTTTTGCCGGAACAGCCGCATGGTCGGGTACCACGGGCTGTCGTCGCGATCGGTCAGCCACCGCCAGTCCGTCGCCCCCGACAGCAGCGTCCATACCGGCTTCGCGAGCGCCCCGGCAAGATGTGCCACCGCGGTGTCGACGGCGATCACCAGATCCAGCGCCGCGACCGCGCCCGCCGTATCGGCGAAGTCGCGGAATCCCTGCCCAAGGTCGGTGATTCTGTCGCCGAGCCCGAGTCGGCCAACGGCATCGTGGCCGCGCCCCACCTGCAGGCTGTAGAAGGCGCAGCCAGGTGTCTCGAAGAGCGGCGCCAGGTGCGCAGGGTCGATCGAACGGTGGCGGTCGTTCTTGTGGTCCGGGTTGCCGGCCCATACCAAGCCGACCTTCAACGCGCCCGCCGGTGCCGCCAGCACGGCCGGAGGCGCCGCCGCGCCGGCCGGCGGGGCGAGGTAGGGGACGGCGTTCGGAATAGTCGCCAGATCGGTCCCGAGGATGGCCGGCATGCTCATCAACGGAGCCGCAAAATGAAAATTAGTCCTGGTCTCGATGTCGGGGCCGGCGGCGGCGACGCCGGTCACGGTTTCGAACAGCCTGGTCAGCGGCGGCGGGCAGCGCACTACCACGTGGCGAGCCCGTTCGGCGACCAGCGGCGCGTAGCGGACGAATTGGATGGCGTCGCCGAGGCCCTGCTCGGCATAGAGCAGGATGTGTTTGCGCCGCGTCGCCGCGCCGTCCCAGCGCGGCTTGCCGAAGTCCCAATCCTGGCCGCGGAACTGCCGACATTTGGCGCGCCACTCGTACTCGATCCAGCCGTCCTTGAAATTTCCCATGAGCAGCAGCACCGCGCCCAGGTTCCAATGCGCCTCCGGATGGCGGCGGTCGATGTCGAGGGCGCGTCGGAACGACACCGCCGCCTCGTCGAGGGCGCCTTCGCCGCGCAAAATGTTGCCGAGGTTGACGTGCGCCTCGACCAGCCGTGGGCGGATGGCGATGGCGCGGCGGTAGCAGTCGGCGGCGCCGGCGTCGTCGCCGCGCTGTCGCTTCACGGAGCCGAGGTTGCTGAGCGCCACGGCGTGGCCGGGGTCGATGGCGAGCGCCCGCTCGAACGCCGCCGCCGCGTCGTCGAGGGCGCCCTGGTCCAGCAGTGCCGCGCCGAGGCCGTTGTGGGCTTCGGCCAGGTTCGGGTCGATGGCGATGGCCCGACGATAGCTTTGCGCGGATTCGTCCAGCTTTCCGGCGTCGTAGAGCAACGCCCCCAGATTGACCTGCGCCGACGGCAGATCTGGGTTGAGGGCGAGCGCCCGGTGAAATGCGTCGGCGGCGTCGGCGGCATGCCCCAGCCGGCGATGCACGATGCCGATGTTGTTGAGGGCATCGACCAGGTCGGAATCGATCTCGAGCGCGCGCCGCAACGCCGCCAGCGCCTCCACCAACTTGCCCTGGCCGGCGAGCGCGGCGCCAAGCCGGCTGAGCAGCATCGCGTCCTTTGGCCGTTCGGCGGCGAGGCTCCTGTATAGCTTTTCCGCCTCGAGCAGCCGGCCCGCCTGATGGTGGGTGCGGGCTTCCGCGAGCAACGCGTCGGCGTCGGCGGTCACTTGCGGCGGTCGCCCGTCCAAATCTTGAACTCACGCCACGAGCCGCCGCCCGGGTGATCCTCAAGCACCTTCATCACCCGATGGTGCTCGCGGGCGCCGGCATCGAACGTGTCTTGCAGGCTACGGCCGTGCATGGCCCGCCAGAACATCGCCGCCAGCAACGCGGCGAGCGCATACAAGATCCAACCCGAACCGGTGCTCATGGACGCATCTCCTCTGCCCTGCAACGTCGCCGTATCGTCCCTTGTGGATTCGGCGCGGCGCTGCGTCAATCCCCCGCGCGGCGAGCGCGGAAGCCGGCTAATCCGAAATTTCGACGTAGCCGCGGTCGATGGCGTGGGTCAGCGCCTCGAAAGCGCGCCGAGCCTCCTCGTAGGCCAGCCGGTGCTTCTTGAGCAGCGCCACTTCGTCTTCCTTGAGCGCCTGGCCCTTGTCGGCGCCGGCCAGCCGGAAAGCCTCCGCCAGGTAATCGCTGCGCAGCTTGGCCACCGATACCGCGAGCGGCAAGATCGTGTCCTTGTTGATCGGCTTGAGCCGCTTGCCGAGCACCTCGCAGTTGGCGACGCGGATCGCCTGTTCGATCTCCTTCAGGAAATGGATATGTCTCGAGTCGCGTGTTTTGGGCATGGATGGTTCTCCTTGTACCGCCGGCGCCGATAAGGCCGTTGCCGGAAGCATAACAGCCGTGGTTTGGGCGAAAACAACTTAAATCGCGCCCCCCGTCGCGGCCGCAGCTTCCGGCCGCTGCCGGGGGTTTTGCCACGACCCCGGGTTTCACGCTATCGTGGCGGCCATGTCGGATACCGCATCGGCCATTCTACGGCGACGGACAGCGGCGGGGCTGCTGATCACGGCGGCCCTGGCGGCGGCGCACGCCGGCGGCTGTACTGCCCGCGAACTCGAGGACCTGCTCTATGCCGGCGGCAAGATTGCCTACGATTCGATGAAGGCCCGCCAGGACGGCAAGTAACCCCGGTCGGCTGCCATCAACTTATTGCAATCACACGAATAAATCATGCTTGTTGTGGCCCATGCGGCGCCGTTAACGATTCATAAAGAGTCCGGCGCCTAGCGTTTCTCATAACCAACCTACAAAAACGCGGGAGAAGAACCATGAACGCGACGACCAGGGTTATGAAGACGGAAGAGAAGAACGGCCTGTGGGAGAGCCCACTTCTATGGTCGACGGTGGCGCTGTACAGCATCGCGGCGCTGCTGTTTTTCTGGACCGACTTCGCCAAGATCTTCGCCTGGGTCGGGGCATAACCCCCTCGGGCCGGCATCGCCGCCGGCCCGCCCGGATCGAATGCCGATGATGTGGACGCTGTTGCGCGCGATTGCCCGCGCGGCCGGAATCCGACCGCGCTTTCGTCCGGCGACAGTAATTCGTTTCAGGCCCTACGCGCTGCGCTGAACGCGCCTGGCGCGCGGCTGGGCCCGTCTTTTGCGTCGCCACCGTGCATGGTGTACGGTCGCGGCATGCAATGTCCAGCGACGGGCGATGCCGCATGGGCCGGCGTTCCTTGAATCCGGGCCTTCGCAGCGGGGCGTGTGGCGCCGCGCTGCTGACGATGGCCGCGCTCGCCGGCTGCACGATGACGTCCGGCCCGGACGAAATCGCCATCGAACATTTCGCCGATTATGTCGGCGTCGCCACATTGCTTGCCGACCAACATTGCGCCAAGTTCGGCAAGCAGGCGAAGCTCGTGCAGATGGGGCCCCAAGACACCTACGGCATCGGCATCCGCAAGCGGATCAGCGTTTATCACTGCATCGACGGCGCCGCCGGCGCGGTCGGCGACAAGGCCAAGCCATGAGCTTCGCCCCATGAGCTTCGCCCCATGAGCTTCGCCCCATGAGCTTCGCCATGGGCCTGTTGCTGGCCTATCTGAAGGTCGCCGTGCTGGCGGCGGCAATCCTGGCCGCCTTGTGGGCGGCCGGCAAGGGCTTCCTGGCGTTCTACAACTGGGCGGAGAACGCTGCCGACGGCGAGCCGACGGTTGACAAGACGACAACCGACGACGCCACCACCGCCGGCAATCCGTCCAAGGATGGCACGCCGTGACGGGCGGCCGCGGCGGGGCGTGAATGGGGAAGCGGCGGGCGTTCTGGCTGTGGGTGTTGGCCGCCGCCGTGCCTGTGTTGCTGGTCGGCTGGCTGGCGTACCGTTACCCGGAGGCGCTCTACGGTCACGAGGCCAAGGGCCAGCTGATTCAGGGCGTGGTGCTGCTGGCGCTGCTGCTCGGCAGCGCGGCCCTGCATCGCCGCTCGCCGCCGGGGCACATCCTGCGCAACGTCGGCCTGTGGGCGGCGATCGCCGTTTCGCTGTTCGCCGCTTACAGCTACCGGTTCGAGCTGCTGGCGATCAAGGACCGTATGGTCGCCGAGCTGCTGCCCCACGCCGGCGTCGAGGTGGCACCGGGAGCCGTCAGCTTCCGCGCCGACGCCAGCGGCCATTTTGTCGTCGAGGCCAGCGTCGACGGCGTCGATATCCGCTTCCTGGTCGACACCGGCGCCAGCGACGTGGTGCTCAGCCCGGCCGACGCCCAGCGTCTCGGCTTCGACCTCAAAAGGCTCTCCTACACCAAGCGTTTCGAGACCGCCAACGGCATCGTGGTCGGCGCGCCGGTACGATTGGGGCGCGTCGCCATCGGCCCGATCGAGGTCGCCGACGTGCGCGCCACCGTCAACGGCGCGCCGATGCAGAACTCGCTGCTCGGCATGAGCTTCCTCGGCCGGCTGTCCGGCTACCAGGTCAGCCGCGAGACGTTGGTGCTGCGGCGATAGCCGCCGCGAGCGCCCGCTCCTCGACGCGGATGCGGTGCCACAACAGGGCCGCGTTGAGGACGGAATAGGCGACGGCGACCCGCCAGGCGCCGAAGGCCAGCGGCAGCAGCGCGATCTCGCCCGCCACCACCAGGTAATTCGGATGCTTGAGGTAGCGGTAGGGCCCTTCGCGCACCGGCGGCCGGCCGGGAACGACGATGACGCGGGTGGTCCAGTGGCGCCCGAGGCTCGCCATAACCCACGCCCGCGCCCCCTGCAGGACCAGGAACGCGACCAGGAAGGGCCAACGCACCGGCTCGTCAGCCGGCACTTCCAGCAGCATGGAGATCAGCCACGCCAGGTGCAGGCCGGCGATCAGCGGATAGTGGCCGGCGCCGTGTTCGACCCCGCCTTCGGCCTTCAGCCGCCGCTCGTTGCGCCGGGAATAGGCCAGCTCGGCGAGGCGCTGCACGGCCACTAAGCCGACCACCAGCCACAAGGCGGTCACGGAATCTCCACGGTCAGGAAGCCGACGCTAAACCCCGGCCCCAGCGCCGACATCAGGTAACGGCCGGGGCGGCGGTCGGCGACGAAGCGCTCGAGCACGAACATGACGGTGGCCGCCGACATGTTGCCGTAGTCGCGCAGCACGCCGCGGGCGTGCTCAAGTCCGCCGGGAGCGAGCCTGAACACCTGCTCGAGGGCTGCCACCACCTTGGCGCCGCCGGGGTGGCAGACAAAGCCGTTGTAGTCGCCGAGCGTCAGCCCGTTGGCGGCGAGATAGGCGTCGAGCACCGTCGGCATCTCGCGGGTGACCAGCGACGGGATGTCCTGGGAGAACAGCACCCCGAAGCCGTCGTCCTCGATGTGCCAGCCCATGACTTCCAGGGAGTTAGGCCAGGTGTGCTCGGCGGCGCGCGACAGCTGCGGGCCTTCGGAATCGTCGCCGCCGTCGGCAACCAGCAATGCCGCCGCGGCCCCGTCGCCGAACAGCACCGTGGCGATGATGTTGCTTTTGGAGGAATCGCGGTCGCGAAAGGTCAGCCCGCACAGTTCGGCGACCAGGAATAGCACCCGCCGGCCGGGCACCGCCCGCGCCAACTCGGCGGCGCGCGCCAGCCCGACGACGCCGCCGGCACAGCCGAGCCCGAACACCGGTAGCCTCGCTGCGTCGCTACGAAGTCTCATGCGCTCGATCACCAGCGCATCGAGGCTCGGCGTCGCGAAGCCGGAAGTGGAGACCGCCACCACCGCGTCGACGTCGGTAGGCGCGAGTCCGGCCGCTTCCAAACAATCCGCGGCCGCCCGCGTCAGCAGCGCGACGGCATTCTCGACGTAGAGACCGTTGCGCTCCAGCCAGCCGTGGCCGTCGCCGTGCCATCCCAGCGGCACGCACGAATAGCGGGTCTCGATACCGGCGTTGTCGAAGGCGGGCAGCAGACGGTCGATGTCGGCGGTGCGGCCGTTGAACAGCTGGCGCGCCCACGCCTTGATCGCGTCCTGGCCGAGCGCATGGCCGGGCACCGCCGTCGCGAGGCCGAGCAGCCGGACGCAGGGGACGGGGGCGGGCATGGCGGAATCGGACCACACCCGTCGCCGCGAGTCCAGCCGTGGCGAGCCCCGAAGGGCGATCGCCGGCAACAAACCTTTGTGGTCGCGGTCGCTAGTGGAGCGGCGCGTTCGGCGGCCGCTTCTCGGACAGCAGGTCCTCGGCGACGCGGGCGATGCGCAGCCACACCCGGCGGCCGCTGAGGTCGCCTTTTTCGAGCAACTGGTCGGCGCGGATGAACGCCGCCGGCGGCGCCATCTCGCCGTATTCCTGTATCAGCAAGTTGGCAGTACGGTAGATGTCGGTATCGGTACCCATGGGAAACTCTCAAGCGGTTTTGATGATTTCGGTCATGGTCACGCCGAGCCGGTCGTCGACGACGATGACTTCGCCCTTGGCGACCAGGCGATTGTTGGCGTGAACCTCGATGTCTTCGCCGACGGTGCGGTTCAATTCCACCACCGCGCCGCGACCGAGCTTGAGGATCTGGGATATGGGCATTTCCGCCGTCCCCAGCACGGCGGTGATTTCGACCTCCACGTCCATCAAGGCCTGCATCTCGGTGGTCGGCCTTTTGGACTGCGCTTGTTGTTGCGGGCGTTCTGTGTCGGCCATCGATTTATCCTCAACCTCGACCGGGCTCATCTTCCCAAGCGGAGCTTAACGAGGCGTTAAGGAAAAAGTGTTTCCCGCCACCGCCGAGAGGCCCGGATTCTAGCACATCCGCGAGCCTCGGGACAGCACGCGGGGCGCCGGCCGGTGCGGCCCCCCCGCCGAAGCGGCGGGGCATCGGTTTTCCACGACTTGGATTTGGCGGCACGCGACGCGACGAGATTAAGTCGGGGCACGTCGGCGTTCTCGGGACGCCTGTTTTTTGCCTTATATTGCCGCGTTCGCGGCGGCGGCGTGGCGGATTTTTTCAGTCCAGGGAGTGTTGTGCCGGGGCGGACGAATCCACTATGATACCGGCGCGCCGGCGACCGGAATCAACCGGTCCTGGAGCGCGCCCAGGGAAGGATGCCGTTGTAATGGCAAAGTTCGAAGTCACGGTCTACAACAAGGAAGTTCGCGACAGGGTCCGGGAAGGCGAGCATCATGGCCGCTTCACCGACGACTGGGCGGATTTCCACTACATCGAGATCATCGCCGATTCCGAAGCCCAGGCCCGCACCCGGGCCGAGGCGAGATACCCCAAGTCGCAGGGGTTCGTCATCGACAGCATCCAGAAAAACCCGTCCCACGACTACGAATAGCGCCGGCGCGGGGCGATCCCGCCGCCCGTCAATCGATGAATGCAAATCCCCGCCGTCGGCCGACGCCGGCGGCGGCCACGTTTTTGACAAAATTCGGCCGTGCCAGGAAATGCGTCCTGGACTTCCAGAAACTTTTTGTTAAAACTCGCGCGCAATAATCGCCATACCTCAGCAACGGCGCCTCGGCGGCAATTGGGGCGTCCTCAAAAAGAGGGGCGGGCTCCATGGGAGACCGGAAGCATCGGGACCACCGGATACGGGGCTAAAAAATGCTGCCGCGCACGACCGCCGACCCACGGGTCTTCGCAGTATCCATCTACAACAAAGACGTACGCTCGCAGGTTCGCGACAACCGCAGCCATCTCTGTTTCGACGAGCAATGGGCCAACGTCCGGGTGCGCGACGTCGTCGCTCGCGACGAGAGCGAGGCCCGCCGCCTGATCGCTGAGCGTTTTCCGCCCGACGACGGGTTCGTCATCACCGCGGTGACGCCGACGCGGGTATAACGCTCGCCGGCGCAACCCGTCGCCGGCGTTCACGCTTTGCGGGCGAGCTTGGCGATCTCCTGATCGCGCAGCACCTTGCGCTTGATCTTGCCGGTCGCCGTCATCGGCAGCGACTCCACGAATTCGATCATCCGCGGCCGTTCATGCGGCGACAGCCTCCGGTCGACGAAATCGCGCAGGTCCTTCTCCAGGTCGGGGCCGCCGTTGTGGCCGGGCCTGAGCAGGATGAACGCCTTGATTCGCTCGGTGCGCAGCGGGTCGGGGACGCCGACGGCGGCGGCCAGCGCCACCGCCGGGTGCTTGACCAGGCAATCCTCGATCTCGCCCGGGCCGATGCGGTAGCCGGCGGACGTGATGACGTCGTCCTCGCGCCCTAGGAACCAGAAATAGCCGTCGGCGTCCTTGCTGCCGCGGTCGCCGGTGAGCAGCCAGTCGCCGAGGAATTTGGCCTTGGTCGCCTTCGGGTTGTTCCAGTATTCGAGGAACATCACCGGGTCCGGGCGCCTGACCGCGATATGGCCCTCGCGCTCGGGCCCGAGCCGGTTGCCGTCGTCGTCGATCACCTCGACCACGTGTCCGGGCACGGCACGGCCCATGGAGCCCGGCCGCACCTCCATCACCTTGGCGCAGTTGGAGGTCACCAGGTTGCACTCGGTTTGGCCGTAGAACTCGTTGCAGGTGACGCCGAGCGCCTTGCGCCCCCAGTCCAGCAGCTCGACGCCCATCGGCTCGCCGGCCACCGCCACCGTGCGCAGGGCGACGCCATATTTCGCCGCCGGCCTTTCCACCTGGCGCATCAATTTGAGCGCCGTCGGCGGCATGAAGGTGTTGCGCACCCGGTGGCGGGCCATCAGCCGCACCGCGTGCTCCGGGTCGAACTTGCGGTCGCGATGGGCCAGCACCGGCACGCCGTGATACCACGACGGCATCAGCGCATCCATCAACCCGCCCACCCACGCCCAGTCGGCCGGCGTCCACATCAGATCGCCGGGCTTGGGGAAGAACTCGTGCGGGAACTCGACGCCGGGCAAATGGCCGAGCATGGTGCGATGGGCCTGCAGCGCGCCCTTCGGGTTGCCGGTGGTGCCCGACGTGTAGCTGATGAACGCCGGATCGTCGGCGGCGGTGGCCAGCGGCGTGAACGCGTCGGCGGCGGCGTCGAGGCCGCGCCATAGGTCTTGGAAGTCCTTGCCGTCGTTGTTGGCGCCGGCCACCAGCACCAGCCCGAGCGCCGGCAGCGCGCCGCGGATTGCCTCGATCTTGCCCAGGTTTTCCGGATCGGTGATCAGCGCCCGGGCGCCGCTGTCGGCGAGCCGGAACT
>Ga0209399_10001955_pt1 | contig 10288 bp, 5 predicted proteins | sample OV2TP3_FD_184130 | JGI IMG/M metagenome (GOLD analysis project Ga0209399, IMG submission 184130) | Hot spring microbial communities from Beatty, Nevada to study Microbial Dark Matter (Phase II) - OV2 TP3 (SPAdes) (version 3) | ecosystem: Environmental > Aquatic > Thermal springs > Hot (42-90C) ... | reverse complement strand
GGAGGCACATCGGCGACTGCAGGTCGAGATCGAGGAGGTCAGCCCTGCTCCCGGCCTGAACCGGACACGCAGCAGCCAGGCTCAGGTGATCCGCTTCTAAGACGGCCGCTCCCGGATCTCTCCGGCCATTTTGCGCGACCACTCGTCAAGACTGTTGCCCTGGGTCGCCACATCGGCCATGCCGGTCATGTCGTGGATCCAGACGCCCGCGACCTCTTCCCCGTCCGCCCGCATCGCCGACTGGATCTCTGCCAACTCTTTCTCGAACCGCTCCGGAGGCTGCTCCAGGATACGCCTGATCCTCCATTTCGAGACCGGCTTGCCGTCTTCGCCGACATCGCAGCCGTAGTGGACGAGATCGAGCTTTCCGTTTTTCATCCACTTGGCGAGCAGGCGATAGGACACTCCTTTATTGGACTGGACGAGCGCCGCTTTGTAGAGACGCTCCCCTTTCTCCGGATCGACCTCCATTGCGGTCAAATCCTCGACGGCTCTGGCCGCTACTTCCGGTGCTGTATTGACCTCTCCCATGGAATTCCTCCTCGTTAGAAATAGACCGCTGAAAGCTTAACAGAGTGATGGATCAGGGACAAGGGCGACGTGCCAGGAGATTCAGCCATCGGCCTTTCCGTTCGCGGTTCATCACCGTTTCCAGCCGAACGATCTGCCAGCCGGATCGGGACACGGCTTGTGCCAATTCAGCCTTCCGCCAGCGGGAGATAAACCGGCCCGGGATCCATCCGGTGCTGACGTAGCCGGACCGCCGGCCGTGCACCAGTGTGGCGCCAAGGATCCCTCCCGGCCCTACCACCTCGAGCAAGCTGCGTAAGGCTCGGCGCACCGTGTGCTTGGGAAGATGGATCAACGACGCGGCGGCCCATACGGCGTCGAAGGCGGCGCGTCGGAATGGAAGGTGCCGCATGTCCGCCTGGACGAGCGGGAGCCGGCGGCTCCGGCGCCTGGCGTATTCCAGCAGCAGCCAGGAAAGATCGACGGCCACAACACGGTAGCGAGCCCGGCCACGGTGGAGATGGAAGAGATGCCGGGCGTCCTGTCCGGGCCCGCACCCGAGATCCAGAATACCCGCCGGGGGTACTAACTGCTGGACACACTCTCGAAGGAGTCTCGGCTGCCGGTACCGGCGGCGGCCCCAGTGGCGCAGATAGACCTTGGCGTGCGCCGCATAAGCTTGGATGGTGCGGCATGTCATCACATTCAATGCGGAGCGGCGGGCAGTTGTGAGAGCCCGCTGAGGGTCGGCCCTGACTTCACGTTCGAGCCGGGCTAGGAGGACGGCGCAGGCGACCCCGTCGCGGGAGGAGCGGGCGCCGAACTCTTTGGCAAGAGAATGATCTCGATGCGCCGGTTTTCCTGCCGTCCCTCCGGCGTGTCGTTGCTCGCGACAGGCCTCGTGTCCGCATAGCCCACCGCGGTGAGGTTCTCGCGGGGCAGGTCGCCTTCTTCGACAAAATACCGCAAGACGTTTAATGCACGGGCGGTGGAGAGTTCCAGGTTAGTGGGAAACTTGTTGCGCAGTCTGCCCCTGATGGGCACGTTGTCCGTATGACCCTCGATGCGGATCTCCTTGCCGGAGACCGTCTTCAGCGTCTCGGCCAATTGCTTGAGGAGCTCGCGGCCCTCTGCCTTCACCTCTGCCTGGCCCGAGTCGAACAGCGCACGGGCCGCCAGGGTCACGGCCGGTTCCGGGGGCACCGGTTCCGCCGGCGCTGCCTCCGGCTCCGGAGGCGCCTGCGCCACTTGGATCTTCGGGGCACATTCCTCGCTAAGAACGATCTGCAGGTCCTCCCCTTCGGCGACGGTGATCGGGCTGAAGACCCAACGGCCGCCCAGCATCCCGTACGCCTCAGACCGAAGCTCAATGGGCGGCTCCACTTTCTCGCGGAAGCACCCAATGTAGTACTCACCTGGGCGCAGCTTCTCGAAAATGAATTCGCGTCCCCTGTCCGTGACCCGTATGTGCTTGTAATGGTGCACCCGGTAATCAAGTGGCGGCCATAATATGACCTGATCGACGAATTCTTTCTCTATGTGCTCGGTGATATACGACGTGGCCGGCATGAGATGCACCACATTTTCCGACGTGAGTCTAGGATCTCCCAATCTCAGCTTGGTTCGGAGCACGCCGGAAATCGAAGCCGTGCCGTCGCCGGCGTACTCTTCGTAGTCGGTCTCATCGAAGGTCGTGGTGCGCGCAACCGGCTTGTAGTGATAGACAGCACACGATGAGAGATCGATCGCCAGGAGGAGGCAGGCAAGACTGAAGTGCCAGGGCTTCATATTGGGTACCGGGGGATATGAAACCGTGCCAACCGTATCTGAAGCCAGTGTCATGAGCAGAGGGAAGGCGCCGGAGCCTTCAGCTGTCTTCGTATTGCGGAGGAGATTCCGATCTGAGGGGATGGCCGGTCAAGGCCTGATATGCGTCACTGACGGATCTGACCGGGGAGACCTGCATGAGAAAGGGAGTTCGCCAGTCGCTGTCGGCAATGTCCTGCTCTTCCGGCACGAGCACGCGGCTTAAATGACCTTCATACGCCGCGTTGACTTTCAACGGGACGCCGCCCACTGGGCCGATTTCCCCTTTGTCCGTCACCGTGCCGGTGATGGCCCGATCTGCCGGAATGGGATCACCTTTGGCGAGAGCGATTACGCTCAGTCCCACCATCGCCGACAGGCTGGCTCCATAGACCGTGACACCTTGATAGGGCACCGTCAGCACGACGCTCCAGGAGTCCGACCGCAGGCCTGCGAGCTGAGCCGTACGATGAATGGCGTCTGTCACGGCGATCTGCGCGAGCGGTGAGAACCGGCCCGGAGTAGTCTGGAACGTCACTGTCAGGCCATTGTGATCCTTCCGCTTCTCGAATTCGACCAGAAGGGCGCTGACCACTCCGGTCGGCTCGTAATCGGAGTTCAGGGTCGTCCCTAAAATCCAGATCAACTGCTCCTGGCCGCGATGGAACCGTGTAATCTCCCGTGCGTCAGCGCCAGAAGCTATGAAGGCGGCGACCAGGACGGCCGCCATCGCGCGGAAAACGAGGCCAAGCCATCCCTGTTTCCCGAGGAATCCCGAGCAGATGCAATTACGGACCATGGCTTTATCATACCCGATTCCCGACAAAGTTTCTAATTCGACCCTATTTTCGGCGTTCCGTTCCCAGGCCGAACCTTCCCGCTCCGCGTTACGCGGCTTCGGGATGTGGTGTCCGTACCACAAATCCGATCTTCAACTCAATTGGGTCGCGAACTTTTTTCGCGCGCGGCCTAACAATGGAGTGGGGTGGGATCGGCGATTGGTCGCAATGACTGGGTCGAGAATCTCTCCACACAGGAGACAACGCCAGCCTTCGAAGGACAAGGAGCCGGTATCATCTTCCAAGTCTTCAAAGACGTCCTGCACCATCACACCATGACAGCGATGACATTCCATGATGACGCTCTTTTGAATGATGATGACACGTTCCCTTTTCCTCATCTATATGGTGAAATCCCCTGAGGTATTGAAGAAAGGGGCAGAGGCTCGTGTGAGCCTCTGCCCCTGGGACCCGGCGGGGCGGGGGGCCCCGGGATCCCGCCTCTGGAACCGGCGTGGCGTTACAGCCAGTTCACCCGTTCGGCTGGCCGAATGTAGATCGGCTCCTCGATCTGCTGCCGCACCACCTCCTTGCCCGACTTGTTGAACCCCAGCACGGTGTCGTTGTACATCTCAAACCGCTTCCCGTGGATCTGGGTCTCAAACACCTTCGGACCCGGAATCACGTCGTACCGGAACACGATCTGCTGGCTCGCCCGCCACAACTGCAGCACCGCCAACAGCTCCCGGCTCGGCACCAGATACTTCTCAATGGCGTTGTCCACCCCCGGCCCGAACATCTGCCGGGTGTACCCCCGCGGGGCGTGCCGCGGCGGAATGTAGAAGCCGTTCGGCTCCGTCCCCCACTGCGGATACAACGGCAACGCCACCTGCTCTACCCGAATCGCAAAGTAGAGCGGATGCCACCGATCCTCCGCCCACAGGCCGTCCTCCCCGATGCGCACCAGGCTCTGCATGCGAATCTTGCCCACGCAGGCCGCCATGCAGCGCGTCTCCATCGGCTCGCCGCCCGTCAGCGGATCCTTCCCCTCAATGCGCGGATAGCAGGCAATGCACTTCTCGCTCACCCGCGTCGTGCCCCGATACATCGGCTTCTTGTACGGGCACTGCTCCACGCACTTCTTGTAGCCCCGGCACCGGTTCTGGTCGATCAGCACAATCCCGTCCTCCGGCCGCTTGTAAATCGCCTTGCGCGGACAGGCCGCCAGACACCCCGGATACGTGCAGTGATTGCAAATCCGCTGGAGATAGAAGAAATACGTCTCATGCTCCGGCAGACTGCTGCCCTGCATCCGCCAGGGCTCATCCTTGGTGAACCCCGTCTTGTCGATCCCCTCCACGATCGCCCGCATGCTGGTGGCGGTGTCCTCATAGATGTTCACAAACCGCCACTCCTGGTCCGTCGGAATGTACCCGATCGCCGCCTGGCCGATCTTCGCCCCGGCATCGAAAATGGTCATCCCTTCGAACACCCCATAGGGCGCGTGGTGCTTGCGCCCGACGCGGACATTCCACACCTGCCCGCCCGGGTTCACCTGCTCGATCAACTGCGTCACCTTCACGTCGTAGAACTGCGGATACCCGCCGTAGGGCTTGGTCTCCACGTTGTTCCACCACATGTACTCCTGCCCCTTCGAGAACAGCCACGTGGACTTGTCCGCCATCGAACAGGTCTGGCAGGCCAGACACCGGTTGATGTTGAAGACGAAGGCGAACTGCCACTTCGGGTGCCGCTCCTCGTAGGGATAGAGCATCTTCCGCCCGAGTTGCCAGTTATAGACTTCCGGCATTTGGTTACCTCCATTCGGCTATAGGCACTAGGCTTTAGGTGTAATGGGGGTTTTGGAGGTTCCCCATTGCCCCTGGCCCATCGCCCATCGCCTAGACTTTGATCCTGATATGGTCCCCCTTGAGCCACTTGATCATGAACTCGTTCTCCTGGCCCGGGGTGAACCCGGTCCGCACCGGCTCCCACGGCCCCCGCGCCCCGATGCCGCCGTCCTCCGCCTTGGTGATGCGGATCAGACACTCCTTCGGCACCGTGTTCAGCGCGTGGTTGTCCACCTGGTAGCCGAACTTGAACTTCCAGGCGATCGCGTGCTTGCCCGGCAACGAGTCGGTCTGGTGCATCGGCATCAGCCAGTTCCGCGTAAACGACTGCTGCGCCCCATACCGGAAATTGCTCTGGTACCCGGTATCGATCGCAATCGCCCGCCCGTCCGGCCGCGTCTCGTGCCCCTTCACCGACTTCGCCGTCGCCACGTACGGGGCGTGCTTCGCCATCGTCACGTGGTACGGGAAGGCCGGATTGTACTTGGCCCGGATCATCAGCCGCGCCACCTTGTAGAACGGATCGCTCGGCTTCCAGCCGCGGTACGGCCGGTCCACCGGGTTCCCGTCCACATACACGTAGTCGCCGTCGTTGATGCCCCGGTCCTTCGCCGCCTGCGGGTTGATGTGCAACTGGTGCTCGCCCACCCCCGGCGTCCGCTTGTCCATCCGGTAGGGGTCCCCGAAATTGGATTCGTACATCTGCACCCAATCGTTGACCGACCACTGGCTGTGCACCCGGTGCCGCGTCTTGGGCGTCACACAGTAGAACTGATACCCCTTCTCCCACAGCGGATTGCTGTGCCGCCGAATCTCCTGCCACGGCAGCTTGAGGTTCCGCACGGTCTTGTCGTCATGGTGCTGCGCCGTGATCGGAATGCCGTAGTCATCCGGCCGCACATACGGGTTCGTGGACATGATGGCGTTCGGCAGGTACGGCGTCGCCTCCGTGCCCTCGCGATGGGACACGAAGTTCTCCCCGTACTCGATCGCCTCCGGCTCCACCCGGTAGTTCTCGTACCGGCCGGTCCGGGTCCACATCGGCTTGCTCTCGTTCGTCTCTTCCCAGAACGGCTGCCGCGGATAGGTCCGCGTCATGGCCATCCAGCCCTTCTCCGACTTCAGCATCACGTCCGCGCTGTAGCCGTAGCAGGTGTTGGATGCGTCCAGCACCCGCTGCACGTACACGTCCGCGCGGTTCTCGTACACGAACTTGAAGCGATCCCGGAACCGCTGATCGCCGGTCATCTCGGTCAGCTTCGCCGACACGCCCGCCGGTGGGTCCAGGTCGTTGCGGGTGTCGTACAGCGGCCGGATGCCGCCCTTCCAGATCTGAATCCACGGGTTCGACACCGTGGCGGTCATCTCCGGATAGGTGAACTCCATCCAGGAATTACATGCCAACGCCACGTCCGCATGGTTCACATCCGAGGTCATCTCAATATCCTGCGTGATGATGCATTCGATACTGGGATCGACGTTCTTCACCATGTCGTAGTGGTGCTTGGCGTTGTTCAGGATGTTCACGTTGGCCACCCAGCGCAGCTTGCTGGGCGTCGGCATGTGCGTCTTGCCGGTGAACACCTTGCGGCCGTACTTCGGCGTGTTCACGATCAAGGCCGTGTCGCCGTGGTTCCAGTAGGCGACCTCCTCGCCGTAGTAGTACGACTTGACCTTGATCTCCTTGCCGTGCGCGTTGGGATCCAGGTTCTGATTGAACGGATCCTCGGCGGTGTGCACGCCGATCCCGCCGCCGGACCACGGGGTTGCATTCCAAATCCCCGCCTTGTAGTTGCCGGCCCAGGTGTGCTGCCCCGTGCCGAACTTGCCCACGTTGCCGGTCACGATCAGCACCATCGCCGCCGCGCGCCCATAGATCGTCTCGTGGAAGTAGTGGTTCACCCCTTCCCCGTTATGGATCGCCGCCGGCTTGATCGTGCCCGAATCCCGCGCCCACCGGACAATCAGGTCCTTGGGCGCCCGATTGATCTGATGCACCGTGTCCAGGTCATAGTCCTGGAAGTGCACCAGGTACGCCTGATAGATCGGCGTCACGTCCACTTCCCGCCCGTTGAGCAGCTTCACCCGGTACGTCCCCGTCAGGGCCGGGTCAAGGCCGCTCTGCTGAAAGTGCCAGCCCACCAACTCCCGGTGCAGCGGCACCGCCTGGTTCTTCGCCGCATCCCAGACCATGAACCCGCCCAACCGCTCGATCGCCTCCGGCTTCAGGCTCTGCATCTTGCCGGAGTACGTCTTCGAGAAATCCGGGAACTTGTAATCCGCGATCACGTCGCGCGGATCCAGATACTGCAGCGTATCCGTCCGGATCAGCAGCGGCAGGTCCGTGTACCCCTTGATGAAATCGATGTCCTGCATGTTCTCGTCGAAGATGATCTTCATCGCCCCGCAGAACAGCGCCCCGTCCGTCTCCGGCCGGACCGGAATCCAGTAGTCCGCCCGATACGCCATCGGGCTGTACTCGGGCGTGATCACCACAATTCGCGCGCCCCGCTCGATCGACTCGATCTTCCAGTGCGCCTCCGGCATCTTGTTCTCGACAAAGTTCTTCCCCCAGCTCGTGTTCAGCTTGGAGAAGCGCATGTCGTTGAGGTCGATGTCCGAGGTCTGCGCCCCGCACCAGAACGGGTGCGAGGGGTTCTGATCCCCGTGCCAGGTGTAGTTGGAGTAGTACCGGCCGCCCTGGGCTTGATCCGGCCCCACCTTGCGAATCCAGGTGTCCAACAGCGGCCAGGCGCCGCCATTCAGCCGGGTGACGCCCATCTTGCCGATAATGCCCAACACCGGCATGCCTGCCCGCATCTTGAAGGTTCGCACGCCCGCGCCCTTCATCATCTCGATCATCTCGGGGGCATAGCCTTGCTCCCGCAACCGCCGCGCGCCCGCCTCCCCGCTGTACCGCTGGGCAATGATGACGGCGCCCTTGGCGACGTACGTGAACGCGGTGTCCCACGACACTCGGAGCATGTCGTCCAGCATCCGGGCGTCGAATTTGTATTTGCGCTTCACTTCGGGCGTCAGCTCCGGCGAGCCGGCGTCCATCCACTCCTTCCAGCCCTTGCGCATCAACGGCCCTTTGAGCCGGTACGGCCCATAGACCCGCCGGTGGAAGGTGTACCCCTTCAGGCACATCCGCGGATTGTGCGCGAACGTGCCCCGGTTGCCGTACAGGTCCTCGTACGTCTGGTGATCGTAGTTCTGCTCCACCCGCATCACCACGCCGTTGCGCACGAAGGCCCGCACCCGACACCCGTGGGTGTCGTTCGGCGAGCAACAAAACGTGAAGGAGCTGTCATACCGGTACTGGTCATGGTAGACCCGCTCCCACGACCGGTCCGGATACTCCCCGAGGGGGTTGCCCACCTCGATGACCGGCTGCAGCGCCGTCAGCGCCAGGGCCTTGTCGGCCACCGCCACTGCCGCCACCGTCCCAGCCGTGACTTTTAAGAATTGTCTCCGTGACAGAAACATCGTCAACACCTCCTGATTAAAGAAGCTGGCTGTCCAGCCGACCCAACTCCTACTACCTCAGAGCCTCCATCACCCCCTTCCCGAGCCATCACCGCAATCGTCCTCCCGCTTCAGTCAGACCTCGTCATTGGCTCACCCCCTCTCCCAGCAAGATCGTGGCCAGAGAAGGAGCAAAAAAGACAGACGTTCATAATTTATAAGACTTTGATTTTGAAGATATTTCTCGTGTGGACTCGGCTATGGTCTTCGATGAAAATTGATTGTCGCATATATTGATATGTGGCAATCCCGGATATGGATTAAAATAACTTCATTTTCAACAAGTTAGAGGCGCATATCGGGCTTGCGATCGAGATGCTTGGCCAGATTACACGCATATCTAGGGGGGAAAGAGGTTGAGAAGAGAAAAAATGTGGGGAGAACGAAACGAACCAGGGGGGAGCGGTGGTCCGGACAAGCCTCCCGGGTACCGGATGTTACGAAAGCTTCCCGGGCTGGATGGAGGGCTTAAGGCTGCTCGGAATCGCTGCGTTCCAGGTAGCGTTTCACCAGAAGAGAAAAATGTTGGCGAGGGATCCCGCTGTGCTCGGCGGCTTTCGTGATGGACCCGTCATGCATGGCAAGCTTTGCTCGGAGGTACCGCGCGACGAAATCGCGCATCGCCCGCGTCTTCGCTTCCATGTAAGGTAATGAGGCATAGCCCGAGTTTCCGTCCGCCGCGTCGTTGTCCTTTTCGGTCCGCAGCAAGGATCGGATTTCGGCGCGGCCGATGTCATCCTCGGTCGCTAACATCACGGCTCGCTCCAGCACATTGCCCATTTCCCGCACGTTGCCCGGCCACGGATACGCGGTGAGCGCGGCGATGGCCGAGGCATCCAGGTAGCAGTGCGGCTTCCCCATCTCACGCCCGTACTGCGCGACGAGATGGCGGGCAATCACCGGAATATCTTCCACTCGTTCGCGCAAGGGGGGGACGCGAATCACGATGACCGCCAGGCGATAGTACAGGTCTTTCCGAAAGGCGCCGTTTCGGACTTTTTCGTCCAGATCCTGGTTCGTTGCCGCGATGAACCGCATATCCACGCGCTTGACCCTGGTGCCGCCGACCGGACGGACCTCGTTGTCCTCCAGCACGCGCAGGAGCTTCGCTTGAAGCGGAAGCGGCAGCTCGCCGATCTCATCCAGAAACACGCTGCCGCCGTCGGCCAGCTCGATGAGGCCCGGCTTATCGGAGATGGCCCCCGTAAAGGCCCCGCGCACGTGTCCGAACAGTTCGCTTTCCACCATGCCTTCCGGCATCGTGGTGCAATCAATCACCTGGCAAGGCTTGTCACGCTCGCGGCTCAAGTCGTGGATAGCCCTGGCGATCAAGCCTTTCCCTGTGCCGGTCTCGCCGATGATCAGCACCGTGGACCGCACCTGGGCCGCTTCGCGCATCTGTCGCATGACTTCCTGAAATGCCGGGCTCGTGCCGACCAGCGCCTTGGTCTGCATCTCGCGCTGCACGGCGCGCTCCAACGCCGAGTTCCGGCGCAGGATCTCCGAGATGCGGATCGCCCGATGAAGCCGCATGCCCAGGTCCTGGGGATTGACCGGCTTCAGCACATAGTCAAAGGCGCCAAGGCGCATCGCCTCTACCGCCGTCCGGATGGTGCCCTGTCCGGTCATGATGATGCCGATGAGGTCAGGCGCCATCTCCAGGGCGGCGCGTAGCAGCGTCGTCCCATCCATTTCCGGCATCATGAGGTCAGAGAGCAACACATCGGCGTCTGTCTGTCGCAGCGCCGCCAGGGCTTCCGCACCCGTAGCAAAGCCCTGCGTCTCATAGCCGCGTTCTGCCAGTATGCGGCACAG
>Ga0209399_10001954_pt1 | contig 10292 bp, 7 predicted proteins | sample OV2TP3_FD_184130 | JGI IMG/M metagenome (GOLD analysis project Ga0209399, IMG submission 184130) | Hot spring microbial communities from Beatty, Nevada to study Microbial Dark Matter (Phase II) - OV2 TP3 (SPAdes) (version 3) | ecosystem: Environmental > Aquatic > Thermal springs > Hot (42-90C) ... | reverse complement strand
CGAGCGCCACCCGAGCTCTCCGATGAGCCATGCTGCCAGCGGGCCGCCCGTGAGGAAGCTCAGGTTGAAGCCCGCCAGCACGATGGCGAGCGGAAGACCGCGATTCCGGTCGAACCACCGCGTCACCGTGGTGGTGCCGACGACGAAGAAGGCCGAGCCGCCGAGCCCCCCCATGAGCCCGATGAAGACGTAGAGGTGCCAGAGGGCGCCGAGCGTCGAGGCGAGCGCGAACCCTGAGCCGGCGATGGCGACGGTCAGGAGCAGGATGCCGCGGGGCCCGTACCGATCGGCGATCGCGCCCGCCAGGAAGCTGGCGAGACCGCCGAGCAGCAGATTGATCGAGAGGGCGACAGAGATCGCGCCGCGGCTCCAGCCGAACGTGTCGGCCATGACCGGCAGGAAGACGCCGAAGGCGGCGGTCGGGTTCGAGACGCTGAAGATGACCGCGAAGAGCGCGGCCACCACGAGCCAGCGGTAGCTCACGAGGCCGGGCGTGCGCCTGCCTTACCGGGAGGGCCGCCCTCGCTCAGGCCCGGGACGCGGCGGCCGGGCGCGCCTGCTGCACGCGCTCGCGGATCCGCGCAGGCGTGGCCGGCATGTCGAGATGGTCGACCCCGAGCGGGCGCAGGGCGTCGAGGATCGCGTTCACCACCGCGGGCGGCGCGCCGACCGAGCCGACCTCACCGAGCCCCTTCACGCCGAGCGGGTTCGTCGTGCAGGGAACCTCCTCGAGCGCCACGGTGAAGGGCGAGAGGTCGTCGGCGCGCGGCATGCAGTAGTCGCCGAAGGTCCCCGAGAGGAGCTGCCCGGACTGTCGGTCGTAGACCACGTGCTCCCACAGTGCCTGGCCGATGCCCTGGGCGAGGCCGCCGTGGAGCTGGCCCTCGCAGATCATCGGATTGAGCGCGCGCCCCACATCGTCCACGATCGTGTACCGGTCGATCGCCACCGCGCCGGTCTCCGGATTGACCTCGACCTCGCAGACGTGGCAGGCGTTCGGGAAGTTCGGAGGCTCGGTCGCGAAGCTCCCCGCTGCTTCCAGCCCGAGGCCGAACTCCTTCGGCAAGCCGCCCGGGCGGTAGAACGCCGCCGCGACACCCATGAACGGCATCGCGCGGTCGGTGCCGACGATCTGGAACTTCCCGTCCTTGAAGACGACGTCCGGCGGCGCCGCCTCCATCAGGTGGGCGGCGAGCGGTCTGGCCTTGTCGATCAGGGCGTCGGTGGCGGCCTTGAGCGCGTTGCCGCCGACCATGGAACTGCGGGACGCGTAGGTGCCGCGGCCGAAGGGGACCTGGTCGGTGTCCCCCTGCACGAACCGGATGTTCTCGAAGGGCACGCCGAGCCAGTCGGACACCATCTGGGCGTAGACCGTCGCGTGGCCCTGGCCGTGGGAGAACGTTCCCGCGACGATGGTGACCATGCCACTCGGGTCGCAGCGGAGCTCCATCCGCTCGTTGAAGACGCTGCTCTCCTCGATGGTGTAGGTGACCGACCGGCCGCGCAGCAGGCCCTTCTTTTCCGTCGCCGCCCGCCGGGCCGTGAAGCCCTTCCAGTCCGCGAGGTCGAGACACCGGTCCATGACGCGGGCGAACTCGCCGCTGTCGTAGGTGAGGCCGGTGCGCGTCACGTAGGGCATCTTCTCCGGCGGGATGAAGTTGCGACGCCGGATCTCGACCGGGTCGATACCGGTCACCGCCGCGGCGCGGTCCATGAGGCGCTCGGTGAGATACACGGCTTCCGGACGGCCAGCGCCGCGGTAGGGCGCCGTCGGCGAGGTCGTCGTGAAGACGGCCTGGGTGGTCACGAACGCGGCCGGCACGTCGTAGCAGTTGGGAATGAGCCGCAGCGAGAACACGAGCGACGCGACCGCGGCGCCGCCGACATAGGCCCCGAAGTTGTGGAGCGCCCGCGCCCTGATGGCGAGGATCTTGCCCTGCTCGTCGAGCGCCATCTCGCCGTAGATCACCTGGTCGCGCCCGTGATCGTCGCCGAGGAGCCCTTCCGAGCGCGTCTGGATCCACTTCACGGGGCGGCCGACGCGCCGCGAGGCCCAGAGGGCCAGCACGTCCTCGGGATAGCAGTCGCCCTTCATGCCGAAGCCGCCGCCGACGTCGGGCGCGATCACCCGGAGCTTCGTCTCGGGCAGGTGGAAGACCCCGTGGGCGATCTCCGAGCGGATGCCGTGGGGATTCTGGGTGCTGGTGTAGAGGGTGAAGCTGCCGCTCGCCGGATCGTAGTCGCCGATGGTGCCGCGGGGCTCCAGCGCGTTAGCGGAGAGCCGGTTGTTCTCGAGGCGCACCGAGACGACGTGACGGGCGCGGGCGAAGGCCGCGTCAGTCGCGTCCTTGTCGCCCATCCGGAGCGGAACGCAGAGGTTGCCGGTCGTGCTGTCGTCCCAGACCTTGGCCGCGTCGGGCTTCATCGCGTCCTCGACGTCCACCACGGCCAACAGCGGCTCGTAGTCGACGGCGACGAGCTGGGCGGCGTCGCGCGCCTGGGCGGGGGTCTCCGCGACGACGAACGCGACGCGATCGCCGACGTGCCGCGCCTTGTCCGCGACGAGGATGGGCCGGGAGGTGCGATACCCCTTCGGCCCTCCCACGTCTTCTGGCATGAAATGGGGCATCAGGCCGCCGAGCTTGTCGGCGACGACGTCCGCGCCCGTCAGTACGCAGAGCACGCCGGGGGCGGCGGCGGCCTTCGAGACGTCCACCCGACGGATCCGCGCGTGGGCGTGCGGCGAGAGCACGACGGCGCCGTGCGCCTGGCGGGGGAGATGGATGTCCTCGACGTAGCGGCCGCGGCCCGTGAGGAAGCGCCGGTCCTCGACGCGCTGCACTGGCTGACCGATGCCGAACTTGTTCATGAGCGTCCCTCCGAGCGAGCTGAGCGCGCGCGAACTATACCACGGCGTGGGCGCCGCGCGTTGTCAGGGGCGATGTCGCGGGGTAGAATGCCGCGCACCGACGCCATGATCGACGATGCCTTCGTCATCGACGCCGTCTGCCACGCCTACAACATGGACCCGAGCAACCACGCCAGCGGGCGCTACTCGGACGCCATCAGCGAGCTCGTGGCGGGCGCCACCTTCGCCGTGTCGCCGCCGGGGTACCGGGTGCCGCGCGAGCTCTACCTGCGCGATTGGGACGTCGAAGAGATGGCCAACATGCTCTTCGTCGAGAGCGATTACGACATGGCCGTCAATCACGTCCTGCCCCTGACGGCCTACCGAGACGGGCTGTGCTCTTTCGAGAAGGCGCTGACCATCCAGACGCGCTGGCCCCGGCGCTTCATCACCTATGCTGGCGTGGACCCCATGCGCGGGAGGGAGGCCCTGGAGGATCTCCACCGCCAGGTGGAGGAATTGCCGCCTCCCGTCGTCGGCCTGAAGCTCTACCCGAACAGCTGGGGCCCCGATTACGTCCGCGGCTGGCACATGGACGACCCGCAGATCGCGTTTCCGTTCTTCGAGGCGGCCATGAGGCTCGGGCTCAAGGTCGTGGCGATTCACAAGGCCGTGCCGCTGGGCCCGGTGCCGATGGCGCACTATCACGTCGCCGACGTCGACCGCGCGGCCGACGCCTTCCCCGACCTGGCGTTCGAGATCGTCCACGGTGGCATGGCCTTCGTCGAGGAGACGGCCTGGCAGCTCGCGCGGTTCGCCAACGTCTATGTGAATCTGGAGATCCTCCATCAGTTCGTCGTCGCCAAGCCCGCGGCCTTCACGCAGGCGCTCGCCGGTCTGCTCGACGTGGGCGGTCCGTACGCGCTCGACAAGATCTTCTGGGGCACCGGCTGCATGGCCGTGCACCCCCGGCCATCGCTCGAGGCCTTCTGGCATCGCTTCGAGTTTCCGCCCGAGCTGGTGGAGGGCCGCGGCATTCCCCAGATGACCCGGGAGGCCAAGCGCAAGATCCTGGCCGAGAACTATGCGCGAATGATCGGCCTCGACCTCGCTTCGGCCCGGGCCGGCATCGCCGACGACGAGTTCGCGCGGCGCCGGCGCTCCGGTCTGGCCCAGCCATACTCCACGACGCGGGTCGCCGGTAAGGTCGTGTGAGCGGGGTGGTCGTTCCTCCCGACGTCGACCGGATCCGCGGGTGCCTGGCCGAGGTGATCGATCCGTGCAGCGCCGCGACGGGCGTGCGGCTGAGCGTGCTCGACATGGGGCTGGTGCGGTCGGTCGAGGTGCTCGGCGATCAGGTCACGGTGAGTCTCAGGCTGACCTCGCCGATGTGCACGATGGCGCCGTACTTCATCCGCGAGGTCGAGGAGCGCATCGCCGAGCTGCCCGGGGTCCGCACGGTCAGGTGCGAGACCGATCTCGGTCTCGCCTGGCAACCGGACATGATGACCCAGGCGGCGATCCAGCGTCTCGCCGGGAACCGCCGGCTGCGCTAGACCTCGCCGCTCCGGTTGATCGGCTGGAGCATCATGTCGAGCAGCGCCATCTGGCCCTTCGCGACGGCCTGAAGGCCGCGCTGGAGGGCCGCGCGGACCTGCCCGGGATCGTCCACTTTCTCGCCGTAGCCGTCGAACGCCCGGGCGATGGCCGCGTAGTCGGGCTGCGGCGTGATCGAGGTGCCCACGAACGTCTGGGATTTCACGGCGAAGCCGTCCGGGTAGTGGCGCGGGATGCCCGATTTCTGCGAGAGGTACCCGGAGTTGTTGAAGAGCACGACGAGGATCGGCAGCCGGTGCTCCTGGCAGACGCCGAAGGCTCCGAGGACCGGGTTGTAGTTGAACGAGCCATCACCGATCAGCGCGACGACCGTGCGCTCCGGCGTCGCGGCCTTCACGCCGAGCGCCGTCCCCAGCCCCGTGCCGAGCCCGCCGTAACAGCCCTCGAAGAATCGTCCCGGCGTCAGGCGGTCCAGGAAGCGGTTGATCTCGAGGCGGTGCGTGATCGTTTCGTCCACGACCGCGACCTCCGGCGGGAGGATCTCGTTCAGCTCGTGGACGACCCAGCGCGCCTCGATCGGTCGGCTCTTCGCCACCGCCAGGCCCTCCTCGCGCAGCGCGTCCCGTCGCTTCTGGTGGCGGGCCCGCCACCGCTCCGCCCGGGCGTCGCGCGCGCCGGGCTTGATCGCGTCGCGCACGCGGGCGAGCAGCATCCCGAGCGACTGCTCGACGTCGCCCGCGACGACGAGGTCGGAGCGGTAGCCCCAGAACGCGCGATGCGAGTGGAATGGGTCGTCGCCGAGGACGACGACCTTCGTGCCGGGGCCGGGCGCGGACGACGGCGGGTGCCACGGGGCCACCGCCGCGGCGAGGAACACGACGTCGGCGTCCTTCACCGTGGCCGCGACATACGTGCCGGGGCCGACGCCGCCGTAGAGCGGGTGCGTGCGCGGGAAGTTCACGTAGCTTGGGTGCCAGGCGTCGACAACGGGCGCCCCGAGCAGCTCGGCGATCGCGACCAGATGCTCGACGGCCCGGACGCTCCGGCCCACCTCCTCGGTCACGATGACCGGGTCGGTCGCCTCGACGAGGACACGCGCGAGCTCCTCGATCGCCCGTGGATCCGCCGCGGGCGGGTGGGCGTAGGCCGCCGACGCGGGAGCGCTGGTCGGCATCGTCTCGAACAGGAACTCCATCGGCAGCGAGACGAACACGGGGCCTTGCGGCGCGGCCATCGCGAGCTGACAGGCCCGCTGGATCGTCGCCGGCAGGAGCGCGCTCGTGTTCAGGCCGAAGCTCCACTTGACGCAGGGCTCGACGAGCCTAGCGGGGCCGCCGATGTCGGACAGGACGCGGAGCCACTGGTGGCCAGGATCCTGCCCGGGCGCCTCGCCGAAGCCGATCGACTCACCCGCGAACACCACCATCGGGGTCTGTTCGTGGAGCGCCGCCCGGAGCCCCATCGTCGCGTGGAGGGCGCCCACGGTCGTGTGGATCATGACGGCGGGGAGCTTGCCGGTCGCCTTGGCGTACCCACTGGCCATCCCCACCGCGACCTCTTCGTGGCGCGTCGAGAGGTAGGCGGGGATGTCCTTCGGCGCGCCGTATGGCTTCGCGAGGTACTCCCAGACGGGGGCCCACTCCGACCCCGGTGACGCGAAGATCCGCTCGACGCCCATCCCGGCCAGGATTCTCAGAAAAGCTTCAGCTCCGCTCAGTCCTTTGGTGTCCACGGGTACGGTCCTCCTCAGGGGGTGACGGTCACGCGCCGTATTCAACCACGACGGCGCCCGATCAACAATATCCCCCGGTGTTTCCCGGCGTGGCCTCCCGCGTTTGACGAGAAAGTAAGGTGATGTTACTGTCCCGCCACGCGCGGCGCGCGCGGCAGGAGGCGACGTGGCATGGAGCTCCGTGGGACGGCGGCGCTCGTCACCGGATCGGCCACCGGGATCGGACGGGCGACCGCGTTCGCCCTGGCGCGACGCGGCGCCGATGTGCTCATCAACTACATGCGGAGCGAGACGGAGGCCAAGGCCACCGTGGAGGACGTGCAGGCGCTCGGCCGGCGCGCGCTCCTCGTCCGCGGCGACGTGAGCGACGACGCGAGCGCGCGCGCGATGGTCGCCGCGTGCGAGCGAGAGCTCGGCCGCCTCGATGTCCTGGTCAACTGCGCCGGCACGACCCACTTTGCGGCCGCCGAGGACCTCGAGGCGATCACTCCGGAGATCTGGGACCGGATCTTCGACGTGAACGTCCGGGGAACCTTCCTCGTGACACGGGCCGCGACCCCGCTCCTCAGGCGATCCGGCAACGGCGCCGTCGTGAACCTGGCCAGCATCGCCGGCCTCCGTCCGGCGGCGCAGGTGGTCCCGTACGCGGCGAGCAAGGCGGCGATCGTCAACATGACCGTGTCGCTGGCCCGCATCCTCGCTCCCGACGTGCGCGTGAACGCCGTCGCCCCGGGCTGGATGGAGGGGCGGTGGATGCAGGCCGCGCTCGGTCCCGACTACGATCGCCTCATGAAGCGCCGCGGCGAGCGCACGCCGCTCGGCCGCGTGGCCACCCCTGATGACGTGGCGCAGTCGATCGTGAGCCTCGTCGCGGACAACGACTTCGTCACCGGCCAGGTCGTCGTGATCGACGGCGGCTTCTCCCTCCTGTGACGCTCGACGGCGTCGTCCCGTTCCCTCCGGAGTTCGCGGCCCGCTACAGGAAGAAGGGCTACTGGGAGGACCGGTCCCTGACCAGCGTCTTCACGGAGACCTTCACGAAGTTCGCCGGCCGCGTGGCGCTCGTGGTCGGTGGCGAGCGCGTCAGCTACGCGAGCCTGGCCGAGAACGTCGAGCGGCTCGCGCGGCACTTCCTCGAGGTGGGCGTGCGCCCGCTGGACCGCGTGGTGGTGCAGCTCCCGAACACGCCGCACTTCGTCTACCTGTACTTCGCGCTGCAGCGGATCGGGGCGATTCCCGTCATGGCGCTCTCGCCCCATCGCCACCGCGAGATCAAATATTTCGTGGAGCTGTCCGAGGCGGTGGCCTACGCCATCCCCGACCGGATGGGCGACTTCGACTTCATCGAGCTGGCGCGGCGGATCAAGGGGGAGTGCCCGTCGCTCCGTCACGTCCTGATCTCGGGCGGGGCCGCGCCTGCCGACTGTGTCTCGCTGGCGGCGTGCCTCCGGACCGAGAGCCGCGTGCCGCGCACCGAGCTCGACCAGATCCGCATCGATCCCGAGGACCCCGCGGTCTTGCAGCTCTCCGGCGGGACGACGGGCGTGCCGAAGCTCATTCCAAGGACTCACAACGATTACGCCTTCAACTCGAAGACCGCCGCCACGATGGTGGACGTACGGCGGCACGACGCGCTGCTCGTCGTCCTGCCGATCGCCCACAACCTGCCGCTGGCCTGTCCGGGGATCCAGGGGTTCTTCCTCAACGGCGCGCGGGCGGTCCTGTCGACGAGCGTCCGCGCCGCCGACGTCTTCGGGCTGATCGCGCGGGAGCGGATCACCCACCTCGCGGTCGTCCCCGCGCTCCTGATCCGCTGGCTCAACGACCCGTCGATCGGTCGCTATGATCTCTCCTCGGTGCGCGTCATCCAGTCCGGTGGCCAGCGGCTCCAGCCCGAGGTGAAGCGGCTCGCGGAGCAGCGGATCCCGAGCGCCACCGTCCAGGAGAACTTCGGCATGGCCGAGGGCATGCTGACGTTCGTTCGGCTCGATGACCCCCACGACGTCCGGCTCGAGACGGTGGGCCGCCCCATGTGCCCCGACGACGAGGTGAAGCTGGTGGACGACGAGGGCCGGGAGGTGCCCGAGGGCGAGGTGGGCGAGCTGGCGGTGCGCGGCCCCTACACGCTCCGCGGGTACTACAAGGCCCCCGAGCACAACGCGCGGGTCTTCACCCCCGACGGGTTCTACCTCTCGGGGGACCTGATGCGGCGGCACCCGTCAGGGAACTACGTCGTAGAGGGCAGAAAGAAAGACCTGATCAACCGGGGCGGCGAGAAGATCAGCGCCGAGGAGATCGAGAACCTGATCCTCTCCCACCCGGCCGTCCAGAACGTGGCCTGCGTCCCGATGCCGGACCCGGTCCTGGGCGAGCGCACCTGCGCCTTCGTCGTGCCGCGCGGCGGTAAGCGCGTGACGCTTCCCGAGCTGGTCCAGTACCTCTCGGAGCTGGAGATCGCCAAGTTCAAGCTCCCCGAGCGGCTCGAGCTGATCGACGAGCTGCCGCTCTCGCCGTTCGGGAAGGTCTCCAAGGTGGCGCTGACCAGGCGGATCGCCGAGAAGCTCCGCGAGGAGACGAGCGCCTGACACGCAACGGGCCGCGGCCGAAGCGCAGCGCCGAGGCCATCCAGCGGGTCCGCGAGACCCACCTGGGGCGGCTGCTCCTGCAGGCGGCGCGCCAGCACCATCAGGCGGTGGTGGACGGGATGAACGCGCTCGGGTTCCGGATCCGGCCCGTGCACGCCTCCGTGATCCGGCACGTCCACATCAACGGCTCGCGGGTCACCGACGTCGCCGACAAGGCGGGGATGACCAAGCAGGCGGTGGGGCAGCTCCTGATCGAGCTCGAGCGCGCCGGGTACGTGCGGCGGACGATCGCGCCGCCCGATCGCCGCGTGAAGATGGTCGTGTTCACCGAGAAAGGGCGGCGGTTCGCCGCGGCGATCGGGACGGCGGTCAGGAAGGCCGACCAGGACTTCGCGCGGCGCATCGGGCCGCGGCGGCTCGGGGAGCTCTACGTGTTGCTCCACGGCGTGCTGGAGAACGGGGCCAAAGGGAGATCGCGCGATGGATGACTGGAAAGACCGGCTGTCCCCGGCGCGCTACGGGATGCGTGTCGAGCGTGACGTGTTCCTGACCACGCGTGACGGGACGCGAGTGGCGGTCGACGTCTATCGGCCCGACGCGCCCGGACGCTTCCCCGCGCTCCTCTCGATGTCGCCGTACGGCAAGGACATCCAGCGCGTCGGGGAAGTCAGCCTGCCGGTCAATCCCGTGCGTGGCAACGGTGGCCAGGAGGCGGGGGACTCGAGCTACTTCGTGCCCCGCGGGTACGCGCACGTCATCGCCGACGTGCGAGGCTCGGGTGGCTCCGGGGGCGAGTTCTCCTACGGCGGGCGGCTCGAGCAGGAGGGCGGCTACGACCTGGTGGAGTGGATCGCCAGAGAGCCCTGGTGCGACGGCAACGTCGGGATGCTCGGGATGTCCTACTTCGGCCGGATCCAGCTCCTCACGGCCGCCCAGAACCCGCCGCACCTCCGGGCGATCGCGCCGCTCGAGGCCAACACCGACGCCTATCGTCACGCCGTCTACCACGGCGGCATCTTCTGCCTGGGGTTCTTCCGCCAGTGGTGGGGCCACGTGAGCGTCGGCACCACGCGGCCCTCGACCTACCGGGAGCTCGGCGAGGCGGAGGTGGCCCGCCGGGTGGAGGCGCTCCTCCAGACGGAGGAGATCCGGAACCATCCCGCGCTCGCGATCGCGCTCAGGTTCCCGGAGAAGAACCCGGTCCTCTTCGACCATCTCATCCAGCCCTTCGACGGCCCGTACTACTGGGAGCGCTCGGCCTGGACCAAATTCGACCGGATCCGCATCCCGTGCCTGCTCGGCGTGCGCTGGAGCGCCTGGCCGATCCACCTGCCCGGCGCCTTCGCGGCCTGGCAGGCGATCGACGCGCCGAAGAAGCTCTTGCTCTACGAGACCGAGTCGCCGTACGGCCCCATGCGCCCGTGGCGCGATCACCACGACCTGATCCTTCGCTGGTACGACCACTGGCTGAAGGGCAACGACACGGGGCTGATGAAGGAGCCGCCGATCCGCCTCCTGGTCAAGGGCACGCGCGAGTGGCGCGACGAGCACGAGTGGCCGCTGGCGCGGA
>Ga0209399_10001952_pt1 | contig 10294 bp, 12 predicted proteins | sample OV2TP3_FD_184130 | JGI IMG/M metagenome (GOLD analysis project Ga0209399, IMG submission 184130) | Hot spring microbial communities from Beatty, Nevada to study Microbial Dark Matter (Phase II) - OV2 TP3 (SPAdes) (version 3) | ecosystem: Environmental > Aquatic > Thermal springs > Hot (42-90C) ... | reverse complement strand
TTTCTCTCTCCTCGGCCATGAACCTCAAGAGCCTCCTGGGACAAATTTCAGAGAGAAAAAATGCCTGGAAACATCACTCGTGCGGATTTCCAGGCACATCCCTGACAACAAGTCTTTTCCTGAGTTTTAATAGGCCATGGCGCGAAGCCGCGCAACCCTTTCCTCAACCGGGGGATGAGTACTAAAAAGGCTCAGAAAGGATCCGCCTGACAGCGGACTAACTATAAACATGTGAGCAGTTTCAGCACGTCCCTCCAGCGGCATCAGCTCGCTGGCGCGGGTAAGCTTTTCCAAGGCAAAAGCCAAGCCAAGGGGATTTCCAGCAATCTTTGCCCCGGTGGCATCAGCAAGAAACTCTCGCGACCGGGAAATAGCCATCTGAATAACGAGCGCTGCTACGGGAGCCAAGATAGACATCAAAATCAGCCCCAAGACTCCTCCCCCCTCATCTTCCCTCTCACTTCTCCCCACACCAAAGATAGCGGCCCAGCGCGCCATATTGGCAAGCATCATGATCACCCCGGCCAGGGTAGCGGCAACGCTGCCAATGAGGATATCTCGGTTCTTAACGTGGGACAGTTCGTGAGCAATGACTCCCTCGAGTTCTTCTCGATTCATGAGTTGCAGAATCCCTTCGGTCACCGCAACCACTGCATGCTGCGGGTTTCTCCCGGTTGCAAAGGCGTTTGGAGACTGAGAGGGAATGACATAGAGCCGAGGCATCGGAAGCTGAGCCCGCAGAGCAAGATTCTGGACGATCCTGTAAAGCTCAGGGGCCTCATCAAGACCTACCTCGCGCGCCTGGTACATAGCTAGGACAATCTTGTCGGAGAACCAATAGCTTCCGAAATTGAGCAGCATTGCAAACACAAAAGCAATCACCAATCCTTGCGACCCACCAAAGAGCTGCCCTATACCCAGAATGATCCCGGTCAACAGACCCAGAAGAAGCGCTGTCTTAAAGGAGTTCGACATCTTTCATCCTCCTTTACGAAGGCAAACCCATCGCACCATAATTCCAGTCATTTCTAAACTCAACTTTAATCCCTGCATCTCACGTTGTCAAGGCGGTTCCGACGGCGGCGAATTTCTCCACCACCTGCTCCAGAAATCCAATAACACCGTGTGGATTGAGCTGAGTCAGACATTTGCGGTGAGGGCAAGCCTTCATGACCGAATGGGCACAGGGAGAGCACGGTACCCCTTGACTAACCACTCTGACGTTGCTTCCACGCGGCGCCCACTGGACCGGGTCGCTCGGACCAAAGAGCGCGATGGTCTCAACCCCGAGCGCAGCGGCCATATGGGTAATGCCGCTATCATTGCCGAGATAAACATCGCATCGAAGTAGCAAGGCGGCCACCTGGGCCAGATTCAGGCCCCGCACCACCACTGCGTGATCCCAAAGCTCTCCCCTCTCCCCCCTCGCCTCTTCTACCGGCCCCAGAACGATGACGACCTCTCCTTTTGTTCCCTTCTTCCACCACTCACCCACCGCCTTGTAGAAATCAATCGGCCAGTTCTTTTCTCTCGCCCCGCTGCCTGGAGCTAATACCAGGACCCTTTTCCTCTCAAGCGCACTGTGCTGCCAAAAACGACGGCTCCAAGTCAGGGCATCAGATCTCAACCGGATAATCGGAAATATCTCTCTTGGATTCTTCTCCCCTAAACAGGAGAGGTAATAATGGGTCATGTGCACTCGCGACCGGGACGGACGGAAAGGAAAGATTCTAAGCGTGCCATCGGATAGGGTCTGGAGATGCCGAACAAAATCCCGCTGCCCACTCCCCATCCACGAGTAAATGGATGCGTAGGAGCCAAAAAAAGATTTGAGTCGTTCATTTTCGTCCGCTCCAGGAACAAAGAGTTGAGTGATTTCGTGACACTCCACAGACCGGACCATGACCGTAGAGGGGACCAAATCCGCATATTCTGAGCGGGCCAAAAGATCCACGCCTCCATCCGCGGCGAGTTTTTCCAGCGCAGGCAGAAAACAGATAAAATCTCCCAGCGCTCCCGCAAAGATGACCAGAGTCCTTCTTTCCATGGCCCGTGATCCTGACAACCGACTGAGTTTCAATTGACTTTCCCGCGGCAAAAATATAGCATGGGATTTGTCTCAATTCGAACCTTCACTCCTTCTTCCAGAAGAAGAGCGCGAACTATGGCAAGTTTAGACGGTGGCCGAACCATCCTGGATCTGATTGGTTCCACCCCGGTCGTCCGGCTGAGAAATCTTCCGGGTAAAAACGACGCCGAGGTGTGGGGGAAGTTGGAATCCTTCAATCCCGGTGGCTCAGTAAAGGACCGCATCTGTCTCAGCATGATAGATGCGGCGGAACGTGAGCAGAAGCTAAAACCAGGGGGCACCATTGTAGAACCCACCAGCGGCAACACCGGCATCGGCCTGGCTCTAGTAGCTGCAGTCAAGGGATACCGGTTGGTCCTTACGATGCCAGACACCATGAGCGAAGAGCGACGCAGCCTCCTAACAGCTTATGGGGCACGGCTCATTCTTACTCCGGACACCAGAGGGATGGGGGGGGCCATCCGCAAGGCCGAGGAGCTTCTTCTGGAAAACCCGGACTACTTCATGCCTCAACAGTTCAACAACCCGGCAAATCCGGAAATCCACCGCCGCACGACAGCGATGGAGCTGCTGAAACAGTTCAAACGCATCGACGCTTTTGTAGCAGGTGTAGGAACGGGAGGAACCATCACGGGGGTCGGAGAGATCCTGAAGGACAAAATGAAAGGCGTCAGAGTCTATGCGGTGGAACCGGCGGCCTCCCCGGTCCTCTCAGGAGGAGAACCCGGATACCACAAGATCCAAGGGATCGGGGCAGGCTTTATCCCGGCGGTTCTCAACACACAGATTTACGACGAGGTGATAGCGGTCACCGATGAAGATGCTGCCCTTTGTACCCGGAGATTGGCGTTGGAAGAAGGGATCTTGGTTGGGATCTCCTCTGGGGCAACTTGCTGTGCCGCGCTAAAAGTGGCCAGGAATTTGGGCAAAGGACACGTGGTGGTAACTATATTCGCGGACAAGGGTGAACATTATCTAAGTACGGACATCTTTGGCGATCGACAATGGATGCAAAGCTCGGACGATTAAGGACGATATTGAGGGGGACAGATGGAGTCTTGGTGGCTTTTTCCGGAGGCGTGGATTCCACATTTCTGCTTAAGGTCGCTCATACGGTATTAGGCAACCGCGCCGCTGCCGTAACTGCCTCATCGCCCACGGCTCCACCTGGAGAGCTCGAGGCCGCAGAAGAACTGGCCAGAATCATAGGGTGCCGACACATTAGCATTGCCTCTCACGAAATGGACAATCCTTCCTTTACCCAGAACCCCGTGAACCGCTGTTATTTCTGCAAGGATGAGCTGTACCGTGTCTGCCGCTCGGAGGCCGATCGACTAGGGTTGAGCACGGTGGTCGACGGGACCAACCTCGACGACTTGAAGGATCATCGTCCCGGGCTCAAAGCGGCCAAGGAATGGCGCGTGCGGCACCCTCTGGTAGAGGCGCAGCTGACCAAAGAGGAGATCCGCTCCTATAGTCGGGAACTTGGCCTCCCATCCTGGAACAAGCCTGCCATCGCCTGCCTTTCTTCTCGTTTTCCTTATGGCGTGGAGATCAATATGGAAAGACTGGAAAAAATAGCCGCGTGTGAGAGGTTTCTGCAGGAACTCCAGTTTAAAGAGTTTCGCGTTCGGTACCACGGTGAGTTGGTGCGAATCGAGGTCGCACTGCAGGAAATCAACCGGCTCTTTGACACGGCCACGAGAGAGGCCATCGTCAGCAAATTTAAGGAGATCGGTTTCAGCTTTGTGAGCATGGATCTTGAAGGCTATCGAAGAGGAAGCATGAACGAGCCCTTAGGCAACAGATCTTAACGGGGTTTTGAAAAACCCTGATCCCAGGCCGGTCAAAAAGGTCCTCGATTTATTCTTCACCCTTGTCACTTAATTGTTCAGGTTTAATTCTCTTGCCGTAGCCGTCTTTCCAAGTCCGAGCGCGTCTTTTCCACCAAGAAGAGTTCGTCCTAACCGGTAATTTGCCTCGAAATTGTTTGGGTCCTGGTGTAAAAGGTCTACATATTCTCTAATCCGCTCGTTGACTGATAAATTTTGAAGTCGCATCCAGCGTCCGCAAGCTCGCAAATTGCTTTGTGCTTCCCTTCGATGTGAGTCATTTTCCGGAATTAGTCCAATCGCCTTTCGCAATTGTTCGGCAGCTTCCGCCCATTGACCTTGGAGAAATAGGAACCGACCGTACTCGTTACGAGCTGAGCTGTAGTGTGAATCGAAGATGTGACCGGATCAAATGACCCCGTCTATGCCTATAGGCTCAATAATTAGGCCTCTATTTATGCCAAGCAACGGGCAGCCGTCAAGCGGAAAAAATGGCGGGTATTATCAACAAAGAAAGGAGGAAACTTGGGCGACGGGGATTAGTATTCTCGAATCGTGGGAAAAATGACCGGTCGGGAAGGACTGGTCCCTTAGTGGGACGCACTCCTCACAATCTGCCATACCATATAACCGATGCCGACCGCGATCAGTAAGAGCCCAATACTCGCAATCAACTCATATCCTGTCATGGCTTTTCTCTCCCTAACTCGCCTATGAGTTTCTCGATCCGCGTGTGTAATAAGATAATGCCAAATACGAGGAGAAAGTCAACTACAAGGCCGATAAGAAAAAGGATGCCCTTCGCCGGACTGTCCAAAGTTAACCCCAACCCGGAGAGCCCTCCAGTTAGCGCCAAGACACCAATCCATAGAGATCGGGACCATTCTGTATAGTACCGAATTCGCTCTCTGATAAGTTCATCTTTCATAGTTCCTGGAACACGACCGAACTAAAAAACGTCCTGGGAATACCTGCTTCGTGAAAGATACAGCACATCTGCTTCGCGGTCATAATGGAATTGAACTTCTTTCCGCATCGTCGCTATCTACCGTCTTTCTTTTCAATGCCATAGGCCGTTACCCTGCCTAGGGGACCCGCCCTTCGCGAAGCAGGGCTTCGGCAAAAAGCAAATCTTCAGGCACCGTAATCTTGATATTCGTCCTCTCTCCTTCCAAGAGGGCAACGCTCTTCCCCAAAAGCTCCACAAGCATCGCGTCATCAGTCGCCTCGGTCCCTTCACGGGCCGCCCGGGCGTAGGCCTCACGGATGATTTCGATCCGGAAGACCTGAGGTGTTTGAATTTCCCACAGAGACCCTCTTGGAGGGGTTTGTCGAATATGTCGGTCCGGGGACACGATCTTGATCGTGCTTCGTACTGGGACGCCTACCACCACGGCACCTTCTCTGAATGCCGCCTCGACGCATCGGTCTATGAGTTGGGGGGAAACAAAGGGTCGCACTCCATCGTGGACCACAACGACTTCACAATCCGGGTCCAGCCGCGCCAATCCCCGGGCCACAGAATCCTGTCGTCTCAGACCTCCCGGCTGAAAGATGCATTGGAGGCAGCCTAGCTGAGAATCTGACCCAATAAGGTCCTGATATCTCGACAATTCTTTTTCTGCTGCGACCACAATCACCCTGCGCACCGTTTGGGTCTCAGCGAAGCGGCCTAACGTATGGAGAATCACGGGGCGGTTGCCAACAAGCAAAAACGGTTTGGCAATATCACCTCCCATCCTCCTGCCCTCACCCGCTGCAACGATCACGGCATTCACGCGCATAGAGATTTCGTAGCCTTCCAAAAAAAAGGCCGAGAGAGTCTTCTCTCGGCCCTTAAGTCTTCTCGCAAATAGACTCTATCCTAGTGAGTGAAGATATGGCGCAACTCCTCCATGATCTTCTCTTCAGAGTGGGATCGGGCAATGGAGAGTTCCTTCACCAGCAGATTCCTCGCGGTATCCAGCATCTTGCGCTCTCCGAAAGAGAGTTCCTTGTCTCCCTTTAGGACGAATAGGTCCCGCAAGACCTTGGCGATCTCGAGAACAGAACCGGTCTTGATCTTCTCCGTGTATTCTCGATAGCGCCGGTTCCAGGTTTGCTGATCCGTCTCCACCTTCTTTTGGCGCAAAATTTTATACACCTGAGAGACCATATGTCTATCTATAACCTTCCTCAACCCAACGGATTGGACATTGTCGATCGGAATCATAATCTTCATATCCGTATCCAGAATGCGAAGCATGTAGAATCTCTTCTCCGTCCCTGAAATGACCTGGGTACGGATGGCCTCAATCTCCCCCACCCCATGGGCGGGATAAACAACCTTCTCACCTACCTTGAACATAATGAACCTCCTAGAAAATGGCTTCCCACCTTTAGGGCTGCCAAACACCCGGCAAGGATGCGGAGTGGGAAAAAAGCGATGGTTGCTGAACACGGACGGCAAGCATCGGTGGGCGAATGTAGGTGGCCTGAAGCTTGCAGAACCAGACTCTGTCCTTCCATGCAGGAACTAAAAAAAGATTAGCGGTCGTAAACTTAAGGCCGCTATTTTAAAAGCACTTTAAAACATACACTATTTAGGCGCCTTGAGTCAAGGGCACAAAGCGAAAAGATAATTTATAGATTTTTTAGTGGATTATTTCCGGAAATCTAAAGTATCAGATAATATTTAACAACCATCCGGGGGGGAATATCTTTCGACCTCCAGCATCATAGTGACGGCATCTTCACCATCATCAGAATAGTAGCCCCTGCGCACACCTTTGGCCACAAAGCCGAGAGATTGGTAAAGCCTCTGTGCCGCCTCGTTCGATTTCCTAACCTCAAGGGTAACCCGACAGGACCCACGCCGTCTTGCGTCGTCAATCACCGCACACAAGAGGGATCGCCCTACTCCTTGCCGCCGGTAGGCCGGATGCACAGCCAAGTTGTGGACATCCACCTCGCTTGGCAAAAGCCAGTAAATCACGTAACCAGCAGTTTTTCCTTCCACCACAGCCACTAAAGAGCGGGCACAGGGAACTCTAAGCTCCTGAAGAAAGAAGCCAGCGCTCCAAGGGTATGAAAAAGAAGCCCGCTCAATTGTCATGATCTCTTCGAGATCTGACGGCTCCATCTGTCTAAAACGAACCCGGCCCTTACGAACAAAAAAGCCACAGGGTTTTGCTTCTTCCTGTGTCTTTTCCTCCGATTCTTCCATGGATTGTTTTCTAGAGATGACTAGTCCCCAGGTCCCTTACGGCTCTCCTTCAAAAGGAGCACCTCCAAGAGTTTATTCTCAAAACGATGGGAGAATCCATAAATCCTTTCCCGTAAGGGTATCACGGTAGTAAATTCGGTAGGGAATGCGCCTATACTAGAAGAGATCCTCCTGACTCGCTCATCCGTGCACCTTCCCTTGACGACGAAATGACCGTCCTTCAAAGCAAGATCATAATCGTAATCGGGCAACTCGTCGGGGAGTTCCTGCCTCCCTGGGAGTCCGATCTCAGGCATCTTTCTAGGAAACTCCAACTGGAGAAAATAGGCTTTCCCCCAATCCTCTAGCGTGTAAACATCACCGTAACGCCTCTGCCGGTCGATTTTTTCGGTGAATCCTTTCTCATAAAACCCATCAACGGGAACTGTCGAGGCCCGGATTATTCCTGCGTGGGACGGCATTAGCTGACGAAGCGCATAGGACAACGGCACACCATAAGCGGCCGCCCCGAAGACCACCTCCTCCACTGGTCTGACATGAAAGATCCCTTCCCGGAGACGATACACCGCTTCGAGGAGACCTAAAATGAGACCGATGAGAAGGTAGATATTGATTTTTTGGCTAAAGAGAACATCCACACCCATCGTCGCAGCAACGATACCGACGAGAATCGCGGGATAAAGGACCATGTTCGCCAGAATATTTAAACCTGTTGCCCTTGTCGCGCTAAAGAAGACAGGGTTCCCAACCGCCCTCTCCAAATCCTTTTGGGCTTGGTGCGGCAAGGCGCCCAAGAGTGGCTGTAAAACGAAAATGAAAATCCGCGGAAGAGTTCTTGCCAAAGGAGATCTACTTTCGAACTGGAGCAGCATTTCTCTAAAACTCGTAGAGACTTCTCCGGGGAAATGCTTGTCGGGCTTGGCGACCTTAGGGACCTGAGCCGCTGGCTTAGACGGATGCTCTCTAGCTTCCGGCTGGAGTGTAGGCGACGGCGCTGCTGGTTTTGAGCTGTCTTGGGATTTTGGTTTCCCTGGAGGTGGTGCAGGGACAACAGCTCCCCCCCGAGGCGCCTCTGGTACCGAACCTTGGTCCACCGGTCCGGCTCTTCCGCCATCCTTACGAAAGCGGGACTCATAGGTTTCACCAAAGTCGATATCCTTATGGAGTTCTCTCGCGCGGGCGACCAAAACCTCCTCGGTCTCCACGTTGTTGGGGTCCGCTACACAACAGTCCACGGGGCAGACAGCCGCGCAGGCTTCGTAGTCGTGAAATCCAACGCACTCCGTACACAAGAGTGGGTCAATAACATAGATTTCTTCTCCTTGACTGATCGCATTGTTCGGGCATTCGGGTTCACATGCCCCACAATTAATACACTCGCTTGTGATCATCGTCGCCATGGAAACATCCTCTAAGCCCACTTCTCTAATTACTTGTTTCGTCTCTCCTTGTCAATAATTTCAGACCCAACTTGAAACCGAACAAGAAACCATGTTAGACATGAATAAAAGGCGGCGTACCCAAGTGGTTAAGGGAGAGGTCTGCAAAACCTCGATGCAGCGGTTCGAATCCGCTCGCCGCCTCGTCCAGCCACCAAAATCAAACCCAACTCTCTAAGCTACCTTCTCCCCGGTTGAGAATTTGTACAAGCTGGACTTTTTTGTCCTCTGGGTCGCCAAGCAGGCTTAAAATCCTTATTTTCTCCCCCTGAAAATCTTTGTTATTTGAATGATTCCCGCGCCGCAGGATCTACGGTCCGAGTTGGCACACCCCTTGCTCAAATTCTGCACCTTCTGGAAATAATCAGTTAAGGGTCAACTAGAAGCCATGCCAGGCATCCCCGAGGCATTTTCTCCTAGTAGCAGGTGCGCTGTAGGCCATTCAAAGACAAAGGCTGAAAAAAGTGTCTTCTTCATACCCGGATTCCAAAACCGTCAAAGGTTTCTGTGCGAGCGCGGTCTCACCCTGGCAGAAATGCTGCTAACCGTGGCCCTCTTCAGTGTTCTGTTATCAATCGCCATCCCCAACTGGAGCACCCTCACTCACGGTTACCAGCTCGATTCGGCAGCGCGACAAGTAGCTACGGATCTCCAATCAGCACGCAACCGAGCCATGGCTCAGTACAGAAGATATAGAGTGGTTTCGGTCACAAGCACCACATACAGCGTGGAGAGGGAACAAACGCCAGGTGGAAGTTACGTAGTTTTTACCGGCCCCAAAGCGTTCCCTTCGGGCATCACATCCAGTTTCGACAACACCCCGGTCTTTCAGACCCGGGGCAACGTATCGCCGGGAGCGACAATCACTTTGACAAACTCGAAGGGCCAAACGAAACAGGTGGAGATCAATCAATCGGGGAGAATAGAGATCCGATGATCTCGACCAACGCCGATGATTCAAAATAAAAAAAGACCTGGGATCTTAGGCCAAATAGGAGGCCCGCAAGCGTATACTCTGTTGGAGGTTCTCTTCGCCCTATTCTTACTAGTCACGGTGTTCCTGGGGCTTGCCGGAATGATGTCCATACTAATGCGCACGAATTCGTTTAGCGATCTCGCAGATACCGCGGTGAATTTGGCCCAGGATAAACTAGAAGAGTTGAAAAGTGCCTTCCCTTCTAGTTCGACGTTGGTGGACGCTAATAACGGCAATAACGGCGACCTCGAGAGCACATCCAACTTCGACTACCAGCAGAGCAACATTGACGGATTGGGTCAACCCGGAGGGATCTATAGCCGGACCTGGAATATCGCCGACAACACGCCAACCGCTGGAATGAAAACGGTAGTGGTCATTGTATCCTGGAACGACCCTTTAGGAAGTCACCGAGTCTCTTTCAGAACGATTCTCTAGGAAATACCCTCACCGTGTACTTTAAAGGCGATAAGGGATTCACGCTGGCAGAGCTGCTTGTCTCTATGCTAATGGGTTTGATTGTACTGGCGGGAGTCTATTCCTTTTACATCTCAAGTTCTCAGGTTACCACCTCACAGGACCAGCTCATGGAAACCCAGCAGAACGTCCGTATCGCCCTTGAGCTTCTTATCGAGGATCTCCAGGCACTCGGTGGCGCCGGCATCCCAGCAGCCGCTGCTGTACTTCTCGCCAACTCTACCACGAGCCCTGACTCCATCACCCTTCTGATCCCCGATCCACCATGCGCTCCTC
>Ga0209399_10001950_pt1 | contig 10300 bp, 9 predicted proteins | sample OV2TP3_FD_184130 | JGI IMG/M metagenome (GOLD analysis project Ga0209399, IMG submission 184130) | Hot spring microbial communities from Beatty, Nevada to study Microbial Dark Matter (Phase II) - OV2 TP3 (SPAdes) (version 3) | ecosystem: Environmental > Aquatic > Thermal springs > Hot (42-90C) ... | reverse complement strand
CGTCGCCAGCGCGTCCGCGACGCGTGCGAGCCCCGCGTAGTCGTCGTGTGCGGTTACGTCCTCGAGCCAGTAGAGGTGAACGTCCTCGACCCGCCGGCCGATGTCGATGGCTTGGTTGACGCTCCAACGCTGGTTGATGTCGCACATGAGATCGATATCCAGGCCGACGGCCTCGCGGATAAGCTGGATGCGCTCCACTTCGCGCTCGGGTGTCGTGTCTCCCGGCAGCGCGAGCTGCATCTTCATCTGCTTAAAGCCTTTCTTCACGAGCAGCGGCGCTGCCTTAACGATGTGCTCCAGGGGGTGAGTGCGCAGGAGCGCGCCGCTCGCGTAGGTGGGGACGCGCTCGCGCAGCCCGCCGAGCAATGTGGTGAGGGGTTGGCCCAGGGCCTTGCCCTTGATGTCCCAAAGCGACATGTCGATGGCGGAGAAGGCGAGCGTGAAGATGCCGCCGGGACCGGAGCCCGCGGCTGCGTTGCGGAGCTTGCGTCCGACAGCTTCAACGCGAAGCGGATCTTCTCCGAGTACTAGCGCGCCGAGCTGGTCGACCGCGTGCTTCAGCGCGGCGGTGAGCGCCGCGCCGAAGAAGGTAACGCCGATCCCTTCGGTCCCGTCGTCGGTCTCGATCTTAAGGGTAACAAACTCGTGAAACGGCCGCTGGAACGGCGGTCCGCCGGCCAGCGGTTCATCGGCGGGCAATCGCACAACCTGTGACTGAACGCGCTTGATCTTCATGGGAGACCCTCGATTTTTCCCGCCTAGGCTTTCGTTTTGTGGGGATAAGGACAGAGTGATCGAATCGTGCACTCAGGACAGCGCGGTTTTTTGGCAAAGCAGACACGGCGACCGTGATATTGGAGGAGATGGCAAAACCGGACCCTCTGCCTTTCAGACACCAGGGGTATTAGATCAAACTCAATTTTGTCCGGGTTCGTGTTGCGCGTAAGTCCCAGCCTCTGGGAAAGCCGCATGACGTGGGTATCCACTCCAATCGCCTGCTGGCCAAAGGCGTTCCCGAGGACGATATTGGCCGTTTTTCTTCCGACTCCCGGGAGCGTTAAGAGGTCGTCCAGGCTGTTCGGTACCTTTCCTCTGAAGCGCTCGACGATGGCGCGGCAGCAATTTTGAATCATCCGTGCCTTGTTGCGGTAGAAGTTGATCCTGCGGATATCCTCCTCCAGCCCCGGGAGCGCCGCGTCCGCATAAGCTGCAGGCGTGCGATACTTGACAAATAGTGGTGCAGTGACCTGATTGACCAGATCATCTCTGGCCTGCGCTGCCAGGATCAGGGCGACGAGAAGCTCTAAAGGGGTAGAGAAGTTGAGATCGAGCTTAGCGTCAGGATGAGCACGATCGAGCTTCTCGATGATTTTTGCCAGCCGCTTTTTCTTATCGGATAAAGGCTCTTCCCTTTTTGTGGTAGCCGGGGCCATCCTTCGACTGCGCTCAGGACAGGTTTTGTTTCTCGACGAGAGTATGATACCAGTGATGGCAGGATGTCAAAGGGAGAGATAAAGCCATGGATATAAAAGAGCTAAGGAAGATGACTTTGCCCAAGCTCAGGGAGCGGGCTAAGGAAGTAACGGACCTCCAAGGCGTCATAGGGATGGAGAAGGAGGCGCTCATTGAGGCGATCGCCAAGGCCGAGGGGATCTCCTACGAGGCGCCGCCAAAGGATGTCTCTACGATCAGTTCTGTCAAGCAAGAGATCCGCGCGCTCAAAAAGCAAAAGGCGGAACTTCTCGCGTCAAGACAAGACCAGATTAAGATTGAAAGAATACGAAGGAAGATCAAGAGACTCAAACGGGCAACGCGCCGGTTAGCTCTTAAAGCCGGCCCTAAAGAAACCCCGCAGCCTAGTGCCGCGCCTGGGAGCGCGCCGCCTGCCGCGAGTTAAAGGACGTGAGGAACCCGTCCTCCATAAAAGGCCGCGGCTCATCCTCAAATCCGAAAAATCGATTTGAGACTGTCGAGTTCATTCCTGAGCCTCTGGACGTCGACGAGGTGTGCTCACCCGTCACTGAGTTCCTGCCGGATTCTTCCAAGGGCATCATCGCCTATAACGACAGCCCTGATGTCGGTTTTGACGCCAGCATCAACCCTTATCGGGGCTGCGAGCATGGATGTGTGTACTGTTACGCTCGGCCGACGCATGAATATCTTGGTTTCTCCTCAGGCCTGGATTTTGAAACCAAGATCCTGGTTAAAGAGCGGGCGGCGGAACTGTTGCGTAAGGAATTGTCCGATCCTAAATGGAAACCGAGAGTGCTGGCCATGAGCGGGGTCACGGACTGCTATCAGCCGGTGGAAAAGAAGCTTGAGCTCACGCGCCGCTGCCTCGAGGTGTTGCTAGAATTTCGCAATCCTGTAGTGATCGTGACCAAGAATTTTTTGGTGACACGGGACATCGATCTCCTGTCGGAATTGGCCCGCACCCAGTGCGCCGCGGTATTTATCTCTCTCACCACCCTGGATCCAAAGCTCTCAGCCGCCATGGAGCCCCGGGCCTCCAGGCCTGCTCGAAGACTAGAGGCAATCTCCGCCCTTTCTCGAGCAGCCATTCCTGTGGGGTTTCTACTGGCCCCAATGATCCCCGCTCTCACGGATTCAGAGGCTCCCGCCATCGCCCGGGCCGCCGCTCAGGCAGGGGCACGTTTTGCGGGTTATGTCCCTCTGCGTCTCCCCCATGCGGTCAAAGCGCTTTTTGAGGACTGGCTGGAAAGGCATTATCCCGAGAAAAAGAAAAAGATTCTAAACCGAATTCGCGCCATAAGAGGGGGCAGGCTCAACGATCCCAATTTTCACAGCCGGATGAGGGGCGAAGGGATCTTTGCCGAGCAGATGGCCGAGCTGTTTCGGCTGGCATGCAAGAAGGCGGGAATTGAGGAACGAAGCCCTCGCCTTTCCACGGAACACTTCCTCCGTCGCCCAGCCGATTCTCAACTCGCGCTCTTCGACGCCCAGCCCTAATCTAACAATTTCAGGAGCGAGCTTATGATCGATCTCTATACTTGGTCGACGCCTAATGGCCGCAAGATATCCATCATGCTTGAGGAAGTAGGCTTGCCTTACGAGGTTCATCCGGTCAACCTTCAAAAGGGGGACCAGTTTAAGCCCGAGTATCTAGCGATCAACCCAAACAATAGGATTCCAGCTATCGTTGACCGGGACGGGCCTGGAGGAAGGCCTTACACTCTCTTCGAGTCGGGCGCGATCCTCATGTATGTGGCGGAGAAAACCGGCAAATTGATGCCGAAAGAGAGCTACGCGCGCTATGAAGCCATTCAGTGGCTTATGTTCCAGATGGGCGGCATCGGCCCGATGTTTGGCCAGGCCCATAACTTCCTGCGATACGATCCACAGAAGGACTCCTATGGAGTGGAGCGCTTTAAGAAGGAGGTGGCCAGACTCTACGGCGTGATGAACAAGCGCTTAGGCGAAGCTGAATTTCTCGCCGGAGACTACTCTATCGCCGACATCGCCACATACCCCTGGGTTTCCCGCTATGAGATGCACCGGACCAAGCTGGAAGATTATCCCAACATCAAGCGCTGGTTCGATGTCATCAGCGCCCGCCCCGCCGTCCAGCGCGGCATGAACGTGCCAAAGGTGGAATGAGTCGAGTTTGATTTTTTAGTCACAATAACACTCCACCATGTACCCATTGGGGTCGCGGAAGTAGATGCTGCTTCGGCCCCTGCGCCCTTCGATCTCCACGCCATCTCTCTTTAGCCTCTGCTCGATTTCTTTAAGATGAGCCTTTGAGATCTTAAAGCCAAAGTGATCTAAGCCCTGATCGGAGCGGGCTTTCTCGTCGCTCTTTATGAAGTTCAGGAGATCATTTCCTCGCGCCGAGCTGAGGAAGATCATATTGCGCGAGACCCGAAACGCGACCTTCAACCCTAGCACCTCTGTGTAAAACCGTTCGGTCTTCTTAAGGTCACGGGTCTTGAGGGCGATGTGGCGCAGTCCGGTATTGGCCTTCATGAGAGTTCTATAGCTCTTCTCTGGCTCGGGAATCAACGGCTCTCTCAGTCGCCTTTCGCATCCCGATTTGTTACGAGCCATTGTGGTTGGCCTAGACCTCTGCTAGAGACAGAAGATCCTCTAGTCTATGCCTCGCCTTTCAACTCCTTGGACCATAGCGGCGTCGGGTTTTTTAATTATGGGCTTCTCACGTGGAATCTTAAGCTCTTTCGGAGTCTTCTATGTGGCGCTGCTGGCGAGCTTTGGGTGGGGTCGGGGGGCAACCGCTGGAGTTTTTTCTCTCAATCTCATCATCGATGCCATCCTCTCCCCCGTTGTTGGCCACCTGCTTGACCGCTACGGGCCGAAGAACATTGTCGGAGCGGGCTGTCTTCTTCTGGCCTTAGGACTCTTTCTCAGCAGTCAAATAAGAACTCTGTGGGAATTTTATCTTTTCTTTGGTCTGATTGCGGCTGTCGGGCTTGCCTTCATGGGCATGGTCCCACATGTAGTCCTGATCTCCGAGTGGTTCTCATCCAGACGAGCCTCCGCGTTGGGCACCGTTTATGCCGGCACCGGCGTAGGTATTCTCCTTTTGGCTCCCTTAAGCGAGTGGTTGATCTCGACCATGGGATGGAAGCGCGCGCTTCAAACCCTGGCTTTTCTCGTCTTGGTCACCGTTTTGCCTTTGGTCTGGGCCTTTTACCGCCGCGGCCCCTATCGCGAAAAGAGTGAAGGGAGATCAGAGACAGGGAATCAATGGACCGCCCGTCTGGCGCTCCAGAGCCTTCAATTCTGGCTCATCTTTTTTGCCCGTGTCATCGCCGCTGGCGGCACGACCGTGATTGTAACCCACCAGGTAGCTCATGTGGTGGATATCGGCTACAGCCGTCTCTACGCGGCGACGATCTTCGGCCTTATGGGAGTTACCAGCACCTTCGGCCGGGTCATCTTTGGCTATGTCGCTGATCTCTTCTCCAAGCAAGCCGCCTACACGCTCAATATCCTCACGACGCTCATCGGCGTTGGGGCTCTGATGGTGGCTCGCGACGCCTCCCAACCCTGGCTCCTTTACCTCTATCTTACTTTCTTCGGCATTGGCTTTGGCTCTAGGGCTGTGATCCTCTCAGCCCTATCGGCCGATATCTTTGCGGGGAAGAAATTTGGGGCTATTTTTGGTTATCAGGTTATAAGCGTAGGACTTGGAGGCGCGTTAGGCTCTTGGTTGGGAGGCCTGTTTTACGATTTGACAGGAAGCTATCTTGTCTCTTTTGCGCTCTCGGCGATTGTTTTGGCCCTCTCGGATCTGTGCGTTTGGCTTGCCCCGTCGAAGTGGGCGGTCTCCTATGATGCGCGGCTGTGGAGGGGAACCGCGGATCGATGATAGAGGATCGAGGATAGCGATCATCAATCCTCCATCCTCAATCTTCAGTTTGTACCGGTCTCACTCTGCAGAGGTAGGAGCGGTGAGGGAGAGAGCCGCTAACGGGATCGGCGAGGTCTGAGCCAATCAAAACACTCGGGTTCGCCCCGTCCTCGGCGTAGGGATTGTAACCGGGCAGGTTCAGGTCGCGGCAATCTTGCCACCAGCCGTGTTGGCAGCAAACTACGCCGGGCAGGATGCGATCGGTTACGGCCGCCCGCGCCTTGATAGCCCCTTTCGGGCTCTCCACGATCATCCACTCCTTGTTTTTGATCCCATAGCGCGCCGCGGTCTCGGGATGAAGCTCGGCCGTGGGCTCTGGAGAGCTTTTGCGCAGGGACTTGAGCGCCCGTTGCTGGCTGTGGATGAAGGTTGTGAACTTCGCGTTGGTGAGCACCAGGGGATATTCCGCGGCCAGGTCGGGCCGGCTCACTGGGCTCACGGCCGGCTCTCGATACTCGGGCAGCGGCGGGTAGCCGTGAGCGGCGAAGACGTGGGAGTAAAGCTCGACCTTGCGGGAAGTTGTGGCAAAGCCCCGCGCCACGCCTTTTTTATCTGTTTCGCTATGTTTGCGATAGCTAGGGGTCACGGGAACGCTGATGCCGCCGGGGGAGGCCTTGAGTTGCTCCAGCGTGATGCCGGTCGGGGCCAGCTCGTAGGCGTATCCAGCCTCGATGTCACCATCCCAAAAGCGAGCAGCGAGCCCAAGACGGTTGGCCAGCTCGAAGATGATCCAGGTGTCGGAGCGCCGCTCGGCCAGGGGAGAGACCGCGGCCGGCCGGTATTGCAGGTGCGCGTTGGCCTCAGGGCGATGTTTGAAGCCCGCGACGAGGTTGGCCATCTCGAGAAAGCTTGTGGCCGGCAGCACATAATCGCAGAGCTCCGCGGTCGGCGTCATGAAGAGCTCGGTGGCAACGGCAAACTCCAAGGCGCAAAACGCCTTCCGCGCTCTGCGCGAATCTCCAGTCGACATGATCGTGTTGGAGCCAAAGTTGAGCAGGGCTTTTACCGGGTATGGGCGACCTTCCAAGATCGCCGTAAAGACATCGTAGGGGGCGCAGTTCCCTGGCTTTGCCGGTGGGCCGAGGGGTCTCTCAGCGCGCCCGATTCTTTGCGCGACCATCTCCTCGTGCAACCACTGCTTGCCGTCCACGCTGTTTACCGGTGCCTTCGGGAAAATGGCATTGCCGCCTGGCTCATCAAAATCGCCCAGCAGAGCGTAGAGCGTCGCTATGGCCCGGCTTGTCTGGGTAGCGTTGGTGTGCTGTCCGACGCCATTCCACATGTACATGCTGGCCGGCCGATTGTGAGCCAGAAGATGAGCAGCCTTCCAGACCCTCCCGGCTGCGACCCACGTGATGGCCTCGGAGCGCTCCGGGGCATACCGGGAGGCCAGCTTTGCGAGCGCTTGAAAAACGGTTTGGCAGAGGATCGCCCTGCCATTTTTGCCTCTCAAGTCTTTCTCCGCGAAGAGCGCCGGGGTGACGCGGTCTCCCTCGAAAGAGCCGGAAGTCGGATCGTAGATGACAGGTTGCCCCGTTATTTCATCCCACGCGACATAACGGTTCGGGTGACCGGAATCCCTAAGATCCGCTTCCGTGAGGGCCGATCCTGTATCGTTGCGCAGGAGCAACGGGCCATTGGTCCACATGCGTACAAAGCTCGCGTCGTACCACCCTTCCTCCACCAGGGCATGGATGAGCGCAAGCGCGAGCGCGCCGTCGGCTCCGGGGCGGACCTGGAGCAAAATATCCGCCTGGCCCGGAATACCTACCCGGCGCGGGTCCACGGCCACGGTCTTCATTCCGCGCGCTCTTGCAGCGACGATGTCGTGAGCCAAAATCAGCGATGTGGAGCTTGGGTTGTGGCCCCAGATGAGGAAGGAGCGGCTGTGGCTGAGATCCGGCGTGGGGAGATTGACGCCGAAGGTATAGCTGAAGCCTGTGTCTCGATGCCAGTTGCACACCTGGGTAGTGGAGACCCAGTTCGGGCTGCCGAAGGCATTGAGAAAGCGGGCCAGCCAACGCTCCGCAGCCTCAACTGAGGTCCCGCTGGGGGTGCCCTTGACCAGGGCGACGGCCTGAGGGCCGTAACGTTGGCGGATGGCGCCCAGCCGCTGCGCGATGGCATCGAGGGCCTCGTCCCAGCTGATCCTTTGCCATCCTGGATCAGGATCTCCTTTGGGCCGCGTGCGCTTGAGCGGGGCGTTGAGCCTGTCGGGATGGTAGAGGAGCTCTGGTGCCGCCCTCCCCTTGATGCATATGACCCCGCCGTTGGGATGGTCGGGATCCGGGTCGAGTCTTACCACGCGGCCGTTCTCGACCGTCGCTATCGTGGCGCAGTGTGCAGTACATAAAGCGCAGTATCCGCGGACAGTATAAGTTTCAGTTTTATCCCTGGCTGTATCCAACATCTTGAGGTTAATCCTCGCCGCGGTAAAGCGGGAGTGTGAGTTCGCTCAATCCGTTTAAATCGTTCAAATCGTTAAACCACTTGAGCAGCTCGAACCTCTTGAAGGCCTCTTGCATACTCTCATGGTTCGGGGCGGTTGGGTTTGCCGACAAAGCCGGAGCCAAAGCCCGCGTCGCAAGCCGCCCATGCCCCGGCAACGCGACCGCTAAATATGGACGGCCCAAGCATGGTCCCCTCCAAACCGGCGCGGCCGTTGATATGTCCGCCGGCCATACCCGCTACCTCCCCGGCAGCGTAAAGGCCAGGGATCGTTTCGAAGTATTTATTGAGCACGCGACAGCGCAGATCGGTCTTGACGCCGCCGAAATTTTTTCGTGCGAGGGGAAAGAGTTGAACGGCGTAGTAGGGCGGAGTGTCGAATTTTTTCGACTGCTTCAGCGATTTGCCAAACTCGGGCTCGCGCTCCACTCCCGCATCGAAGGCCTTGTGGTACTTTTCCACTTCGCCGAGGAACGTCGCTGCATCCACTTCGATCTTTCGCGCCAATGCTTCGAGGGAGTTGGCCTTACGGATGTAGGGCGAGTTGTCCAACAGCTCCTGCACCTTGTCGCGCCGGACCTTATCGCCGTCGCGGTAGTAAGGGTCGGCCACCTCCATCTTGGCGCTCATGGGAGTGTCGAGAATGGCCCAGGCATGGGGTGGATTCTGCGCCAGCAGGGCGGGTGTGGCTGAAGCGCCGCCGGTGCGCGACTCGTCGTGAAAGCGGCGCCCCTGCTGATTGACCCAGATGTAGCCCGGTGTCAACCGGAAGACTAAACCCCGCCTGGCTCTTGGGTCACGGTAATCCGGGGTAGCGTAGACATAGAACCAAATGTGGTCCATGTGGGTAAGGTAGCCGCCGGCGGCGCGGACGAGTTTATGGCCGTCACCGGTGGCGCCGAGCCCCGATCCCTCCATAACTTTGAACGGCTTTAGATCGGGCCTTACCTCCAAGACCATGTCGAGGTTCGAGTTGAAGCCTCCGGTGGCGATGAGCAAAGTCCTGCTTCGAATCTGGATCGGATCACCGCTCTTGGTATCGACAGCTTCCAGGCCAGAGACCTTGCCGTTCTGGGTGAGAATTTTCGTGGCTCGGGTGGCGGTAAGGATCTCATCCACGCCTAGTCTTTGCGCGGCTTCAATGATAGCCGCGGTTAGCCCCAGGCCATTGTTCTGCGGGCGGTGCCACCTGACCGCGCGGTTCCCCTCCTGGGCTTTGAAGTCCACCCATTTGACGCCTAGTTTTTCCGCCCAGAAGTAGAGTTCATGGAGCGAGTGCTCGATATAGTATCGGGCCCAGACCTCGTCGGCAGCTCCCTGACCCCATTTCACCCAATCTTCGAAAGCCAAGTCCGGACTGTCGTGGATCCCGTGCTCTTGCTGGAGCGGGGTGCCGGCGATGAGGCAACCTCCCCCTGAAATGATCGACGCCCCTCCCAGGGTCTCAGCCTTTTCGATGACCGCCACCCTGGCACCGGCCTTCTTGGCTTCGATGGCAGCGGCAAATCCCGCGCCTCCGCCGCCGACAATGGCGACGTCTGTTACAAAACGCTTTTCACCGGCCATAGGTAACCTCTTGTGCTGTCCCTATCTGTGCTCTTTAACACTGTTCGTTTCTCCTAGTCAATTCGCATGAGATTCTTGCCCTTGAGCCCCCGCGGGGAACTTGTTAAAGTTTTGCCTATGGATGCTCGGTTGCGCGCGGGCGTGCATCTGTTTAACGCCGGCCGCTACTTTGAATCCCACGAGTCTTTAGAGGAGTTTTATCTTCGGACCGAGGAAAAACACAAGCCCTTTCTTGAAGGGCTCATCGAGCTGGCCGCGGCGCTGCGCCTGTTTAGCGATTTCGGTGAGGTCAAGGGACCCGTGCGGATGGTTCACCAGGCCATCATTCGCCTGGAGAACTACCAGCCGGCTTATCTCGGAATCAAAGTTAGAGACTTGATCCACACCATGGAGGCCTGGGTCGGGCAGGTCCAGGCCGAGAACGGAGCCAGCCCGGGAGGGGTTCCCCAGATCCGTTTGCGACGTTTCATCTTTTTCTGATGTTTTCTTCCAGCGTGCAAGGAAAGATCGATCTTTTTCTCCAGGAAAAATGGCAAGGGGCAAAGAGGGTCCACGGTCTCAAAGGGGGGGCCCGTGCCTATTTTCTCTCGCTCGTTGCCAGGAGGATGCGTCACCCCATTCTCGTTGTCACGCCGACTTTGGCCGAGGCCGAAAAGCTTTTTTTAGACCTCGCCTTCTTTTTGGCAGAGGAGGAAAATCTCCTGCCCCTGGAGAAGCGGCTTCATCTCTTTCCCTCTTGGGAGGTCCTTCCTTTTGAGAAGCTTTCTCCCCATCCGGACAACGTGGCGGCCCGCCTGGAAGGGCTCTACCTCCTCCTGGAAGGCCAAGCCCCGATCTTGATCTCCACACCAGCGGCACTCATGCAGAGAGTCATTCCTAAAGATGCCTTGAGTC
>Ga0209399_10001949_pt1 | contig 10314 bp, 10 predicted proteins | sample OV2TP3_FD_184130 | JGI IMG/M metagenome (GOLD analysis project Ga0209399, IMG submission 184130) | Hot spring microbial communities from Beatty, Nevada to study Microbial Dark Matter (Phase II) - OV2 TP3 (SPAdes) (version 3) | ecosystem: Environmental > Aquatic > Thermal springs > Hot (42-90C) ... | reverse complement strand
TCAAGCACCCTTCACTCAACTTGACCGACATTTACGCTACCATTACGTACTACCTGTGGTCTCGCGAAGAGGTTGCAGTCTATCTGGAGGAGCGTCGCCGTCTGGAGGAAGCAGTGCGGCGGGAAAACGAAACACGGTTTCCATCGGCGGGGGTGCGTGAGCGCTTGCTGGCTCGGCGTGCGCGTCAGGCATGAGTGCTTCGCTCCGGTTCCTGGTGGACGAAGACTTCGATAAGGGCGTTTGGTTCGATTGAGCGTCCCCCATCCAGGGAGATGGCCCGTTTTAAATAGTTTCCAATAGCAGAATGCCCGTGCCCAGCATGCGTTGCTGCATACATCGTCGCGTGTGTCGCGCATTCGCGCCTGGCTCTCACCACGATGGTGTGCTAGATTAACGCCAATGCACCGGACGCTGGGACATAGGCCGCACCTGTGAACAAGGAGACAGGATCGATGAAAAAAGTCGTGAGTGAAGTCAGCGGGACCGTCTTTAGCCTGCCCTGGCTGATCGCCAGGGATCAGGGGCTCTTTGAGGCCGAAGGGATCGATATGGAGTTCGTGCGCGCCCGCCCGAGCGGGGCGGTGACGCATACGGAGAACCCCGAAGAGGTCAACCCCATCCTGGGCCACGTGGCCTTCGAGGAAGCCCGGGTGTCCATCTATCGGGCCTGAGAAGAAGGACAGGTCCGGCGGGCCTATGAGAGCAAGCAGGGAGCGAAGATCATTGCCCTCCGTTCCGCAGTGGTCAGCCAGGCGATCATGGTGCGTCCAGACTCGCCGCACAACTACCCCGGAACGTTGGGACACAGACCGATCGCGGTACAGTTTCATGCCGGTTCGCATTACGTGGCCCTCCGGTTGCTGGAGGGGTACCTTCCCAAAGAGAAGATCAAATTGGTCCACTACGGCTCGCCGCAACAGCGCTTCGAGGCGATGTGGAATGGGGAGGTGGATGCCTGTGTGGTGATGGAACCCTGGATTGCCCTGGCAGAAAAGCTGGGGTGTAAGGCCGTCTGTGAGGGGCACTACCTGGGCGCCGAAAACGCCAGCGACGACATGGACGAGGCGACCTTCGCGGCCATTAATCGGGCCGTGGCCAAAGCCGTGGACATGTTGAATGCCGACAAGCGGAAGTATCTGCACTATCTGATCGAAGATCCGCGCATGGCGGCGGCCCTCCAGAAGTACGGCGGACTGACCCCGGAAGACTTTCATCTCCCCCGCCTACGCTATTCGTACACGACGCCGTACACGGATGAGATCGTGGAAGACACCTACCACTGGATGGTGCGCTGGGGGCTGCTCACCGGCGCTGCGTGCTCCGCCGATCTGGTGGACAACCGTGTGTGCAGTGCGGCGGACACACCAGCGGCCGACTAGTACAGCGCGGCGCAAGTCTTTGACCCCTCCCAACCTCCCCTTGCCATGGGGAGGAGCAGGTTCTCCCTCTTAGCAAGGGGGAGTGAGAGGGGGTCAGGTATTTCTGCCGATGTGTACGAGCCCGCATAGCCCCATCAACCCGCAGCGTCTCGGCCGGCCAGGTGCTCGTCAGGCCGGCCGAGCGTGTTGGTTCCCTCTACCCGCCGGTCAAGGCCGCTGCCATCCTTCGATCAGCGATCGGGCTCCTTCAGGTATTGCCGAAACCGGTCGATCGCCTTCTCTTCTGAGAACCCCACATAGTAGCGCAGGCCCTGAATATGGGTGACGATATCTCGCGGGAGCATGAGCAGATCTTCCCGAGGCTCGGAGATGTGGTACAGGGCGTCAACCCCCTCTTCTAGACCCACGTAAAGCGTATCCTGGAGCAGCGCAATATGCTGAGGATCCACGTCCTTCCGCACCATCCAGCGGGCGAAGACAAACGGCAGCCCGGTCCATGTATGCCACTCTTCTCCCAGGTCATAGTGGTAGGGGAAGCCGGGGGCGCCCAGACGCTGGCGTAGGCCCTGGTTCCCGATGAGGAGGAACGCGTCCTGAGCTGCCTGGAGCGGCACAAAAGCTGCTCGTCGAACCTGATACTTCAGGCTGAGCAAAACTTGGAGGAGCCGCGGCGCGGTGGTGGCCTCGTCCGTGATGCCGATCTGAGCGCCATGCAACGCGTCAATCGGCCTGCTGGAGTGGAGGAATACGCTCCCGGCCTTCTGCACACAGGCTATACAAAAACCCGCCACAGGCTGAAAGCGGTCCTCTAGCCGAAAACAGTCCACCAATGGAAGCGGCCCTGCGTCAATCTCGCCATGCTCGGCAGCAGCGGCCACGGCGCTTGGCACGGTCTCGTGCAATTCAATACCCCGCCGCCCCATGTCGAAATAAAAAGGCTCAGCATGCAGATAAGGGATCCGACCGACTCTCAAGACCATATGCACATCCCCTCGATACAACCTGCTCCCCGGCAACCCGGACCGGGCGTGCGGCCCGGTAGGGCACCGAATATACGGATAGCGCCAGAGCCTGTCAAGCCACCCCTGATCCCTTCCCCCCTGGAGGGAGCAAAAGAGAAAGAAGGGGAGCAAGGGAGCAGGGGAGCAGAGGAGCAGAGGAGAAAAGAAACAGAGAAGAGGGGGAGACAAAGAGAAAGAGAACGCCTTCTTCGTCCCTCTTTTCGTCTTTCTCTCCCTTGCTCCCCCTCTCCTCTGCCCCCCCTCTGTCGTTCCCTCGCCCCCTCGGCTCTTCAGGGGGAAGGTCAGGATGGGGGGGAGAGGCCCAGCCATCGATGATCGCAGCGAGCGGCCGGTGACTTGGTGTATACTCGCATGGGAATCCACGCGGGAGGCCCGCAGGGAGAACGACTATGTTCACGAGCGGCGTCGCGACGCTCCAGGACAATTCGGCACACGGTGAGGACCGCTACCTGGTCCGAGACCTGGATGGCCACGCGCGGCTGGACGCCGTCATGGATGGGGTGACCGGTCGGCGGGGCGGGCAGGCCAGTGCAGCCGTGGCGGACGCGCTGGCTGCTGCGAGGCTGACATGCCCAGAGGATCTGGTGGCAGTGCTGGAGGAGGTGAACCGCCGTTTGTATCAGGTGGGCCGAGGGCGCTTTCTGCTGACGACGGTCTCTGCTGCCCTGTCGTTGGGCGGTCGGCTCTACGTCGTGGGTACCGGAGACAGCCCTGTCTTGCGTGTCCGCTCCGACTCGTTCGACCAGCTATCCAGTCGCATGGGGGACCTGTTGCCGGCGGGCGTCGCCAGAACCATTGGGGCGAGCCATCAGCTGGTGCACCTGTATCGTGCGGAGGTCGCACTGGAGCCGGGCGACCGCCTGCTGCTCGCCACCGATGGGGTCACTGATAACGTCGCGAGCTGCGAGCTGGTGGAGATCATCCGCAGCGGGGCTTCCCCCGACGACGCTGCCGCGCAACTCAAGACCATCATGACAGCCCGGCAGGCGGAGGGTCGGCTCCCAGCGCCGTTGCGAAGAGGCTTCCGACGCGATGATTGGACCGCGATCGTTCGGTTCTTCCGCGCAGCGCCCACCTACCAGACCATCACCCGCTCACAGGCGAAAATGAGCTCAACGATCTGATCATACGTGAGCAGGGGCAGAGACGATGGGAGGCCCCGAGCTTGCACATCCGCTTCGCAGGCAAACATGGGCACATCCAGCGGCGGCGGGGCTAACACAGCATCCTGTAGCAGGAGCACGGCCACCGGTTGCGTGGCGCGCTGAATGCCGATAATCTCCCACGCCGATTCATCTTTGAGGGAGCGCAGAATGTGCAGGATCTTCGCCTCGCCTGGCGGGGGGAGTGGACTCGGCGCCGCGCGCGCTTCCCCCGCTGCAGACGGTCCCGCCTGGCCCTCGCCTGCTCCTTGCGGCTCGGTTCCCGTGGCGTTCACCACCCCTGGCCGGGCTGTCTCGGGAGCCGCGCCCTCGCTCACCTCTGGAGCGGGCGCAGCTCCCGAGGGTTGGCTCTCCCATCGCAGCTCTTCACGGATGATCCATTCATGCTCCATACGCTGCGCGGCCAGGAATGCCAGCAGGGTCTCCTGGTCTGGGGCCTCGAACTCGCACAGAAGCCGCCCTCCCATTTGACTGGCGCTGGCCCGCACAAGCTTGACCTCCTGCGCCGCCTGCAGGGTGGAGATCAGCTGCGTTAACGCCTGGCGGGTCAGGCAGGCGATGATGTGCATCGAAAAATACGTCGGCACGGCGCTCGCTCCTCTCTATGGTCTATAGCAAGCCTGATGCCAGCCCTCAGCCAGTGGAGGCTCCCCACTGTAGAAGATGGCCGTTTGCTCGTCAGCCGTTCTATGTTACAATCCGCGTCTCCGTGAGGCAAGCAGCCGCACATTCCTGCTCCTTGCCTCAAGCGAAGCACACGACAGGGGGGCACACGACGCATGGGGTGGTATGAGGGGGAGCGCAGTGGGACGACCGTCTTCCGGTTCAGATGCCCCCAGGGCGCGTCCATGGCTTTGTGTTTGACACGCATCTGAATCGCGGATACATTAGTGAATGGCTGAGATGAACTATATATAGGTCTTTAAGCTAATAGCAGTTCATTACTGGGACGATACATCTGGTGTTCTCATGATAATCAGAGCTAGCTCTCGTGAACCATTCGCCTCTGCGCCGATCCTTCCCACAAGAGGGCGCTGAGGACGAGACCTCTTTTCGGGAGCAGCAGGTACCGGTGTTCCATTGCCAGGGAGGATTCCACATGTCGATATGGAACGCTTCGTGTATCGCTGAGCAGATCGCACCGCTCCTGCGCGACACCCGCCTTGTCCTGGTCTCAAACCGTGAACCGTATGTGCACCGCTGGCATCGGCAGACAGCGCCCGAATCTTCCCATGGGGAGGTCCCTGTGGGAAGTCCGCCGCGCTGGGATCTCGCCTGGGTTCGCAGCCTCCCCGACCGCGTGTCTCGTCTGCTGCGCGGCGACGGGGGGATCCGCTGGAGCCGCCCGGCCGGAGGGCTCACCTCCGCGCTCGACCCGGTCATGCAGGCCTGCCACGGCGTCTGGGTCGCCTGGGGGAGCGGGAACGCCGATGCAGAGACCGTCGATGCCCGAAACCGGGTGCAGGTGCCGCCCAATAATCCACAGTACACCTTACGTCGGGTCTGGCTCAGCGATGCCCAGGTGCGCGGCTTTTACTATGGCTTCGCGAACAGCGCCCTCTGGCCCCTGTGCCACCTGCATCTCGAGCGGACCGTCTTCAAAGCCCCCCATTGGCGTCACTATCAGGATGTGAATCAACACTTCGCCGAAGCGGTGGCCGAAGAATGCGCGAGGGTCCCGGCGACCGTCTGGATTCAGGACTATCAGCTGGCCCTCTGCCCAGCCTACCTGCGACAGCGTCAACCCGACCTTTCGATCCTCCACTTCTGGCATATTCCCTGGCCTCCGTGGGAGCTCTACCGGGTCTGCCCCTGGCGACGGGAACTGGTGGAGGGCCTGTTGGGGAACGATCTGCTCGGATTTCATCTCGAGCAGTACTGCAAGAATTTTCTGGAGTGCGTCGAGCGCGTGCTGGGAGTCAGTGTCGATCATAAGGCGGGGGTCGTCGAGTACGAAGGCCGTGAGGTCTGGGTCCGACCCTTCCCGATCAGCATCGATTATGACTGGTGGTCAAACCTCGCCAGCAGCCGCCGGACCACACGGCGGATCGCCCGCCTGCGCGCACGGCCAGAGCTGGCCTTCCCCATTATTGGCCTGGGGGTGGATCGGCTGGACTACACCAAGGGGATCGTGAGCCGCTTTGAGGCCATCGAACGGCTCCTGGAGAAATATCCCGAGGTCCGCGGACGGGTGGGCTTCGTGCAGATCGCCGTTCCCAGCCGGACCCAAATCGATGAATACCGCCAGGTGAAAGAGCAGCTGGAAGCCCTGGTGGACCGGATCAACAAGCGCTTTGGCTCAGAGACCTTCCAGCCCGTCTACTATCGCTACGAACACCTGGAGCCGAACGAATTGGTGGCCTATTATCGCATGGCGGATTTCGCCATGGTCACCTCCCTGCACGATGGCATGAACCTGGTCGCGAAGGAATATGTGGCGTCGCAGGTGGAACGGCGGGGGGTGCTGATCTGCAGCGAGTTCGCCGGCGCGGCAGAGCAACTGGATAATGCCCTGCTGATCAATCCCTACGACATCGAGGGAGTGGCGGACACACTCAAGCAGGCGATCGAGATGGCCGCTGAGGAAAAGTCTCGGCGCATGGCGCGCTTACAGGCCGCTGTCGCCGAACACAATATCTACAAGTGGCTGGCCGATATCTTTACGGAGCTCGATCGGATCCAACGGGGAGCCCATGTCACCGCCAGCAGCCCTACAGACGGACCTTGAGGCGGTGCTGCAGCGCATTTGCGCCCACGAGCGATGCGTGCTGCACCTCGATTACGATGGAACGCTGACCCCCATCGTGGCACACCCAGCCGACGCGCGCTTAAGTCGGATGACGCGACATCTGCTGACGGCCCTTGCGGGCCATCGCCGTTACAGGGTCGCTATCGTCAGCGGGCGCGCCCTGGCAGATCTGCGCGCCTGCATCGGCATCGAATCGATATGGCTGGCCGGGAACCACGGCCTGGAGATTGAAGGCCCGGGGGTACTGTATTGCCATCCGGGGGCGCGACGGCTGCGGCCGCAGATGGAGGCCCTGGCCCACGCCTTATCCCACGCCCTGGCAGAGATCCCGGGGGCATGGGTGGAGGACAAAGGCCTCACACTGGCGGTGCACCTCCGATCAGTCCCCGCGCCCTCCGTCCCGCGCGTGCAGTGCCAGCTGTTGCGGTTGGCTGGCCCGGCGCTCGCTGCGGGGACCTGGACGCTGCGAACGGGAAAGGCAGTGCTGGAGATCAGGCCGAACGTCCCGTGGGATAAGGGGTCAGCGGTCCGCTGGATCACGGAGCGGGCTTGCCAGGATGTGCCGCCCGCCAGCCGGTTGGCCGTGTATATCGGCGATGATGAGACGGACGAGGATGCGTTTCGCGCCGTGGGGCCCGCGGGAATCGGAATTCGGGTGGGGGACGATCAGCTGAGCTCAGCCGCCCATTACTATGTAGACTCCGTCGATCACGTCACCCAATTCTTGAGCCGACTCAGTGAAGTACAAGGTGTAAGGTGCAAGGTGCAAGGTACAAAGTGCAAGATGCAAAGTTAACTTCCCCAACCTTGTACCTTGTACGTTGCACCTCGCACTTCCTGCAGCGAGGCTCACGATGCCGCAGAAGCTGAAGCACCATACCCTGACTGGGCTGATGGTCCTTCCCCTGTTCCTCTACCTGCTGGCATTCGCCGCCGTGCCATTGTTCTCGTGTGTGGTGTTGAGCCTGACAGACGGCGCATCCAACGCATTCCCATCCCTGGACAATTATCGGGTCCTCTTTCGGGATGACCAATTCGGCCAGGCCTTCCAAAATACCCTCTGGCTGACGAGCCTGGGTGTCAGCCTGGAGGTCCTGCTGGGGCTGGCCGTGGCCCTGGTCCTGCAGCGGCTGGTCTGGGGACGCGCCTTCGTCCGCGCGGTCGTGCTCACGCCGCTCGGATTGCCGACGGTCGTCGCTGGCGTGATGTTCATCTATCTCTTCAGCAGCACGGGGTATGTCAACGAGTTCCTGTATCGCCTGGGCCTGATCAGCGCTCCCATCGACTGGGTCTATGGAGGCTGGCGCAGCCTGGGAGTGCTCCTCATGGCCGAGCTCTGGAAGGTGACTCCCGTGGTGGCGTTCATCTTGCTCGCGGGTCTTGAGAGCATCCCAGAGACCGTCTACGAGGCGGCGGCGGTGGATGGAGCTGGAGCGTGGCGGCAGTTCTGGCACGTGACCCTTCCCCTCTTGCGTCCCTCCTTGCTGATGGCCGTGGTCGTGCGCGCCATCGATGCCTTTCGCGTCTTTGAGTTACCCCTGATCCTGACGGGCAAAAGCTTTCCGGTCCTGGGGACGCTCGCCTACAGCGAATATTATGAGTACGATAACCCGTTCACCTCAGCCGCCGCGGCCACGGTCCTGCTGGCGATCATCGCCGCCTGCATCGGAGGCTATCTGTTCTTGATGACCCGGCGGCCGATGGAGGGTGCATGAAGCGCACACGTTGGAGCTTCTGGTGGCACCTGGGCAGTCTGCCGATCCTGCTCTTGACGCTCTTGCCGGTGTACCTCATGCTCAAAATCTCCGTAAGCCCACCCGCTGAAGTGCTCACGCCCCATCCCACCTTTGGCCTGCATCACGTGACCGGCGAGCACTGGAAGGCCCTGCTGACCTCTGGCGCGCTGTGGCCGCCCCTGCTCAAAAGCCTGCTGGTCGCGACATGGACGATGCTCGGCGCTATCGCGCTGGCTGCACCGGCCGCGTACGCGATCGCCCGCCTCCCACAGCGGTGGAAGTATCCGCTGCTCCTGAGCTTCTTTGCGAGCCGCATGATTCCCGAGGTGGGGGTCGCCCTCCCGGTGGCGGTGCAGTTCCTGCGCTGGGGGCTCGAGGATACGCAGCTGGGCCTGGCCCTGGCCCACCTCATCCGAACGCTCCCGTTCGTGGTGTGGATTCTAGCGGGGACCTTCGAGACGATTCCGGTCGCCCTGGAAGAGTCGGCCCAGGTGGATGGGTGTCACCGCCTGCAGATCCTGTGGTATGTGGTGTTCCCTCTGGCCGCTCCGGGCGTGGCGGTGGCGGCCCTGTTCGCCTGGTTGGAGTCATGGAACGAGTTCACCTACGCGCTCTACCTGAGCCTGACGGAGAACACGCTTCCGCTGCAAACCTATTACTATGTCATTCGCGGCAGCTGGTTTGATGCCGCGACCTATGCGACCTTTCTCGCCGTGCCGGTCATGCTCATCACGGCGGCCCTGCAGCGCTACCTCAAGGCTGGCTATCTCATGGGAGCCCTGAAAGGCTGAGGATCGAGGATCGAGAATCGAGGATGGACAATTGCGAATCGAGCATCGAGCATCGGAGAAAACCATGAGCTCTCGCGATCCTCGCTCCTCAATCCTCGCGCTTCGATCCTCGCTCCTCGGGCTCCTCTGTCTTGTGCTGCTCCTGGGAGGGCGGGCGTCTGCAGGCACGGAGCTGTCCGTCATGATGGGGCTCGGCGAAGGGGAGTGGCGCGTCATGCGGGAGCGTATTTTTCCCCCCTTCGAGGAACAGCACGAGGTCAAGGTGCGCGCCATCCAGGCGGAGGCCGACCAGGCTGTGAAAAAATTGGTCGCCATGCACCGGGCAGGGCGCATGCGGGTCGATCTCATCACGCAGGACGTGCTCCGGCTCTCCTCCCTGATCGACGCAGGCGTGATGCGCGACCTCTCTGAGCAGCGGGAGGCGATCCCCCCCAGTGCATTGCCCCAGCTCATCCAGGTGGGGACATTCGACGGCGCGCTGTACTTCAGCCCCTATCGCCCTAACGTCCAGATCACCTATTACCATGCGGAGAAGTTTGCGGAGTACGGGCTGCAACCTCCACGCACCTGGGAGGAGCTGCTGGCGGTTGCCAGACGTTTCAAGGAAGCCGAGGGCGTTGGCCGTGTGCTGCTCCACGGCAGCCTGGACGTGAATACGAGCATCCATGTGATGGAATTTATCTGGGCGGCGGGGGGTGATCCCCTGCTGCTGAACGATGCAGGGAGCGTGCGCGCCTTCAGCTTTCTGCAACAGCTCGCGCCCTATCTTGCGCCGGAGACTCGGCTGGCCAACTGGAACACCACCAACACCTTTCTGGCCACCGAAGCGGTGTATCTGGCGCGGAACTGGCCCTTCGGTGTGAACCTGCTGGTCCAGCAGGCGGGCAAGACACAGATCAAAGCCTACCACGGCTGGCAGGGACCGCTTCGCGAGGCGCATGTGCTGGGGGGGGAAGTGATCGGGATCCCGCGCGGGGCTCGCCACCCCGGACCGGCCGTCGAGTTCATGCGGTATCTCATGTCCAGGCCGGTGCAGGAGACCCTGGTCACCGCCCTGGGCTGGCCGTCCTTTCGCACCGATGCCTACGGGATGCTCGAGACCTGGCAGCGCCCGTATTTTGCCGCCATCCAGGAGGCGGTGCGCTCTGCGGTGGTGCGTCCCCACGTGACGGGCTGGGCCGAGGTGGATCGTGCTCTCGTCGGCGCGTTTCGGGAGATCGTCTATGGCGGCCAGCCGGTCGAACCTACCCTGGCGCGTTATCATCAGCAGCTGCAGAAGGCCAGGCAACGACTGCGCTAGTACACATCGGCAGAAATACTTGACCCCCTCTCACTCCCCCTTGCTAAGGGGGAGAACCTGCTCCCCATAGGCGCCAGGTTAAGCCGTAAACCCTTCTGGAACGGGGGTTATTCTCCTTCCCCCCGGCAAGGGGGAAGTTTCTCCTAATCCCTTCCCCCCTGGAGGGGGAAGGTC
>Ga0209399_10001948_pt1 | contig 10316 bp, 12 predicted proteins | sample OV2TP3_FD_184130 | JGI IMG/M metagenome (GOLD analysis project Ga0209399, IMG submission 184130) | Hot spring microbial communities from Beatty, Nevada to study Microbial Dark Matter (Phase II) - OV2 TP3 (SPAdes) (version 3) | ecosystem: Environmental > Aquatic > Thermal springs > Hot (42-90C) ... | reverse complement strand
GACGTCCACGGCTTCGAGCGTCCCGTGCGCGAGCCCGCCCAACGCGCCGCGGGTCGCCATGCTGCGCACGAACACCGAAGGATGGCCCGAGACTTCCCCCATGCGGATGCGGTCGCCGAGGATTGATCCCCCGGAAAACGGGCTCGAGGGATCGATCGCCACCACGCCGATCCTGCGCCCGCCGGCGAGCGCGGCAGCAATGAGCTTCGCGACGAGGGTCGATTTGCCGCTTCCCGGCACCCCGGTGATGCCGACGACGTGCGCGCGACCAGCGCGGCGATAAAGAGAATCCAGGGCCTCGCGCGCCTCGGCCGCGCCGGCTTCGGCGCGCGACAGCATGCGCGCGATGGCGCGGCGATCACCGTCGCAGACGCGCTCCACCAGTTCGAAAGACGGCAGGCCGCTTTGCACGGCTAACGCCCCAGCCTTTCGCGCATCTCGCGGAAGACTTCCCGGTCATCCACCACGCGGCGCGCCTTGAAATCGGTGCGCGGAAAAGTTCCAGGCGGCACGATTTCCACGAGTGCCCGCAGCCCGAGAACCTTTTGCAGGCGCGCCCCGGCCTCCCCCCGCATCGCGACCGGCGCGTCGGCGCCGCGTTCGAACACTCCAGGCGCCGCTTCTATGCGCACCAGCAGCTCGTCCATCGAGCTCTCGCGGGTGATGACGATGCGATGCTCCCCGCCGTAGTCGGCGAGCTGGTTGACGACCGCGTCGATCTCGCTGGGATAGACGTTTTCGCCGCGAACCGTAATCGTATCGTCGATACGGCCAAAGATTCCATTGGGCAGCCGCGGATAAGTGCGCCCACAGGGATTGGGCTCGTTCACCCAGAGCGTCAGGTCCCCCGACAGCAGCCGGATCATCGGCTGCGAGGTGCGCTCGAGGTGCGTGTACACGGGGGTTCCGCGCTCGCCATAGCGCACCCGGCGAAATGCCTTCGGGTCGCATACCTCGGTGTAGACCACGTCCTGCCAGCACAGCATTCCCTGGTCGGTCTGCTCGCTCCCGGCGACATTCATGAACGGAGTCATCTCCGCCATGGAGCCGCAGTCGATCACTCTCGCGTTGTAGGTCTCCCGGATCTTGTCGCGCACGCCGGGGACCGACGCCCCCGGCTCCCCGGAGAAGAACATGACCTTCAGCCCGAAATCGCGCGGCTCATAGCCCTCGGCGCGCGCCACCTCCGCGAGATGCAGCGCGAAGGACGGCGTTCCATAGAATGCCTTTGGCTTGAAATTCGCGAGCCACATGGCGGCCCGCGCCGTCATCCCGGGGGCGCCGGCGCCGAACGGAAACGACTTGCAGCGCAGCCTTTCCGCGCCGGCCAAGGTGCCCCAGGAACCCATGTAGAGGCTGAAGATCGCGGCGATGAATACGGTGTCGCCCGGGCGGATACCCATCCCCCACAGGATGCGTGCATGGGCGTTCGCGATCGCTTGCCAGTCGGAATGGCCGATGCCGAAAGCAGTCGGCCGGCCAGTGGTGCCGGACGTTCCATGGATATGATGGATTTCGGAATCCGGCACGCACACGTAATCGCCGAACATCGGTGCGCGCGCCTGCGATTCGCGCAGGTCGGCCTTGGTGATGACGGGTACCTTGTCTTCGAAATCCTCCAGGCTCTTCAGCTTCTCCGGATGGAAGCCGGCGTCGTCCCATTTCTTTCGATAGAACGGCGCGCGCTGGTACGCGTAGCGCGTCACCTCCCGCAAGCGCTTGAGAATCGCGGCCTCGCGTTCCGCGGCTGGCATGGTTTCACGGCGCGGGAACCAGTGGCGGGCGCTTCGCTCGGGAAAGTACTCCGGATCGTACGCCGGAGGGAACGACCAGCATTCCATTACTTGGGCCCGCGCTCGTCGACCAGCCGGCGGATCGTGCTGACGATGGCCTCGGGCGGGGTGTCCTGCAACAAGATCTCCTTGACGCCCAGCGCCTTCAGCTGAGCCACGTCCTCGTCGGGCATGACGCCGCCGCCGACGACGATGATGTCCTCGGCGTCGCGCTCCTCCAGGAGCCTGAGCAGCCGCGGAAAAATGGTCATGTGCGCGCCGGAAAGAATGCTGACGCCGAGCACGTCCACATCTTCCTGGATCGCGGCCTCGACGACCTCTTCGGGCGTGCGATGCAGCCCGGTGTAGATGACGTCCATGCCTGCATCGCGCAACGTGCGGGCGACGACCTTGACGCCGCGGTCATGGCCGTCGAGGCCGACCTTGGCGACGATGACGCGAATGGTGTCGTTCATTTGCGGTTCCTCAGAATTCAGCATACAGTATGCCGAATGCCGAACGCAATGATTGCGAGCCTCGCGCCGTCGGCGACGCTCCTGGACCAGACCTACCGCGCGATCCTCAACGCCATATGCGAGGGCACGTTGGCCCCGGGCGAGCGGCTCACGCAGGAGGGCATCGCTCAACGACTGAGCGTGTCGCGCCAGCCGGTCGGCCAGGCGCTGGCGCTGCTCAAGTCACAGGGATTCGTCAAGGAGACCGGACGCCGCGGGCTTGCCGTTGCGCACCTGGATCCGGTGTTCTTCAAGGCGATCTACGAGCTGCGCTCGGCCATCGAGCCGATGGCCGCGCGGCTCGCGGCGAAGAACATGACCGAGAAAAGCCGGGAGGAGGGAAAACTCATCATTCGGGAAGGAAACCGCGTGCTGCGCAACGGCGAGCTCCCTGCCCTGGTCCAGGCCGATACCCGCTTCCACGCGTACATCTACGAACTCTCGGGCAATCCGCTATTTGCCGAAGTGATGAGCCACTACTGGAACCACCTGCGCCGCGCGATGGGCGAAGTGCTTCAATCCAAGGATGAAGGCAAGCTCGTCTGGCGGCAGCACGAAGAAATCTTCAACGCGCTGGCGGCGCGCGATGGGGAGCGGGCAGGACGGTTGGTCCAAGCGCATCTCGAGTCCGCCGTCGCGCGCGTGCTGGCCGTGGTCGAGTCGCATGCCAGGACGCACGGCCCCGCGTAATCTCCGTACCGCGTCCTTTCGCCGCGTCGCTCGCCCGGCTTGAATTTCTGCGGGTCGCCGGAGCATACTGAATGCCGGCTTCCCGCCGCCTGTGCGCGCCGCCCGACGGTCACGCGCCAGAATGGCTCCGTACATATTCCGTACACGTGCTACACTGGCGCAGGAGACAGGCCCATGGCGATTTCCACCACCGAGCGCGACGAGCGCATCGATCTTCGCGTTTCCGCAGAGTTGAAGACGTTGCTCGCCCGGGCTGCGTCCTATTCCGGCATGTCGTTGTCGGGCTTTCTCGTCTCGAGCGCGGCAGAACGGGCCAAGGAGGTCGTGGCCAGGCGCGAGACGCTTACGCTGACGGCGCGGGACTGGCGCGTATTTCTCTCCGGCCTCGAGAAGCCCGGGCGCCGGCGCCCGGGACTCGAGGCGGCGGCGAAGCGCTACCTGAGGCGCCGGACGAACACGCGGTGAGCGATAGCTGGCGGATCGAACCGCTGGCCAGATCCCACGATCGAAGCCGCTTTGCCTGCGGGGAGCCGGCTCTCGACGAGTACTTGGCGCGCTTCGCGCGCCAAAACCATGAATCGGGTATTGCGAAAACCTTCGTCGCGACCGGAGGCGACAGGCCACGGCCGGTGCTGGGCTATTACTCCATCTCGGCCGGCGCGATCGATCGCGACAATCTGCCGGCGCACGCGGCGAAGCGGTTCCCGAGCTTCCCCATTCCGGTGGCGCGGCTCGCCCGCGTCGCGGTAGATCGGGAGTTTCAGGGGCGCGGATTGGGGGAGGATCTCCTCCTCGATGCCCTCAACCGGGTGCTGCGCGCCTCCGGCGACATCGGGATCGTGGCGGTCCTGCTCGATGCCAAGCACGACAAGGCAAAGCGCTTCTACACGCGCTACGAATTCGAGAGCCTTCCCGATCAGCCTCTCACGCTGTGGCTGCCGATGGCGGCGGTCGCCAGGCTCTTCCCCGAAACGTAGCCATCCCTGATGGCCGCAAAGAGACCGCCAAAAGGCGATGCCGAAGACATGGCGGAGTTGATGACTTTCTTCTGCGAACAGGCGGCCGGGCTCGTTCGCGACGTAGGCCTGCAGGACGAAAGCTATTTTGATGCCCGGGAGCGGGTGGAAAAAATCGAACGCCTCGGCCGAGTTCGCGCGGCTTGCCGCGACGTCGGCTATGGCGTGTTCGACGAAATGACGATGCTCCTCGAGGAGTCCGGGCTTGGCAGCGAGCGATGACGATCTCGAGGCACCGAGTTACCACCAGCTCCAGCTCGCGCTGTGCCGGTGTCGAACCTCGAATACCGGGTCATATCCGGGGTCGTCGAGCCAGCGGCGAAGCTGCCTGACGTTCAGCGTGCGCAGACGATGATCGAAGATGCGCCGGTACCAGCGCGGCGCAGTGCTCCTCAGTGTCCAGCACGCGTCGGAGTGAAAGCGCGCTATTGCGCGCCGACCTTCCTTCGAGCGCGCATCAATGAACACGGGAGCGAGGACGCCGTTGATCCACTCGAAATCGCGCAGCACCCAGGAATACTCGTGGTGCTGCCCGCGACGGCGACAAGTGCGTGACATGACGAAGCCTCCTTTTCGGAATAGCTACGTCATGGGTTCGCTCCTTTCTCTCCGAACTGGTTAAGCGTTATGCGGCTTTAAGCACAAAGTCGACGTGCACCGCATCGAACGGGAATTCGATCTTTCCGTCCGCGTTTTTCCTTAGAACCCCTGCGGCAAGCAAGGCATGCACGTCCCCGTGCACCGCTTTTACATCCCGCCCGGCACGGCGCGCGGCTTCGCGAAGCGTCATGGCACCACCGCCTGCCATGGCCTTGAGCAGCTCCCACCTTTTTGCGGTCAGCACCTTCCAGAGCAGGTCGGCCGATGCAAAGGAGATGTGCGCGCCGCGGCGCTTACCGGAAAACGCATCGAGCGCACGCTGCTTCACGGCTTGCCGGTTGGCGACAGAAAGCGTCACGGTCTTCATTTCAGCATCTCCTCAACGTCGCTCCAGAAATCGGCGAGCAACTGCTCGGCGTTCTTGAAGCGATACTCCTGCTCCTTGTCACGCACATGCCGATGGTCGCCTTTGCCTGCCTCATTGTCGTAGCGCAATACGCATTCCCCATCGACGACCAAGGCGAGCCGGTACCTAAACTCGTGTTGCGATCCACGCACTGGTGCAGGCACTCGCCAAACCACCAGCTCTACGAACGCCGATTCGCTCAGCACATGGCGCTCGTCGAGCAGCGGCTCGGCTGGCATGTTGGACATTGTACCAACACCGGCCGTTCCGCCAAAGAAAATTGGCTTGCGCCGCCTCCTTGCCTGCCGGAAGATGGTGGCCGAAGGGTCAACAAGTACTGATGAGCCACTCCCAGCGTCAAAGCGCCGTAAGTTCCGGAGCGGTCAGCGGAAGTGGACGACCCTCAGCAGACCTTCCGGGCACCACTGCCATGATGCAGCAGTACCTGCGCATCAAGGCCGAGCATCCGGACATCCTGGTGTTCTACCGGATGGGCGATTTCTACGAGCTCTTCTACGACGACGCCGAGAAAGGCGCACGGCTGCTCGACCTCACGCTGACCTCGCGCGGGGCATCGGCCGGCGCCCCGGTGAAGATGGCGGGCGTCCCGGTGCACTCGGTCGAGCAGTACCTCGCGAAGCTGGTGAAGCTCGGCGAATCGGTGGCGATCTGCGAGCAGATCGGCGACCCGGCGACCTCCAAGGGACCCGTCGACCGCAAGGTGACGCGCATCGTCACGCCGGGGACGCTGACCGACACGGAATTGCTGGACGAGAAGGCGGACAACGTCCTCCTTGCGTTGTCTCGAGACAGGACCACGGTAGGCCTGGCCTGGCTCTCCCTCGCCAGCGGAACCTTGCGCGTCGCCGAGGTGGCGCCGCAGGCGCTCGACAACGAGCTGCGGCGGATCGCGCCGGCGGAGGTTTTGGTTTCGGATGGAGTGAATTTCCAGGGATACTTCACCACGCGCCTGCCCGAGTGGCACTTCGACGTCGAAAGCGGAAGGAAGAAGCTCCTGAAGCAGCTTGGTGCCGCTTCGCTTGCAGGCTTTGGTTGCGACGATCTGACGCTCGCCATCGGCGCCTGCGGCGCGCTGCTCGAGTACGCCGCCAAGACCCAGGGCCAGGCGCTCGCCCACGTCACCGCCGTGACAGCGGAGCGCGCGGGCGAGTATGTGCGCCTCGACGCCGCGACGCGGCGCAACCTCGAGCTCACCGAGACCCTGCGCGGCGAGCGCTCGCCGACGCTCTACTCGCTGCTCGACGAGTGCGCGACCGGCATGGGCAGCCGGCTGCTGCGCCACTGGCTGCATCATCCGTTGCGCGACCGGGAAGCGCTGGCTGAGCGGCACGACGCCGTCACGGCGTTGCAAAACACAAGCATTCACAAAACATTGCGTCGTTTCTCGGACGTGGAACGCATCAGCGCGCGCCTCGCGCTGAAGAGCGTGCGGCCGCGCGAGCTCGCGGGCTTGCGTGATTCCCTGAGGCTCCTGCCCGAGCTGCGATCCGCGCTGCCGGACGCGGCGCCGCTGCTCAAGGAGCTGATCCGCGAGCTCGCGACACCGGCCGAGGCGCTCGAGCTCCTCGAAAAATCGATTCATGCCGAGCCTGCGGCGCGCGTCGTCGACGGCGGCGTGATCGCCGACGGCTACCACGCCGACCTGGACGAGCTGCGGCAATTGCAGACGCATTCCGGAGAATTTCTCGTCGCCTTTGAAGCAAGAGAAAAAACCCGTACCGGGATTCCCAACCTGCGCGTCGCCTACAACCATGTACACGGCTACTACATCGAGGTCACCAATTCGCATGCCGGAAAGGTGCCGGACGACTACCGCCGCCGCCAGACGCTGAAGAACGCCGAGCGCTACATCACGCCGGAGCTGAAGGCTTTCGAGGACAAGGCGCTCTCCGCGCGCGACCGCGCGCTTGCCCTGGAGAAGTCGCTGTACGACAAGATCCTGGAAGAATTGAACGGTTTTCTCCCCCCGCTGCAGAAGATCGCGAGAGCGCTGGCGCAGGTCGACGTGCTTTCGACGTTTTCTTCTGTTGCCTCGAAAAGGAATTATGCGAGACCGCAGTTCGTCGATGACGCTCGAATCGAGATCGAGGCCGGGCGCCATCCGGTGGTCGAGGCCGAGATCGGGAATTTCATCGCCAACGACTGCCGCCTGTCGCCGACGCGCCGGCTGCTGCTCGTCACCGGCCCGAACATGGGCGGCAAGTCGACCTACATGCGGCAGGCGGCGCTGATCGTGCTGCTCGCCCACATCGGCTCGTTCGTTCCGGCACGCGCCGCGCGCATCGGCCCGGTCGACCAGGTCTTCACGCGCATCGGCGCCGCCGACGACCTCGCCGGCGGGCGCTCGACCTTCATGGTGGAGATGACCGAGAGCGCGGCGATCCTGCACAACGCGACCGAGAGGAGCCTGGTGCTGATGGACGAGGTCGGCCGCGGCACCTCGACCTTCGACGGCCTGGCGCTGGCGTGGGCCATAGCCAATTATCTGGTGCAAAAGAACAAGTCTCTCAGCCTGTTCGCAACGCACTACTTCGAAATGACGCGCCTCGCCCTCGAGCACAAGGAAGTCGCCAACGTGCATCTCGACGCGGTCGAGCACAAGGACACGGTGGTTTTCCTGCACGCGGTGGAGGAAGGCCCGGCGAGCCGCAGCTACGGGCTGCAGGTGGCGGGGCTCGCCGGCGTGCCGCGGCCGGTGATCCGGCAGGCGAAGAAGTATCTCCAGCTCCTGGAAGATTCGAGCCTCGCTCGCGGAAACCAGGATGATTTGTTCTCAAGAAAAGTCGAGCAGGAAGCCGAGCCGCCGGTGGACCCGCTGCGCGAAGAGCTGCAGAAAGTGAATCCGGACGAGCTCACGCCGCGCGAGGCGCTCGAGCTCCTCTATCGCCTTAAGCGCCTGTGAAGCCGCTCGAGGGCACGCGCATCGTCACGGTCGAGCACTTCGGCGCCGGCCCCTACGGCACGATGTTTCTCGCCGGCCTCGGCGCCGAGGTGATCAAGGTCGAGAACGCCGCGGCGGGCGGCGACCCCGGCCGGCGCGTCGGGCCGCATCTCCTCGGCGCCGACGACAGCCACTACTTCCAGAGCTGGAACCTCGGGAAGAAAAGCGTCTCGCTCGACGTGAAGAGGGACCGGAAAGCCTTCGAAGCCCTGGTGGCGGGCGCGGACGCCCTCGTCAACAACCTGCGCGGCGACGTGCCGGAAAAGCTCGGGTTGGACTACAAGAGCCTCGGTTCGGTTAACCCGGCGCTCGTGTGTCTGCATATCTCGGCCTACGGCCGCGACAACGAGCGCGCCTCGTGGCCGGGCTACGACTACCTGATGCAGGCCGAAGCGGGCCTCATGAGCCTCACCGGCGAGCCCGGCGGCGCGCCAAGCCGCTTCGGCACCTCGATCATCGATTGCATGACCGGGATGACCGGAGCGGCGGCCCTGCTTGCCTGCCTGCTGCGCGCGAAGCGCACCGGCAAGGGCTGCGACGTCGACGCGAGCCTGTTCGACGTGGCGCTGCACCAGCTCGCCTATATGGGGACGTGGTATCTGAACGAGGGCCAGGTTTCCTCGCGCCAGCCGCGCAGCGCGCACTACTCGCTCACGCCGGTGCAGACCTTTCCCACCGCCGACGGCTGGATCTTCGTCATGTGCATGACCGATCGCTTCTGGGTCGTACTGACAAACATTCTTTCGCGCCAAGACCTCGCGGCGGACGCGCGCTTCGCCACGCAGGCGGCGAGGCTCGAGAACCGCGCGGCCCTCACGGAAGTCCTCGACGCTGAGTTCCGCCGCCGGCGCACGGCCGACTGGCTCCAGGTGCTCTCCGGGCGGCTACCGGTCGCGCCGATCAACGACCTCGCCCAGGCGCTCGAAAACCCGTTCCTCGCCGCGACCGGGATGATCCACTCCATCCCCCATCCGCAGAGGCCCGGGTTCCGCGTCCTTGCCATGCCGGTGAAGATCGACGGCGAGCGGCCCGAGTCCGCCGCCTGCGAGCCCTTGAAAAGATGAAGCTCGAAGGAATCCGGGTAATCGATCTATCCCTGTTCCTGCCCGGGCCGTACCTCACCCTCGCCCTCGCCGACCACGGCGCCGAGGTGATCAAGGTCGAGCCGCCGGGAGAAGGCGACCCGACGCGCCACCTCGGGCTCGCCGACGGGCCGAGCACCGTGTACTTCCGCAACTTGAACCGCGGCAAGAAAAGCGTCGTCGTCGACCTGAAGAACCCGCAGGACCGCGAGGCGCTGCTGCGCTTGTGCGAGACCGCCGACGTGTTCGTAGAATCGTTCCGCCCCGGCGTGGCCGATCGGCTCGGCGTCGGCTACGACCAGCTTCGGGCGCGCAACCCGCGCATCGTCTACTGCTCGATCAGCGCGTTCGGCCAGAGCGGCCCCTACCGGGACCGGCCGGCGCACGACCTGGCGGTGGAAGCGCTGAGCGGCGTGCTCAGCATGACGCTGGGCGGGGACGGCAAGCCGACCATTCCCGGGCTGCCGCTCGCCGACCTGCTCTGCGCGCTGCAGGGCCTCGCCGGCGTGCTGATGGCGCTCCTCGCGCGCCAGCGCACCGGCAAAGGCGACTACGTGGAGATCGCGATGCACGACGCGATGCTCGCCGGCTCGGCCAACATCCTCGGACCGACGCTCGCCGAGAACCGCCAGCCGGTGCCGCGCCACGAGCGCACCACCGGCGGCTCGGCCTTCTACCGGCTCTACGAGACCGCCGACGGCCGCCACCTCGCGCTCGGCGGCCAGGAGATGAAGTTCGTGCGCAACCTGCTGGCTGCTCTAGGCCGGCCCGAGCTCGCGCGGCTTTGCGAGCGGCCCGGGCCGCATCAGCGACCCGTGATGGACTTTCTTGAAAAGACCTTTAAAGAAAAAAGCCTGAAGGAAAACCTCGATTTCCTGTCCCGCCTCGACGTCTGCTACGCGCCGGTGAACACGCTGCCCGAGGCACTCGAGGCCGCGACCGACAAGCTGCTCGAGGACGAGCTAGGACGCCGCCACCTCGCGCCGCCGATCCGCTTCCGCGACGAGCCCGCCCGCCCCAGCCTGCGCGAGCCGCGGCTCGGCGAGCACGACGCGCTCAAGAAGCCCTGACGAGATCTGCTCGCGCCGCAGCCCGATGTCGCGCAGCATGTGGTCGCTGAGCGCCTGCAGCTCGCGCCGGGTTCGGCGCAGGGCGTAGGCTCTACGGAAGAACTCGAAGATCTGTCTCATCTGTTTCCGCGCCGATGAGCACGAGCCCGTCGCCGCCGACCAGGTAGCGGCCCCCGGCGCCGAGGAAGCGGTCGGCGCGCAAG
>Ga0209399_10001945_pt1 | contig 10336 bp, 9 predicted proteins | sample OV2TP3_FD_184130 | JGI IMG/M metagenome (GOLD analysis project Ga0209399, IMG submission 184130) | Hot spring microbial communities from Beatty, Nevada to study Microbial Dark Matter (Phase II) - OV2 TP3 (SPAdes) (version 3) | ecosystem: Environmental > Aquatic > Thermal springs > Hot (42-90C) ... | reverse complement strand
CCCGCCGGAGACGTTCCGCTCGCTCCGTCTCGCGGTCTCCGCCGGGGAGCGGTTGCCGGGCGAGGTGTACCACGCGTATCGCGAGCGCTTCGATCTCGAGATCATCGATGGGATGGGCGCGACGGAGACGATCTTCATGGTCCTGTCGAACCGCCCGGGGCGGAGCCGGCCGGGATCGTCCGGCACGCCGGTCCCCGGCACCGAGGTGCGCCTCCTCGACGCCCTCGGGCGCGAGGTCGCGGACGGCGAGCAGGGGGTGCTCCACGTGAAGACGCCGTCGGCGAGCCCCTGGTACTGGAACCGGGTCGACCACTCGCGGCGGACGTTCGCCGGCGGATGGTTCCGGACGGGCGATGTGTACACGCGCGACGCCGACGGCTTCTACTACCATTGCGGCCGCGAGGACGACTTCTTCAAGGTGGCGGGCCTCTGGGTGGCCCCGGCCGAGGTCGAAGCGGCGCTCGGATCCCACCCCGGCGTCGCCGACGTGGGCGTGGTCGGGACCGAGGAGTCCGCGGGGCTCGTCAAGTGCTTCGCCTTCGTCGTGCCGAAGGACGCTGCGACTGGCGAGCGCTTGACGGCCGAGCTCTCCGAGCTCGCCGAGCGGAAGCTCGCGCCGCACCAGCGTCCCCGCCGACTGTTCATCGTGCCCGAGCTCCCGCGCACGGCGACGGGCAAGCTACAGCGGTTTCTCCTCAAGGAGCGAGTGCCGGGCCGCTGAGAAAATCGATTTTCGGGTGACAGCGTCGCGCCGGTCGTGCTATACGTCGGCGCTGTGACCCCACCGACGAAACGCACGGCCATCGAGATCGCGCAGTCCGCAACGCTCCGTCCCATCGCCGACGTCGCGGCGGACCTCGGGCTATGCTCAGACGACATCGAGACGTACGGCAAGAGCAAGGCGAAGGTCCGCCTGGAGGTGTTGCGGCGCACCACGCCCCGTGGCCGGCTCGTCCTCGTGACGGGGATCAACCCGACCGCTGCCGGCGAGGGAAAGACGACGGTGACGGTCGGGCTCACCCAGGCGCTCCGGCGGCTCGGCGTGAACGCCGTGCTCTGCATCCGCGAGCCGAGCCTCGGGCCGGTGTTCGGGATGAAGGGGGGCGCGGCCGGTGGCGGCTACTCACAGGTCCTGCCGATGCAGGACATCAACCTCCACTTCACCGGCGACTTCCACGCCATCACCACGGCGAACAACCTCCTGGCCGCGATGCTCGACAACCACATCCATCAGGGGAACGAGCTCCGGCTCGACCCGCGGCGCATCACCTGGCGGCGCGCGATCGACATGAACGATCGCGCGCTCAGACAGATCGTGGTCGGGCTCGGGGGTGCCGGCAACGGGGTCCCGAGGGAAGACGGCTTCCTCATCACCGCCGCCAGTGAGGTGATGGCGATCGCCGCGCTGGCCGCCGACCTCCCGGACCTGGAACGACGCTGCGGCGAGATCGTGGTGGGGTTGACGTACGACCGGACGCCGGTGCGGGCGCGGCAGCTCGCCGCGCCCGGCGCGATGACGCTGCTGCTCTCCGACGCGATCAAGCCGAACCTCGTCCAGACGCTCGAGGGCGGCCCCGCCTTCGTCCACTGCGGGCCCTACGGGAACATCGCCCACGGCTGCAACTCGATCCTCGCGACCCGGATGGCGCTGGCGTTGAGCGACCTCGTCCTCACGGAGGCCGGGTTCGGGAGCGATCTCGGCGCCGAGAAGTTCTTCAACATCAAGTGCCGCTTCGCGGGATTGACGCCGGAGGCGGCGGTGCTGGTGGCGAGCGTCCGCGCGCTGAAGCTCCACGGCGGCGCGTCGAAGGGCGACCTGGGACGCGAGGACCTGAGAGCGCTCGAGGCGGGCCTGCCGAACCTCGACAAGCACATCGAGAATCTCCAGCTGCACGGCGTCCCCGTCGTGGTGGCGGTGAATCGCTTCGCCACGGACACGGCGGCGGAGCTCGCGGCCGTGATCCGACGCTGCGAGACCCAGGGCGTGCCCGCGACGATCGCGGAAGTCTTCGACCGCGGCGGCGTGGGCGGCGAGGATCTCGGCCGCGTGCTGCTCGACACGTTGCGGAGCCGCCCGGCGGACTTCCGGCACCTTTACGACATGGACCGCCCGATCCCCGAGAAGATCGAGACGATCGCGCAGAAGATGTACGGCGCCGAGGGGGTCGACTATCTCCCGAAGGCGCAGAAGGCGATCGAGGATCTCGCGGCCATCGGGCTCGGTCACACGCCGGTCTGCATGGCGAAGACACAGTTTTCGCTGACGGACGACCCGACGAAGCTCGGGCGGCCGAAGGGCTTCCGGATCACCGTGCGGGACGTGACGGCATCGGCCGGCGCCGGCTTCGTCGTCGCGCTGGCGGGCGAGATCATGACGATGCCGGGGCTCGCGGAGGTGCCGGCGGCGAACACGATGCGGGTGCATCCGGACGGACGGATCGAGGGGCTGTTCTAGCGGGGGCGGTCGGAGATCTTGCTCGAAAGCTCCCGCAGCCGCTCGAGGGTCTTCGGGCTCAGCAGCGCGGCGAACCCCGCCGGGTCGGTGCGTCCCCGCTCGAGGGCCTGCGTCATCTTCTGCACGTCGCCGCCCGAGCCGCGCGTCAGGTCCTCGAATATCTGGGCCGCCAGCTCGTAGAGCTCGGCCATGTACTTGTCTCCACCCAGTGTCCCGCGCATCTGGCTGTCGATCGCCGCCGCCTTCGGGTCTTTGGCGAGGGCCGCCCCGCGCAGCGCCGGGTCCTGGAGCATCCGAAGCGTCGCGGCCAGCGCTTCGGCGGAGGCCGGGTCGAGCCGTTGGCCGTGGGCGGGCGCGCCGGCGCCAAGGACGGCGACGGCCGTGAGGATCGCCAGCCAGCCCGAGCGCGCTCGTGTCATGGTGCCTCCAGCATAATCGGAAACGCCGCGTCCGGCCACGTTCTTGACTCTGTCTGTGGCGCTCCCTATCATCTCGGCCACGCCCGAGCAGCGCACTCGAAGGACGAGTCCGCGAAGGCCAGGAGGGAGGCACACCCTATGAGGCGAACCATCGGTCCCGTGCTCGCGCTCTTGCTGATCGTGTCGACCGGCGTCCTCACCACGCGCCTCGGCGAGGCGACGGCTCAGGAGATCAAGCTGAAGCTCTCCCACCTGGTTCCCCCCTCGCACATCCATCACGCGAACGTCATCGTTCCGTGGGTGGAGGAGGTCAAGCGCAAGACGGGCGGTCGGGTGGAGATCACGGTGTTCCCGGCAGCATCGCTCTGCAAGCCCGCGCAGCAATACGAGTGCGCCAAGTCCGGCCTCGCCGACATCGCGTGGGCGGTGACGGGCTGGACGCCGGGGCGGTTCATGCTCACGAGCGTCCTCGAGCTCCCCTTCATTCAGAAGACCGCCGCCGTGGGCAACCAGATGCTCGCCGATCTCTGGGAGCGGTACCTCAAGAACGACTACGACGACGTCCACCTCCTCTACCTGTTCCTGGCTCCCGCGGTCCACGTCCACACCGCCTCGAAGCCGGTCCGGACCCTCGAGGATCTCAGAGGGCTGAAGATCCGGGTGACGAACGCGGTGCAGGGAGACGCACTCGCGATGCTGGGCGCCACGCAGATCGGGATGCCCGCGCCCCAGATCTACGAGGCGATGTCGCAGCGGGTGATCGACGGGTTCACGCTGACGTGGGAGGCGCTCCTGCCGTTCAGGCTGCTGGAGGTCTCCAAGCACTACACCGAGGTGTCGCTGTCGGCCGCGGTCTTCGCCGTCTTCATGAACAGGGGGAAATACGACTCACTCCCGCCCGACGTGCGGAAGGTGCTGGGCGAGACCACCTCCCCGACCAGCGGCTACTGGCGGCGCGTCGGCGAGATCTGGGACAAGGGCGAGGCGGCGGCGCGGAAGGTGGTCGTGGAGCGGAAGGCCAACATCTACGTCCTGCCCAAAGAGGAGCGGCGCCGCTGGCGCGACGCGGTGAAAGGGCTCGACGAGAAGTGGGCGGCTTCACTCGAGGCCAAGGGCCACCCCGGCAGGGCGCTCCTCAAGGACGCGCGGGCGCTCACGGTCAAGTACGGCGAGGCGGACTGATCGATGTCGTGAGCCAGGCCTCCGGGCCCCGCTCGATGCTCAAGGCCTTTCTCGCGTTCGAGCGGGCCTCGCTGGCCTGGACCCGACGTCTCGCGCTCCTCGGCGGCGGGATCCTCGTGGCCGTGGCCACGATGACGGTGGCCGATGCCCTGCTGAGAAAGTTCCTCTCCCGGCCGATCCTCGGAGCGTTCGAGGCCAGCGGGCTGCTGCTCGCGACCGTCGTCTTCTTCGCCCTGCCCTACACGGGACTCACCGATAGCCACGTCTCCGTGGACCTCCTGACAGACCGCCTGCGGCCCCGTACCCGGTCGCTGGTCATCGCCGCCAACGCGCTGATCTGCGCGGCCTTGCTGGGCTTCATCGCCTACCAGATGGGTCTCCTCGCCGTCGAGTACGGGAGAATCGGGCGCACGACGATCACGGCGCGGATTCCGGTGGTCCCGTTCCTCGTCCCGGTGACCGGCGCCGCGTGGCTCGCGACGCTGGGCTTCGTCGCTCAGGCGATGGGCGCGCTGCTTCGGGCCATCTGGCCCGGGCTTCAACCCGCCCACCGATGAGCGGTCTCCTGATCGCGGCGCTGGGCTTCGCCGTGCTCATGGCGCTGATTCTCGTCCGCCTGCCCATCGCCGTCGCGATGGCGCTCGTCGGGGTCGGAGGGACGGCGTTGCTCGGCGGCTGGGAGCCGGCGCTCGGCGTCTTGAGGCACGGCCCGGTCGAGCGCGCCAGTTCCTACACCTTGCTGGTGATCCCGCTCTTCATCCTGATGGGCTTTGTGGCACTCGAGGCGGGGCTCAGCCGTAACCTGTTCCGGGCGGCGAACGCCTGGCTCGGTCACTGGCGGGGCGGGCTGGCGATGGCCACGGTGGCCGGCTGCGCCGGCTTCGGGGCGATCTGCGGCTCGTCGGTGGCCACGGGGGCGACCATGTGCACCGTGGCGCTCCCCGAGATGCGTCGCTACCGCTACGCGGACATGCTCTCCACGGGCTCCATCGCCGCCGGCGGGACCCTGGGAATCATGATCCCGCCGAGCGTGATCTTCGTTCTCTACGGCATCATGACCGAGCAGTCCATCGGCAAGCTCCTCCTCTCCGGTGTCCTCCCGGGGATCGTCGAGACCGGACTCTTCATCATCGCCATCGCGCTGGTCACCGCCCGGACGCCTTCGCTCGGCGCGCCCGGGCCCAGGACGACCCTGCGGGAACGGTTCGTCGCGACCGTGGAGATCTGGGAGGTGCTGGTCCTCTTCCTGATCGTGATCGGCGGCATCTACGCCGGGCTGGCCACGCCGGCCGAGTCCGCGGCCTTCGGGGTCGTCGGCGCCCTCCTCTTCGGCCTCGGGAAGCGGACGCTCGGCTGGCAGGGGATTCTGCGCGCGCTCGACCAGACGACCCGCACCACGGGCATGGTCTTCTTCGTCGTCATCGGCGCCGACCTCTTCGGCTATTTCATGGCGCTCTCCCAGATGCCCATGGCGCTGGCCGCCTGGCTCTCCCAGATGCAGGTGTCGCCGGTCCTGGTCCTCTGGGCCATCATCGGCGTCTACATCGTGCTGGGCGCGCTCATGGACGAGCTCGCCATGATCTTGTTGACGGTCCCGATCTTCTTCCCGGTCATCACGGCGGTCGGATACGACCCGATCTGGTTCGGGACCGTGATCGTGGTGGTCGTCCAGATCGGATTGATCGCGCCGCCGATCGGGATGAACGTGTTCGTCATCGGAGGGATGGCACGGGATGTCCCCCTGGCGACCATCTACCGCGGCATCATGCCGTTCCTGGCGTGCATGATCGTGCTGCTCATCATGCTCACGCTGTGGCCGGGGCTGGCGCTCCTGCTTCCGGGGACGATGAAGTGACGGACCGGCGCCGCCCTGTCCCTCAGGCCTCGAGGCGAGGCACGACCTCCTCGCCGAAGCGGCGCAGCTGAGCCTCGCCGTCGGGCCCGACCAGGTTGACGATGAGCTCGGTCGCGCCCGCGGCCACCGCCTGCCGGCAGCGCCCCAGGACGTCGTCCGCCGTCCCGGCGAGCGCAAACGTGTCCAGCCAGCGCTCCTCGACCAGGTGGCTGTAGGCGGCCGTCATGTGACGGTAGGGATCGTAGTCGCGCTGCAGGCGCTGCCAGGGCTCGCGATCCGCCGGGTCGATCGTTCCGCGCCGGGCGGCGAGCGTCAGCCACACCAGGGCCGTTCGCGCCACGATCGGCTTCACCGCCTCGCGCGCGCGTCCCGGGTCGCTGTCGATGGAGACGGGTGAGATCAGGGCGACGCCGACTGAGCCGGCTGGCCGTCCGACCGCCTGTTCGCCTTGGCGCACCGCCTCCAGGCAGGCTTCGAGACCGCCGATCGGGCCGCTGAAGATCACGCCGTCGGCGACCCGCCCGGCGACCCGCAAGGTGTGCTCCGACATCGCCCCGACCGAGATCGGGACGTCCTGCCCGGACGTGAACGCGATTTGTAAGGATCTGCCCTCGTGCTGGACCGGGGCGCCGCTCACGAGGCCTCGAATCACGCGAATCGCGGCTTCGAGCTCGCGGGCTCCCGCGCGGCGCACGCCGACGGTCGCGGGACCGCTCGAGCCGATACCGATGCCGAGCCGCACCCGGCCCGGCGCCATCGCCCCTAACGTCGCGATCGCGCTCGCCGTGACGCTCGGGTGCCGGACCAGCGGGTGGGTGACGCCGGGCCCGATTCGGATGCGCCCGGTCCCGGCCGCCACCGCGCCGAGCAGCACCCAGGGGTCGCCCCAGATCATGTGGGAATCGGGGATCCAGAACGTGTCGAACCCGAGCGCTTCGGCCAGCCGGGCGCGGCGAATCGCGGCGTGGCCGCTGTCGGGAGGGAAAAAGGTCACGCTGAGGCGTGGGGCCGGCATACGCCGGTCGGGCGGACCTAGAACGAGCGGATCAGGCGCTCGACCCGCTCGTCGTGGGACTGGAACGGGTCCTTGCAGAGGATGGTCTCGCGCTCGGGGTCGTTGAGCTTCAGGTACACCCAGTCGACGCGGTAGTCCTTGCCCTTGAGGTTGGCCTGGCGGATGAACTCGCCCCGGAGGCGCGCCCGCGTGGTCTGGGGCGGGACGTGCTTGGCCTGCTCGATGGTCTCGTCGTCGGTGATCCGATCGACCATGTCGCGGGCGGAGAGTTTGTAGTAGATCCCGCGGTCGGGGCGGATGTCGTGGTACTGGAGGTCCATCAGCGAGATCTTCGGGTCGCGCCAGGAGAGGCGGTTCCGGTTCATGTAGTTCTCGACCCACTCGCGCTTGATCACCCAGTCGAGCTCGCGGGAGAGCTGCATGGGGTCGGACTCGAGCTTCTCGAGCACGTCCGTCCACCGCGCCAGCACGTCCTTGGTCGCGGGGTCGGCGTTGATCGAGTTGACGTACCGGGTCGCGTACTCGAGATATTCGAGCTGGAGCTGGAGCGCCGAGATCGTCCGTCCGTCCTTGAGCTTGACCGTCTCCCTCAGCGTCGGGTCATGGGAGATATCGCGGATCGCCTGGACGGGCGACTGCAGCGAATAATCCCGGTCGAAGAAGCCGTCCTCGATCATGTCGAGCACGAGGGCGGTCGTCCCGATCTTCAGATACGTGGCGACTTCGGACATGTTCGAGTCGCCGACGATCACGTGGAGCCGCCGGTAGCGCTCGGCGTCGGCATGCGGCTCGTCCCGCGTGTTGATGATCGAGCGCGACGAGGTCGTGGCGCCGGAGATCTCCTGGCAGATGTGCTGGGCGCGCTGGGAGAGGCAGTAGTGGAACCCGCGCGGCGTCTGGAGCACCTTCCCGGCGCCGGCGAAGATCTGGCGCGTCACGAAGAACGGGATGAGCGCCTCGGCCAGCCGCTGGAACGACACGTCCCGGGAGACCAGGTAGTTCTCGTGACACCCGTACGAGTTCCCCGCGGAATCCGTGTTGTTCTTGAACAAGAGAATGTTGCCCGAGATCCCGTCCTCGCGGAGCCGCTTCTCGGCCTGGTGGAGGAGGTCCTCGACGATTCGCTCGCCGGCCTTGTCGTGGATGACCAGCTCGGCGACGTCATCGCACTCCGGGGTCGCGTACTCCGGATGGAACCCCGTGTCGAGATAGAGCCGGGCGCCGTTCTCGAGGAAGACGTTGGCATTGCGCGCGCCCGGGATCACCTTCTCGAACAGATACCGCGCGACGTTGTCGGGCGAGAGGCGGCGCTGGCCGTTCAGGGTGCACGTGAGGCCGTACTCGTTCTCGAGGCCGAAGATCCGCCGCTTCATTGTAGCGAGTGCCGCGAGACCGGCTCAGATCGTGGGTGGCCTGAGAGAGACGCGACGTGGCTCCGTTCTTCTGGTGCCATCGCTTTTCAGGGTAGCACGGGTCAGCGCGCCGTGCCCAGGAGTTGGGCGAGGGCCTCGACAGGGAGGCGGCGGAACTTGCGCCGGACCTTCGTCCGGTCGAGCACGGCGACCTCGAGGTCGCGCTCGGTGAGCGTCTTGTTCTGGGTCACGGTGAGCGCCCGGACCCCGAGCTGGAGCGCCTGGTCGAGCTGGAGCCCTTCCGTGTAGTGGTCCTTGAGGAAGCGGCGGATTTCCTCGGCCTGCCCGCCCATCGCGGCGTAGTTCCGCTCGTCCTCGATCGTGCCGTCGTAGAGGATGTGGTAGATCTCGCTCTTGCCCCCGTTGGCGTCGCCGACCTCGGCGACGAGGACCTCGACCTCGAACGGCTTGATGTCCTGCGTGAAGATGTTCCCGAGGGCCTGGGAGTACGCGTTCGCGAGGGCCTTGGCTGTCACATCGCCCCGGCTGTACGAATACCCTTTCACATCGGCGTGGCGGATTCCTGCGATTCGTAGATTTTCGAATTCGTTGTACTTGCCGACTCCCGCAAACGCTATGCGGTCGTAGATCTCCGAGATCTTGTGGAGCAGCGTGGAGGGATTCTCGGCCACGAGGAGGATCCCGTCACCGTACTCCAGGGTGACGATGGACCGGCCGCGCGCGATGCCCTTGCGGGCATACTCGGCCTTGTCCTTCATCATCTGCTCGGGGCTCACGTAGTAGGGCAGCGGCATGGCTATGCCCCCCGCTCGCTCCTGGCCCGGTCGGCGAGGATGGCCTCGCAGACCCGGCGGATCTCGTCCTCCGGCACCTCCCCGAACCCGGAGCGGCTGATGGTCTTCACGCTCGGGAAGATCCCTCGGACGAGGTCGGGGCCCCCGGTGCCGACGTCCTCGTCGGCGGCGTCGATAAGGGCCTCGAGCGCCACCCGGAGCGCGGCGTCGCGTTCCATGTCGCGACGCCAGAGCTTCTTCAGCGAGTCGCGGGCGTCCTTCGACCCCGAGCCCTGGGAGTCGTAGTCGGTCTCCTCGTACCGGCCGCCCGTGATGTCGTACTTGAAGAGCCGTCCCACGCCCGCCTTCTCGTCGAAGCCGGCGAAGATCGGGACGACCACCAGGCCCTGCATGGCGGCCGGGAGGTTCATGCGGATCATCTGGCCGAGGCGGTTAGCCTTGCCTTCCAGGGAGAGGTTCTCTCCCTCGACCTTCTCGTAGTGCTCGAGCTCCGTCTGGAAGAGCCTTGCCATCTCCATGGCGGGACCGGCCGCGCCCGCGATGCCGACGCCGGACAGCTCGTCGGACTTGAAGATCTTGTCGATCCGCCGGCTGGCGATCTGGAACCCGGCGGTGGCCTGCCGGTCTCCCGCCATGATGACGCCGTCGCGGTAGCGCGCCGCGAGGACGGTGGTGCCGTGGGGGACCTCCGGCGGGCTCTCGGTCGGAGGACGCTGTGCCTGCGGCAGCAGGTGCGGGGAGTCACGACGCAGCACGTCCATGAAGCTGGAGTTCGCGTAGTCGTGGAACAGGGAGCGCCAGCGCTCGTCGTTCATCGTTCACCCCGGGTGGGCGTGCGGCCGCGCCGCAGGAGGGAGACCCCGCTCACATCCCGAAGTTGGGGCGTGAAATGTTGCGCAGGAGGTCCGCGGCCGTCGGCGATTCGATCAGGAGCTGCCGGACGTGGGCCTCCGTCCCGCGCAGCGGCTCGAGCATGAAGATCTTCTTGAGGGGCCCCTCCTTGAGGTCGAAGATCACGGAGTCCCAGCTCGCCGAGACGATCTCGTCGGCGTACCGCTGCAGGCACATGCCCCGGAAGTACGCGCGCGTGTCCTTCGGCGGATCGTAGATGGCCTTGGAGATCTCGTCGTCGGTCACGACCCGCTCGACCGCCTCGGCCTCCTCGAGCTTCCCGTAGAGCCCCTTGCCGGGCCGGATGTCGTGGTACTGGAGGTCGATCATCTGCACCCGGACGTCGTTCCAG
>Ga0209399_10001942_pt1 | contig 10343 bp, 12 predicted proteins | sample OV2TP3_FD_184130 | JGI IMG/M metagenome (GOLD analysis project Ga0209399, IMG submission 184130) | Hot spring microbial communities from Beatty, Nevada to study Microbial Dark Matter (Phase II) - OV2 TP3 (SPAdes) (version 3) | ecosystem: Environmental > Aquatic > Thermal springs > Hot (42-90C) ... | reverse complement strand
CACCTTCCCCCTCGCCGGGGGGAAGGGGTCATCAGAGCCATGACCGACGTGGGGGGAGTTGGCGCTTCAGGGACACATTTCCTTATGTCGGAATTTCAGTGACACACCCTTCACCCCCCCTACACTCTCGCCCAAGACGCGTCTGATACGATCGCATCCGTGCGCGCTGCTCTGGCTCGAGGTACGCAGCAGGCTGGGGGCAGACCTCAGTCGAACAGAGAGGGAATGGAACCATGTCTCGCTCCACGCGCATCTCGTCGGATTCCCATATGATTGAACCTCCATATCTGTGGGAGAAACGGATCGACCCCCAGTTCAGGGCTCGAGCGCCGCACCTGGTCCATGGGTAGGATGCGGACCAGTGGTATGCCGATGGGGTCAAATTCGGCAATATCGGCACCAATCAGCAGGCGGGTTTGCGGTTCGAGGCACCCGAGAAGCTCACCGCAGCGGGCCGCATGGCGACGATTCCCCTGGGTGGAATCGATCCCCACGCCTACGTCAAGGACATGGAGCTGGATGGCGTGGCTGGGGGCGTGCTGTACCCCTCCCAGGGCTTGACCATTTTTTGGGCGCCCGATAGCGCCCTGCTGTCGGCCATCTTTCAGGCCTACAACGACTGGCCGGCCGACTGCTGCCGTCCGTATCCAGCGCGGCTCAAAGGCATCGCCATGCTGAATGGGGACGACGTCGCGGAGGCCGTCGCAGAGCTGCAGCGGGCGGCCAAGATCGGACTGGCTGGAGCGATGATCACGCTCTCCCCTGCCCCAAGGTGGGCCAGGAACTCAGCCCCCACCAGGGAGAATGGACGCCTTACCTCACACCACGCAGGCAGATTGGTGGCCCAGGCACGCACCGCCGCGGGCGCCTCTGGATCGCGGAGTTCAAGCAGCACGGCAGGAGGGAGTACCACACAGGTATACAAAGCCAGCAACAACGCGGCCTCCTCAAGCAGCACCAAATAATTGCTTGGCGACGTATCGGCAACGGCTAGCATCAGAGACCGAGGCGGTCATGGGCGGCTGTGCATACCATGAGTTGAGCCGTCAAGGTCATGCACCCTGGCGGCTTGTGTTTTTGGGAATCCGGGGCACCCTCGGCGTATTCCAGAAGGAAGATGAACAGGCTTGGGGAAAAGAACAGTGCCCATAGGTCGGGCGTAGCTGTGAGGCGTTTTTGACGAATCGAAAAGGCCAGAGCAAAAAAGAACCCTGGGAACCGTCCAGCATTCTTGTTTCAATCCCTTAGTTTCAATCCCTTACAGGGCGAATCCGCTGGCCGCCTTCCAGCTAACTTCTGGCATGGACAGCATTTCTGCTATGCAAGCCAGCCTGCTAACCTGCAGGGACCGGTGCATATCCCTAAAGACCGAGAGCGCTGGATTATTCCCAGGGTCACGTCTGAGTATACGCTATTCTCGCGGGAGTATCAGGTCAAAAACGACCGTAGACATCCCGCTCGCCGTCCGCGCTACGGGTGCTATGTCGGCAGATCAAGCAGCACCCGCTTCCCGTGTTTGCCAGCGGCCGCATTGAGGATGATCCGTAACGCGTCAGCAATCCGACCGTGCTTGCCGATCACCTTGCCTACGTCCAGGGGCGCCGCCGTCACATTGAGAATGATGGTGCGGTCCCCCTCTGTGGCGCTGACACGCACCTGGCCTGGCACGTCCACCAGGCATTGGACGATCTCAAGCAGGAGCGCTTGGAGTGGACTCGCTAATGGGTGCTCGCTTTGCAGTCCCAGGGCTGTCTCGGGTGATGTCGCCATACCCACCCTCCTTTCGTGAACACTCAAGGCTTATGCGCTCGCTCCGGACGATCGTGAGCCGGACACCCCAGCTCACCCTCTGTGACGCTGGCCGCCTCGGCAGCAGGAGCAACAGGCGGAGCAGGACCGTAAGGGCGAGTACGTATCTATCAATATAGGGTCAATACGCGTATGCGCGCCACTCGTTTCTGAATATATTGGAGACACGACTTGAAGAACTCCCGGGTATCCTGGCGCAAGGGTTTGACCCCAGCATAACCGTTCTCCAGGCGGGGAATGAAGATTTTGTTCCCGTGAAGGCCCACGTCTTCGACTTTCCGTGGAAGGTAGGGGTCCGGGTTCTCGATGAGAGAGATTTCACCGTCGGTACCACCGTCATGTTGGAGCTCGTCGCGCATAACGATGGAGGATCTTGCGGTGATGACCCATCACGGCTTCGAACGGATCGATGGACGCCTGGGAGGTGCGGTACGCGCGCTGTCAGCCAGGGCCATTCTAGTGCCTTGCCGGGAGAGGCGCTCAGCTCCGCATGGCCGCCTGGGCGAACTCGACGTTGACGTGCTCGTGGTAGGGATAGCGCTGGCTGATGAAGCCTGCTCCCAGCAAGATATCTTGTAGATACTCAAAGCCCTCCTGGCGCAGCAAAGGGTCTTTCGCCCAGGTCTGCTGCGGCAGGTAGCGCGCCAGCGCGCGGGTGCGGAGCGCCGGGTCGAGGTCGGGGAAGGAGGGGGCGATGAGGCGCGAGATCTCCTCGGCTGGATGCCGGGCGAGCCATTGCTGGGCCTGATAGAAGGCGCGGGCAAAGCGCGTCAGCCAATCGGCGTGGCGCTCGGCAAAGTCGGGGGTCGTGAGATAGGCGCTGAAGGGCACGGCCCCCACCGCCTCTCCCTCGGAGGCGACGACTGAGGCGCGTCCCGTAGACGTCAGGGTTTCGACCACCGGCTGGCCTTGCTCGATGTAATCGGCCTCGCCGCGCAGGAAAGTCGCGACGGCCTCCGCTGTGGGAAGGTTGATGAGCAGCTGGATCGTGTCGGGGTCCACGCCATAATTGCGCAGGATATGCTGCAGACAGAGCCACGGCGTCGGCGCCTCGGCGAAGAGAATGAAGCGGCTGCCGACGAGGTCGGCCCATTGGAACCTGGGTTGAGGCCCTCGCCCCAGGACGAAGAAGCCATCGCGGCTATTGACTTCGAGCACGCTGATCAAGCGGCCCGGGCCCCCATGCTCCGCCAGCTCAAGGGTGCGGATCGGGCCGCTTAAGCCGAGGTCCACCTCACCGCTCACGACCTTCGCGCTCAGATCCGCCCCACCCGTAGCGGTGCTCAGCTCGATCTGCAGTCCCTCTGCTTCGAAGGCGCCCAGATGGAGCGCAACGAACTGTGGCGTATAAAATAGGGAGTGAAAGCGCTGCATGATCCGTAAGGTATCCATGAGGGTCCTCTCACAGCGGCACGACCTCGACCATCGCATCGAAGGCCGCCTGCCCGGCGGAGAAGCCGAACAGTTCCACCGCCGCATCGGGAATGGAGGGTTGCCCGGAGGTCAGGCGATTGACCCCCTCCCAGCCGTCGCGCATCCAGACGGTCCCAGGGGGGATGCGATCGGTCACCCGCGCCCGCGCCTGGAATGCGCCTCGCTCGTTGAAGATGCGAATGGCGGCTCCGTCCTGCAGCCCGCGGCGCGCGGCGTCTGTGGGTGAGATCCAGAGCCAGGGCTCGGAATCGAGTCTGGCCAGGGAAGGCAGCGCGCGCCCGTGATCGTAGAATGCATGGAAGTGGGTCAGGGTGCGCCCCTGCCGAAACGCCAGCGGATGCCCTGACGCTGGCAGTGGCTCGTACACGGGTAGCGCCGGCAAGCCCAGCCCCTGCGCCTGTTCCGAATAGAACTCCACATGGCCGGAGGGGGTATGGAAGCGAAGGTCAGGATACGCCACATGGGAGATGCAGAGCGCCCCGATACCACCCTGCGCGCGGAGGGAAGCAACGGAAGCGTAGCCGGTAGAAGGATGGGCTAGAAGCGCATCGATCGGCCCCTCCTCGCTCTCCCAGGGGTAAAAATCAGACACATCCAGACGGGTGGCCAACGCGCGCAAGATCCAACTGAGCGAGCGCGCTTCACCCGGGGGCTCGAGCGCCCGTTCCATCAGGTAGAGATGCGTGTTCGTCATCTTACAGCCGAGTTCCTCCAACCAGGCCGTACCCGGTAAGACGACATCGGCGAAGCGCCGCGCGGTGTCGTTGAGGAACAGGTCGTGGCTCACCACGAGATCCGCCCGCGCCAATCCTGCGGCGAGACGCCCGGTCTCGGCGAAGGACGAGAGCATGTTGGTCCCGAAGAGGAGCAGGGCGCGGACACGTCCGCTGACAAGGGCCTCGGTGATAGAGGACATCTGATTGGGAATGTCCTCCCCTGGGGGACGCCGGTCCTGGGCGACGATGTTCGCCAGGGCCTGACCATGGGAGGAGCTTCCATGCCGCGGCCCCAGCCCTCCGCCCGGCACCCCCAGGTTTCCCGTCAGCCCGGGCAGACAGGCGACCGCCCGTCCCCCCTGCCAGCCGTTCGCGCCCTTGTGCATGGAGCTGCCGCCCAGCACGATCATGGCGGGCCGTGTCCCCGCATAGCGCCGGGCGAGTCCCACGATCTCCGCTGGCGAAAGGCCGGTGCTAGCAGCGGCCCACGCGGGGGTATGCGCTTTCACATGCGCCGCCAGGGCCTCGAAGCCGACGGTATGCCGGGCGACGAAGTCGCGGTCGTACAGGTCTTCGTCGATGATGACATGCATCATCGCCAGGGCGAGGGCGGCATCCGTCCCGGGTCGCAGCAGCAGTACCTCATCCGACTGGGCAGCGGCCTCGGTGCGTCGCACATCGATGGTGACGATGGACGCCCCACGGCGTTTGGCGGCCATGAGGTGGCGTGCGGTATTGGGCTGGCTGGCCAGATTGGCGCCCCAGAGGACGATCAGCCTGGCATGCTGGCCCATGTCCTCCTTGGTATGGGTGTCGAGGACACCGGTGAGGCCGACGCCGAACGCCCCCAGCCCCCAGCAAATCATGGTTGGATTCCACCACTGGCAGCCGTACAGATTCGCGAAGCGGCGCAGCAGTTGCCCCCCGATGCGTGTGCCGTAGTTCGTGGTCAAGTTGCCATGGCCGGACCAGACGCCCACCGCCTCCCGCCCAGCGGTCTGCATGCGCTCGACGATCAGGTCCAGCGCCTCCTCCCAGGATGCCTCGCGCCAGGCCTCGTCCGTGCGTCGAGCGCGTACGAGCGGGCGGAGCAGTCTGGCGGGATTCTCGAATACCTCACGGGAGGCCTGCCCACGGACGCAGAGAAACCCCTCGCTGTCGGGGTTCTCAGGGTCGCCGCTGACGTGGACCAGGCGCCCCTCCTCTACCTCAACCAGCATGCCGCAGAGGGTCGGGTGACAACTCATGGGGCACATCGTTCGAATGACTCGACGTCCGTTCCTATCCATCGCTGCTCCCTCCTCGTGCGCGTCCGCCTGGCATGCTCCGTTCCGTAGACGATCCCGCCTGCTGCCATCTGTGCCCGCCCCGGCGGGTATGCCCATACTAAGGCGCGTGCGCCAGCGTGTCAAGGGCGGCGGGGCTGGCGCATGGTTTCTCGCACGCGCGTTTTATGGTACAGTGACACCCCGGTGAAGCGGGACACGTCCAGGGGGAAGAGGATCGAAGGAGAGCAGAGCCATGCAGATAGGACTTCATCTGACACCGTTTTTCAGCCCCACCGATCGGCCGGCCACCCAGGTCATCGATGAAACGCTGGAGCTCGCCCGACGTGCCTCCCAGCTGGGATTTGCCTGGCTGTCGGCGCCACACCACTGGGCGGCGTATCCCAGCGTCTGGCCCCAGCCCTTCCCGTTACTGGCGCGCCTGGCGCCCGAGACGGGCTCTATGCGCCTGATGACCCTGGTGATCCTCTTGCCGCTCGTCAATGCCGTGGAGACGGCGGAGCACGTGGCGACGCTGGATGCCATCTCCCACGGGCGCCTGACCCTGGGCGTGGCGATCGGGTACCGCCAGGCTGAGCTCGAAGCGGTAGGGCTCACGCGCCGGGACCGCGTCCCCAAGCTCGAGGAGTCCCTGAGCGTGATGAAGCAGCTCTGGAGCGGGGAAGAGGTGAGCTACGCCGGCCGTTACTGCCAGGTCAACAAGCTGCGGATGGGGTTGACGCCGGTGCAACGGCCGCATCCCCCCATCCTGATGGGGTGCCAGAGCGAGCGGGCGACAGCCCGAGCCGCCCGCCTCACGGATGGCGTCTTCTTCGGACCCCAGGTGGGATGGGACGATATCGGGAAGCTGATGCAGGTCTACCGCCGCGCCCGCCAGGAGGCCGGAAACCCCACGCCCGGCATTCTGGGGGCCTCCCGGGCTTTGCTCTTGGGGAAAAATAGGGACGATGCGGCGCACATCGGCCGCGCCTATCTGGAACGGACGTTCGCCAATTATCAGGCGTGGGAGATGCAGGAGTCCACGATGGTCCCGTTGGCTCTCTCCTTCGACCGCTCCCTCGCAGACTGGACCATCCATGGCTCCACCGGGGACTGCGTGGAAACGCTGTTGCGCGCCCGCGACGAGGTCGGTCTCACCCATATCAGCCTGACGATCTATAACCTGCCGCGAGAGATCTCCGCTCGCCTGGACTATCTGGACCGCCTGGCGGAGGAGATCTGCCGCAAGGTCGCATAGCGCAGCGCCGCGGGGGTCTATAGGGGTCACGTCTTCCCATCTCCCCGACGCCCGCGTGGCCTATACCGTGGGGGCTCTTCGGTCATGCGTAAAGTGAACGTCGGTGTGGTCGGGTGCGGTCAGGTGGCACAGGGGGTCTATCTGCCGGAGTTCCATCGTATCGCGGAGAAGGCGGTGCTGGTGGCTGTCTGTGATCGCATCGAGGGACGCGCCAGAGAGGCACAGCAGCGTTTTGGCGCCAACGCGTACTTCAGCGATCTCGATCGCTTCTTGCGGGAGAGCGATGCCGAGATCGTCATCAATCTCACGCCTCACCGTGCGCACACGCTGGTCTCCAGGGCGGCCTTGCAGGCCGGCAGACACGTCTACACCGAGAAACCGATGGCCCAAACCCTGGAAGAGGCGACGGAGCTGATGGAAACGGCGCACACGCATCATGTCAAGTTTGCGTGTGCCCCGATCACCCTGTTGTTGCCCTCCCAGCGACGGTGGCAGCAATTACTCCGCGCGGGGACCATCGGTCGCGTCACCTTCGCGCGCGCGCAGGCACTCTTCCCGCCGATCTGGGACAATTTTCCGCCGGAGCACGCCTGGTATTTCGCCGCGGGCAGTGGTCCCCTGATCGATATGGGTGTCTATCTGCTGACCGCGCTGACGGGTCTCTTCGGTCCCGTCTCCCGGGTCAGCGCCATGGCCGGGACCATTCTGCACGAGCGTATCATCGGCGATGGGCCTGCCGCTGGCACGCACATTCCCATGGAAGCAGAGGACTCCATCCATCTCCACCTGGACTTCGGAAGCTTTTTTGCGGCGCTCGATGTCTCCTGGTGCGTGCACGCCACTCGCAACGAGCTCCTCGAGGTGTACGGCGAGCGGGGGACGTTATCCGGCGAGCCGTTGTATGCCAATACTCCCGTCCACGTCTTTCGAGCGGGCCAGGCCTGGAGCGTGGAAGAACCGACGCAACAGTGGCCTCGCAGCGACGACTGGTTTCAAGGGGTGGCGCATCTGGTCGATTGCGTGCGCGAGAACACAGAGCCGGTGAATACGGCAGCCCATGCCCGGCATGTGCTTGACATCATGCTGACCGCGCTTCGCTCTGCCCGAGAAGGCCGGGCGCTCACGCTGCAGACCAGCTTTCAGCTGCCGACAGGGCTGTCCTGAGAAGGGGCGAGCAAGGGGATGAAACTGCAGGGAAAGACAGCGCTGGTCACGGGCGGCCTGCGGGGGATCGGGCGCGCGATCGCCCTGGCCATGGCGCGCGAAGGCGCAGACCTCCTCATCGCGGGGCGATCCATGGACGCCGCGGCCGAGACCGAGCAGGCGATACGGACGCAAGGGCGGCGGTGCGTGATCATGCAGGCCGATGTGTCCGACGAGGCTGCGGTGCGCCAGTTGCTGGATGCCGCCGTGCGGCACTTCGGTGGCCTGGATATCGTGGTCAACAATGCGGGGATCGCGCTCTTCAAACCGATCGAGGAGTTGACGCTGGCCGAGTTCTCCCAGGTGTTAGACATCAACTTGAAGGGGCCATGGCTCTGCGCCAAGTACGCGTTTCCCGAATTGAAGCGGCGGCGCGGGGTGATCATCAACATCACCTCCACCTCTGGCCACTCTGGGGGAGCCAGCCCCGGCGGCAGCGCCTATGATGCCAGCAAAGGAGGGCTACGACAGCTGACCTGCGCGCTGGCCGCTGAATTCGGCCCCTACGGCATCCGAGTCAACGCGATCGCGCCCGGTACCATCGTGACCGAGGCGATCGGAGGACAGGCGTTCGTCGAGTCAGAACTGGGCCGACAGGAAATGGCCCGAACCCCTCTACGCCGGCTGGGCCTGCCAGCCGACGTGGGAACCGTGGCGGTCTTTTTGGCCAGTGAGGATTCGTCGTTTATCAATGGCGCCACCATCATCCTGGATGGTGGCACGATGGCCGTCTGGTAGCGGTGCGCTGGGCAGTGCTCGATGGGGCATACCCATGCCTTTGGGAAAGGAGGACGAGCGATGGCAGTGAATTGGGTCGATATCAATGTGGATGGAGAGACGATGGAAGGGTACCTCACTCAGCCCGCAGCGTCGGGAAGGCACCCGGCGGTCGTGGTCATTCAAGAGATTTGGGGGGTCAACTCCCACATCCAGAGTGTGACCGACCGGCTGCCATCGCAAGGGTATGTGGGCCTCGCCCCGGCCCTGTTTCACCGGGAGGGCCGCATGACGCTGGGCCTCTACGAAGAGATGGATACGGCGCTAGCCCGGCTGGGCCGCTGTAGCGATGCAAATATTCTCGCTGATGTGCGAGCGGCCGTCGCGTATTTGAAGGCCCAACCCAACGTGGACCCGCAGCGAATCGGAATCGTGGGGTTCTGCTTTGGCGGCCGGGTCTCCTATCAGTCGGTGTGTAACATTCCAGACCTTAAAGCGGGGGTGGTGTTCTATGGCGGGCGCATCCTCCAACCCCTGGGTGGGCCGGGACCAGCCCCCGTCGAGCAATCCGCTGCCCTCTCGGCGCCCCTCCTCGGCCTGTTTGGCGAAGAGGATGGAAACCCCTCGCCAGCCGACGTGGCCAGGATCGCGGACGAGCTGAACAGGCATCACAAGACCTACGAGTTCCACATGTACCCCGGCTGCGGGCATGGATTCCACTGCGACGGTCGGGCCAGCTACCGGCATGAAGCGGCCAAAGATGCCTGGGCCAAGACCATTGCGTGGTTTAACACGCATCTGAAAGGGTAGGTCGATTGAGCCACACATGGTTGGTACACGTGGCCTGAACCGCCCCTCCAAATCGGCTGGAGGCGCGTGGACTGGTGACGCGAGCCCGTGAAGGGAGAGATCGCCGGGTCATTACCACGCGCATCACGGCGGAGGGATTGTGCCTCATCGTGGAATTGGACGCCCCGATTGCGCAATTACACCAACGGCAGTTAAGACATATGGGGAAACAACGCCTGCGCGCGTTGATCCGCCTGCTGGAGATGGCGCGGTCCAGAGCGCGCTAAGCTTTTGAAGGCAATGAGGAGGGAGACAGCAGCGATGAGACGAGTCCTCCGACTGGTTGCAAACGATGGCCTCGCAGGCGATGAGACGCAAGCCCGTGAGGCCATGCCTTCTTCAGACGGGGTGCTGCTGGACGCTTATTCGCAAGCCGTGATCGGCGCCGTGCAGAAGGTCACTCCCGCCGTCGTCAATATCGATGTGCGTCAACGGCCGAGCGGGCTGGTCTGCGGGAAGGAGATATCATCGTGGGTTACGATGGCCAACCCGCTGCCGGCATCGATGACCTGCACAGGCTCTTGAGCGAAAAGCAGCTGCGCGTACGCGCATCGTTGACGATCGTGCGGGGCTCTGAAAAGCTGGACCTCGGCATCGTTCCGGAAGAATCTCCAGCCAGAGCGGAAGCCTGACGCCCGCAGCCTTTCGTGGCACAGCCCCGACGTGCCCTCACTCTCCTCCCCCTTGGCTCTCCCCCCACCTGAATCCTCCCCCTCAAGGGGGGAGGAGCTTACAAAGACCTGTTTTTGCGCATCATTTCCTTAACCTGGCGCCTATGCCCGCAAGGGGGGAAGAGCTTATAAATACCTGTGTTTGCTGCATCATTCTCTTAACCTGGCGCCTATGCCCTCCGGGGGGGAGGAGAATGAGGGAGGCCGCCCTGGTGCAGGGTCCGACGCGCTGGCAAACCCTCTATTGGACCCTCAAAAAATTCTACTGAAATTCCGATATAAGCAATTGCCTCCCTGAAGCGCGGGCTACTCGCCACAGTCTTGGATCTGATCACCCCTTCCCCCCGGCGAGGGGGAAGGTGGGGATGGGGGGGAGAGGCCGTGCGCTCAGTCCCCCCCACCTCAATCCTCCCCCTCGCCG
>Ga0209399_10001939_pt1 | contig 10349 bp, 10 predicted proteins | sample OV2TP3_FD_184130 | JGI IMG/M metagenome (GOLD analysis project Ga0209399, IMG submission 184130) | Hot spring microbial communities from Beatty, Nevada to study Microbial Dark Matter (Phase II) - OV2 TP3 (SPAdes) (version 3) | ecosystem: Environmental > Aquatic > Thermal springs > Hot (42-90C) ... | reverse complement strand
ATTCGAATCTGGACTCAGCGCCTACGGCGTCCACCCTGCGCACTATGCCGGAGAAGGATGCACGGGTTGTGGGATCTGCTTCTACGTTTGCCCGGAGCCCGGCGCGATCACCGTGTATCGTGGCGCTTTCCCCGTCCCTGCAGGCAGCGAAGCCGTGGACGTGTTTCAAACACTGGTTTCCGCATAGGAGAAACTCAATGCCGCACCTTTGCAAAGGAAATGTCGCCGTGATGAAGGGCGCGTTGCTGGCCGGCTGCCGTGCCTACTACGGCTACCCCATTACCCCCGCCAGTGAGATCGCAGAAGCGGCAGCGCTTTATCTTCCGCAGGCTGGCGGCACTTTCCTGCAAGCGGAAAGCGAAGTGGCCGCCATCAATATGGTGTACGGCGCGGCCGCTGCGGGCCAGCGTGTGATGACGGCATCCTCTGGCCCGGGCATCAGCCTGATGCAGGAAGGCATGTCGTATCTTGCTGGCGCGGAACTGCCCGGCGTGGTGGTGGACGTCGTGCGCGGTGGGCCGGGCCTGGGCAACATCGCACCGGAGCAGAGCGACTACTTTGCGCTGGTCAAAGGCGGGGGTCACGGCTGCTACCGCAACCTGGTGCTCGCGCCGGCTTCCGTGCAGGAGATGGCTGAGCTCACGATGCTGGCCTTCGAGCTGGCCGACCGTTACCGCAATCCCGCCGTCGTCCTCACCGATGGCTACATTGGCCAGATGATGGAGCCGCTCGAGCTTCCTGCGTCGGTGCAGCAGATCCCGGACAAGCCGTGGGCAGTGAAAGGCACCGCAGAGACGCGCAAGAACCTGGTCACTTCCATCCAGCTTGAGCCCGATATCCTGGAAGCACATATCCGCAAGATGGAAGGGAAGTACCGCGAAGCGGCACGGCGTGAGACGCGCCACGAAACCTACATGACCGAGGACGCGGAAATCCTGCTGGTCGGTTACGGCATCATCTCGCGCATTCTGCGCACGGTGGTGGAGCAGTTGCGCGCGCAGGGTGTACGGGCGGGGCTGTTCCGTCCGATCACGTTGTGGCCATTCCCCGCAGCGGAACTGCGCAAGGCCGCCGACCATTGCGCCTGCGTGCTGGTCACCGAATTGAGCACCGGCCAGATGGTAGAAGACGTGCGTCTCACACTTGAAGGCCGCGTGCCGGTGGAGTTCTACGGCCGGTGTGGCGGCAACGTGCCGCTGGCCGAGGAGATTGCGCGGCAGGTGCTGCTGCCATCGTTGTGCGGCGCCGGGAACGCAAGCGTACTGTGCGGTTAATTCCAGGAGGTGAAGCCGTGCCGGATCCTGAAATCCTTCATAGCCGCTCGCCGGTCTTCTACGAGTGCTTCGAGCGCAAGAGCGAGCTGCAGCACCAGACACACTATTGCCCCGGTTGCGGGCACGGCATCGCGCACAAGCTCGTCGCAGAAGCCATCGATGAAATGGATTTGCAGGACCGCACCATCTTCACCAGCCCGGTGGGCTGCTCTGTGTTTGCCTACTACTACTTCGATGTGGGCAATGTGCAGGCAGCGCATGGACGCGCGGCCGCTGTGGCGGTCGCCGTCAAGCGCGCCAACCCCGGCAGCATGGTGATCTCCTATCAGGGAGATGGCGACCTCGCAGCTATCGGTACGGCAGAGATTGTTCACGCGGCCAACCGCGGCGAAAAAATCACGGTCTTCTTCATCAACAATGCGATTTACGGCATGACTGGCGGCCAGATGGCTCCGACCACTCTGGTCGGGCAAACGAGCACCACTTCGCCGTGGGGCCGGCGCCCTTCGAATGAAGGCTATCCTTTGCGCGTCGCGGAGTTGCTGTCGTCATTGCAAGCGCCCGTCTACATCGAACGCGTGGCGCTCTCGGACAACAAAAACATCATGAAGGCGCGCAAAGCTATCCGCAAAGCGCTGGAGATTCAGCGCGACGATTTGGGCTTCGCCTTGGTGGAGATTCTCTCGCCCTGCCCAACCATATGGAAGATGGATCCAGTAGAGGCGCAGAAGTGGGTCGCGGAGAAAATGATTCCGAATTTCCCGCTTGGCGTGTTCCGCGACCGCATTGTAGCGGCCAAAGCGGCCGTGGCGAATCCGGAGCCGGAAGCGGTTGTGCCCCATCACACCGTCGCAGAGATTGTCAGTAGCGATCCCGCTGCGACTGTGAATGCCTCGAGGCGCGATCGTGTAAACAGAAAGCCGCAGACGCTGCGGCTGAAGCTGGCCGGCTTCGGTGGTCAGGGCGTCCTGCTTCTCGGCGAAATCCTCGCCAAGATCGGCTTGCGCGAAGGGATGAATGTGAGCTGGCTGCCCAGCTACGGCCCGGAGATGCGCAGCGGCAGCGCGCACTGCCACGTGTGCCTCTCTGACGAGCGCATCGGTTCACCCATGGTGGATCATCCCGATGTGCTGGTGGCTATGAACGAAATCTCATTGCGGAAGTTTGCGCCGCAGGTCGCACCCGGCGGACGCATCCTTTACAACCGCGATTCGGCGCCTGCGGATTTCACGTCTTCGTCCGGCGTGGAGTTCATCTGCCTGCCTGCATCGGATATTGCCGACAGGCTCGGCGCCACCAAGGCCGCCAACATGGTGATGCTGGGCGCGCTGACCGAATTGACGGAATTGCTCCCTCTGGAATCCACCACCGCCACGCTAGCGAAAGCCATCCGCAACAAGGCGCTGCTCGAGGTGGACCGCAAAGCCATCGAAGCGGGGCGCGAGTTTATTGGGAAAGAAGTGCTCGTCACTGGGAGGTGAACGATGAACCTCACCGAGACTTTGTTTTGGACCTTTGTAGCCCTGGTTGCTGTGTATCTGGGTGTCCGGATTGCGCAGGCCGTCGGCGCCTATCTGGCGTATCGCGGCAAACGCGTGATTACCTGCCCGGAGACGCACCAGCCCGCCGCGGTGGAAGTCGCTGCCGGGAAGGCGGCGTTCAAGACCATAACGGGATCGGCACAGATTCGCCTGAAGGACTGCTCGCGCTGGCCGGAGAAGCGCAACTGCGATCAAGCCTGCCTGCACCAGATTGAAGAGTCGCCGGAAGGGTGCCTGGTGTGGAACATCGTCGCGCGCTGGTATGAAGGCAAGGAGTGCGCCTACTGTCACCGGAAGTTCGGGCAGATCAACTGGCACGATCATCGTCCTGCGCTGATGTCGCGCGAGGGCGTCACCGTGCAGTGGACGGAAGTGGAGTCGCAGAACCTGCCCGACGTGCTGGCTACGCACGCGCCGGTGTGCTGGGATTGCCACGTGGCAGAGACGATGCGCCGCCAGCATCCCGAGCTCGTCACTGACCGCGACACGCACCACTACGTAAACTAACGTCCGCTGTGCTTCGGATGTCTAGCTGAGCTGCCGCAGAAAGTGGCCCACGAAGTAGGCGGCTACCGCTGCAACAGAACCCACCAGCAGCATTTCCAAACCCGAAACAAACCACCGGGCTCGTGTGACCAGCGTGCGCAAACTCCCCACAACAAACAGAGTCGTCCCGGTGGCAATACACGAAGTCGGGAAGGTGTGGTCTGCGCTCAGGAACAGGAAAGGGAGCAGTGGCACGCTGCCCGCAAGAACAAACGCGGCGAAGATGGCCGCACCGTGTCCGAACGCATGCAACCGTCCCTCGCGCACCACGCCGTTCATGCTCACCTGGTAGTCCTGCTCGGACCGCATTCCCAGGTAGTTGCCCGCGCCCATGGCGATGCCGTCCGCCAGCAAGTTGGCCACTCCGAGAATAATCGCGACGCGCGGACTGAGCGACGCGCCTTGCACCCCACTCACCACGGCAAATGTGGTGATGATGCCGTCGTTGGCGCCAAACACCAGGTCGCCAATGTGGTGCGCCCACGACGGCCAAAAGCCGAGCATCCCGGGATGGGATGGAGCAGCAGGTGAACTCGACACTCGAATCCTCCATTTGAAGACGCAGCGCTATCTCAAAGGCCTCGCCTCAAAGCGAAAGGAACGATTCACACTGGTGGTGGGCGCGCTGGCGAGTCTACTTCAATAGCAGGTCGCAGCCAAGGATGGTTCGAGGCTGCGGAAGCGAGTTGAAAGCAAATGGTGACGGTGCGACGGGGAAGTGCGGTTTGCTGCGCCTGTCCGCCCGGGCCTCCGCGGACGAAGGCCGCGCCGAATCGAGAGCAGGGCCTCAAGAATCCGCATCCAATTCAGCCGGGCTGACGTAGTATTCGTTGGACGGGTTGAGCGAACATTCGTGTTGCTAGCAACGCTGGAGTTTCCAATCGGAGCCGGGGGCACCTCGGACGCCGCCTTAATGGCCGGCATTGTCCGCGGGGAGCAGCGCGCCTTGGAGGAGTTGTATGACCGGTACGGGCGAGTGGTGTATTCCCTTGCGCTCCGCGTCACGCAGCAGCCCGCTGCGGCCGAAGAAATTGTCCAGGACGTTTTCCTACTGGTCTGGAAGAATGCCCACCGTTACGAGACAACACGGGGCCTGCTGCAACCGTGGCTGTTCACCATGGCTCGAAACCGCGCTCTCGATCACTTGCGTTTGAAGAGGGAAAAGCAGCGGCGGCTGGAGGACGAGTGGCAGGAAGCTGCCTCCGCGCTGCAGACCGCCAGCGGCGAAAAGCACTTTGACGCGCGCCGGCAGGCGGAGCAGGTCCGATCCTTAATGGGAGCGTTGCCGGAGAAGCACCGGCGCGCGGTCGAGCTGGCTTTCTTCGAAGGGATGACGCACACGGAAATCGCAGCCAAGATGCAGGAACCGCTCGGGACAGTGAAAAGTTGGATCCGTGGCAGCCTGGTGCGGCTGCGCGAAGGCCTGAAAGAGGCGACGTGAGCAACTGCAAGCAAATGGAGGAATACTACGAGGCGTACGCCCTGGGCGCGCTGGAGGGCGAGGAACGCGCAGCCTTCGAGGCGCATCTGGAGACGGGTTGCCTCGTGTGCGCGCAGCGAGTAAGCGAAGCGCGCTGGCTGGTGTCGCAACTGGCCTACTTGGCCCCGCAGACCGAGCCACCAGCACACTTGCGGAGTCGTGTGCTGAAGGCAACCGGGATGGCGCGGCCCCGACGCGTGCCAGTGGGCTGGCTGGCTGCAGCAGCAGCCATTGTGCTGGCGGTGTTTCTCAACGTGCAGCTTTCTCAGGTGCGGCGTGAGATTGCCGCCCTGCAAGCGGAACTTGCGGAGCAGCGCACGCAGCAGACCACGCTCACGCAGTCCCTGGATAGCCACCGCGCGGCGTTGAACGTGCTTTCCGCGCGCGAGACGAAGGAAGTGCGGCTGGCGTCGAGCGATGCCGCGCGGACCGAGGTCCGCGCTTATTGGCATGAGCGCCTCGGCCTGGTGCTCAGTGCGGAGCGGGTGGCGGCTCCGTTGCCCGACCGCACATACCAGCTCTGGATCGTTCCCCGTCAAGGCAATCCCATCAGTGCGGGCATCTTCCGGCCGAGTGCCGCCGGCGGAGTCCTCTATGTAACCGCCCCATCAACACAGATTGGTGAGGCTGCCGCACTGGCCATCACCGATGAACCCGCGGGCGGGCGATCACAACCCACCACTACACCTATCTGGGTCGGCAAGATCAGCTAACCGCTGAGGCCACATCCAAGTTGTCTCCAACTCCGTAATGCATAGAGAACTCGAAGAAAAGCGAGTCCTGTGGCAGCCCCGCGCCGGGCAGGCCGCAATTCAACGCCAAGGAGACAACACCGCAATGAGAAAGATAAAGACCCTTGTGGCCGCGCTGCTGGTGGCCCTGCTGGTGGTTCCGCAGGCGCCGTATGCCTCGAACCACCGCGAAGCACCTATCACCGCGCTCGACCACAAGGCCGATATCACGGACGTGTACGCGTTTGTAAGCTACAGCGCCAATCAGGCTCCCAATACACCGCCGTCGAAAGTCACTTTGATTATGGCCGTGGATCCCCTGCTCGAGCCGGCCAACGGCCCCACGCTCTTTCCCTTTGATCCCGGCATCCTCTACGAGATTAAGGTGGACAATGATCACGACGCTGAGGCGGACAAGATTTTCCGCTTCCGCTTCAAGACCGAGTTCCAGCTCCCCAACGTTTTCACAGCGGTGGCGGGGTTTGAGAACGGCGCCTTCAAGCCCGGGACAACCATGCTCGTCGTGCCACCGCGCATTGACGACTTTGATGACCCGGGGCTGAACCTACGCCAGACCTACACCGTGGAAGTGGTGGATGTGAAGAGCGACACTGTCACTCCCCTGATGAACGGCGACGGCTCTCCCTTCTTCGCTGTGCCCGGCAACGCGGGTCCGCGCACCATGGACTACGAAGCGCTCTTCACGAAGGGCACTTACCAGCTTTCGGGCGGCGTGTCGGTTTTTGCCGGCACTACGGACGATGCCTTCTGGATCGATTTGGGCGGCACATTTGATACTGCCAACCTGCGCACCCTCGGCAGCGGCGTACCCGGCGTGCTGACTGCATCTGAGGATGCCGCGAATTACAACTTCGCTGCCGACACGGTGTCCGGCTATGCCGTCAACACCATCGCCATCGAGCTGCCGATCGAGATGCTCACGGCCACTGGCCAGATTGAGCCGGCCACGTCGCGATGGGCCACGATTGGCATGTGGGCAACTACTTCGCGCCAGCAGGTCACCATACGTCGTTCCCCACTGCCGGAAAAAGGAGAAGGCCGTTGGCGCCAGGTGCAGCGCATGGGTAACTCCCTGATCAACGAATTGATCATCGGTATCGGTTCGAAAGACCGCTTCAGCATGGATGAGCCAAAGAACGACGCGCAGTTCGCAGACTTCTTCCTTAACCCGCCGGTCGTGGGCATCATCGAAGCCCTCTACAGCGGGGCGCTGAAGGTGCCGGCGGCACCGCGCGTGGACCTGCTGCCGCTGGTCACTTACACGCCCGTCATCGCGCAAACCCAGATTCCGTCGGGCCCGATTGCGGATCTGCTGCGGCTGAACACCGGCGTTCCGGCCACGCCACAGGCGCAAGCCAGCCGCCTTGGGCTCATCGGTGGTGATCCGGCGGGCTACCCCAACGGCCGTCGCATCTTCGATGATGTGACGGACATTACGCTGCGCGTCGGCGTGGGCGGCGTGCTGGTGCCCGGCTTCGTCAGCCAGGCCAACGGCACGCTGGGGATCAACAACCGCCTCGGCGACGGCGTGAATGTGGATGACCAGCCCTACCACGCCTCCTTCCCCTATGTCGGTTCGGCCCCGGATGGACGCAACCGCCGGCACATTGATCCCAACGAAACCGGCTGCGGACCCACGGCCACGGACGTATGTGTGAAGAACTAACCAACCCCAACCCGTGGCCCCGGTTCGAGCCGGGGCCGCGGACGCAATCTTCCGAGGAGATGCCGACATGAAGAAGGTCCTGATGATTCTGGTTCTGGCAGCAAGTTCAGTTCACGGCCAGGGGATGAATGCCGCGACACCCGCGGAGCAAAAGATCAACTGGGCGCAAGCCACGTTGAAAAAGGATTCGGGCAACCTGCGCGCGCACAATGCCCTTGCCATGGCCCTCGCCCAGCGGGCGCGCGAGACGGCTGCCCCTTCGTTCTATGCGCAAGCGGAACTGGCCCTCGCAAAATCACTGGCGATCTCTCCCGAGAATTTTGAAGCTAGAAAAATCCGCACCTGGATTTTGCTCGGGAAACACGATTTCAACGCGGCGCTTGCGGAAGCCCGCGCGTTGAATCGTCTCGCGCCCGACGACGTGATGGTTTACGGCTTGCTCGTGGATGCACACCTGCACCTTGGCAACTACGAAGAAGCCGAAAAAGCGGCGCAGTGGATGCTGGATATTCGCCCGGGTAACGTTCCCGGCCTCACCCGCGGCGCACACCTGCGCGAGCTGTTCGGCGATATCGAAGGCGCGCTCGAGCTCATGCAGATGGCCTACGACCAGACACCGCAGAGTGAATCCGAAGAGTGTGCCTGGATCCTGACTCAAATGGCCCACCTCGAGCTCCTGCGCGGCGAGCGCGACCGGGCCGGAAAGCTGGCCGAGGAGGCGCTTCAGCGCTTCCCCGAGTATCACTACGCCCTCAAGCAGCTTGCCGAAGTCCGTGCCGCCGGGAAGCAATGGGGGCAGGCGGTGACTCTCTTGCAGCAGCGCTATCGGCTGGCGCCGCATCCGGAGAATCTGTTCGACGTTGCTGAGGCGCTGCATCGTGCCGGAAGGAGGAAGGAAGCCGCGGCCGTTTTCGGCGAGTTCGAGGCCAAAGCCCGTGCGGAGATGCTCAGCGTGGATAACGCTAACCGGGAGCTGGTCTTCTATTATGCCGATTACGCGAAGAAGCCGGCGGAGGCGCTTCAGATCGCCCGCCTGGAGTTCCAGCGGCGTCAGGACGTACACACCCGCGACGCCTATGCCTGGGCCCTGCATGCCAACCACGAGACCGCCGAAGCGAGGAAGCAGATACATGCCGCTCTCGCGGTGGGGACGCGTGACCCACGAATCCAGGCGCACGCGCGGATGATCACGGCTGCGAACCCGGGGTCCTCCAGCGCCCGGCCTGCGGGCCTACGCTGACGCGAAGCAAGGCGCCACATCCATCACAGGAAGAGATTTTCGAGCGGGAGCACAGCGACGGGATTCGATCTGGTGAGGCCCCGCCTAAGACCTAGGGATGATGCGACCCTGGTGGAGGAGGTGATAACTGTTCACTCCGCTTTCTGCTTGACAAGAGACAGTAATGGAGTTATGAGTCTCTTTATATGTTGCTCTCCCGCTCCGCCGAGTACGCCATCCGCGCCATGACCTTCCTGGCGATGCAGCCTTCTGGAAAGCTAACGGGAGCCAAGGCCATCGCTGAATCCGAGGGCATCCCCATCCCATTCCTCTGGAAGATCCTACAGAACCTGGCACGGCGGCGGCTCATCCGTTCGTTCAAGGGGTTGCGCGGGGGCTATGAACTAGCCAGGCCGGCGGATGAGATCACACTACGAGCCGTAGTGGGTGCGACCGACGGGGAGGACGTGACCGGCGGCTGCGTGCTGGGGCTGGAAATCTGCAGCGAGGAGAATGCCTGCCCCCTGCACGACACCTGGAAACGCATCCGTGGTGAAATGGGCGCCATGATGGAGCAAAACACGCTGGCCGACCTGGCGCGGGTGGCCCGGCGCCGCACCAGGAAGAAAAGCGCTTGACTTTTGTCGCTAGTAATGGATAACTGTATCCAGTTATCTGTAATTACGACAGGAGAGCCCCCATGAACCTCGCAACTCAGGTCCTTCGCAGTGAGCACGACGCCATCTTGCGCATGCTCGATGTTGCCGACGAATCGGCGCGACGCCTCGACTCTGGCGAAAACGTGCTGCCCTCTGTTCTCAACGGACTACTCGAATTTCTGCGGCTGTTTGCCGACCGCTGCCATCATGGCAAAGAGGAAGACCTTCTCTTTCCCTTGCTCGAAAAGAAGGGTCTCCCGCGCCACGGCGGGCCGATTGGCGTGATGCTTCACGAGCACGACCTCGGGCGCAAGCTCATCGCCGAAATGGCAGCCGCCGCGGAAGCCTTCACGGCCGGCGACGCAACTGCCGGCGCGCGGTGGGCGCAGCCAGCCCGGCACTACTCCGCTCTGCTCCGTGAACATATCCAGAAGGAAAACAACATCCTCTTCGTCATGGCCGAACGAATGCTAAGCGACGCGGAACAACAGGAGCTGAAACGCTCGTTTGACAGAGTGGAAGTGGAGAAGATGGGCGCCGGCACGCATGAACGCTTGCACGCCCTGATGGACCAGTTGTGCACTACCATGGCCCGCTAGCCATGGAACACCCGTCCGTTGCCTGACCCAGCCCGAGTCGAAAGCAACGGCTGGACGCTGCTGAGACGTGAACGCAATTCCCGGATCGCCGCCGCGCCCGGGAGTCGCCGTTGGAAGTTGCAGGTCAAACACACACTCCTCCGCCGAATGGTGCGCCAGCGATCTCTCACCCAGCCGCTTCTTGGTGGGAAGGGCGTGACGCGCAGAACCTCCGCTACCTCGACACGAATTTTCCCTGTCGGGCAGCGTGCCCGGTTCACACCAATGCCGGCGGCTACGTCAGCCTGATCGCGCAGGGCCGGTATCGCGAAGCCTACTTGCTCGCTCGCCGTCCGAATCCACTTGCTTCCATTTGCGGCCGCATCTGCGCGCATCCGTGCGAGGCTGCGTGCCGTCGCGGACAACTCGACGCGCCGATCGCCATCCGCGCCATGAAGCGCTTTGTGAACGAACGCTACGGCGTCGAGAGCACGCTCAGCTTCGAAGAGATCCTGCGGGCAGTGGAGCGCCCGCGCCCGGCGACAACCAGGCCGAGCCGTGTGGCCATCATTGGCTCCGGGCCCGCCGGCCTCGCATGCGCACACGACCTCGCGCTGATGGGGCACAAGGCCAC
>Ga0209399_10001937_pt1 | contig 10353 bp, 9 predicted proteins | sample OV2TP3_FD_184130 | JGI IMG/M metagenome (GOLD analysis project Ga0209399, IMG submission 184130) | Hot spring microbial communities from Beatty, Nevada to study Microbial Dark Matter (Phase II) - OV2 TP3 (SPAdes) (version 3) | ecosystem: Environmental > Aquatic > Thermal springs > Hot (42-90C) ... | reverse complement strand
CGGGACGATGACCCGCTTCCTTCTCTCGCGGCGGCGGGTCATCGCCAGCGAGGCGGATCCGGGCTACTGCGAGGGGTTGCGTCAGACCTTCGCCGACTTTCCTCACGTCGAGGTCCTCCGGCTGGACCTCGATGATCCAGGCTCCCTGGCCCGTCGGGTGGGGGCCGTCGATACCGTCGTGTGCCTGAACGTGCTCGAGCATGTGCGCGAGGACGAGGGCGCCCTCTCCTCGCTGGCCGCACTCCTGCGTCCCGGCGGGCGGCTCGTGCTCGTCGTCCCCGCCTTTCGGTCGCTCTACGGAACCATCGACCGGGCCATCGGGCACCGGCGCCGGTACGGGCGGACGGAGATCGTCGACAAGCTTGGACGGGCCGGCTTCGCCGTCGAGCGCGCCGAGCACTTCAACATCCCCGGGATGCTCGGCTGGTGGCTCAACTCCCGCCTGCTCCGACGACGCGCGGTTCCGGCTCTGCAGTCGCGCCTGAACGACTGGCTGGTGCCCCTGCTCGGCTGGGAGCGGTCTCTGAGGCTGCCGCTCGGTCTCTCCATGCTCGTGGTCGCGCGGCGCGACGGGTGAGGCGTTCCGTGCGGCGGGGCCTTGCGGGGTGGCGTGGGCCGGGGTACCCTGAGCCGCTCCGCTGCGCCATGACAGCGCGTCTCTGGCGACGAACTCCAACGTGAGGTGAGGTCGAATGATGACGCCCCGAGACGATGTGCCCGCCATTCTGCCGGAAACGCCACTGCCGTCGACCTCCCACGCCGAGGCCTGGGGAAGCGACGCCATGGCCCGCATGCTCCAGGCCCTCGAGGTGCCCTATGTCGCGCTCGTCCCGGGCGCGAGCTTCCGGGGGCTCCACGACAGCCTGGTGAACGATCTCGGCAACCGGTCGCCCCAGATGCTCCTCTGCCTTCACGAGGAGAACGCCATCGCGATCGCCCACGGCTACGCCAAGGCGAGCGGGCGCATGATGGGCGCTGTGCTGCACTCGAACGTCGGCCTCCTGCACGCCACCATGGCGATCTTCAACGCGTGGTGCGACCGGGCGCCGATGCTCATCCTGGGTGCGACGGGGCCCTGGGACGCGGCGAAGCGCCGCCCCTGGATCGACTGGATCCACACGGCATCCGATCAGGGTGCCTTGATCCGCGGCTACACGAAGTGGGACAACCAGCCCGGGTCGGTGGCGGCGGCGTACGACGCGCTGCTCCGAGCCGGGCAGATGGCGACGACCCCGCCCTACGGGCCGACCTACGTGAACCTCGACGCGGCGCTCCAGGAAGCCAAGCTCGGCGACCTCCCCCCGCTTCCGGATGCCTCGCGCTATCGCGCTCCGGCCGCGCCGGCGCCGCCGCGTGAGCTCGCCGCCCGCGCGGCCGAGCTCCTCTCGGGGGCGCGGGCGCCCCTGATCCTGATGGGACGCACGAGCCGGGACGAGGGGAGCTGGCGGCAGCGCGTGGCGCTCGCCGAGAAGCTCGGGGCCCGCGTCGTCACCGATCTGAAGCAACGCGCGGCGTTTCCGACCCGGCATCCGCTCCACGTCGGTCCGCCCGGCAGCCATCTCGGCGAGGCCGCAGCGCGGGTGATCCGCGAGGCCGACGTCATCCTCTCGCTCGACTGGGTCGACCTGGCGGGGACGCTGAAGGTCGCCTTCGGTGTGGAGCCCGTCGGCGCCAAGATCATCCACGCGTCCTGCGATGTCCACGTCCACCGCGGCTTCAGCATGGATTACTTCGGCCTGCCCCCGGTGGACGTCTATCTGTTGACCACCGCCGACGCCGCGGTCCCGGCGCTCCTCGAGGCGTGCCGCGCCCGCGCCGGGGCTGCCGCGCCGGCTCCTCCGCCCCCGACGCCGCCGCAGACGCATGATGTCGTGAGCCTCCGGGCCGTCGCCGACGCGCTGAACGAAGCGACCGACGGCATCGACGTCTCCATCACCCGGCTGCCGCTCGGCTGGCGCGGTGACTACCGGCACTTCGCCCATCCGCTCGACTACCTCGGCAGCGACGGCGGCGGGGGCGTGGGCTCGGGGCCCGGAGTCACGGTCGGCGCGGCCCTCGCGCTCAGGGGCTCGGGCCGGGTGCCGATCGGGCTCACGGGCGACGGCGACTACCTGATGGGCGTGACCGCGCTCTGGACGGCCACCCATTACCGGATCCCCTGCCTGATCATCGTGTGCAACAACCGCTCCTTCTACAACGACGAGGCGCATCAGGAGCGCGTCGCGAAGATCCGCAACCGCCCGGTCGAGAACAAGTGGATCGGCCAGCGGATCGCCGGGCCGGACATCGACCTCGCGATGATGGCCGTCGCGCAAGGGGCCAAGGGCATCGGGCCGGTGACGGACCCCGGGCAGCTCCCGAAGGCGATCGCCCAGGGCCTCCAGCTGGTGCGGGACGGGGAGGTGTGCGTGATCGACGCGCGCGTGCTGCCCGGCTACGACGCCGACATCAGCGGCGAGCGCCGGGCCGCGGAGCGCGCGGCCGCGAGAACGTGACGCAGCCACGCGTGCCTCGCTCAGGCCACCCGCGGTGTGAGCCGGCCTCGCGGCACCCGTTACAGTAACCGTGCCGCTCATCGAGGCCGACGACGTCGCCGTGACGTTCCAGCCGGCCAACCGGGCGCCCGTGACGGCGCTGGACGGGCTCGACCTTCGCGTGAACCGTGGCGAGTTCGTGAGCCTCGTCGGTCCGTCCGGCTGCGGGAAGAGCACCTTCCTCAACATCGTGCTCGGTCTCCTGCGCCCGGACGTGGGCGAGGTGAGGGTCGAGGGCCGGCCGATCACCGGTCCCTCGGGCGACCGCGCCATGGTGTTCCAGGAGTTCGGACTGCTTCCCTGGCGGACCGTCGAGGGGAACGTCGAGCTCGGGCTCGAGCTGCGCGGTGTGGCCTCCGCCGACCGCCAGCGACGGGCCCACGAGCTGATCCAGCTCGTGGGGCTCACTGGATTCGAGCGTCACTACCCCCATGAGCTGTCGGGCGGGATGAAGCAGCGGGTCGGCCTGGCCCGGGCCCTCGCCACGAACCCCCAGATTCTCCTGATGGACGAGCCCTTCGCGGCGCTCGACGCGCAGACGCGGGACCTGATGCAGGCCGAATTGCTCCAAATCTGGGAGACGTCGCGGCAGACCGTCATCTTCGTCACCCACTCCATCGAGGAGGCCGCCTATCTCTCGGACCGCGTCGTGGTCCTCAGCGCGCGCCCGGGCCGCCACAAGGCGGAAATCCCCGTGCGGCTCCCGCGTCCGCGGGATTACGAGATGCGGCTCTCCCCCGAGTTCAATGAGCTGAAGGCGGCGATCTGGAACGCCCTCAAAAAAGAGCTCGGGGCGATTTCCTGATGGGCAGCCGGCGACTCGTGCTCGGTGGCCTCTCCGTGATCGCCTTCGCGCTCTCGTGGGAGCTGCTCCTCTCGACCGTCGTGCGCTGGGACCCGTTTTTCATCACGAAGCCTTCGCTGATCGCGCAGGCCGTCCGTGAGCAGATCCTGGGCGGGCATCTCTGGCGCGACATGGCGGTGAGCGCCCAGGCGTTCGTCGTGGGCTTCGTCATGGCCATCCTGGTGGGAATTCCGGTCGGGGCGGTCATGGGGTGGCGAAGGCGGGCGGAGTACGCGCTCGATCCCCTCATGACCGCGCTCTATGCCAGTCCCCTCATCGCGCTGGCGCCCCTGCTCATCATCACCGCGGGCGTGGGGATCGCGGCGAAGGCGCTCCTGGTCTTCCTGCTCGCGGTCTTCCCGTTCATCTTCAACACGTTCGCCGGGGTCCGCTGCACCGACCCGCTCCTCGTCAGCGTGGTGCGCTCGTTCGGCGGCACCGAGCGTGACCTCTACACGAAGGTGATCCTCCCCGGCGTGGTTCCCTACCTCGTGGCCGCGTCGCGCCTCGCGATCGGGCGCGGCCTCGTCGGCATCCTGGTCGGCGAGTTCTACGCGGCGTCGGAAGGGATCGGCTTCGCGATCTCCCGCTTCGGCGACACCTACCGGCTCCCCGAGATGTTCACGGGCATCCTCGTGCTGGCGGTGGTCGCGGTGGCGCTCACGAGCGTGGTGCGACGGCTCGAGGCCGTCGTGGCTCCGTGGCGCGCCGGCCAGCGGGATCGGTGACGCCGTGCCGACGCCGGGCGGAGCGAGCGAGCGGGAGCGTTACACCTGGGGGATCGGCTTTCTCCTCCTGCCGGTCGTCCTCTGGGAGGTGATCCCTCGCGCGGTGCCGCTCCCCCGGGGCGTCCGGCTGTTCCTCGCGACGCCCTCGGAGATCGCGCTGGCGTTCGTGCGGCTCGTCGAGCAGGGTGAGTTCCAGCAGCACTTCGCGGTGAGCGCCGTCGAGTTCCTGGCGGGGCTCGGCCTCTCCGTGGCGGTCGGCCTTCCGCTCGGCATCGTGCTGGGACGCTCCCGGCTGCTCGATGACGTCCTCGATCCCTTCGTGACGACCCTCAACGCCACGCCCCGGATCGTGTGGCTGCCGCTGCTCATGCTGTGGTTCGGGATCGGCATCTGGTCCAAGGTGATGATCGTGTTCCTGGGCGCGGTCTTCCCGCTCCTCATCAACACCTACGAGGGGGTGCGCAACACCGACCGCCTCCTCGCGAACATGGTGCGCTCGTTCGGCGGGAGCGAGTGGCAGGTGGCGCGGGTCGTGGCGCTGCCGTGCGCCCTGCCGTACGTGGTGGCCGGGCTGCGCCTGGCGATCGGGCGCGCCATCCTCGGCGTGGTCGTCGGCGAGTTCTTCGGGGCCAGCCGCGGCCTCGGCTACCTGATCGCCTCGGCTGCGTCGAGCTACCGGGCGGACGTGATGTTCGCCGGGGTCCTCGTCTTCATGGCGCTCTCCCTGGCGCTCACGCTCTCGGTGAAGGTGCTGGAGGAGCGGTTGACGCGCTGGCGCCCCGAGGCCACCAAGACGTTCTGAATTTAGTCAGATCGGGGGGAGCGTTCCGGCGCTCCCCCCGATGACCCCCCATCGGGGAGACCAGGACTCGATGGCGCCGGCGAAGCCGGCGCTCGAAACTGCGACAGGCTCCTCGGGAGGCACGGAGGTGAGCATGAAGGTCGGCTTCGTGGGGCTCGGAACGATGGGCGCGCACATGGCCTCGAACCTCCAGGCGGCAGGCTACGACCTGGTCGTGAACGATATCCGGCGCGAGGCCGCCGCGCCTCACCTCGGGGCCGGTGCCACCTGGGCCGATACACCGCGCCAGCTGGCGGAGGCGGTCGAGGTCGTCTTCACCTCGCTGCCCGGTCCTCCGGAAGTCGAGGCGGTGGCACTCGGCGACGACGGTCTTCTCGCGGGCTTGAGCGCCGGCAAGACGTATTTCGATCTCAGCACGAACTCGCCCACCCTCGTTCGTCGCCTTCACGCGGTGTTCGCCGGCCGGGGCATCCATGTGCTCGACGCGCCGGTGAGCGGCGGACCGCGCGGCGCCCGGACGCGCAAGCTCGCGCTCTGGGTCGGCGGCGATGCGAAGGTCTTCCAGCGCTACAAGCCCGTGCTGGACGCGCTCGGCGACCGGGCGATTCACGTCGGGCCGATCGGCGCGGGCTCCGTCGCCAAGCTCGTCCACAACTGCGCGGGCTACGCGATCCAGTGCGCGCTGGCAGAGGTCTTCACGCTCGGCGTGAAGGCGGGCGTCGAGCCGTTGGCGCTCTGGCAGGCGGTGCGACAGGGCGCGCTCGGACGCCGGCGCACCTTCGACGGGCTGATCGACCAGTTCCTGCCGGGAACGTTCGAACCGGCGGCGTTCGCGCTCAGGCTCGCCCACAAGGACGTGACGCTCGCCACCGCCCTCGGGCGCGAGCACGCCGTCCCGATGCGGATCGCCCACCTCGCGCTCGACGAGCTGACGGAAGCGCTCAGCCGCGGCTGGGGCGATCGCGACTCGCGCGTCGCCATGCTGCTGCAGGAGGAGCGCGCCGGCGTCGAGATCCGGGTGGAGGAAGCGCGGCTCCGCGAGGCCCTCGCCGCCGATCCGACCGGCCCGTGAATCGCAGTTACAGATCCCGGCGCGTGAACGGGTCTCAAGGCAATTCTCCAACAGGAGGCGAGAGCATGGCGGCGGCACGCATACGGCACATCGCGCTGGTCACGAAGGACGTCTCGAAGCTGGTCAGGTTCTATACGACGGTGTTCGGCATGAAGGTTGCGCCCGGTCGCGGGACGGGTGTCTACCTGTCCGACGGCCACGTCAATCTCGCGATCCTGCCGCTGGACCCCGAACGAGAAACCGAGGGCCCCTACCTGAAGGAGAGGATCTATCACTTCGGGTTTCAGGTGGACGACGTGGATTCGCTCCGGCCCGCTTGCCGGGAGCAGGGGCCATCACGAACGTCGACAAGCGCCCGGGGAATCGCGAGGCTGAGTACCGCGTGTACGATCCCGACGGAAACCCCGTCGACCTCTCGGTTCATGGCTGGCCTTTGTAGCGCCGCGGACTCGGACGGGGCAGGGTGACGATCCCGCGCTTCGGCCTGAACCGGTTCGACACGCGCTCCGTCGACGCGTTCGCCGCCGACGTCCGCCGCGCGGAGACGCTCGGGTGGGACGCGGCGCTCCAGCCGGACTCCCAGCTCCGTCGCCGCGATACCTATGTGCTGCTGGCGGCGGCGGCCCGCGCGACGGAGCGCATCACGCTCGGAACGCTCCTCGCGAATCCGGTGAACCGCCACCCGACGGTCACCGCGTCCTCGATCTCGACGATCGACGAGCTGGCGCCCGGCCGCACGCTCCTCGGCTGGGGCGTCGGCGACACCGCGGTGCGCCTGGCCGGCCTCAAGCCGGCGCGCGTCAAGGAGCTGGAGGAGAGCACTCGCCTCGTACGGGCCCTGCTCGATGGCAAGGAGGTCGGGGTCGGCGCGGACCGGCGCGCCCGTCTCCCGCACCACCGGCCGGTGCCGATCTGGATCGCCGCCGGCGGTCCCCGCACGCTCCGCATGGCCGGGGGGATCGCCGATGGCGTCTTCATTCGCGTCGGGACTCACCGGGCGAACATCGCGAGGGCGGTCGAGGCGATCCGCGCCGGCGCGCGCGACGCCGGACGCGATCCGTCGACGGTCGGTGTCGGCGCCGTGTTCCACACCGTCTTCGTCGATGATCCGGGGCGGGCGCTGACGATCGGCAAGTCCATGGCCGCCGGCTACTACGAATACTCGCCGATGCTCTTCGAGGCGCCCCGCCTCGACTGGCCCGGCCCCGCCCCGGAGACCCTCAAGCGCGACAAACAGGTCTGGCCCGACTTCCACCACGCGGCGGATCTCGAGGCGAGTGGCCGCGTCGTGGACTTCCTGCCCGAGGCCGCCGCCGACGCCTTCTGCCTGCGCGGCGGAGCGGCGGGGATCGTCGAGCAGGCGCTCGACGTGCTCCGCTCGGCGCCCGTGGCCTTCGACTACGTCGTCCTGCATCCGGTCCCCGATCCGACGACACCGGACGATCCCGAGCGCGGCTACATGGCGCGGGTGGCACGCGAGGTGCTGCCCCGCATCCGTGCCGCCCTCGGCGGGCCAGGGTAGACCGAAAGCGAATCGAGGAGCGCCACGGGTTCCCCGGGGCGCTCCGAGCGTCGGGGGGTGTGGGGGGCCATCTCGGGGTCCCCCACGTTGCTAGTTGCTAATTCACCGGCTTGCCGAGCTCCTGGAGCACCTCGTGGAGGACGTCGCGAGCTACCCACTGCTCGACGTCGGGCAACGGCTTGTCCTTGGGCCAGCCGAGCTCCGGCGTGGCGATGGAGTTGAAGAGCTGTCGGAAGAGGTCCTTGGGAATCCGCGGCGCGTACTTGTCGTGGATCTGCGCGTAGAGGGTTTCGGCCACGCGGCGGTCTTTGATCTGGAACTGCTTCTGAATGACCTCGACCGTCCCGGCCTTCTCGGTGCGGATGTAGTCGGCGGACTTCGACATCGCCCGGATGAAGCGCTTCATGACGTCGCGCCGGTCGCGGACGTTGTCGCGGTGGGTGGTGACCGTGCCGCCGAGGCGCGGAAGGTAGTCGCCGGCCTTCACCAGCACTTTCAGGCCCTCGCCCTCGGCCCGGGCCGCGTGAGGGAAGGACAGGGCCGCGCCCTGGATGGATCCGGAGATCATCGCCGCGATCCGCTCGGGCTCGCCCCGGAAGTTGATGATCTTGTAGTCCTTCCCGGCCTCCATCTTGAAGAACTTGCCCAGGAGGACGACGATCTCGCTGTAGTCCGCCGACCCGGGACGGCCGAGCCCGATCGTCCGGCCCCGCAGATCGTCGACCTTCTGGATGCTGGCGGCGGTCGTCAGGGTCCACTGGGACACGAGCGATTGGCCCACCAGGAAGACGAGCGGCGCCCCCCGGAGGATCGCCTCTGAGCTGCCGCCCGGGATCGGGACGAAGTCGATCTCCTTCGCGATGCCGGCGCGGACCAGCTCGCCGCCCGTCATGCTCACGAACTCGGCGTCCAGCCCCTCGGCCTTGAAGAGTCCTCGCTCCATGGCCACATAGGTGGGGACGTGGAAGCCGCTGGCCCCGGTGGTGCGGCCGACTTTCACCTTCGGCGCCTGCGCGGCTGCGGCGCCTGGAAAGACGGCCGCGACCACCAGTCCCGTCGCGACGATCGCCACCTGGATCTTCGTCCCGGTCCTCATACGCTCCTCCTCGTCACGGTGAAGCAGCTCGCACAGCCGGAAGCGTCGGGACTCTGCGGGATGGGTGAAGCTTTGTCAAGGGCCGGAGAGGCGACGGCTAGTCGGGCAACGCTTCGTCGAACTCGACACCCACCTGGAGCTTGCCGCCGACCTGCTGGGCGCGGCGGACGCGCCCTTCTCGCCGGAACGGCGTCCTGCGCTCCGGGAGCGTGAAGGTGACCTCGACCCAGTCGTCGACCCCGAGCGAGAGCCACGTGGCGAGCCCGCAGCCGCCGCGGCTCAGGTCCGTGATCGTCCCTGTCCCCGACTGCGCAGCGCTCCGAGGATCCGCGTCGAGTCGGCCGACCTCCGTCGTGATGTTGGTCGGGTGACGCGGGTATCGACGGAGGGAGATGCCCCGGACATCGAGCATTTCGTCGACGGCGTTCGCGTAGCCGCGCTGCCACGCGACCACGGCGATGTTGGCCCTGGGTTGCCGCTCGATATCCGCCACCGCCGCGCGCGCACGCCTGAGCATGGCGACGAGGATTTCTCGCGGGGGAGACGCCGATCCGGTTCCCGAGTGAAACCCCCTTCCGACGAGGTCCACGGCGGGGTTCGCGCTGCACCGGCCATGCCAGGCCGATCGCGATGGCCCGACGACCAAGTATCGCTGGGTTACGCGGACGCCGGGTGTGTCGGCCCATCAATTTTCGTAGGGACGTCACACAATTTTGGTGGGAGCGTCCTCAGCGTCTCGGACGAGCGAGCCCGAATGCAGGGCGCGGATCTCCACCTCGGCGCCGTCCGCGAGCGCCAGCATGGCCAGGGCCACGGGCTCGACCTCGGCGCGACGCCCGTCACCTGGCGTGACGCTCGCCACCCAGGCGCGGAGCGGCGCGCCCCGCGGATTCACCAGCTCCACGACCGCGCCCTCACCCACGCCGAGCCGTCCGGCGGTCTCCGAATCGAGGCGGATCGCGCGGCCGAGCTCCCGGTCGAGTCCCGTGGCCGCGACGAGACGGACGCGCGGCCGCGCCGCGCGCAACGCCTCGCGTCGGGCCGCCGTCGCGGCGGCGTCGAGACGATCGCCGCTCCACACGACACCATAGATCGTTTCCGCAGCGGCGCGCGTCACGTAGCCCTCGGCGAGGTCGGCGGCAACCCGCGCCGGATCGCGATCGAGCGGATCGCCGAAGCCGCCCCCGCCCGAGCTCTCCATCACGATGACGTCGCCGCGCTCGATGGGGAAGCTCGACACCTTGCCGGGAAGCGACGACGGCTCGATGGCGCGGCCGTCGCGGCGGACCCAGAAGTGGTTGCGGGCGCCCGCGGCGCCGCCGCACACGCCGAACGGCGGGAGCACCGCCTTCTCCGCGAGGACCGAGAGCCGTGTGGCCGCGGCCTCGATCCGCACCTCGCGCGTGAGACCGAGGCCTCCGCGCCACCGGCCGGGGCCGCCCGAGTCCTCGCGCAGCATCGTGCATTCAACGCGCACCGGATAGAGCTGCTCGACGGCTTCGATCGGCTGGAGGGTGGTCATGTCGCTCTCGGTCCAGGTCCGCACGGTGTTGCTGCCGTCGCCGCCCTCGAAGGCGCCGGTGCCGCCCGCCGGGTACTCGTAGAAGATGAAGGTCTCGCCCGTACGCGGATCGGGCCCGCCGACGTAGCAGTGGTTGCCGCCGCCCTTGAGGTCGCCGGCCACCTTGCCGTCGAGGGCCTGGGCGAGCGCGCCCATCACGGCGCTCTCCACGCAGTACTTTACCTCCACCATGC
>Ga0209399_10001936_pt1 | contig 10355 bp, 12 predicted proteins | sample OV2TP3_FD_184130 | JGI IMG/M metagenome (GOLD analysis project Ga0209399, IMG submission 184130) | Hot spring microbial communities from Beatty, Nevada to study Microbial Dark Matter (Phase II) - OV2 TP3 (SPAdes) (version 3) | ecosystem: Environmental > Aquatic > Thermal springs > Hot (42-90C) ... | reverse complement strand
TCCACGTAGCCGAGCTCGCGCAGCCCCTCGAGGAACGCCGCGCGCTCGCGCGACGGCGGCTCGATGAGCGGCTGATCGATCAGGTAGCCGAGGCGAAAAATCCGCGCCCGGCCCTGCGCGCGCGAGAGCGCGGGCAGCGCGCCAAGCGCGGCGAGGGCGCCGAGCGCCGCGCGCCGCTTCATTCGATCACCTCGGTCGCCTGCGGCGGGATCGACTGCGGAATCGTGATGCCGAGTTCCGCTGCCGTCCTGCGGCGCGGCGCACGGCATCCGGAATCGCTTTGCAGGCTGCGCGATGTGTTCGGGCTCATTGGATCACCCGGTCGGCGCCACGCAGGATGCGGCGGACAGGGCGGCGGAGTGCTCGATGTTATACTTATATTTAATTTCGTCACCGCAGGGCAAATCCATGTCCAAAGCCGTGCTGCGCGCCATCGGCGGCTCCGTGATGGTCGCCGTCCCCAAGCCCTTCCTCGCCCAGGCCAAGCTGGGCCCCGGGTCGGAGGTGAACGTTGCCATGGAGCGCGGCAAGATCACGCTCGCGCCTCTCGCCAGGCCGCAGTACACGCTCGGCGAGCTGCTCGCGCAGTGCGAGTTTCGCAGGAGGCCCTCGCGCGCCGAACGCGACTGGCAGACAGCGCCGCCCGTGGGCAAAGAGGCGATCTGATGCGCGTCCCGGACCGGGGCGAGATCTGGCACGTCGACCTCGACCCGACGAAGGGGGTCGAACAGCGCGGCATGCGCTTCGTATTCGTGGTCTCGCCCAAGGCGTTCAACGCCGGCGGACTCGCTCTTGTTTGCCCGGTCACGCAAGGCGGGGCGGTTGCGCGCTACTCGGGCTTCGCGGTCACCTTGATGGGCGCCGGAACCGATACGCAGGGCGTTATCGCCTGCAATCATGCACGAACCATCGATTTTCGCGCTCGCAGATCCTCGTTCAAGGAGCGCGCGCCCGATGTCGTCTCCGCGGACGTGATCGCGCGCCTGCAGACGCTGCTCGACTAGGGACGGGCGCTTCATTCGATGACCTCGGTCGCCTGCAGCAGCACCGACTGGGGGATCGTGAGGCCGAGCTCCCTGGCGGTCTTGCGGTTGACGATCAGCTCGAAGCGGTCGGATTGCTCGACGGGCAGGTCGGCCGGCTTCGCGCCGCGCAGGATCTTGTCGACGTAGGCGGCGGTGCGCAGGAAGCCGTCGGCGAGGTCGGTGCCATAGCTGACCAGCCCGCCGGCGGCGACGAAGGAGCGGAACTGGAACGCGGTCGCGATGCGGTGCCGCAGGGCGAGCCGCGCGATGCGGCTGCGCTGTTCGCCGTAGAGCGGGTGCGGCGGGATGATCATCGCCGTGGCGCGTTCGTGCACCGCGGCGGCAAATGCCCGCTCGATTCCGTCGGCGGTGCCCGCATCGACCTCCAGCAGCGACAGGCCGAGCACCGCGGCGCCACGCGCCGCCGCCTCATTGAACGGACCGCGCGTGCCCTGGAACCTGGCGTCGGTGAGCACCGCCACGCGCTGCAGCCGGGGCGCCACCGCCTTCAGCAGCTCGAGCTGCTTGGGTGCGAGCTCGAACACCAGATTCGACAGCCCCGTCAGGTTGCCGCCCGGCCTGCCGAGGCTTTTCACGAGCCCGCTGCCGACCGGGTCGGAGACCCACGCGAACACCACCGGCGTATCCCCGGCGGCCCGCTTGGCGGCGAGCGCGAGCGCGGTGGAGGCGGCGACGATCACCTCGCACTTGAGACCCACGAGCTCGCCCGCCAGCGCCGCCGCGCGCTCGTGGCGGTGCTCGGCGTTGCGCACCTCGATCGCGAGATTGCGCCCTTCCACCCATCCCAGGGCGGCCAGCCGCTCGCGGTACGGCTTGAGCAGCCCCTCGTTGATCCTCGCGGGCAGCAGGACGCCGATGCGCCGCACGCGCCCGGCCTGTCCGCGCGCAAGCGGCGCGGCCGCGAGCGCGGCGAGCGCGAGCAACGTCCGGCGCCGCCTCACTCGATCACCCGGTCGGCGCGCAGCAGCAGCGACTGCGGGAACTTGATGCCCTGGGCTTTCGCGGTCTTCAGGTTCAGAACGACGTACACGCGCGTCGGCCGCTCGATCGGCAGCTCTCTCGGGCTCGCGCCGCGCAGGATGCGGTCGACATACTCGGCGGCTTTGCGCATGAGGTCGTGCGTGTCCACGGAGTAAGCCATCAGACCGCCGTTCTTCACGGCCTCTGGACCTGAATGCATCGCCGCCAGCCGCGTCCCTGCGACCAGATCGATCAAGGCGCCGCCGTTGCGGGCATACAGGCCATCCGGCATATATACGAGGCCGTCGGCGCCTTCGCGCACCGCCCGCTCGATTGCGCCCTCGAAGTCTTCGCGACGGCGCACTGCGACCTGAATCGCCTCGAGGCCGAGCTTCGCGCAGGCCTCCCGAATCAGCCCATATTGCCGGTTGTGCCATTCGACGCCCGGGTCCATCAGCACCGCGATGCGGCGCGGCGGCGGCATAACCTCGCTCAGCAACTGGATGCGCGGGCCCCAGAGGTCGGCGAACATCGTCGACGGTCCCGTCGCGTTCCGGTCGGGACGCGCAAGGCTCGTGGTCAGGCCGCTTCGCACCGGATCGCTGATGATCGCGAACACCAGCGGTATCGAACCGGCGACCTTCTGCGCAGCAACTGCGTGCGGCCCGAACGGCGCGAAGATCAGGTCGACCTTCTGCGCGACCAGCTCGCGCGCGAAACCCTCCACGCGCCGCATATCGCCTTGCGGGTGCTTCAGGAATTCGATGGTGCGTCCCTCGATCCAGCCCAACTCGCGCAGCCGGCCGACGAACGCCTCGCCCAGCGCCGCATCGGCCGCCTTCGGGTCGGCGCCCGCGCCGATCCAGCCCACGCGCTTGCGCCCGGTCGCCGGCTGCGCGAGCGCGCCGGCGGACCACCACGGCGCGGCGGCAAGCGCGGCGGCGACGAAATCGCGGCGCCTCATTCGATCACCCGGTCGGCGCGCAGCAGCACCGACGCCGGGATCTTCAGGCCGCGCTCGCGCGCGGCCTTCCGGTTGATTACCAGGGTGAACGTGGTCGGCTGCTGCACCGGAAGGTCGCCCGGCTTCGCGCCCTTGAAGATCCTGTCGGCGTAGCTTGCGGCCCTGGGCCAATGCTGAGCCTGGGAGCCGTAGGCCATGAGGCCGCCGGCTTCCGCGTTCAAGGTGAAGGCGTGCATGTCGGGGAGCCGGTGGCGCGCCGCGAACTCGACGATTGCCGCGCGGTGCGTGTAGTGGCCGCCATGGCCGCCCACCAGGATCGCGTCGGCCTGCTGGCGCCTGATCGCTTCGAAGGCCGCGGAATAGTCGTTGGCGCCCGCTTCGGCGAACGAGATCGCGATCCCGAGGGTTTTCGCCGCCGCCTGGGCGCTGCGGCCTTCGGCGCTGTTCCACTCGGAGGCGAGGCCGAGGAACGCCACGCGCGCGATGCCAGGCACGGCCTCCTTGAGAATCTGGAGGCGCTTGCCCACGAACTCCGGTCCGGCGGTCATGAAGCCGGTGATATTCCCGCCCGGCCGCGACAGGCTCGGCACGACCCCGAAGGCGACCGGATCGCTGTCGCCGGCGACCACGAACACGATCGGCACGGTCGTCGTCTGCTTCTTGGCGGCGAGCGTCAGGGGAATGTTGACCGTGACGAGCGCGTCGAGCTTGAGCCGCAGCAGCTCGGACGATGGCATCGAAGCGCTCGAACTTGCCCTCGGCGGTGCGGCGCTCGAGGATGAAGTTCTTTCCCTCCACGTAGCCGAGGTTGCGCATCGCCTCCAGGAAGCCGCGCACTGCGGGGTGCGACGGCTTGTCACCCTGCATCTCGGCGAGGGTCGAGGTGGTGAGGATGAAGCCGACCCGGTAGGCCTTCCCCCCCTGCTGCCCGTGCGCGCGGAGCGCCGTGGCGAGCGCCGGGACGGAAAGCAGGAAAGCGCGGCGCCTCATTCGATGACCTTCGCCGGCGCGCGCCGCAGGCGAGGTGCGGTTGCGCTAGACTTTGCAGATGGCCTCGCCGGTGCCGTCGATCGCAGTGCAGAAGAAGCTGGTCGCGCTGTGGCGCGAAACCGGGCGCGTGCTTGAAGAGCTGCGCCGCTCCGAGCTCGCGCGCCAGTCGCCGGAGCAGTCGCGGCAGGCGGCCTACGACATGCTGCAGCTCGGCGGGATGTTGCCCGAGGACCCGGCCCGCGAGCGCACCTCGGGGCTCGTGGAAATGCAGCGGCTCTTCGCGCGCGCTCGCGGCCGTGGACGGCCCTAACCGCCTGCTCGAGGCGGCGCGCGAAATCCAGGAGTTCTGCGAGTCCCGGCGCTGGCGCTTCTGCTTCATCGGCGGCATCGCGGTACAGCATTGGGGCGAAGCGCGCGTCACTCGCGATGCCGACCTGACGATCTTCACGGGAATCGGCGACGAGCCGCGTCACATCGACCCGCTGCTCGAGCGGTTCGCGGCGCGCATCCCGCAGCCGCGCGGCTTTGCGCTCGAGCATCGCGTCCTCCTGCTCCGCGCGGCCAACGGCGTGCCGCTGGATGTCTCCCTCGGCGCCTTGCCGTTCGAGGAAAAGGCGGTCGAGCGCTCGCGACTGGAGGAGGTCGCGCCCGGGGCGAAGTTGCAGCTCGCCTCGCCGGGCGCGCTCGTCGTCTTCAAGGCGTTTGCCGACCGGCCTCAGGACTGGCTCGACATCGAAGGCATCGCCGCGAAGTCCGCGAAGCTCGTCGACTGGGCCGAGGTCCGCGCCGATCTGGGGGCGTTGCTCGAGCTCAAGGGCGACGTATCGGCGCTCGAGCGGCTCGAGGCCGTGCTCGCGCGCCACAAAGGGTAGACGGCCGCTCATTCGATCACCCGGTCGGCGCGCACGAGCAGCGATTGCGGGAACCTGATGCCCTGGGCTTTTGCGGTCTTGAGGTTCAGGGCGAGATACAGCCGCGTCGGCCGCTCGATCGGCAGCTCGCCCGGGCGCGCGCCGCGCAGGATGCGGTCGACGTACTCGGCGGCTTTGCGCATGAGGTCGCCCAGGTCGATCGTGTAGGTCATCAGGCCGCCAGCCTCCACGTTCTCCAGGTTTGCGTACATTGCGGCGAGCCGCGTGCGCGCGATCAGATCGGCCAGGGCGCGGCGATTGATGAAATAGAGGCCGTCGGGCATGTGCACGAGGCCGTCGGCGCCTTCGCGCACGGCTCGCTCGATCGCACCCTCGAAGTCCTCGCGGCGGCGCACTGCGACCTGGAGCGTTTCGAGGCCGCGCTTCGTGCAAGCTTCGCGGATCTGCGGGTACCCCCGAGTCTGCCACTCGATGTCGGGATTCATCAGGACCGCGATTCGATGCGGCGCCGGCGCGATCTGGCTCAGCAGCTGAATACGCAGCTCCCAGAGATCCGCGAACAGCGTCGACATCCCGGTCGCGTTCCGGTCGGGGCGCGCAAGGCTCGTGGTCAGGCCGCTTCGCACCGGGTCGCTGATGATCGCGAACACCAGCGGTATCGAACCGGCGACCTTCTGCGCAGCGACTGCGTGCGGCCCGAAAGGCGCGAAGATCAGGTCGACCTTCTGCGCGACCAGCTCGCGTGCCAGGCCCTCGACGCGCCCCAGATCGCCCTCCGTATTGCGCTGGAGGAATTCGATCGTCCGCCCTTCGACCCAGCCCAGCTCGCGCAGCCGGCCGACGAACGCCTCGCGCAGCTCCGCTTCGGCCTGGCTCGGTCCCGTCCCCGCGCCGATCCAGCCCACGCGCTTGAGCTTGCCCGAGCCTTGCGCGAGCGCGCGGGCGGACCACCACGACGCGGCGGCAAGCGCGGCGGCGACGAAATCGCGCCGCCTCATTCGATCACCCGGTCGGCTTGCAGCAGGACCGACTGCGGGATCGTCAGGCCGAGCGCCTTCGCGGTCTTCAGGTTGATGGTGAGCTCGTATTTCGTGGGGTACTGGAACGGCATGTCCGACGGGGTCGCTCCACGCAGAATCCGGTCCACCATTTGAGCGCCCAGGGCAGCGATTTGAGAACCTGAAGGGATGTACGAGAGAAGCGCCCCCTGCTCCACCCAAAAGCTGTCGTTGGCCGAGACGGGAATACGGGCAGATCTGGCGAAATCGAGGATCTGATCCATCGCGGGCCGCAGGAAGCCCGTCGTTGAAGCCCTGAGTGCGTCGACGCGCTCTCTCTTGGCAGTCGCCAATGCCTCCGGCACTTGACTGATGTGAGTGACCTTGAGGTAGACGAGCGTCAAGCCAAGATCGCGGGCCACCGCCTTCGCGGCGTCGATGTACGACTCGATGCCCGTGCTGGGGGCATAAAGCACCCCGAGACGCTTGATGCCCGGAACGGCCTGCTTGAACACCTGGAAGCTTTTCGGCGTGAAACCAGGGTCCGCCCACATCACACCGGTCACATTGCCGCCCGGGCGCGCAACGCTTTGCGCAAGCCCGGCCTTCACGGGGTCGAGCGCGAACAGCATCACGATGGGGATGGTGCGCGTGGCGGAGCGGGCTTGTTCGCCGGCTTCCGTGCTCAATGCGACCACGACGTCGACGCGCTGACTTGCGAGATCAGCCGCCAATCCCGGGAGCCTGGCGACCTGGCCTTCGGCGGCCCGTGCGACCACGGCAAGGTTCCGGCCTTCGACCCAACCCAGTTGCCGCATCGCAGCCATAAGCGATGGGAAAGCTGCGGGACCCGGGGTAAGCAGCCCGACCCTCGCGTGTTTCGGGGCTTGCGCATGGATGACCGAGGCCGGCCACGCTGCCAGCGCGCCCGCTACGCCGAGGAATTCCCTGCGTCGAATCGCGCTCATGCTTTCTCCCTGGGGTGAGTGGTGCGCAAAGGTCTGCGCCTGAGCGCACGCGCGCCGGCGAGCCTGCGGATGTCAGCGGTCATTCGATCACCCGGTCGGCGCGCAGGAGCAGCGACTGCGGGATCGTGAGACCGAGAGATCTCGCGGTTCTCAGGTTGATCACGAGCTCGAGCGTGGTTGCCTGCTGGATCGGCAGATCGCCCGGCCTCTCTTCCTTGAGGATCTTGTCCACGTAGGGTGCTGCGCGACGGAAATTCCCGGCGAGGTCCACTCCGTAGCTCATCAGGCCGCCAACGTCGACATGCTCCTTGACCGGATAGACCGAAGCCAGCCGATACTTCAATGCCAGCTCCGCGAGCTGCTGTCTCCGCGCGAAGATGAACGGATCGCCCAGCACGACGACCGCCCGGAGCTTTTCCCGCGCGACGCGCGCGAATCCGCCGTCGATCTCCTCGGCGGAGCGGACCTCGATCGACAGCAGCTCCACCTTTGCCTGCCGAGCCGCGTTCTGGAGGTTCTTCAGGCCGATCGCGTACGACGGAAAAATGGGATTGGCGAGCACGGCCACGTGCCGAGGCTCGGGCACGACCGTCAGCAGCAGCTCGAGCAGCTTGGGGCTCGTATCCTGGTTGAGGGTCGCGAGCCCGGTGATATTGCCGCCGGGCCGCGCCAGGCTCTTCGCGGGCCCGCCGGCGACCGGATCGCCCCAGAGCAGGACAATGGGGACTGCGGGCGCCGCTTGCCGGGCTGCGCGCGCGACGATCTCGTTCGTAAGGATCACGTCGGGCTTGAAGGCCGCAACCTCCTTTGCCACCTCCTCGACCTTGTCCAGGCTCCAGCGGGGTTCGATCATGAAGGTTTTGCCCTCGATATGGCCCAGCTCGCGCATTCCCTGCTTGAATGCGTCGAGAAAACGATTGGTAATCGCCGGCACCGGTCCGGGGGGCCGGCGACCGAATAGCAGGAAAGCGATCCGGGCCGGCCTCGCGGCGGGCTGCGACCGGGCGGCGATGGGTGTCGCGGCGAGCGCGAGCAGCCCGAGCAGCGTGCCGCGCCGCTTCACTCGATCACCCGGTCGGCGCGCAGCAGGACGCTCTGCGGGATCGTGATGCCGAGGGCCTTGGCAGTCTTCAGGTTGATCACCAGCTCGAACCTGACCGGCCGCTCGATCGGGATCTCGCCAGCCTTCGCCCCGCGCAGGATGCGGTCGACGTGACCCGCCAACCGCTTGAACATGTCAGCCGGGTTCGCACCGTAGGCGAGCAGCGCGCCCGCGTCGGGAAAAATCGGGAAAAGGCTCGCGAGCGGTAGCCCCTGCTTGAGCGCTGCCTGCACGATGCGCTCGCGATTGAAGAACGTCGTCGAGCCAGTAAACACGACTACCGCCTTCGCGCCGTCGCGCTTCAGGCGTTCGATCGCTGTCTCGACCTCGTCCGCTTCACGCAGCGGCGCGCTTTGCAGCTTGATCCCGCCACGAGTCACGGACTGCAGAGCGTTGAACTGCACCGGCCCCTGGCGCTCGTCCCAGATTGCGCCGATCGAGTTGAGCCCCGGGATCAGCTCGCGCAGAAGCTCCACGTTCTTGCCGCAGAGCTCGGGTAGGTCGAGCCAGATGCCGGTGATGTTGCCGCCGGGCCGCGCGAGGCTCCTCGCGAAGCCGGCCGAGACCGGATCGGACTCGAAATCGAGGCCCACGATCGGGACGCTCTGCGTCTGCTTCGCCGCCGCGGCGATGAGCTCCGGCGTGGCCGTGACGATGACTTCCGCCCCGCGAGCGATCGCCGCCGCGACCTCCTTCGGCAGGCTTTCCGGGGTGAACTTGCCGACCATCTCGAGTGCAAGGTTGCGGCCGCCCACCCAGCCGCGCTCGCGAAGCCCCGCGGCAACTGCCTCCGCAAAAACCGGGGCACGGAGGAAGATCACCACTCGCCGCGGCGCAGGCTGCGCGCGCGCCGCAACCGGCGCACCAAGCGCGAGCGCCGCCAGCGCGACGAGCGATTCGCGGCGCTTCATTCGATCACCCGGTCGGCGCGCAGGAGCACGGACTGCGGGATCGCGATTTCGAGCGCGCGGGCGGCCTTCAGGTTCACGATCAACTCGAACTTGGTCGGCTGCTCGACAGGCATGTCCGCGGGTTTCGCACCGCGCAGAATCCGGTTCACGTACTCGGCCGCGCGGCGATTGAGATCGAGGAAGTCGATGCTGTATGACGCGAGCCCGCCGGCCTCGACCATCTCGGGAAAGGCAAATATCGCCGGCAGCCGATGTCGCGCGGCAAACTCCACGGTGCGGGACGGGTTGACCAGATGAACTGCGAATGCGCCCACCAGCATCGCATCCGCCCGCGCCTTTATCGCGGTCGCGAAAGCCGCATCGTAATGCTCCGCGCGCTCGACCTCGACATGGATGAGCGTCAGCCCGATACGCGCGCCAGACTGCAGAATGAATCGGGTGTTGCCCGACATGGGGTCGAGGTAGGCAACCCGCTTGGCGCCCGGCGCGATTTCCTTCAGCAGCTCGAGCTGCTTGCCGACGATCTCGCGGCCCGCCGAAATGGTCACGCCCGTCGCATTCCCCCCAGGCCTCCCGAGGCTCGTCACCAGCCCATCGGATACTGGGTCGCTGCTCCCCGCAAACACGATCGGAATCGTGCGGGTCGCCCGCAAGGCATCCGTCGCGACCAGGCCGCCGCCGGCGGTGGCGGCTGCATAGATGACCGCGACGCTGCGCGCCGCGAGATCTGCAAGAATCGCCTGTGCGCGCTCGCGCCGGTTTTCCGCACCATGCCGCTCGATCACGACGTTGCGCCCGTCCTCCCACCCGAGCTCGCGCAGGCGGCGCACGAACGCCCGCACATGCGGACTCGCGGGCTCCGGTCCGGCCATCACAGAGGAAGGAACCGGGCCGAATACGTAGGCGACCACCGGCAATTTGCCCGGCCGCTGCGCGAACGCCGTGATGGGCGCGAGCGCTGTGGCGGCAACGAAACGCCGGCGTGTGATCATTCGATCACCTCGGCCGCCTGCAGCAGCAGGGACTGGGGGATGGAGAGGCCGAGCGCCCTGGCGGTCTTCAGGTTGATCACCAGGTCGAACTTCGTCGGCTGCTCGATCGGCAGGTCGCGCGGCTGGGCGCCGCGCAGGATCTTGTCCACGTACTCCGCCCCGCGCCGCACGAGATCGGTCCTGTCCGCGCCGTAGGACATCAGCCCGCCCGCCTCGACGTGCTCGCGGAACAGGAAGAAGCTCGGAAGGCGGTGGCGCAACGCGAGCTCGGCGACCAGGGGCCGGTGCAACATGGTCAGCGGGTCGCCGGCGACGTACATCGCGTCGGCGTGGCGGTGCGCCGCCTCGCGAAACGCCGGCTCGATCTCCTCGAGCACGGCCGCCTGCACGTCGATCCGTTCGAAGCCGGGCTTGCGCACCGTCTCGACCTGGCGGTCGCGGAGCATCGTGTGCATCGGATTGCGCGGGTTGGTGAGCACGGCCAGGCGCGAGAGCTTCGGCACCGCTTCGCGCAGCAGGCTGAGCTGCTTGGCGAAGAACCCTTCGGGCACC
>Ga0209399_10001933_pt1 | contig 10358 bp, 9 predicted proteins | sample OV2TP3_FD_184130 | JGI IMG/M metagenome (GOLD analysis project Ga0209399, IMG submission 184130) | Hot spring microbial communities from Beatty, Nevada to study Microbial Dark Matter (Phase II) - OV2 TP3 (SPAdes) (version 3) | ecosystem: Environmental > Aquatic > Thermal springs > Hot (42-90C) ... | reverse complement strand
GCGGTCAGGAGTGTAGAAGTTGCGCCAGGTGTTGCGGATGAGGCGCGAGCGGGTTACCCAACAGCCGCCGCGCAGAACCTTGTGGGTCCCAAACCAGGGCTGGGAATATTCCTTGTAAGGATCGGCGACAAACCCCGGATAGGGCAGGAAGTCGCTCGCTGTCCACTCCCAGACGTTGCCGATCATCTGTCGGCAGCCGAGTGCGCTATCTCCCGGGGGGAGCCCTCCAACTTCGACAAGACCCCCGGCCCATCCGTCGAGGTTGGCGCGCTGTGGAGCGGGCGGGTCATCGCCCCATGGAAATCTCCGTTTATCCTCCGCGAGCGCGCGGCTGTCCCCTTGGGGCTCCGCAGATGCCGCCATCTCCCATTCTGCCTCGGTAGGAAGCCTGCGGCCGGCCCAACGGCAGAAAGCTTCGGTCTCGTACCAGCTGACGTGCATGAGCGGGAGGTGGTCTTGGAGGGGGATGATGGAGTCGAAGACTCGTTGATACCAGCGGCCCCCGGCGCCGCGCTGCCAGTAGACCGGCTGCTCCACCCTTTCACCACAGAGGCCCGACTGATATCTCTGCTCCTTTTTGAAGAATCTGGAGAAAGACTCTTCCAGAGCGGGTGCTCCCCCTGATTGCAGCCAACGCCATCCCTCGTGGCTCCAGAATTCCTCTCGCCGATATCCCCCGTCATCCACAAAGGCGGCAAACTCCGAGTTGGTGACCGGCGCGCGGGCGATACGGAAGGGCTTCACCTCAACGGCGTGGGCCCACTTCTCATTGTCGAACACAAAAGGCAAGTTTTGAGGCGCTCCCAGCATGAAGGGCCCGCCCAGAATCTCCACATCGCCAGCGAGCGGCTCCGAAGGTGAGGGGGACAGTCCCCCTGGCTTAAAGGGGACTGTCCCCTTAGTGCCGAACTTTGGCGCCGGATATCCTAAGGTCTGCCTTGTGTAAGTGATTGCTTCGTCGTGCATGTCCTCGTGGAAGACTGTCAGGAGATAGAAATAGAGTTCATCTTTGTCGGGGTCCCCAGAGCCCAGGCAATCAATCACCCGGTCGAGGACGGTCTCCATGTATTTGAGCGTCCTTTCTCGTGAGGGCAGCTTTAAGTCCCAGCGGGTATCATGGACTACTTCCGTGGAGTTATATAAAGCGTCGCCGCCTTCCAGGAGAGGCCTTTGCTTGCAGAGGTGGCGCAAGACCCAGAACTCTTGAGTCCATGCGACATGGCCGATTTCCCAAAGAGGAGGGTTCACGATGGTCAGGCGCGGGCCCATCATCTGTTCGTCAGTCAAATCGGCCACTAATTCCAGGGTTCGCGTGCGCGCGTCTGTCAAGAAATGAACAAGCTGAGGCCCTGTGATCATGCACTGATTTTCCTCGAACAAACCTTGCGCGTCAAGCGGAACCGAGGTTTTTTTCCGCCAGACGCATCCAGGGACGGAACTCTTCGAACCACTTCTTGTCCTGGTTCTCGAGAATGTAGCGATGGGCCACCTTCAGCAGGCTGCGTTTGCTCGGCGATAGAGATAGCGGACGGGTTTTGTCTTTAAGGCGGTTGAGGCGCTCACAAAAATCACGGATGGTCCGCCAATAAGGCAGCGCTCCGTCGCCGAACCGCTCTTCAACAGCCCTCCGCCAACTCTTCTCGGGGCTGTAGGCGGCAGGGTTGGCGGCATAATCAAAGCAGGTAGCCAGCGCAATGAAACTAAGCTCCTCCTGTAACAGGGGATTGTTCAGATAGCCGTAGACTTGCTCAGGCAGTCGCGGATCTCGTCCGGTAAGAGGGCTCAAATGCATCTCCATGCTCATGCTGAGATCGTTGACCGGATAGTTGTCCCAGAGTATTAAGCGGCGCTGCAAGCGCCGGGCTACCTTGCGGACATGGGCCAAAGTGATTTTCTTCGAGACGACTCTTGGGCCGGTCCAGAGGCAGGCCACAGCTTCGGGCAGGTGCCGGGCAAAGGTTTCTAGGAAGCTTGGCTCAAAGCTGCCGAATGTTTCGGCGAGCAGAGGATCTTCTGAATAGCAAGAGGGGCAGATCCACCACTGCACATCAGCCCAGTTGGCCGGCTGGTTCTCCAAAACTCTTTTGGTCCAGAGCGCCTCGGCCTTGGCGAGGCTGTGGTCAAATTCCTTTTGGTCTTGTGCATGTTCAAGTCGCGAAGGGATATCGTCAAAAAGGATGGCAAAGGTCCTAACCCCCGCTTCATAGAAGCGCTCCGCCTTGGTCAGAAGTAGAAGCATGGGCTCCGGCTCCGAAAAACAGAGTCCTTTTCCCGGATGGAATCCGTAGACGAAATCGATTTGGCGGCGTCTCGCCAGGCGAATCAGATCGACAAGCGAGTTCCATTCGTTCTCTGGATAAGGTTCTCTCCATCGCTCGCGATGGTAAGGATCGTCTTTGGGGGCGTAGAGGTAGGTGTTCATGCCTCTCTGGGAGCCGAATTCGAAGAGGGAGGCGCGGTGGGACATGCTCCATGGGGGGCCGAAGAATCCTTCGACAATGCCCCGGCGTTGAAAGGTAGGATGATCTGGCATTTGAGGCTAAATTATCATGTTGGCGCCCCTGTTGTGAATTGGGTTCGTAACCTTCTAAGACTCCCACCGCTCGATAGCCAGGGCTGATCCGAACGGAGTAGATTGGCCGTGTAGGATGGACTGGCTTGAAACGAAGACTCGGATGATTCGGGTTCTGCCTGAAGACTCGATACGCCCGGCGGGCTTGACGTTGAACCTCTGTCGGCAGTTCGGCGAACATTCTCCTGAACTGCGCAGTGGTGTGCGAAATCACAACTTTTCCGGATCAAGCTTCTCAGTCCGTCCAGCACGGTGCTCTGCCAATGCCTGGTCGGCAAGCTCAGCAAGTAGATCGTGAGACCCGGCAAAGAGTTCTTCCCAGCGCCGCTCGGAGGCAAGTTCCTGCAGCAAGATCCGACCCAGTGCGTCCTGCTCATCCTCGGGAAGCTTTGACGCCTCCTCAAATGCTCTTTGAAGCAGCTTTGTCATCTCAACCTCCGCAGTCTATCAAAAACTGCTCTCAGAATCGGCCGTCCTATACCGCTCGGCTTTTGACCCTAACGCTCAGGATGAGCGATGTGTTTTCTGCGTTCGCTCCAATCCTTATTTGTTGAACCACACATTGGAATCGTGGCTTCGCACGACTCCAATCCTTATTTGTTGGGGGCGCGTTGACCGAGGATGGCTTCCTTAGTACCGCAGCCGCAGTAACGTTGGGAGGCCATCGGTTTTCGGAACCAGCACAAACACGTTGCTGAAATCCTGCGGCGCGATCTTAATCTCAACGGGATGTCCCAGCGCCTTGAGCAGCCCAGGCAAGGTGTCCGAGTGTCCGACAATGAGAACAGTGTCCTGACGATGCTCCTTACGAAGGCGCTCGACTAGAGGCTCAGGACCACCCTTTTGGGGGCGTGGAAAAGGGGTCGGGAGTCTTTTTCAGAGGCGCTTGGGTCGGCCACGCGGACGCAACGTCGACTCTAAGCCCAACCGTTTCGCCATCCGAACCACCCATGTCTCACTCCCGAAAGGCTTCCCCCGTTGCGCGCAACAACGCAAGTCCTCTAATTCTCCCGCTCTTTCCGACTCATTGACCCACTGAATCCACTGCTGCGGTCGCTGTAGCGGCCAGTCACTGAGAAACTCCGAGAGTTTGGGGTCCTCTTGCTCCCATTGCCACAGACTCAACCATTGCCATTCCTCCGCCCGTGCAACTAACCCGGCCCTCACTGCATTGCGTTCCACATACCGTGCCACTGTGAGAAAATGCTCATCGGTCTGAACCGGAAAAGACTTGAAACGCCCCTGGTAGACTGGCCCACTCCCTGAGGTGTGCCGATGAGCATGCCAACGCTACGTGTGCGTCACCGTCACCCATCGCGTGACCTCGGAGAGCTCCCCATCTCCTTGCGGCCATAAAAGCAGATGCCAGTGGGGGGAGGGGAAAGGGGACAGGCTACTTTTTAATTTCACTTCTTGGTCTCCCCCGCGCTCTCATAGTGGTTTCTAAGCCAAGTTGCTTGGCGCTCTCAGTTTGCCACTCCCAAGCCCCGAATGGCCTCTGGCGATTAACACATTGCCGGACAACCTCTAAGTCTTGATTTGATAGCGGCGCATCTGCAACCATGCTCCAGTCTGTCTGACCATTTACTGGACAAGGATCAGCGAGGTTGCTCCAACGAAGACTTGACCAAGCCCACTCCGCCGCCAATCGTACCAGGCCGGCCCGAACCGGATTTTGCAAAACGTAGCGCATGACCGTCAGTAGATGTTCGTCTCTTTGGATCGGAAAACTCTTGAAACGTCCCTGCCAAACATGTCCGCTACTGTGATAGTGCCGATGGTAGCGGCGAACATGGCTCGTCAGCAACCACTGCATGAACTGGCTAAGGGCCGTGCTGGAGGAAGGTTCCAAGAGCAGATGGAAATGGTTGGGCATTAGACAGAACGCGAAGGTCTTTACGCTATGGCGCTTCTTAGCTCCAGCGAGCAGCTCCAGAAACGCTTTATAGTCTTCCGCCTTGTGAAAGACCTCAGACCGAGCATTGCCACGGTTTATTACGTGATAGGTATAGCCAGCCGTCTGACCCCGAGGGATTCTTGGCATGGTTCCCCCCGTAGCATGTTGGCTAGCTCAAGACAAGGAAAAAGTAGCCTGTCCCCTTTTATAGTGCCCTTTTATAGCCTTTTATAGCGGGCTGATTTCTTGCGAAGGTCAATGCCTTCACTTAAGATACGCGAAGCAGGTGAAGCAGGTAATGGCCATTTTGGCGCTTATTTTAGCTTTGGGGATCGTTCTTTCCGCTCCTGCTATGAAGGTTGCGCTGGGCGGCGCTGCAACCGACATGGTGCCCATACCGGCCGGTCCGTTTACTATGGGCAGCGACAACGGCCCTGCGGACGAGCGGCCGGCGCATCGGGTAGAGCTTCCGGCTTTTTCCATCGACCGGACTCCGGTTACGAACGCGGAGTTCGCGGCGTTTCTCAACGCGGCGGGTCCCGTGAATTCCAAGGGGGAGAGGCTTTTTGATTTTGATGATAACGACGCGCGCATCCACAAGAGGGGAGATAAGTGGGTGGCGGATCGGGGCTTCGAGAACCATCCCGTAGTGGAAGTCTCCTGGTTCGGCGCGCGGGACTACTGCGCTTGGGCGGGGAAGCGGTTGCCCACGGAGGCGGAGTGGGAGAAGGCGGCGCGTGGGACAGATGCGCGCAAGTATCCTTGGGGAAATAGCCCGCCGGACCGAGCCAAAGCCCAGTTCAATGCCGGATGGAACCAGACCGCGCCCGTGGATAGTTTCCCTAAAGGCGCGAGCCCCTACGGTGTTTCAGATATGGCGGGCAATGGCTGGGAGTGGGTGAGCAGCGCCTATTTGCCCTATCCTTATAACCCTTCGGATGGTCGGGAGAGCTTGGAGCCCGGTCCGGTTCGGGGAACGAGGGGCGGGGGTCATGATTCCTCGCCTGAAGAACTAACCACGACCCAGCGGGGACGCAGCCTCTCCCGGAACTTCCGCTCAGGCCATCACAACATCGGCTTTCGCTGTGCCCGCTGAGCGCTCCCGACGAACCTAACTGCGCTGTTTGGGTGTGCGAGGTGGGTTGGCATCCGATACCAAAGTAAGATATCCTCACACGACGGAAGGATCTGGCAAGGACTGTTTTTGGACATGACCATGGGCTTCTTCGTTACAGGACTCATCATCGGCTTCGTCGTCGCCGTGCCCGTCGGGCCGATTGGCCTGTTATGCATCAACCGCGCCATATCCGGGCGGCCCGCGTACGGCCTCTTCTCCGGTCTCGGGGTCGCGACGGCCGACGCCATCGCAGGCGGCATCGCCGTGTTGGGGTTGACGTTGGTCTCAGATTTTTTGATTGCCCAGCAGGCGTGGCTTCACTTTATCGCGGGGGTGTTTCTCTGCTATGTCGGTCTTAGGACCTTCTCGGCCAGGCCTGCCGGAAAAACAGCCTCGGCCCAAGAGGGGAGCCTGACGAGCGCTTATGCCTCGACGTTCTTCCTGACATTTACGAATCCAGTGACTATCCTCTCATTTGTGGCGATCTACGCCGGGTGGGGCGTGGAAAACCTAAGCGGAGACTATCTCTCTGCGGCGCTATTGACTTCGGGCGTTTTTGTTGGCTCCGCCCTCTGGTGGATTATCCTGAGCGTCGCTCTGATGGGCTACGGGCCGGAGTTCGCCCCTCCCGGCCTCCGATGGGTGCATAGAATCTCAGGCGTGATCATTACGGGTTTTGGCCTTGTTGTCCTCCTCGACCTTTAGGCTAGGGAATTCCGGGACGGAGTGCTCATGGAAAAGACCTCCAGTGTTGCAAGCTCCGTAAAGGCCATCCCTATTCGGCTCAATGGTTCTCTTACGGTGGTCCACCTGCTTCTGAACCTCTATCAATTTTTTGTCCTTCCGGTTTATCTCTTGCCTCTTAGCTTATGGTGGGCCCTCACTCTTGTGCCGGTCGCCGCCCTCAGCAATCCGTTCTGGAGTCTGATCCACGAGGCCATTCACGATCTGTTCCACCCATCCTTCCGTATCAATGCCCTCATCGGAAGGTTGCTATCGGTTTTTTTCGGCGCTCCCTTTCGCGTGCTGCGCGTCAGCCACCTGCTGCACCACCGACTCAATCGTTCCCCATTGGAGGGGACAGAGCTTTATGATCTCAATAAAACCTCGCGGATGCGAGCCAGCCTGGGCTACTATTCTCAGATCCTAGGCGGCCTCTACCTGTTTGAGTTTATAAGCCCTCTGCCCTTTTTTCTGCCGAGGAAATTCCTCCATCTTTTGACAAAACGGTTTTTTTCCGGCCGTGCGCTGGCGGATATGCTGGTTAGGAGCCTGGTGACGGAGGAGTCGATCCGCGAGATTCGGACCGACGGTCTCATGGTTCTTGGTCTGCTGGGGCTCAGCGCTGCCTGCTACGGGGAAAACTGGGAGCTCTTAGGGACGGCCTTGATAGCGCGAGCATTTCTTATTTCCTTTCTGGATAACGTCTATCATTACAGGACGCCTGTGGACGATCTCTTGTATGCGGATAACCTTTGGTTGCCGCCCGCCATCTCCGCGACCCTGCTCCACTTTAACCTGCACGGCCTGCACCACAAGAACCCTTCTATTCCATGGATCCGGTTGCCGGAAATCTTCAAGAGCGAGTCTAGGCGATTTGACGGCGGCTATTTTACCGCGGCCCTGCGCCAGTTGTCCGGTCCCATACCTTTGCGGGACCTGCCGCGGTGCCGTGATCAAGTCGTGGAATTGAGAAACCGTTGAAAAGTTGAAAGAGATGACTAAGGACAGGAGGTCGCCAATGGTCGCTTGGAAAGAAATAGGTCCCATTTTTTCGATCATCTTGACCGTGCTCTTGTGCTCTCCTCAGCTCTCTTTGCCTTTGGAGAATGTCCGCATCGCCTATCCGTCAATGTCTTCTTCGGTGTTTTATTTGCTCATCGCGCAGAAAGAGGGCTATTTCAAAGAGGAAGGACTCAACGTCGAGGTTCTCAGTATCCGTGGGGAAATCGCTATAAGGACGGCGCTTGCGGGAGAGATCGACTTTTTCACCAATGCAGGCAGCGCCCTTGCTGCGGCGGTTAGGGGGGTCCCGGTCAAGATCATTGCGGTAGTTCAAGACAAACCGTCCTGGGATCTCATTGCCCAACCCAATATCAAGTCCATCGGCCAATTGCGCGGGGCGACCATAGGGGTGATGTCTCCCGAGGGATCCCTTGCCGTGGTTACCAGGGAGATCCTGCGGCAAAACGGCATAGACCCGACGAAGGACGCCAATCTTGTGGTCATGGGCGGGGATGATGTCCGTTTCCCGGCGCTGAAAGGGAGGGCAATCCACGCTACTCTGATGAACCCCGTCACGAGCATAAGGGCCCAAAGGGAAGGCTTTACCAAGCTGGCGACTGCGGGTGACTATGTCAGTTACATTCAGGGTGGGCTTGCCACGACCGATGAAAAGATAAGGCAGAATCCTGCCAGAATAGCCAGGATCGTTCGCGCCGGCCTCAAGGGCTTAAATTTTTATCTCAGCAAGCGCGAGCCAGCCATCAGTTACATGACTGAGATCCTAAGGCTGAAGGACCGCGAGTTGGCTGGCGCTATCTACGACTTTGAGTCCAAGGCCATGCTGCGGGAGGCCCTGACCGAAGAGGAGGTTCTTCGGCAATTCATTGAGGATATGAAGAAAACAACCAAGGTTAACAGGGAGATCAAGGTCAGCGATATCTTCGATCTTAGCTTTGTGCGAAAGGCAAACGAGGAATTGAAAACGAGCACTCGGAGGCCGTAGGTCGAAAGGAGGGACTTTATGATCAAGGGAATGCGTTGTCTTACAGCGATCATCACCTGGCTCGCTGTGATCGTGGGTGCCGCGCATGCGACGACGCATGAATTTTATAAGGGCAAAACCGTTCGCATCGTTGTAGGGTATGCAGCGGGAGGCGGCTTCGATCTCTACTCCCGTACCATCGCGAGACATATGGGGAAACACCTGCCGGGCAATCCCACCCTCATCGTGGAGAACATGGTCGGAGCCGGAAGCCTGATCTCAGCCAACCATCTCTATAAAGTCGCGAAGCCCGATGGATTTACGATGGGAAATTTCAGCGGCTCTTTGTTCCAGGGGCAAGCTTTGGGGCAGAAGGGGATTGAGTTTGACGCCTCCAAGTTTGGGCACATCGGGGTCGTGGCGAAGATCGAAAACGCCTGCGCGTTCACGAAGGCGAGCGGCATTAATAGCGTGGAAAAATGGATGGGCTCGAAGGTTCCGCCCAAGATGGGTGCGACCGCTCCAGGGACTTCGGGCCATGATGTTTCCAGGATTTTGAGTGCGACCCTTGGTCTTCCGATGCAGCTTGTCGTGGGCTATAAAGGGACATCCGATATTCGCTTAGCGGTGGAAGGGGGAGAGCTTTCCGGGCTTTGCACCGGCTGGGAGTCGCTAAAGTCCACATGGAAGAAGGCCATCGAGACGGGGGATATGGTGGTCGTGCTACAAAACCTGCCCAAACCCCATCCAGATCTTCCAAAGGTTCCCTTAGCTATTAACTCTGCCAGGACCGAGGAGGGACGGCAGTTGATCCAAGTGGGGATTCACGACATGAGCGCTATCAGCCGGCCGTATGTTCTTCCGCCTGGCACGCCGAAAGAGCGGGTGCAGATCCTGCGCAAAGGCTTTATGGATACGATGAAGGATCCGGAGTTTCTCTCTGATGCCGAGAAGTCCAAGCTGGATCTTAGTCCTTTAAGCGGTGAGGAGCTGGAAAGCATCGTCACCGGCCTATCCAAGCTAAGTCCTTCCTTGCTGGCCAAATTGAAAGAAATTATTATCCCCAAATAGGGAGGCTGGGCGTCTGCGGCGTCGAGAGGGTCACATGGATACGATAGTTCCGAAGACGGAGGAGATACAGATGAAGCCACTAGCGGTCATTTTTACAATCGTTCTCGGGTTGGCCTTGATGCAGAGCCGAGCGCTGGCCGATGATCGGAACCCGGTCGATTTTTCCAAACCCATCTCTCCGAACCTTGAGGCTGGGAGAAAGGCCGTTGACGGTCAGGATTTTAAGTCGGCTATCGGCCATCTCACCAAAGCAGCCGGGGAAACGCCGAACGATGCGGACGTTCACAACCTCCTTGGGTACAGCTACCGCAAGCTCAGCCAGTTTGAAAAGGCGATGGAGCATTACCAGCTAGCCTTAAAAATCGACCCGAATCATCGCGGCGCGCATGAATATGTGGGGGAGCTGTATCTGGAGAAGGGCCAGCTCGACAATGCCGAGAGGCAATTGCAAGCCCTGTCGAGGGCCTGTCCCTGGTTTGGGCGCTGTCCGGAGCACGAGGACTTAAAGGAGGCTATCGAAAAATATAAAACCAAGAGACGCGCGAGCCAGTAACCCGTCACCTTGGGGCAGGGGCTTTAGTCCTTGGCTTTCTTGAGCAGGAGCAGCGAGAACCACTCTTTGGCGTCGGTGAAGTGGGCGGCGGGTTTTAAGTCGAAGAGCCGTAGCTGCTGCTGGAGCCGATGGGGGTCGAACTTTCGGCTGATCTCGACGAGTATCCGGTCATTTTTTTCCCAGACGAATGAGGACTTGAGAGACGGAAAATGGATCTCCTGAGCGGACGTGGAGACAGCGTACATCTCTACCTGCTGCCATTCGGGGTTGTACCATGAGTGGTAGCGCATCTTTCTCCGGTCAAAGTCGCTCTGCGTCATCCGATTGATGTTTTGGAAAACGTTGAGGATAAAATCGGCCGTGACGCCTTGAGAATCATTGTAGGCCCTTTCCAAAATCTCGACTTCCTTCACCCGGTCCACTCCCAAAAGTAAAAAATCC
>Ga0209399_10001932_pt1 | contig 10365 bp, 12 predicted proteins | sample OV2TP3_FD_184130 | JGI IMG/M metagenome (GOLD analysis project Ga0209399, IMG submission 184130) | Hot spring microbial communities from Beatty, Nevada to study Microbial Dark Matter (Phase II) - OV2 TP3 (SPAdes) (version 3) | ecosystem: Environmental > Aquatic > Thermal springs > Hot (42-90C) ... | reverse complement strand
CTCCTTCACAGTTCTCCTAACAATGTTCTGCACATCTACCTGACCCTTGCTGGTCACTTCGCCAACAACAACGATCATTCCTGTAGTAGCCAACGCTTCTACAGCTACTCTGGAATCAGGATCCTGCTTCAGAAATTCGTCAAGCAAGGCATCTGCGATCTGATCACAGACCTTGTCAGGGTGCCCTTCTGTTACGGATTCGGAGGTGAATAATTTTCTAGCCATAAGCCCACACATCCATTTGCGTGCTCAATTTTTTGCATGGCTCATCAGAGCTCATTCTCTAATTTTATGAATAAAACGTTGTTACCCCTTATCACTACCTTGCCATAGTTCGCAAGGTGTGTTTGACCGTTAAACTCTTCAGCATCAACAAGGATTAGATTCATGTAAGAGTCAACGTTGCTCATCTTGCCCTTGTATTCGAACTCGTTCTTCAGCCTTACAGCCACTTTTCTGTTAATCGCCCGCTGGAGTGTAGTTAGTGGTCTCTTAGGTTGCTGTTGCGACAAATACTTCACTTTGCACTGATTGGGAATACGCTAGGATAAAAATCTTCCTTTACAGCTTTGATTTTATAACAGGATCAGTGCTTGAGGTAATAACAGTTTATCAATAGCATTCTAACATTATTCGATGTTGAGCATGATAAGCACCAGCTCAATTGCACTGGATAAACTTTTGGGCGGTGGTGTAAGAGTTGGGATGTTAACTGATATATTTGGTGCCAGTGGAACTGGAAAAACGCAGCTTTGCTTTCAGTTATGTGTAAATTGTGCAAAGCCCAAAAACAAAAAGGGATTAAATGCAAATGTTCTTTTCATAGATGCAACAAATACTTTCAGACCAGAAAGAATTTCTCAGATAGCGAAGCATGCAGGTTTAGACGATAAGCTACTAGACAAGATCTATGTCTCAAAGGTTTACAGCAGCGCGGATCAGTTAGTAGCAATAAAACGCATACCAACGATTCAAAATCTAAAGCTCGTTGTGATAGATAGCATAGGCGATCTGTTTTCATTTGAATATAAACAATCGATGGGAGCAGAAAAGCATCTGAAGTTTATGAGGTTTATGCATGAGCTCGCATTATATGCTCTTAACTGCAATGTAACGATAGTTGCAACAAACAGTGTCAGGTTCACTGGCACAGAGCAGATACAGTATCTTGATAGATCAATCTCAAGTTTTGCACACTTTAAGATCGAACTATCCAAAAAGAACGGTGTGTTTAGGGCGCTACTTTTGCAGCCCTCTTTAGCTCCTAAAGAAGCACTTTTCAGGGTGAGTGATAAAGGTATAACGGACGTGTAAATTCATGGAAACTTTTAAGTGTAAGCCCTTACATGTTGATCACAATGAAGAATCTAACAAAACTTGTGATGCTGGGCCTATTGCTGATACCATTCGCAGCTATTATCAGTCTTGGCGATGCCTACGCGGAGGAGACTGTTACTGTTATCATGACACCGGGTTCAGGAGGCCCTGGTTGTGAGGTCGAGAACAAATGCTTTGATCCTGGAACAATAACCATTCCAGTAGGAACAACTATTATATGGGTAAACAAGGATTCGCAGGGGCACACTGTGAGTAGCGGCAATCCAGGCGATACTGATGCTGGCGCGCTGTTCGACTCAACCAAAGATCCTGCAGGTTTTCTAATTCCACCTGAAAAATCATGGCAATACACATTTGATAAACCTGGAGAGTATCCATACTTCTGCATAGTGCATGCTGGATGGATGACAGGCAAGGTGATAGTTACTGAAGCGATGCCTGAACCTCAACCGGAAATGCCAGAGGAAATACCTGCAATGCCAATGATAATGATACCCACAGACAACGGTTCCGTAAATGTTGAAGTGACCATTGACAAAGGCATAGTACACGGTAGTGAGTTTATGATAGATCCACCACAGGAAGTTAAATTTGACCTAAAATTCCTTGATCCGACAACAGGTCAGCCACTTCAACATGTGAACTATCAGTTCCAGGTGGCAGATGCAAGTGGAGCAATGGTTGCGCATGAGATGGGCATCCATATACATGAAGGCGTGGACTCACGGTCAGTAGCATTCTCCGATAAAGGTTCATTCAACCTTATGATTGTAATTGAAGGTACAGGCATAAACAAACCATATGATACAGCACATAGCGGCACTGCAAGTTCAATGGTAACAGTAACTCCAGAGTTCCCGCTGGGCATTATGGCAATAATGGCAGCCGTAGTAGGTATAGGTGTAGCCGCTACAAGATTTAAGAACCCACTGAAGCTGTAAATGCTGTGTCGAACAATTAGGAATAATCGTTACTATTAGACTATTACCGCTTCCAATGCATGAATGATGGTACGCTATACGTCACAAAGGATGCTGATAACAGTATAACAAGACTAATATCATAATTATTCGACACAGCAGCTGTAAACAAATACATTTATTTTTGTTTATTTTTTATGATTCCCTATGGCAAACATTGTCGAGTCTCTGTCTATAGCATCGATAGTTCTATTCATAGCTGGGCTATTCGTGGTAATGCTGTATGAGCGTGAAAGAGCAAAGGAAAAGAAGCATGCAGAAAGTTGACCTTGCAATTGTTGACAAGTTCAAGAGTGCTGGATACGATCAATTAACACCTATTCAGAAGAAATCCCTGCCTGTATTATCAAGAAGGATAAACGCGCTCTTGGTAGCGCCAACTGGTTCTGGCAAGACCGAAGCTGCAGTAATTCCAATATTCACCATGCTTGCAGCAGAACAGAAGCAGAAGGGGATTAGAGCCATCTATGTCACACCATTAAGGGCATTAAACAGGGACGTGTTACGCAGAATAATCAGATACGCAGAAACGGAGGGTTTGAGTGTTGAAGTAAGGCATGGCGATACATCTGTACAAAAGAGAAGAAAGATAGCCATGGAACCTCCAGATGTGCTGATAACAACACCAGAAACCCTTGCAATAATCCTAACGACTGAAAGGATGCTGAAGGCAATGCAGAATCTAGAATGGGTCATAGTTGATGAAGTTCATGAATTGATCTCCAACGAGCGTGGTGCACACCTATCATTGAGTTTGGAAAGGCTGCAGGAGATAGTTGCAAAGGAGATCACAAGAATTGGTCTGTCAGCAACTATAGGCAATCTTGACGAGGCAGCAAAGTTCGTTGCAGGCACGGAAAGGAAGTGTGCAGTTCTGGTGGACAACTCCATAAGGGCGTATGACATAGATGTCAAATATGTAAAGGGTTCATTGAACAGCGTTGCAAGGTTCATTGCGGATTATGTAAGGGATAATTACAATGAGGGTTCAGTTCTGCTCTTTACAAACACAAGGGATGAAGCTGAATACATTGCAGCAGTTATGAAGAATCATGCAAATGGCGTCAAGGTCGATGTTCATCACGGATCGCTTTCAAAGGAGGTTAGGGAGGAAACAGAAACAATGCTGAGGAGCGGTGGGGCTGGCATAGTTGTATGCACATCATCGCTCGAACTTGGCCTTGACATAGGTTCGGTTGAACTTGTCATACACTACGGCTCTCCAAGGCAGGTTTCTAAATTGATGCAAAGAATAGGAAGGAGCAGGCACAAGATAAGACAGTCTGCAAAGGGATTGCTTGTAACAAACAATGCAGATGATGAACTGGAGGCAATGGCTATCATACGCAGGATGAGGAAGAGTTCGATTGAGGAGCAGAAGATGCATGAAACTTCATTAGACGTCTTAGCACATCAATTGGTAGGCCTTACACTTCAGCTAGGCAATGTAAGTTTGGAGCAGACCTACAACCTCATAACGAGATCGTATCCGTTCAGGGAGTTAACTCTACAGGATATAGAATCGTGTTTGGATCTGCTTGATGGCAGCAGGATTGTAAGGTATGATAGGGAACAGGGTGTCTTTAAGCGAAAGATCAAGGCATACAAGTATTACTTTGAAAATATTTCAACCATACCAGATGTTCTGAAGTTCGAAGTTGTTGATACGGTAAGCAAGAAGGTAATTGGAAGCTTGGATCAGGAGTTCGTTGGCGATTACGGCGAGCAGGGAAATGTGTTCGTGCTCAAGGGCTCGCAGTGGAGGGTTTTGGCTGTTGATGATTCCAAATTGCGTGTTAGCGTTGAACCTATGCAGGGTGCAGCTGTTAACATCCCATATTGGGTTGGGGAGATGATTCCTGTAGATTATGAAACAGCTACAGAAGCTGGCAGGTTAAGAAAGATGGTGTTAGAAGACAAGCTAAATGTTGGCAGTGTTTTGATCCATGATTCTTACAAGGAGCTCAAGAATATACCCGATGATAAAACAATCGTTGTAGAATCTTCTAGGAACAGAAACACAGTTGTGCTGCATATATGCTTTGGAACGAAGGTAAACAATACATTAACATCGCTACTATCAACGATAATCTCATCTAAGACGGGGTATCTTGTAGATGCTAGGTCAGATGCATACAGGATAATACTCTCGTCAAATGCAAGAATAGGTAAGCAGCACATAATTGACTGCTTCAACGATGATTACGATCTAGAATCTGTTATAATAGCATCATTGACAAACACTCATAACCTTAACTGGCGCACGTGGTGTGTTTCGAAGCGCTTCGGTCTTATAAACAAAGAAGCGGTTTACGATAGAAAAGCGGCTCGGCGTATCTACGACCTATACTCAAAAACAGCGATCAGCAAGGAAGCCATACGAGAGCTTATGCACGACAAGTACGACATAAAACTGGCATCATCTATACTTGAGCGCATAAAGAATGGTGCTATAAAGATAGTCTGGCTTGACATTGAAAAATTCTCAGATTTAGCAAAACCCATTCTGGAACATTCTACAAGATTCTCTGCAACGCCATTAAGCGTGGAGCAGGGTGTGATCGAACTTGTCAAGGAAAGGTTGCAGAAGACAAGGCACAAGTTGATCTGCATTAGATGCGGAAAATGGGAACGTATTATGGAGACTAGAGAAGCTCCTGACAATCTGCACTGCACAAAGTGCAGATCACAGTTAATTACAGCCACATATGCGTCTGACTATGAGCTTGCTAATATAATAAGGACAAAATTGAAGGGAGGCAAACTCTCTGAAGAAGATGATCACAAATTCATGCGTGCATGGAAGACCGCATCATTGATACACAATTTTGGGAGAAAGGCATTGCTTGTATTGTCGGGCTATGGAGTCGGTGTAGACACGGCAGCAAGAGTACTGCGCAACTGTGTTGATGATGAAGGTATATACAAGCAGGTGTACGATGCTGAAAGGCAGTATATTACAACAAGAGGATTCTGGGACGACTAATCTTGACGCTAAATAGCAAATACCTCAAAGATGCAGAGAAACTGCTAAAAGAAGGAGGCTATCTGCAAGCATCAGAGAAATTTTGGGGTGCTGCAGCAGAGATAACGAAAGCATTAGCATCTAAAATGAAAAAACCTATTCTAACACATGCCTAGATGTGGGAATTCGTAGAAGATCTGGATAGAAGGCATACGGATCTTAATCTCCATAACGATTTTGTATTCACCAGTTATCTTCACGCTAACTTCTATGAGGACGATTTGCCAGCAAGTGTTGTACAAAGAGGAGCAGAAACCGTTAAATCCTACGTAAGAAAAATTGAAAAGCTAATAGGAGAATGACGTTCATTTTGTATGCATTACAAGTTTCTTTACCATTTCTTTAGGCATATCTTTTGGAAGTATAACTTCGACACCCACTAGTCTTCCATCCTTCGCTATATCAAAGAATATGCTGTCATTTACTGGTTCAGTCTCTACTATTTTGCTGTCAGATAACTTCAAGTAGAGAGCCTTTGCATGCTTGTCATACTTTAGTGAAACCAATTCTTTTCAACCTCTTAGCATATTATAGGAACACTCTAAATTTTAATTATATTCGAAAATGGTTTCAATCTTAGTTCAGTGTTGCCATCTCTTCCAGCATATGCCATCACACCATAAACCTTTACCCTTTGTCCTATGCCTAACTTTTCAACTATGCTAGACATCTCGCGCCACCCAACAAGTCTGATCTCGCCAGTATCATCGCCGAGCATAGTCTCAGCATACTTAACTATTGAACCATCCTTCATCTGAATCTCTTGAACCTTTGATGGAGAAAGAGTTACAGCCTCTACAAAGTAAAGATCCTGTGATGGTTTCATGTCTTTTATCTTGTGTTCCAGCACACTTGCATTTGGAAAAGATGGATCGTCATCTGTTACCCTGACATACGCATCATCCTCAAGCAATAATGTCGAGCCATAAACTCTGCTGGGAACACATTCTATCAGTAGGTTTGTCTGCAACTGATCTGCAAATGAATCGTTAATTGCTAATGTAAAAATTCTTTTTGCTCTATCCACAGCAAGTGCAAACGATTTATGTTTGGTACCAACATTTTTGCTTACAGCAATTATTCGCAAAGGCATGATTTCAATTTCTTCCTGCTCGTCAACTAGCTCCATTACTGTACCTTCATCGCCGTGCAGTTCGATATCACCATACTTGTTTCTCTTCGTTCGAACACCAACAAGTTTTATCCTTGCTCCTAAGTTCATGACTTTTGGAATTTTCTTTTCATCTACATTCCACAGAACAACCCGCAGGGTCTTGCCATCTGTTCCAGCTATCTGCATATGCATCACTTTGCCAGGCTCGCCCCTGAAGTTAACGAAGCTAGAAATCCTTGGACTCGCCTTTACAGCACCCATTACAACAGCATTCTCTTCAGAACCTTTGATCTCGCTTACATCTATAGCTATATCATCAAGTTCCCTTATATGCGGAACATTTTCATGCACAACTTCTAGCATACTTCTCGAACCAGCATTTATCACAATTTTGCCATCTATGCCAGTCTTCACATATGCCTTGGATATCTTGACAGCATCCCCGGGCTTTATGCCTAGACTGTCAGGCAAGTTAGCAGTATCATCCCAGAGCTTCACCTTTAGACTTGAATCATTATCATATACGATGAGCGTTCTCAGGAGCGCTTCTGAGCCGTCCTTCCTCCTGTATCTTTTCAATGGGTAAACATTCATCACTCTGGCAATTACAGTGACCTCCTTCGAACCCACATACAGATCCTTCAAATTCATCGTAAGTTGGGGCGTTTCTTCGATAGTTATGCCTAAATCTGCTGCTACGAGGAAGAGAGCGCCTTGATCTGTTAGGTATCCAGCACCTATCCTATGCTTCTTCTCCTCCACCATTTGTAGTAGTTCATTCTCCGTAAGGCTTATTCTCTGCCTTATGATGGCATCGATCATCTTCTTTATGTCCAACACCATTGGTCAGAACATCTATACTAATTAATTTTGCACATACCTCCAGCCTGAAACTTTTACAATTAGACAGCGTTAAACTATTGTCTTAGCTTATAGAAGTTAGTTCTTTTGTTCTGGCAGCAACAAGTGCAGTTATGTCCTTCACCGCTTTCATGTTTGCAAAGCTAAATACATGAAAAGGTTCACAAATCTAGATCTTCTCTCATAAATTTCAGTGTATTAAATTAGCATCGATGCGTATAATCTGCGGGAAAGGGCATCAAATGTACCCAGATGGTAAGACCAAGATAGCCAATAAAGGCAGTTATGGGTATCTTGTAGCATCCTATGAAGTTTGGACCTGTATGCATTGTCACATAAGCATCTACAGGCAACAAGAAGCGGATCTCTTCATCTCTAATGAGAAAGTCAAGGAAATGATCAATCACAACAAGGACGCAATAATCGAAGTGTAAATTTATCTCCGTTCATATTTGCAAACACTGATAATTGACTATTTCTAGCAATTCTTGTTACTTTATAAAGGCGTTTTAGATTCTTCCAAATACTTTATAAGAACAATTTTCAACCAATAAAGTCTTATAAAGATTAGATTATTATTTTTGCACAGGCTAAATCAAGATGCAAACAGAACGAAAGCAGATGAAAGGAGAAGATTTCATACGGAAAATATTAGAAGGCCAAAGAGACTTTTACGGAATAGAATTAGAGTATAATTTTGATTTAGCCAGTCATGAACTCTTCGGAAGGATGCAGGAGTACTTAAGAAAACAATATCTCACGAAATATCCTATTATGATTAATAATTGTGATCTTTCAGGCGTAAAGGCATCAGGGCTATATTTACCTTATGTAAAAGCAGAAAGCTCGATAATTTGGAATTCAAACTTTGAATACTCAACCCTTAGTTTTGCAGATTTTCATGGCGCTGACCTTGCATACGCAGATTTTAGACATGTAGACCTTGATCACGCAGACTTTCGGAATGCGAATCTTCATCAGGTAAACTTGGAACACGCAAACCTTTATTTCGCTGACTTTAGGGGTGCAAACTTTGATTCCACACAACTTTTGGGTGCAGATCTTGTGCTTGCAGATCTTAGAGGCGTGAGAAATCTAGAAAAAAGTTTCAACTTAAGGTGTGCAAGTTTTGCAGAGACAAAGGTAACTTCAAGAGAAGATGCAATCATAAGAGCTATTTCTGGAGATGGAAAATTATTTGATGTGGAAGGTTAATTTCTCTTTCTTACTTTTTGATCCTAATTCGCCAAAGTTCCTTATCTTCTTCTACCACCAAAAATTCCCAGTTACGCTTTTCACATACACTTGGTATTGATTCTAATGCTGACTCATCGCTGTCGGTTACGACCTCAAGAACGTCATTTGAATTAAGAGAATTCATATTCTTTACTGTTTCAAATGATGGATAAGGACAAGCCATTCCTCTAGTATCAATTGACTTCGTCGCGCTATCTTGCAGTAGCTCGGTTGAAGACCTGTTTATTACGATTTTTGGTTCTTTCTGCATATATTTCACTTGTTTATTTGCAAATATATTTTATTACATTATATAAATACTACCATACCGCCCGTCTTTGCAGCTGGCAATGCTGTATTTAGAAATCCTATAACATCTTCGAACTCAACACCTTGCTCTAGATTATCTTTTGTAACTCCCATCTGTGCAAGCATCTCTTTTGATGGTCCACATGCTGTGACTTCTACTCCAGCTTGGATTGCATCCTTCAGATATTTTTCTAAAGGAGGAGCTCCAGGCATTGTTATCTTCGAGGCACCGCCTTTCTTTACAACATCCAAGCCGCCCATTGTACAGTAAAGCTTGCACTTTGCTCCCATTGTTACACTGCCCAACGCGAGCACCAGTGCAGAGTAGGCCCTGCCAGGATCATTTGATAAAAGCACAATGTGAACCTCTTGCTGTTCTGACATAGCTGCTAGATTATCCTTACCCTAAAAATAGGTTTTGGATTGAATATCTGTTATCGAAGTTCTCTTACAGCAATGCCATGAGGATCTGCAGTCTCTTTGCCATCAACAACATTGCTTATTGGAACTACATACAATAGGCTACCAGAACTTCCACCTCTGTGGATCTTTATTACACCAAGACCAGGCGAGTTGCCTACAGCATTATTCACATCAGGGGCATTGGCAGTAAGAGGAGCGGGACCCCTTAAGGCAGCAAAGGCCAGATGTCTATGCGGTGATGAAAATATCAGGTCTGGTGCTGGATCAAAACCATCACGTCCTTTCGTTAGGTCGATCTGATTCACAACCTTGTTGTTTGTAGTATCAACAACCTCTATTAGGTTAGCCGCACGGTCAGTTACCCAAAGATGATCGCCCTTGCCGAACGTCATACCATGTGAGTCAACAAAACCATCTCTGCTGAATATCTTGGTCGGCTCAGGAACTGTTGGATTTTCACCTGATAAACCAGTAAGATCCAAGGCGTAAAGGTCAGAGCCTAATGGGTGCTTTGGGGTTCCGCCTCCGGAGTTTATGTACATCTTTGTTGCATCACTGTTAAGCAATCCACCACAACCATTTGGTCCAACTTGGGCATTATCGAATGATGCTACTATATTCATCGGTGCTGATTTGACATCTATAACGTAAAGCCCTCCACCTCTTAACGTAGCAACTACAAACTTGCTATCAGCAGTAAATACAGGACATACGATCCAGTTATCAGGATGAGTTTCATCTTCTACATCTTTCAAGTTAAGGGCATCGTCAGGATTGTAATCGTATTTGTTGTTGATGTAATCAGTTGTTATCTTCTCCAGCTTTTTGTGGTTAGTAACTATTATCATGGAACCATCTGGTGCTGGCAATGCTGCATGGGCACCTCTAGCTTCGTCACCTTCCTTACCCATGCGTATACTCGCAAGAATCTCTCTAGCATCTGCATCTAGAATGTAAATATGCCCACTAGCTACATTCGATATTATTGCATGTGTTTGTTCTGTATTAAAGAAGACCATATGCGGTCTTTTGCCTACGCCATCACCGATCCCGTTAGCCTTTTCAGCTAGATCAATAAC
>Ga0209399_10001931_pt1 | contig 10368 bp, 10 predicted proteins | sample OV2TP3_FD_184130 | JGI IMG/M metagenome (GOLD analysis project Ga0209399, IMG submission 184130) | Hot spring microbial communities from Beatty, Nevada to study Microbial Dark Matter (Phase II) - OV2 TP3 (SPAdes) (version 3) | ecosystem: Environmental > Aquatic > Thermal springs > Hot (42-90C) ... | reverse complement strand
TGGTCGCGGTGTAGGACCGATTGGTGAGCAGGTACTGCTCCTGCCGGCTCGCAATCGTCATCATGAATGTCTGCGCCGCCGAACGATTGGCCTTGCGGACGTAATTCTGGTACGAAGGGTACGCGACCGCTGCCAGGATGCCGATGATCGCCACCGTGATCATCAGCTCGATCAGCGTGAAACCGCGCCGGTGCGGTACGCCTGAGCCTGCAGCAAGCAGAGAAATCCCCGGCAGCATGCCTTGTGCGTTCATCTGCATTTCCCCCGCAGTATCTTCAACTGGAAAGGCCGCCGCAAACCCGATGGACGGACGGTCGGTCGGCGGCAACGAATGGTCGCCCGACGCGTCCCACTGTGACAAATTACCGCATTGCAGGATCAGCCGTGCTGCGCCGCGGTCGGCGCACCGCGCGTACGCGCAAGCTCCCGCGGCAGCGTGAACACCACGTGCTCGGCGATGCCCTCGAGCGGCACGACCCGTGTTCCGCCCATCTCCAGGAGCCGCTGGATCACCTGGTTGACGAGTACTTCGGGGGCCGATGCGCCCGCGGTGACCCCGACCCGGCGCCGGCCGGCGATCCATTCGGGCTTCAGGTCCGCCGCGCTGTCCACCATGTAGGCATCGGCGCCCACGTTGCGCGCGACTTCGCGCAGCCGGTTCGAGTTCGAGCTGTTGGGCGAGCCCACCACGATCACCACGTCGCAGCGCGGCGCCATGAACTTCACCGCGTCCTGGCGGTTTTGCGTCGCGTAGCAGATGTCGTCCTTCTTCGGCCCGCGGACCGAGGGAAAGCGCGCCCGGAGCGCCTCCACGATCCGCGCCGCGTCGTCCACGGAGAGCGTCGTCTGCGTGACGTAGGCGAGCCGGCGCGCATCCTTCACCGCGAGCCGCGCCACGTCTTCGACCGATTCCACGAGGTGCATGCCCTGCGCGGACTGCCCCATCGTGCCTTCGGCTTCCGGATGGCCGCGGTGGCCGATCATCACGATCTCGAGACCTTCCTTGAGCATCTTCGCCACCTCGACGTGCACCTTGGTGACGAGGGGACAGGTCGCATCGAACACCTTGAGACCGCGCCGCTCGGCTTCGCTGCGCACCGCCTGCGCCACGCCGTGCGCGCTGAAGATCACCGTCGCGCCCGCCGGCACTTCGTCCAGCTCCTCGACGAAGATGGCACCCTTGCCCCGCAGGTCCTCGACCACGTACTTGTTGTGCACGATTTCGTGCCGCACGTAGATCGGCGCGCCGTGCAGCTCCAGCGCACGCTCGACGATTTCGATCGCGCGCTCGACGCCGGCGCAGAAACCGCGCGGGTTGGCAAGCAGGACATCCATTGCGAATCGCTCCAGTCCGGATTATCCCCCAGAGTCGCGGTGCAGGAAGCTTTCCACGATCAGCAGCCCCGCTCCCACCGTGATCGCCGAATCGGCGACGTTGAATGCCGGCCAATGCCAGCCGGCGGCGTGGAAATCGAGGAAATCCACCACGTGACCCCAGACGATCCGGTCCCACAGGTTGCCGAGCGCGCCCCCGAGGATGAGCGCAAGTGCGCCGCAGAACATCTTTTCGCCGGGCTTTCGCAGGAGCAGGACCGTGATCAACACCGCCGCGGCGAGCGCGATCGCCGCGAGGAGCGGCCGCTGCCATCCCGATGCGTCGCCGAGAAAGCTGAACGCGGCACCCTTGTTGTAGACGAGCACCAGGTTGAAAAACCCGGTCACGGACCGGATCTCTCCGGGCGCGAAGAGTTCGAGCACCACGAGCTTGGCGGCACGGTCAAGGACGACGATCGCCGCGGCAAGCGCAAACCACACCGCCGCCCTTGCCCTCCCCCGCTCCGGGGGAGGGTTGGGGAGGGGGGTGGGGAGGGGGTCAGGCATGCGCCCGCACCTCGCCTTCCCCGCTCAGATTGCTCTCGCAGCGGCCGCAGATTCCGGCCGTCCCCACATCGGGCCGGTAGTGCCAGCAGCGCTCGCACTTGCGGTGCGTGCTCGGCGTGACAGTGGACATCGGTTCGCCCCCCCGATGCACGCGCGCGGCGGAGGTCAGCATCACGTACTTGAGGTCCTCGCCCAGGCTCGCGAGCACTTCGTAGTCGGCGCCGTCGACGCGAAACTCCACCTCGGCCTGCAGCGACGAGCCGACCTTGTTCTCGATCCGCAACTGCTCGATCTGCTTGCGCACCGGGGCGCGCAGCACGCGCAGCCGGTCCCATTTGTCGAGCAGGGCGGCGGCATCCGGAACGTCCGGCACCCGGTGCCAGGTCTGGAAAAACACGCTGTCGTCCTTCGCCCCGGTGAAGACCTGCCACACTTCCTCGGCGGTGAAGGAAAGAATCGGCGCCATGAGGCGCGCAAGGCCCGCCGTGATGTGCCACAGCGCCGTCTGCGCCGAGCGGCGGGCGCGCGAATCCGCGCCGCAGGTGTAGAGCCGGTCCTTGAGAATGTCGAGGTAGAACGCCCCCAGATCTTCGGAGCAGAACATCTGCAGCCGCTGCGCCACGAGATGGAACTGGTAGCGCGCGTAGTCATCCACCACCGCCTGCTGCTCGCGCCCCGCGAGCGCGAGCGCATAGCGGTCGATCTCGGTCATCTGCTCGAGCGGCACCGCATGCCGGGCGGGGTCGAAATCGGAAGTGTTGGCGAGCAGGAACCGGATCGTGTTGCGGATGCGGCGGTAGCTCTCCACGACGCGCTTGAGGATCTCGCCCGAGATCGCCAGCTCGCCGCTGTAGTCGGTCGCCGCGACCCACAGGCGCAGGATCTCGGCGCCGAGCGTACTCGAGACTTCCTGCGGCGAAACGGTGTTGCCCTTCGACTTGGACATCTTGCGGCCTTCGCCGTCCACGGTGAAGCCGTGCGTCAGCAGGCCCCTGTAGGGCGGCACGCCGTTCATCATGCAGGACACCAGGAGCGAGGAATGGAACCAGCCGCGATGCTGGTCCGAGCCTTCGAGATAGAGGTCGGCCGGGAACTCGGAATCCTGCGCGTGCGAGCCCATCATCACCGTGAAATGGGTCGAGCCCGAATCGAACCAGACATCGAGCGTGTCGCGCACCTTTTCATAATGCGCCGCTTCCGAGCCGAGCAGTTCGCGCGCATCGACCATCTGCCAGGCCTCGATCCCGCCCTCCTCGACGCGCCGCGCCACCGCTTCGAGCAGCTCCAGCGTGTCCGGATGCAGCTCGCCCGTTTCCCGGTGGATGAAGAACGGCATCGGCACGCCCCACTGCCGCTGCCGCGAGAGCGTCCAGTCGGGACGGCTCGCGATCATGCCGTGCAGGCGCGCCTTGCCCCAGGCCGGGAAGAACTGCGTGTTCTCCACGCCGCGGAGCGCCGTCGCGCGCAATGGCTCGGCGGGTTTCGTCCCCTGGTAGCCGGGAACCGCATCCATGCCGGCGAACCACTGCACGGTGGCGCGCAGGATGACCGGCGTCTTGTGCCGCCAGCAGTGCATGTAGCTGTGCACGTAGGAGTCCCTCGCAAAGAGCGCGCCGCGCCGCTCGATTTCGGCGACGATCTCGAGGTTCGCGTCCCAGACCATGGTGCCGCCAAAGAGCGGCAGCGACTTGGCGAAACGCCCGTCGCCCTGCACCGGCGTGAGGATCTCCTCGTCCTTCATCCCGTAGCGGCGGCAGGATTCGAAATCCTCGACGCCGTACGCAGGCGCCGAGTGCACGACGCCGGTGCCGGTGTCCAGGGTCACGTACTCCCCGAGGTAGACCGGCACCGTGCGGTCGTAGAACGGGTGGCGGAAGCGGATCGCCTCGAGCGCGGCGCCGCGGCACGAGGCGATCGCCTTGCCCTCGAGCGCGTAGCGCGCAAGGCACGCCTCGCGCAACGGCGCGGCGAGGAGGAGCAGCCCGCGCGGCGTCGCGACCAGCTCATAGGCGAAATCCGGGTGCACGTTGAGCGCCTGGTTCGCGGGCAGCGTCCAGGGCGTCGTGGTCCAGATCACGGCGTGCCCGCGCGTGTCGGGAAGCGCCGCGAGCCCGAAGGCGCGCGCCAGGCGTTCCGGCTCGGCGAGCGGAAAGCCGACATCGATCGCCGGGTCCTTGCGGTCTTCGTACTCGACTTCCGCCTCGGCGAGCGCCGAGCCGCAGTCGAAGCACCAGTTGACCGGCCGCAGCCCGCGGTAGATGTAGCCCTTGGCGAGCAGCGCGCCGAGCGCGCGGATCTCGTCCGCCTCGTTGCGGAACGCCATGGTGAGGTACGGGTTTTCCCAGTCGCCGAGCACGCCCAGGCGCTGGAAGTCGCGCTTCTGGTGCTCGATCTGCTCGGCGGCGTAGGCGCGGCACAGGCGCTGCGTTTCCTCCACCGCGAGGTGCTTGCCGTATTTTTTCTCGATCTGCACCTCGATCGGCATGCCGTGGCAGTCCCAGCCCGGCACGTAGGGCGCATCGAACCCGGCGAGCGTCTTCGACTTGACGACCATGTCCTTCAAGATCTTGTTCATCGCGGTGCCGAGGTGGATCTCGCCGTTGGCGTAGGGCGGGCCGTCGTGCAGCACGAAGCGCGGCCGTCCGGCAGCCGCCGCGCGCAGGCGCCGATAGACGCCCTTTTCCTGCCAGTCCTTCACCCACTGCGGCTCGCGCCTGGCGAGGTCGCCGCGCATCGGAAACGGCGTATCGGGGAGATTCAGGGTGTTCTTGTAATCAGCCATGTCTGCCGAAATAGTCCTTTGCCTGCGCCACGTCGGCGGCGATCGCCGCGCGCAGCGCCTGCAGTCCGTCGAATTTTCGCTCCGCGCGCAGCTTCGCGAGGAACGTCACCCGCAGGTGCTTGCCGTAGATGTCGTCGCCGAAGTCGAGCAGATGCACTTCGAGCAGCGGCTGCGCGTGCTCGCGGATCGTGGGCCGCGTCCCCACGCTCGCCGCGCCGCGCAGCGTGCGGCGCGTCTCTTCCAGTTCCGCCTCGACGACGAAGATCCCGGCAAGCGGCGGCCGCCGCCGCAGCACGATGTTCGCCGTCGGGAATCCGAGCGTCTGGCCGAGCCGCTCGCCGTGCGCGACGCGGCCGCTCATCGTGTAGGCCCTGCCGAGCAGCTCCGCCGCCCGCCGCAGATCGCCCGATTCGAGCGCGCCGCGCACCGCCGAGCTCGACACCCTCTCGCCCCCCTGCGTGACATCGGGCATCGCCTCCAGGGCGAACCCGTGCCGCGCCGCGGCGCGCTCCAGCAGCGCGAAATCTCCGGCGCGCTTCGAGCCGAAGCGAAAATCCCTGCCGACCAGCAGCCACTGCGTTCCCAGGCCGCGGACCAGCACTTCGTCGATGAACCGCTCGGCCGCAAGCGCCGCAAGCTTCGCATCGAAGCGCGCGACGTGGGTGCGCTCGACACCCGCTTCGGCGAACAGCTCCAGCTTGTCGCGCAGCCGCGTCAGACGCGAGGGCGCCGTTCCCGGCGCGAAAAACTCGCGCGGGTGCGGCTCGAAGGTGAGCACGCACGCCGGCAGCCCGAGGGCGCGCGCCTGCGCGATCAGGCGCTCGAGCATCGAGCGGTGCCCGCGGTGCACGCCGTCGAAATTCCCGACCGTCAGCGCGTAGCGGCCCCGGCCCGGCGACAAAGTACCGTGCGTGACGACCATCGGCGAATGCAAAAGCCCGGATTCTAGCGAAAGCCAAATCAGTTGAGGCGCGCGCAGATGGCGCTCAACTCGATCACCTTGGCGCGCACGTCCTCGCTGTCCACCGCGTCGGGCGCGCGCGTCATGTAATCCGACAGGTCCTGCAGCGCGGCGCGGTAGCACTCCAGCCGCTGGTACACGAACCCGCGGTCGCGCACTTCCGCGATCGCGCCGGGCGACACCACCAGCACGCGGTTCAGGACTTCGAGCAGCCGCTCGGGCTTGTCGGTCTCGCGGTAGATGCCCTTCAGGTTGCGCAGCACGCGGGCGATGATCTGGCGATGCGTGGCGGGCTCGAGAAACTGGTCGAGCGGCAGCTCCCTCACCGGGACGCCGCCGGTTGCGCCCGGCGGGATGACCCGCTTCAACCGATCGCGCAGCTCGTCCTCGGACTGCGGCGCGCCGCCCGAGAACGGATCGAGCACCAGCACCCCGCCGCGCATGCGCAGCCGCACCAGAAAATGGCCCGGAAACGACACGCCCTCCAGCGGCAGCCCGATCTTGCGCCCGAACTCCATGTACAGGATCCCGAGCGTGATCGGGATCCCGGTGCGCCGGTCGATCACCTCGTTCAGGTACGAATTGCGCGGATCGTAATAGTTGTCGGCATTGCCCGTGTAGCCGAGGTCGTCGAACAGGAACTGGTTGAGCGTCACCACCTTTTCCTCGATCGCCTGGGCGCGCGGCAGGCGCGCGCGCAGCCGCAGCGCCAGGCGCTCGACCTCCTGCACGTAGCCTTCGACGTCGAGAGCGGGATACGCGTCCTGCGCGATCAGCAGGCAGGCGCGCGTCAGCTCGATGTGCTCGTCCTCGCGCGCCAGCAGCTCGACGAAGGGATCGAGCGCCGCCATTACCGCGCCGCCCTGTGCGAGAAATCGCGCAGCCGGAAGCCGAGCGCGAACAGGCAGGCACCGTACGCTGCGATCCCCAGCAGCACCAGCCCGGCGAGCGCCGGCACCTTGTGCTGCCACCCGGCGGCAAGCCACCAATCGGCCGCGCCCATCGTGAAATGCAGCACCACGGCCATGAGGGCGACCGCGGCCGCGACCTTGAGCGCGAACGCGGGCCATCCGGCCAGCGGCGTGAAGATTCCCTGCGCCCGCAGATGCCGGTACAGAAGCGCCGCGTTGAGGCAGGCGCCGAGCCCGATCGCAAGCGCGAGGCCGGCATGCTTGAGCGGCACGATGAAGGCGAGGTTCATCGCCTGCGTGGCGACGAGCGTGAGCACGCCGATCTTCACCGGTGTCACCACGTTCTGGCGCGCATAGAAACCGGGCGCCAGGATCTTCACCAGAATCATGCCGACGAGCCCCAGGCTGTAGGCGACCAGCGCCTGGCGCGTCATCCACGCGTCCTCGGCGGTGAAGCGGCCGTACTGAAACAACGTGGCGATCAGCGGGATCGAAAGCACCGCGAGCGCCGCGGCCGCAGGCAGCGCAAGAAGCAGCGTCAGGCGCAGGCCCCAGTCAAGCAGCCTACTGTACTCCTCGGGCGCGCCGCTGGCATGGTGGCGCGCGAGGCTCGGCAGCAGGATCGTGCCCAGCGCGACGCCGAGCATCCCCGCCGGAAACTCCATCAGGCGATCGGCGTAGTAGAGCCACGAGACGCTGCCCGAGACCAGGAACGAGGCGAATACCGTATTGATGAGCAGCGAGATCTGGCTGACCGAGACGCCGAACACCGCCGGCGCCATGAGCTTGAGCACCCGCGCGACGCCCGGGTGCCGCAGGTTCAGCCGCCAGCGCGGCAGCATGCCGATCCGCGCGAGGAACGGCACCTGGAAGGCAAGCTGCAGGATGCCGCCGGCGAACACCGCCCAGGCGAGCGCGAGGATGGGCGGGTCGAACCAGGGCGCGGCAAACGCCGCCGCGACGATGAAGGCGACATTGAGCAGCACCGGCGTGAAGGCGGGCGCCGCGAACCGGCTCCACGTATTGAGGATGCCGGCCGCAAGCGCCACCAGCGAGATGAACAGGATGTAGGGAAAGGTGATGCGGAGCATCGCCACGGTGAGATCGAACTTCTCCGCGTCGGCCGCGAACCCCGGCGCGGTCACGTAGACGACGAGCGGCGCGAGCGCCACGCCGAGCGCCGTGGCGATCACGAGCGCGACGAAGAGCGCGCTCGAAACGCAATCGGCGAGCGCGCGCGTGTCCTCGGCCGATGCGCGGTTGCGGGTCTCGGCCAGGATCGGCACGAACGCCTGCGAGAACGCCCCCTCGCCGAACAGCCGGCGCAGCAGGTTCGGGATGCGGAAGGCGACGAAAAAGGCGTCGGTCGCCGGGCCGGCGCCGAACACGCGGGCGATGAAGAAGTCGCGCGCGAGCCCCAGCAGGCGCGAAAGGAGCGTCATGCTGCTGACGGTGGCGAGCGCCCGAAGCAGATTCACCCGGCCGCCTGCGATGCGCGCATGCTAGAATGCCGGCCTTTTTCGCGAGCGGTTCAACGAAATGGCCAACATCAAGTCGGCGCGCAAGCGGGCGCGCCAGTCAATCCAGCGGCGCAACCGGAACATGAGCCTGCGCACCGCGGCGCGCAGCGCGATCAAGGAGGTCAAGAAGGCGATCGCCGCCGGCGACAAGGCGGCGGCGGCGGCGGCGCTCGAAAAATCGCGTCCGGTGATCGACCGCGTCGCCGCCAAGGGCGTGCTGCACCCGAACGCCGCGTCGCGCCACAAGAAACGTCTCGCGCACGCCATCAAGGCGATGGCATAGGCGCGGCGCGGGCGGGACGCAAACCTCAATCCGTGTCCCCCGCTCGCTGCAACTGGGCGAGCATCGTGCGCTCCGCCACCCGCCCCTCGCGCGTGCGCAGGTCATTTTCCTTCGCGAAGCCGAGCAGAAAGCGGTACGCCATCGGCTCGATCTCGTCCAGGCGCCGATCCACCACCACGCAGCGCAGGCCGCCCACCGTGACCGGGTGCACGTAAGGCGAGTACAGCATCTTGTGATCGCCGCCGAACGCCGCCATGATCCCGCACAGGCGCTCGGCCCAGTCGCTTGGCCGGAACTGCCTGCCCTCGGCGGTCAGTCCCTGGATGACGAACTCGACGGCGTCCGCGTCGGCCATGAAATCGATTATAGCGGCCTGACTTTTCAGGAGAAAAAGGGGACGCTTCCCTTTTTCAACAAAAAAAGGGAAGCGTCCCCTTTTTCCTTTTCCGCTTCCGCCGGGACTTTGTTCTCGGAGCGTTCGTCGCGGCGAATTCCCTGGATTGCGCATCGAAGGCTCGCGCCGCGCGAATCAGCCGCTCCAAGTTCTCCCGCACTCTCGGCTCGTCGAGCCGCGTCGGGTAGATGTTGCGCACCACGTGCCTGAATTCGCACAGCTCGAGAAGGTCCGCGGCAAGCGCCGCCGACACGAGCGCAGGCCGCTTCGGGTCGTCGAAGGGCCGTGCGCACCGCGAGACGAGCTTTTTGTGCCAGTCCTCGCCGGTCACCGGCACGCGATCGATGCGCCGGGCGACGAAGGCGAGCACCCCTTCGATGATCGTGTAGGCCTGCGCGACGCGCTGCGCGAGGCCCGCGCGCCGCAATTCCCGCTCGTAACCGGCCCGCGGAGGCCGGCGCGAACGGCGCTTCTCGCCCTCCTCCATGCGCCGCACCTCGCGCGACAGCTCCGCGACGATGGCGAGCTGGTCCTCAAACGAGGCTGGCACGGCGCGCGTCCTTCAGCATCGCCCGCTTCACCGCGGGCGGCAGGGTGTCCGCGAAAATCACATCGACCCGCACGCCGTAGGGGTGCGCCGCTGCGGCGGCGAGCGCGCTCACTTCGCTCCACTTCCTGCCCGGATAGGAAACGATCAGCAGATCGAGGTCCGACCCGGGCCGCACCGCGCCATAGGCGAGCGACCCGACGACCAGAGCGCGAATCCCGGCCCGGCTGAGCGCCGCCTCGCAGGCGCGCGCCGCGCGCCGGAGAATCGCCGCGCGGCTGCGCGGCGGACGGCCCGCCGGCGTGCGCCGGATCGCGGCGTCCTGTGGAATCGCCCAGCGCGCGCCGACGCGCAGCGCGCCCTCGACCTTGCCGGCCGCGAGCAACTGGCGCACGCGCTGCTCCGAGAGCCCGCGCGCGCGCGCGAACTCGGCCGATGAGCGCAGCGGCGGCATGCGGCGATTATGCTAAACCCCTAGCGCTATCGCAAGGAGTATCTTGCCCGGCATGCTCCGGCCGGCCGGGTTTTTGGCGTGAGCGAAAACCGCACGGGTGGCCCGGCCCCTGCAGCGCGGGCGCATAATGAACGGGTCGCCTCCGCGAGGCGGATCCGCCATGCCCCGCCGCGTATCGATCCGTGAGCTTCTGCTGCGCCTCGTCCTGGCGGTGGCGCTGCCGCTTGCGGCCCTCCAAGCCTGGCATCTCTACGGCGACTACCAGGAGAGTTCCCGGCGCGCACGCGAGCAGGTATTCAGCCTCGCCCAGGCCGCCGCGTCCCAAACGGCCACGTTTCTCGGCCAGGCGCACAATGTCTTGAACGGCCTTGCCGCGCGCCCCGCGGTGCGCTCGCTCGATGCCGCGCGCTGCGACCCGATCCTGCACGATTTCCTGGGCCTCGCGCCGCGCTTTTCCAATATCGCCACCATGACCATGGATGGCCGGGTGGTCTGCAGCGCGGTGCCGCACGATGCACCCGTGCGCATGGATCCCGAGAAACTTCTCCATCTGATCCGCGCTTCCGGCCGATTCTCCGTAGGCAAAGTCACTCCCGGCACCATCTCGGGCAAGTGGGCCGTGCCGGTCGGCGTGC
>Ga0209399_10001930_pt1 | contig 10371 bp, 8 predicted proteins | sample OV2TP3_FD_184130 | JGI IMG/M metagenome (GOLD analysis project Ga0209399, IMG submission 184130) | Hot spring microbial communities from Beatty, Nevada to study Microbial Dark Matter (Phase II) - OV2 TP3 (SPAdes) (version 3) | ecosystem: Environmental > Aquatic > Thermal springs > Hot (42-90C) ... | reverse complement strand
AAAATCCAGTGTGATCCGGGCCGGTTGCGCGACCGTACTCGCGCCGACAATAGTCTGAATCGCCAAAAACTCGGCGAGGTCCGGGCGCGTGGCGTCGATCAGCAGAATGTCCCCCAGCCCCAGGTTCTGGCGATTGGACAGCCGAATCGCATTGACCCCACTGGGGGTATCATCCAGGAGCACCTTGTCGTCTCCCACACTCGGTTGCAGATCCCTGTGGCGCAGACGCCCCACCAGGGCATCTCTCCTGGCATAGAGCGGTGGCTGCAGGGAAACCAGATTGGGCAGCTCGGGTGGCACGACCACACTTGCGGGGGGTGGCGTCCGCCAGATCCCCGTGACCCGCACGGTCGCGCCGGCAAGCGGCGTCGTGGTGGTGCTCAGCGCCTGGACCGTCCGTCCCGTGATGACGACCGGCTCCCGATGCAGCGGCAGGGTGAGCAGCGGGGGTGGCGCAAAAGCCTGAGGGAACGCGGGCTCCTGTGGGACCGTGACCGCTACTTGCTGGGGAACATACCCTTCCACCCTGACCATGAGCGGCATGGTATAGGGCTGCGTCGCGAGCGCGGGAAAAATGCCGCGCGGGAAGCCGACCAGGCCGACCAGGCCGTCGCTCGCGATACGCGGCGCCGCGAGGGGCGTGCCGGATTCGAGGCTGATCGGGCCAGCCGGAGGTTCCCCCGTCAGCTCGTCGAGCACCCGCAGGCGTGCCAGCGCCCAAAAGCGGTCCCCCAGGGGCGGCTGATCGTCCGCCGAGAACAGATACCGCCTTCCCTCCACTTCGACGGTGCGACGAGGCATCCTATGGCTCCAGCGTCACAGGGGGTTGGGAGCGACGATCACGCCATATTCCGGCAGCGCGACCAGCACCGGGCTGACCTGCTCCGGCTCCGTCTCGGACGCGATCTCGACCACACTCACCTCATACGACACCGACAATTGATACGGCGCGTCCAGCGCATCCCAGACTCTGGCGATCTCCTCCAGGCTCAGCGTTTCCAGGCGGACGGTCAATTCGACTTCCGTGCCGCTGAAGTCACCCTGCAGGTCGCTCCCACGCAGCGTGGGATGGTCGTGGAAGATCTGCAGCACTTTGCCGAGAATCACCTGTTCCGTTTCCGGTCCGATCTGCGACTGAGCCCCGGTGATGGGCGTCACCAGATAGTGCAGGCGGACGGGCAAGGGAGGAGGGCGCAGCAAGTTGGGTCCGATCCGCTCCGGCGGTGCATTCAAGCGCTCTTCGTCCCGTATCACCCGATACAACCATACGGAGAGCCCCTCGATGTCGGCATCGATCATCTCCTGGGGCGTGTTCAGCGTCACCAGCATGGTTCCACCACTGGCGGGATTGAAGAAGGGCGCCAGGTTCGGGTCTGTTTCGAACCGATCTCGTAGGTATCTGGCGAGCGTCTGACTCGTAGCCCGTAATGCCGTGTACACGGTTCCTCCGCACTAACCCCCCTGGGGCTGGTCCTCTGCAGGGATGGTCGAGAAGACCTCTTCGTACCGCTTGATCGAGGCCCCCAGGGTCTGGAACAGCGCCTTCGCGTAGACCGGGTTGGTAATGATGCGCGTGTGGAGCTGTGCCCGCTGGCTGTCCGCGTAAAGCTGGCCGAAATCGAGCAAGAATTCGAAGGCGTTGTGGCCGACTTTGAAGTAGTTGGCATAGCGCCCTTCCAGCTCACCGGCGCCCTGGGGATCCTCGTATACATGCTTCATCCACACCTCCGCAACAAACCCAATGAACTCGACAAACCCCTACGCAAAGTGGATGCCAATGCCGGCTGGATGGGAGGGATGTGCCTGCAACCCGTGAGAAAACAGGCATTTTGCCGAGGAGCCGGCCTTGCCGGAGGGACTCTCTTCCTCCGGAGGGTGTGACAGGAAGTGTCACAGGGGATCTGGCTGGGGTGGGGAAAAGGCGTGAAGTGACGGGGTCCCGACGTGTCACATGGGTCTGTTACACGGCTGTGACAGCGCCATGGATGCAGCGGCCCCACCGTTTTCCAGCCTGCCCCCTTTGACGATCCGATATTTCCTGAGCTTCCGATAGAGGGTCATGCGGGACCAGTGGAGCTGCTGGGCGGCCTTGCTCATGTTCCATTGGGTGGAGAAGAGGGCGGAGAGTACACGCTCTCGCTCGCTCTGGGAGAGGCCTTCGGTCTGCCTGAGCCGCTGGCGGAATGGTTCAGGCAGGTCCATGAACGCGATCCTGCGGGAGGTGAGGTTGATGAAGGTGGCTTCGAGGAGATTCTTCAGCTCGCGCACGTTGCCCGGCCAGTCGTAGTGGAGCAAGAAGGCCAAGGCGTCTTGCGTAAAGCCCTCGACCGCTAACCCCAGGCGCCGGTTCCATTCCCGGAGATAGGCTTCGCACAACAGGAGAATGTCCTCCCTGCGGTCTCGCAAGGGGGGGAGGTCGATCCTGGCGACGTTGAGCCGAAAGTACAGGTCCTTGCGGAATTTCCCCTCGGCCATCAACCCCTCGAGATCCTGATTGGTTGCGGCGATGACCCTGATATCCAGGGGAATGCTTCGCTTCCCTCCCAGGCGCTGGACCTGCCTGCTCTCGATGGCGCGGAGGATCTTCGCCTGGGCATACGGGCTCATATCGCCGATTTCGTCGAGGAAGATCGTGCCCCCGTGGGCGAGCTGCAATTGTCCCTCCTTGACAGCGTGTGCCCCGGTGAAGGCCCCTCGCTCATAGCCAAACAGCTCGCTCTCTAACAGACCCTCAGGGATGGCCGCACAGTTGATACACAGAAACGGCTTGTGATGCCTGGCGCTGTTTTCGTGAATCAGCTCCGCGACCAACTCCTTGCCGGTACCGGTTTCCCCGCTGATGAGGGCGTTGCTGTCCGTGCATGCGACCCTGGCGATGTATCTTTTAATGGCCTGCATCGAGGCGCTTTCGCCGAGCATGCGCTGGCCGTTCCGGAGGCTGGCTGTGGGCGGGTGAGATGTTTCCGGCTGGACGACCAATAGATGCGAGCGCTTGTGGGGAGAGGATCCGAGGACAGCCGCGTTGTCGGGGGCATCGAGGACTTCAAACCCATGCTGGAGCAAGAGCCCTTTCAGGGAGTGTCGCAGGGCCTCATCTCCGTCTACGATCAGGATGGCCGGCTTTCCCATGGAACCTGTCCCCCGAAGACTCATGCGAGGCGACTGCCCATCTCAGAGCGCTCAACGGTGCATCACCAGTGGCTTCTGTATCGTGTTCGCACGCAGTAGATCTCCACGCCCGGCGCCAATCATGCGGACCGGACCTGAGACGATTACGGCAGTGATCCAGGAGTGCAAGCGGAATACCAGGTGAGAATCCCTGTGCTGACGATGGATGCGCGGCATGGCAGGGGAAGGATGGGTGGTGGACATGGTGGCCAATGGTGGCCACCCACATGCCGGCCGCTGTGGCTCCTTGAAGGCCACCGCGACCGGTATGGCCAGGACATGTGCGCTAGCCAGCAGAACGTCTGTCAGGGGGAGGCCTCCTCCGATGACAGAAGAGAGGATAGAGGATAATGTTCACTACATCTGTGGTTTGAGGCCATGTCAGACTAACATATGTTGTCTATATGTCAAATACGCGAATGGTAATTGCAACGATATGAAAGGGAAATCGCCCCCCCTCTGCTCCATTTCTCCTCCCCCTTGAGGGCATACGCGCCAAGTTAAGCCGTAAACCTATGCGCTAAGAGCCTATGCCCCTTCCCCCAGGCGAGGGGGAAGTTTTCCTTAATCCCTTCCCCCCTGGAGGGGGAAGGTCAGGATGGGGGGGAAATCCGCGGCCTACCCCCCACCTGAATCCTCCCCCTCAAGGGGGGAGGAGCTTACAAAGGCGTGTTTTTGCAGCATCATTCTCTTAACCTGGCGCCTATGCCCGCAAGGGGGGAGGAGATCAGAAAAGCCCGTCAACCCGGCAGTTTATCCTTAAGTTGACGCCTGTGCCCCTCGAGGGGGAAGGTGGGGATGGGGGGAAGATGCAGGGGGCTTGAGCCAGTCTCTGGTCTTCGGTATACTCATACATCAAGTGTGCCCCAGGGAGCTTTTCGACGAGGACGACACCTATGGCAAAGTCTAAAGCTCGTAAGCAGCGTCGCGCGGCTGCGCAGCCGGACACCGCCCGGCTACGCACACGCACGGCGGAAGCCCTCGCACGCGGCGCGTTTCACAGCGCCCGCGAGCTAGCAAGAGAGCTGTGCAAGCAAGACCCCGCTGCCGAGCATAAGCGCTGGCTCATCGAAGCCACCCTGGGCCGCGCTGCGCAACTGCGCCAGAGCGGTCAGGCGGCCGAGGCCGCACACATGCTGCGCACGGTCGTCGCGGGCGGGTTCGACTCCCCACAGCTCCTGGCGCGGTGTGCCGGCGAGCTCATGCTGGCCGGTGACTGGCGGACGGCTGAGCAACTGACCCAGGGTGTTACCGACGCAGGTGTGCTGCAGGAACTCCAGGCGCGGCGTGCCGACGCCGCAGTGCTGCAGGGCGAGCAGGGCCTGGCCGAGTTGCCCGAGGGCATCCGGCCGGAGGCGCAGCGTGTGCTGCAAGCGCTGGCAGCCCTGACCCAGGGCGATGACGCGGCGGCACACGCGGCGGTTGCAGGCATTCCGACCGACTCGCCCCTGCACGACTGGAGCCTGCTCGTACAGGGGTTGGCCGCGTTCTACACCGACGGCCTGCCGGCGTTGGAGCTGTGGCAGCAGTTGACGCCGGAGCGGGCGCCCGCGGCCATCGCCACCCCGTTCCGGGCCCAGATCGATGCAGCGTTTCTGGAAAGCCAGCCGCCGCCGCAGCGGGCAGAGCTGGCAGTGTTTGGCAGGCGGCTGTATCTCGGACCAGCGCTGGCAGCGCTGGAAGATGTACGCGGTATACTCGCACGGGGGACCCTGGTTACGGCCCTGCGTCGTGCGGGTGAGGCGCGGCAGGCGTTGCCCCCAGAATGCCAGCACCTGCGCGAGCGGCTGGCGCGCGTCATGTACTGGGAAGTCGTACGGCACTGCGGCGATAGGGAGATTGACATCTACACGAGGGGGCTGGGGGCACCGCCCGAGGACCCGGAGCTCCACCGACTCCTGGCGCTGCAATGCGAGGAGCAAGACTATACAGCAGAGGCCCAGGACCACTGGGCGGCGTACGAGCGGAGCCTGACCCAGCACAGCATCGTCAGCGCCACGGATGCTGAGCTGGCCCGCTCGCTGGTGTGGCTCCACATGGGCGAGCTGGCCGAGGAGGAGGCTCCCCCCCTGCCCCCCGCGCTGTCTGGTCTCTTGCCGCCCGAGCTCGACGACGAGGATGCCTGTGCCTTCACTGCCAGCGAGTGTTACCGCCGCAGCGTCGAGCTGGCACCGCAAAACCTCCAGGCGCACGAACGCCTCCTCGCTGGGCTGCATGCCGAGCAGAAACAGCCAGAGGTGGTACGCGCCGCTCAGCACCTGCTGGAACGCTTTCCGGAGCACGAACGGGCCCTGGAAGCGCTCGCTGACGACGCCTTCAGGCAACAGCGCTGGGACGAGGCGGTCGCCTTCCAGGAACGCGCGGTACGGGGGCGGCCCCATGACGCCAACCTGACGGCTCGCCTGGACACCTATCGGCTTAGCCTGGCCCGGCTGCGGGCGCAACAGGGGCAATTCGAGGAGGCCCGCACGCTTCTGACGGCCCAACTGCATAAGGAGCATGCCAGCGATCGCTCCCTGATCCTGTGTCGGCTGGCGGCGGTCGAGCTCAAGGCTGGTCAGCAGCAACAGGGGATGGAGCTATTCGCGCGTGCCTGCCAGGAGGCGCCCAGTCGCCTCGTGGCGGTGTACCAGCTGCTCATCGAGTCCATCCGCATGCCCCTGGAGCGGAGATTGAGCAAGCAGCTGGCCCGTGAGTTCCGACACGGGCTCAAGGCCGAGGTGGATGGGCCGAGCCTGGTCGCGCTACTGGCCACGCTGTATGCCTTCAAGACATCCGGGATCAGCTATGCAGGGCTGGAAGAGCATCAGACACTGGTCTGGCAATGTCTCAAGCGGGCTCGCCATCTCCCCTTTACCGAGGCGGAATTGCAGAGCATCTGTACATGTCTGCAGGCGTTTCCCGGTGATAAGCTCGTACTTGACTTTGCCACCCGTGGCTGCCAGGACTTCCCGCAGCAGCCGGCCTTCCCCTTTGCCGTCGCGCTCTATTATCTCTCCCTCGGACCTGAGAGGTGCCCGTGGCCGAAGGTCGATACTGCGCTGCATACGGCGCATGACCTGGTCCAGGCAGACCCGGCCCAGGCGCAGCTGGCACAAACCATCGAGGCGCTGCTGTCCGTGGTGCACAGTGCCATGCTCATGGATCAATTCGAGCAGGGCGGGCACCCATTCGGCCGGGCTGCTCCTTCGGTACCAGAGATGCTCGAAACGTTGGCGGGCCTCTTCGGTTTTTCCCCTGACGATGACGAGGCTGAGCCAGATGAACCCTGGCAGCACAGGAGCCGCCGGGGACGGAAACGGAGGTGAGCGCCATGTCCGATCCCTATACCACCCTGGGTCTCCCGCCAGAGAGCACCGATGAGACGATTCGCCGCCGGTATCTCATGCTGGTGCGCACCTACACCCCGGACCGCGCCCCGGAGCGTTTCACAGCCATCCGCGAGGCGTACGAAAAGTTGCGCGACCCGGTGAGTCGGCTCCGGTACCAGCTCTTCGAGGCCGGCAAGGACGACTCGCTGGAGGCGATCATCACCGATGCCAAAGCCAGCCTGCCGCGCCGCCGGGTGCCGGTGGCTGAGCTCTTAGCGCTGGGACGGAAACGCGCATGAGTGAGGCCCGTCGTACCCGCTGGCAAGAGGTCGGCGAGACCCTGTCCGACCTGCTGGCCTGGCTGGAAGAAAGCCAGCAGTGGGCCGAGGCGACAGCGACTCCGGAGGAGCTGAGCGATGCCGCAGCCAACCCGCCCGCTCCGGCATGGGAGGTAGGGGCCGTCGAAACCGCCCTGGCCACACGGGACCGTGCATCACGACCGGACGCAGAGCCTGCAGCCGAGACTGCGAGCCCGGACCTGTTTGCGCTCCTGGCCGCGCTGACGGCCCTACGGCAAGAGGTGAAACTCGAGACGCGCGCCTCCCGACAAGACCGTGAGCAGGCCGCGGGGGCGCTCGAGCAGCTGTCTGGTGCCGTGGGCTTGCTGGAACGCCGGCGCCAGGAAGATGCCTCTCGCTATCAAGCAGAGGTGCAGCAAGCCAGCCGGGCCACCGTCGAGACACTGGTGGAGCTACACGATGCCTTGTCCCGAGCCGCACGGCAAGCAGGCAGCATTGTCGAATCGGCCAGCGCGACGCTGCGCGGCTGGAGCCAGACCGAAGAGACGTGGGAGAACCGGCAAGGCGAGGGGCAGCTGCCGATGCGCAGCGCCTCCGGTCCGTGGAGCGCGTCGCGTGCGGATGACAGCGTGGGCGTCCGGCTCTGGGGGTGGCTCTGGCGCTGGGTCAGTCGTGCGGCAGGTGAGTCGGCACCGGTGGCTAGACGCGAGCTCCCCTCCGGCTCCGATGGTCGCGACGCCAGGCTAGAGCTGCGCCGGTTCCGGAGCGAAGCGGCGTCCGTTGCCGACCGCCTTGAAGGACTGACGACGGGCTACATGCTGAGTGTGCAGCGTCTGGAACGGGTGTTGGCCGCACACGACATCGAGCCGATGGCCTGTCTCGGGCACCAGGTCGATGCCGAGCGCATGGAGGTGGTCCAGATCGTTGCGGACCCTGCGCAGCTCCCTGGAATCGTGCTGGATGAGGTCCGCCGGGGGTATCTGCAGGGTGGCCGGGTCTACCGCTACGCACAAGTGGTGGCGACCCGCAAAGACAGTGATTAGTAGATAAAAGACAGTGGATAGTGAATAGTGGTAGGGGATAGGGCTTGTTGAACACCCTCTCAGGGTCTGCCATGGCTTGGCCCAAATGATAGGGAGTGAGAAATTCGTTTTTACTATCCACTGTCCACTGTCTTTTGAGGAGGTCAGGAAGCATGGACGTGATTGTTGGGATCGACCTCGGTACCACCAACAGCGAAATCGCGTATGTGAAGGATGGTCAGCCCCACGTCGTTTCGGACGAGACGGGGGATCCGATGTTACCCTCCGTTGTTGGGCTATCCGAAGACGGGCGGCTGCTGGTGGGGCATGCGGCGCGTAACCAGTGGATGCTGGCGCCGGAGCGGACGATCAAGTCGATCAAACGCAAAATGGGCCAGGATGTCAAAGTACGCCTGGGCGCCCAGGAGTATTCGCCGCAGGAGATCTCGGCCATGCTCTTGCGCACCCTGCGCGAGCGGGCGGCGCAGTATCTGGGTTGTGACGTGCGTAAGGCCGTGATCACCGTGCCGGCCTACTTCAACGACGCGCAGCGCCAGGCGACGCGCGAGGCCGGAGAGCTCGCCGGTCTGGAGGTCGTGCGCATCGTCAACGAGCCGACGGCGGCCTCGCTCACCTACGATACCGAGCAGCAGGAGCTGAAGCGCCTCCTCGTCTACGATCTCGGCGGCGGCACGTTCGATGTCTCGATCGTCCAGGTGGAGGACGGGGTGGTGGAGGTGCTCTCCAGCCACGGTGACACGCAACTGGGCGGGGACGATTTCGATCAACTGCTCGCCGAGCTCATCATGCGGCGCTTCGCAGAGGAGCATGGGGTCGATCTGCGCTCCATCCCGACGGCCCATGCTCGCGTGTTGCGCGCCGCCGAAGAGAGCAAGAAGCGGCTCTCCTACGAGCCGTTCGCCCTCGTGCAGGAGGAGTACATCGCCGAAAAGGACGGCAAGCCACTGCACCTGACCACGGAAGTCGCCCGCAGCGAGTTCGAAGAGCTGATTCAACCGCTGCTCGCGAAGACCATGAGCTGCGTCGGCCAGGCGCTCGACGACGCGCAGCTGCGTCCGTCGCAGCTCGACAAGGTGTTGCTGGTGGGGGGGAGCACCCGCAGCCCGATCGTGGCGCAGATGCTCGAAGAGCGCCTGCGGCAACTCGCGCACCAGGAGGTGCATCCCGACCTGTGCGTCGCCCTGGGTGCAGGGGTGCAGGCGGCGATGATTGCCGGGTTGGAGATCGGTCCGGTGCTCGTCGATATCACGCCCCATAGCCTCGGCATCCGCTGTCTGGGCGAGGTGAACGGTCTACCGAGCGACAGCATGTTCAGCCCTATCATTGCACGCAACACTTCCTTGCCCGCGTCGCGCAGCGAGGTGTACCAGACGGTGATGGATCGCCAGCCAACCGTGCGCATCGAGGTGTATCAGGGTGAGCAGGAGGACGCGCGCCTGAATACCTTTGTGGGGGAGGTGACCGTCGAGGGGCTGGCGCCGGTGCCGGCCGGCAGCGATGTCGTCGTGCACATGAACCTGACCCTCGACGGCATCCTCGGGGTGACGGCGACGGAGAAGCGCACGGGCCGGCAGCGGCAGGTGCGCATCGAGAACGCGCTGGCGCGCTTTCAGCGGGAGGAGCGCGAGGAGGCCCTCCGTCGCCTCGACGAGCTGTTCGAGGTGCCGGGTGGCACGTCGCCCGCCCTCGAAGCGGCCGTGCCCGGCGAGGCACCACTGCAGCGACTCCTGGTCCAGGCCCGTGCGCTGCTCGAAAAGGCCGAACGCCTGCTGCCAGGCGTGGCGCAAGAGGAGCGTGCGGAGCTCGAACCGCTCATGGCCCGCCTGCGCGAAGCCGTGGCCGCGCGCCGGCAGGCCGACCTCGAGACCCAGAGTGCCGAGCTGGCAGACATGCTGTACTACCTGGAGGATTGCTGAGGTGGAAGGTCAGAGCCCCGGGCTGGAGTGTCCGACGTGTGGGGCAACCGGCCAGGGCGGTCCGGAATGCCGTCGTTGCCGCAGCGATCTACGGCTGTTGCAGCGGCTCGAGGCGGAGCGGACGGCTGAGCTGCGCGAGCTGGCCTCCGCGTTGGCCAACGGGCGCTGGTCCGAGGCTCTGCTGTCGGCCCAGTACATCCACACGCTGCGCAAAGACGAGACCTCCTTCCGCATGCTGGCCGTGTGCCAGCTGCTGAACCACCAGTTCGAGGCTGCCTGGAACACGCACCGCCAATACCGCACTGGCGCAGGCCGGTGGGCCGAGACGCCCTGAGCTCAACCGACAGCCAGATGGCGGCCGTGCAGCGGCCTCCTCACCCCAGGAGGCCATATGCGCCAGGTTGAGCCGTGAACCCTTGCGCCAAGCGGCTATTCCCCTTCTCCCCGGCGAGGGGGAAGTTTTCCTTCATCCCTTCCCCCCTGGAGGGGGAAGGTGGGGATGGGGGGGAGAGCAAGGGGGGAGGAGATCAGAAAAGGCTGTCAGTTCACCGATGGGATAGGGAACGCGCAGGTTGACGAACTTCCCGTTCGCCAGGGCCAGGAGCGCGTCGTTCATGTTGCCTGTCGCGATCGC
>Ga0209399_10001929_pt1 | contig 10373 bp, 7 predicted proteins | sample OV2TP3_FD_184130 | JGI IMG/M metagenome (GOLD analysis project Ga0209399, IMG submission 184130) | Hot spring microbial communities from Beatty, Nevada to study Microbial Dark Matter (Phase II) - OV2 TP3 (SPAdes) (version 3) | ecosystem: Environmental > Aquatic > Thermal springs > Hot (42-90C) ... | reverse complement strand
GCCGACGCCGACGATGAGGGGCGGGCAAGCGTCGGGCCCCGCCGTCTTGATGCACTCGAGAATCCACTCCTTGACGCCCTGGGCGCCCTCGGCCGGCGTGAGCATCTTGTACTTCGAGCGGTTCTCGCAGCCGCCGCCCTTGGCCATCACCATGATTTTCATCGTCGCGCCGGGGATGACGTCGACGTGAACCACCGCGGGAGTGTTGTCGCCGGTGTTCACGCGGTCGAACGGCGAGCGGACGATCGACGCCCGGAGGTAGCCCTCCGTGTAGCCCTGGCTCACGCCCTGATTGATGGCGTCCTCGAGCGCCCCGCCCGTCACGTGGACGTCCTGGCCGAGCTCGACGAAGCAGACGACGAAGCCCGTATCCTGGCAGTAGGGGATGCGCCGGGTCCGCGCCATCTCGGCGTTGTCCTTGAGGATCTGGAGAACCTGCTTGCCGGCCTCGGACCGCTCGGTCCTGAGCGCCTTGTCGAAGGCGCGCAGCATGTCGGGCTCGAGGCTCCAGTTGGCCTCCATGCAGAGCTTCTTGACGGCATCGCTGATCGCGCTCGCGTGGATATCGCGCATCGTCCTACCCCTTCGGCTGGCCCATCTTGGTGAAGAACTCGCGCTGCCGCCGGGCCATCTCGTCGGGCGGGACGTCCTCGGTGTGGGTTGCAAGACCCCAGCGATGACCGGACGGGTCCTCCACCTGGCCGAAGCGGTCACCCCAGAACATGTCGGTGACCGGCATGGTCACCCTGGCGCCCGCGTTCACGGCCCGCTTGAAGGCGGCATCGACGTCGGGCACGTAGAGATAGAGGGCACTGGTTGGCCCACCAGCCGACGCTGGCGCCCGGCAGCCGAATCCGGGCTGCTCCTCGCTCACCATGACGATGGAGTCGCCGATCTTGAGCTCGGCATGCATGACGCTCTTGCCGTCGGGGCCGGGCACGCGCATGCGCTCCTCCGCCCCGAACGCCCGCTTGTAGAACTCGATCGTTTCGGCCCCGTTGCGAATGGCGAGCTCCGGCGTGACCGTATGGAACCCGTCGGGAATCTTCTTGACCATGTCGTAACCTCCGGAAGCTACAGCTTCAGCTTGTCGACGAGCTCACGCACGGCGGCGGCGGACTTCTGGAACGCGGCCCGCTCGTCGGGCGTCAACGTGATCTCGATGACCTGCTCGACGCCGCTTCGCCCGAGCTTCACGGGGACGCCGACGTACAGGCCCTTGACGCCGTACTGTCCGTCCAGGTACGCGGCGCACGGCAGGATCTTCTTCTTGTCCTTGAGGATCGCCTCGACCATCTCGACGGCCGACGCGGCCGGCGCGTAGTAGGCGCTGCCGGTCTTGAGGAAGTTCACGATCTCGGCGCCGCCGTTCGCCGTGCGCTGGACGAGGGCGTCGATCCTGTCCCTGGGCAGGAGATCGGTGATCGGGATCCCGGCCACCGTCGAGTACCGGGGGAGCGGGACCATCGTGTCGCCGTGGCCCCCGAGGACGAAGGCCGTGACGTTCTCGACGGAGACGTCGAGCTCGCGGGCGATGAACGTCCGCAAGCGCGCGGAGTCGAGAATGCCCGCCATCCCGACGACCCGCGAGGTCGGGAACCCCGAGCGCTTCCAGGCGAGCTGGACCATCGCGTCGAGCGGGTTCGTGACGAGGATGAGGATGGCCTGCTTCGAGCGCGCGGCGACCTGATCGACCACGCTTCCCACGATCTCGGCGTTCTTGAACAGGAGGTCGTCGCGGGTCATCCCGGGCTTGCGCGCCATGCCTGCCGTGATCACGACGATGTCCGAGCCCGCCGTCTCCTCGTATCCATTCGATCCGATGAGCCGGGAGTCATAGCCGTGGATCGGACCCGCCTGTGCGAGATCAAGACTTTTCCCTTGGGGAACACCCTCGATGACGTCCACCAGGACGACGTCGCCCAGCTCGCGCTCCACCGCGTACTGGGCGACAGACGCGCCGACGTTCCCCGCGCCGACCACCGTGATCTTGGGACGGGCCGCCATCGTTGGCTCTCCTCCGCGCTACAGCGTGGCCATCGTCTGGACGATCGCGGTGCCGAACTCCGAGCACTTGACTTCTTTGGCGCCGTCCATCAGCCTGGCAAAGTCGTAGGTCACGACTTTCGACTGGATCGTCTTTTCCAGCCCCGCGATGATCCGATCCGCCGCGTCTGTCCACCCCATGTACCGCAGCATCATCTCACCGGAGAGGATGACCGAGCCCGGGTTCACCTTGTCCTGACCCGCGTACTTCGGTGCCGTCCCGTGCGTCGCCTCGAACAGCGCGTGGCCGGTGTCGTAGTTGATGTTGGCGCCGGGCGCGATGCCGATCCCGCCCACCTGAGCCGCCAGCGCGTCGGAGATGAGGTCACCGGTCAGGTTGCAGCATGGGATGACGTCGAACTCGTCGGGCCGGGTCATGATCTGCTGCAGGAACGCGTCGGTGATGGCGTCCTTGATGAGAATCTTGCCGGTGGGGGGCTTTCCGCCGCACTCCTCCCAGGACGCCGTGCGGTCGCCGAACTCGCGCTTGGCGAGGGCGTAGCCCCACTTCATGAACATCCCTTCCGTGTACTTTTGAATATTGCCCTTGTGGACGAGCGTCACGTTGCGCCGGTGGTTCTCGATGGCGTAGCGCAGGGCGGCCCGGATGAGGCGCTCCGAGCCCTCCTTGGACACGGGCTTGATGCCGACCGAGGAGGTGGCGGGGAAGCGGATCTGCTTGACGCCCATGTCCTTTTGGAGGAACTCGATGACCCTGCGCGCCTCCGGGGTCCCCTGCTCCCACTCGATCCCCGCGTAGATGTCCTCGGTGTTCTCCCGGAAGATGACCATGTCCACCTTGTCCGGGTACTTCACCGGCGAGGGCACGCCCTTGAAATACTTGACAGGGCGAAGGCACACATAAAGATCCAGGACTTGCCGGAGCGTTACGTTGAGAGAACGGAAGCCTTCACCGATAGGGGTCGTGAGCGGCCCCTTGATCGCGATTAAATATTCGCGGATCATGTCGAGCGTCTCGTCGGGCAGGAGGTTCGGCGGGCAGTCCTTGCCGTACACCGCTTGGGCCTTCTCGCCCGCGTACACTTCCATCCAGGCGATCTTCTTCTTGCCGTGGTACGCCTGCTCGACCGCCGCGTCGAGGACGCGCACCGAGGCGTGCCAGATGTCCGGGCCTGTGCCGTCGCCCTCGATGAACGCGATGAGCGGATGGTCGGGCACGCGGAGCTTGCCGTGGTCGATCGTGATCTTCTCGCCCGCGGGGACCTTCACCTTGCCTGCCATCAGACGTCCTTTCCGGGTTTCGCCTTCGTGTCCCGGGGCTCGAGCTTCACATCGTCGAGACGCGCCGTCGCTCCGGTCTTCGGATCGATCGGCTGGCCCGCGTTGAGGGCCGACCCCGCCTTGAACCACGCGATCTGGTCGCGGGTGAGGCTGTGCATGGCCTCCAGCCGCTCGACGCGGCCCTCGGGCTTCTTGATCTCCACCGTCACCGGTCGCCCGGGCGCGAGCGCATAGAGCCCCGTGATGGTGACCCGATCGTTCTGCTCGAAGCGGTCGTAGTCACGGGGGTCCCGGAACACGAGCGGGAGGATGCCCTGCTTCTTGAGATTGGTCTCGTGGATCCGGGCGAAGCTCCGGACCAGCACCGCCACACAGCCGAGATACCGGGGCGACATGGCGGCGTGCTCACGGCTCGAGCCTTCCCCGTAATTCTCGTCGCCGACCACGACCCACTGGGCGCCCCGCGCCTTGAGCTCGCGCGCGATCTTCGCGAACGGCTGACCGGCGGCGCCCGTGAGGGGGTTGACCCCCTTGCCGGCCTCGCCGGTGAACGCGTTGACGGCGCCCATGAACATGTTGTCGCTGATCTTGTCGAGGTGACCGCGGAAGCGGAGCCACGGACCGGCCGGGGAGATGTGGTCGGTCGTCGTCTTGCCCCTGGTCTTGACGAGGATCGGGAGATCGAGGAGGTCCTTGCCGTCCCAGGCGACGAAGGGCCCGAGGAGCTGGAGCCGCTCGCTGTTCGCGGGGATCATGACGCCGACGCTGTCGGGATCGTCGGCGGGCGCTTCGTAGCCCTCTTCGCCGCGGGCGAACCCGGCGCGCGGCAGCTCTTCGCCCTCCGGCGGCGTGAAGCGAAACGCCTTGCCGTCGGACCCCTGGAGCGTCCCGTGAACGGGATCGAACTCGAGCGTCCCGGCGAAGGCGAGCGCCGTCACGATCTCCGGACTGGTGAGGAAGGACAGCGTGGCCGCGCTCCCGTCGTTCCGTCCCGGAAAGTTCCGGTTGAACGAGGACACGATCGTGTTCGTCTCGTCCGCCCCCACGTCGCGCCGTTTCCACTGGCCGATGCACGGCCCGCACGCGTTGGCGAGCACGGTCCCTCCGATCTTCTGGAAGGTCTCCATGATGCCGTCGCGCTTGATCGTCTGGTAGATGCGCTCGGAGCCCGGGGTCACGAGAAACGGCGTCTTCGCCCGGAGCCCGGCCCGGATCGCCTGCGTGGCGACGTGGGCCGCGCGACGCATGTCCTCGTAGGAGGAGTTCGTGCAGGAGCCGATGAGCGCGTTGGTGATCGGGAGCGGCCAGCCGTTGGCCTTCGCGTCGGCGGCGAGCTTCGAGATCGGGCGCCCGCGATCGGGGGAATGGGGACCATTGATGTAGGGCTCGAGCGCGTCGAGGTCGATCTCGACCAGCTCGTCGTAGAACTCCCGGGGGCTCGCGAGCACCTGGGGATCCGGTACCAGGTGCTCCCGCGCGGCTTCGGCCAGCGCGGCGATCTCGGCTCGGTCCGTGGCCCGGAGATAGCTCGCCATGCGCCGGTCGAAGGGGAAGACGGACGTCGTCGCGCCCAGCTCCGCCCCCATGTTGCAGATCGTGCCCTTCCCCGTGGCGCTGATCGACTCGGCCCCCGGCCCGAAGTACTCGATGATCTTGTTCGTGCCCCCCTTCACCGTGAGCAGCGTGCAGAGGAAGGTGATGACATCCTTGGGCGCCGTCCAGCCGGCCAGCTTGCCCGTGAGGTGGACGCCGACGAGCTTCGGGTGGAGCACTTCCCACGGCAACCCCGCCATCGCCTCGGCGCAGTCCGCGCCGCCCACGCCGATCGCGAGCATGCCGAGCCCGCCGCCGTTCGGCGTGTGCGAGTCGGCGCCGATCATGAGGCCGCCCGGGAAGGCGTAATTCTCGAGCACGACCTGGTGGATGATGCCGGCGCCCGGCCGCCAGAAACCGATGCCGAACTTGCGCGAGGCGGAGCGGAGGAAGTTGTAGACTTCCTCGTTCTCGCGGATGGCGCGGGCGAAATCGTCGGCCGCGCCGGTCTCCGCCCGGATCAGGTGGTCGCAGTGCACGGTGGTCGGGACCGCGACCCGCTTCCGACCGGACATCATGAACTGGAGGATCGCCATCTGCCCGGTCGCGTCCTGGAGCGAGACCCGGTCGACCTGCAAATGGAGGATGGCCTTGCCGCGCTCCCACTCCTGGCTCTCGAAGTCGTGGCAGTGGGTGACCAGGATCTTCTCGGTGAGCGTGAGGGGCCGACCGAACTTGCGACGCGCTCGGACGATGCGCTCGGGCGCCGAGGCGTAGAGCGTCTGGATCAGCTCGACGGACATCAGCGCCTCCTCTCGGTCATACGCCATCAAAAATTCGCCTCCCCCCGCTCAGGAGGGGAGGCGAGTGGATGACGGATTACTGTAACGCGCCGCGCCGCGAGACGTCAATCGGCTGCGCGAGCAACTGCGCGGGCCCCTGGGACGAAGACAGTCGGTCTACGCAAATGCCCCAATTGCCTTACGCCGACCGGGCGCGTATGGTATCGCCCTCACGACACGCCGTCCGCGGTGACCCCGCAATCGGGTGGCGGCCACCCTCCGGATCCGTGCTGCATGAGCGCAACTCGGGGGAGGGGCGCCATGGCCAGGCCGAGCTCTCGGAATCCGATCTGCCCAGTCTGCTCGCAAGCGATCCGGCCGGCGGACGAGGTATCGATCAAGCACGGCGAGCTGCAACACGTCCGGTGCCCGAAGCCTCCGAAGCGGCAAGGAGAGGGTCAGGGTCGCAAGCCCTCGTAGACGCGCGCGGTGACGCTCGGCACCCTACCCGAGCGCGAAGAGGCGGCGGGCGGCGGCGCGACGCAGGCGGATGATCGAGTCCGTCGGGGCGATGCCCATCGGGCAGACCTCCGTGCAGTTCCCCTGCCCGTGACACCGCGCCAGCGCGTCATCGCCGAGGAGGACCTCCCAGCGCTCCGCCTTCGCCGCATCGCGATGATCGCGCATGAGCGTGAACGCGCGATTGAGGGCGGCCGGGCCCGGAAATCTCCGGTTCGACGCTACGAGCGTGCACGCCGAGAGGCACATCCCGCAGCCGATGCACTCGATCGCCGCGTCGATCTCCCGCCGCTCGGACGACTCCCGCGAGAGCACCGCGTAGGGCGCGGCGCCCGACCCCGGATGGAGCGCTCCCCCGACGGCGCGGAGCTTCTCCCCGACCGGCGCCAGGTCGACGACGAGGTCGCGCAGGACCGGGAAGTGATAGAGCGGTCTCACCGCGATCGGCCCGCGGGCGCGACCGAGCGTCGTAAGGCGCGTTCGGCATGCCCAGCGCTCCCGTCCGTTCACGACCACGGCGCAGGAGCCGCACATGCCCACGCGGCAGGCATAGCGGAAGGCGAGCGTCGGATCGAGGGATCGCTGGATCTCGACGAGCGCGTCCAGCAGCGTCGTGTCCGGGCCGGCCGAGACGGCGTACTCCTGCCAGCGCTCCCGCTCGCCCGGTGACCAGCGGAACACGGAGAGCGTCGCCATGAGAGGGAGCTTGCCACATCGCCGTCGGCGTTGTTAAGGTTTCGGCGCGATGGACGACGTGTTCGCCGAGATCGAGCGGAGCCGCGAGCGCTTCGTGGACGAGCTGTGCGTCCTGATCCGCCAGCCCTCCATCTCGGCGCAAGACACGGGCGTGCGGGAGTGCGCGCGCCTCGTGGAGCGCTTCATGCGGGAGGCGGGCATCGAGGCCCGCCTCCTGCCGACCGCCGGGTACCCCGTCGTCTTCGGGGAGGTCCGCTCGCCCGGCGCCCGGCGCACCGTGCTCATCTACGGCCACTACGACGTCCAGCCGCCCGAGCCGCTCGACCTGTGGGAGACGCCGCCCTTCGAGCCGTCGATCCGGAACGGCCGGATCTACGCGCGGGGCGCGGGCGACAACAAGGGGCAGATGTTCGCCCATCTGAAGGCGATCGAGGCCGTCCTCAAGACGCGCGGCGCCCTGCCGGTCAACGTGAAGCTCTGCTACGAGGGCGAAGAGGAGATCGCGAGCCGGAACCTCCCCGCGTTCGTCGCCGAGCACCGGGACGCGCTCGCGGCCGACCTGGTCTACGCCTCGGACGGACCGATGCACCCGTCGGGCCCGATGGTCTTCTTCGGGTGTCGCGGGATGCTGAATCTCGAGCTGACCGCCCGTGGCGCCCGACGCGACGTCCACTCCGGTCTCTATGGGGGGGCCGCTCCGGCGCCCGCCGTGCGGCTCGCCCAGGCGCTCGCCTCGCTCTGGGGCCGGAACGGCAAGGTCGCGGTGCGCGGCTTCTACGAGCGCGTGCGGCCGCCGTCCGCCGCCGATCGCAAGGCGCTCCGGGCGGTGCCGTGGAACGGCGACGCGATCACCAAGGACCTCGGCGTGCGTCCGCGCGCGAGTGGACGCGCCTTCTACGAACACGTGCTCCTCCGGCCGAACCTCAACATCGCCGGCCTGACCTCCGGATATCAGGGGCCGGGGATCAAGACGATCGTGCCCCACGTGGCGCGCGCGAAGCTCGACGTACGTCTCGTCGTGGATCAGGACCCCGACGAGATCGAGGGGCAGATCCGCGCCCACCTCACGCGCGGCGGGTTCGGCGACATCGAGGTCGTCCGACAGGGGGCCGTGCCGCCCTCGCGCACCCCGGTCGACCATCCGTTCGGTCGCGCGGTCGCCCGAGCGGTCGAGCGCGCCTGGGGGCGGAAGCCCGTGATCGTGCCGAACCTCGGCGGAACGATCCCCGACTACCTCTTCACCCGCGTGCTCGGGCTCCCGTCGATCTGGGTCCCGTACGCGCCCCACGACGAAGCCAACCACGCGCCGAACGAGTCCACGACGATCGCGGACTTCCTCGGCGGCATCCGGTGTACCGCGGCGGCCCTCTTCGAGCTCGCCGCCGCCTGAGGCACGCTGAGAGAGGAGAGAGTGCCATGCTTCCATTCGTGATCCACGTCAGCGCCGTCCTGATCCTCGCGCTCGGGCTCCTGGCCGGGTCCGCGGACGCCGCGCCCCGGGGGCGCGTGACGGTCGCGCTCGGCTCGGACACCTCGACCCAGGACCCGCACATGCACACCGAGCGGATGGGCATCATCATCAACCAGCACATCTTCGACACCCTGCTCACCCGGGACACGAAGACGTACAAGCCGGCGCCCCACCTCGCGGAGTCGGTCAGGAACGTGGACCCGACCACGTGGGAGCTCAAGCTCAAGCGCGGCGTCACGTTCCACAACGGCGAGCCGTTCACCGCAGAGAGCGTGAAGTTCTCGATCGAGCGCGTCCTCAACCCCGATCAGAAGTCGCCGATCCGGGGCAACTTCACCTGGGTGAAGGCGGTCGAGGTCGTCGACGACCACACCGTCCGGATCGCCACCCAGAAGCCCTATCCGCTGCTCCACGAGATCCTGACGTTCGGCAACTTCGCGATGCTGCCGCCGAAGTACGTCAAGGAGAAAGGCGACGCCCACTTCGCCCGGAATCCCGTCGGCACGGGGCCGTACAAGTTCGTGGAGTGGCGGAAGGGCGAGCGGACGACGCTCGAGGCGAACGCGCAGTACTGGAAGGGCGCGCCCGCCATCAAGACCCTGGTGTTCCGCGTCATCCCCGAGACGGCGACCCAGATCGCCGAGCTCCTCTCGGGCGGCGTCGACATCCTGCGCGCCGTGCCGCCCGATCAGATTCCGGCGATCGAGCGGTCGGGGGTCGCGCGGGTGACGGCGACGAAAATTCTCCGCGTGGTCTTCCTCCAGATGGACGGCGACGGCCGCGCGGGCCCGGGGCCGCTCACCGACGTCCGGGTGCGACGGGCGATCAACCACGCCGTCAACGTGAACGAGATCATCCAGAAGGTGCTGGGCGGCAAGGCCGTGCCCGCGCCGGGCGGCACCAATCCAATGGCATTCGGCCACGACCCCGCCATCAAGCCCTACGCCTTCAATCCCGCGCAGGCCAAGAAGCTCCTCGCGGAGGCCGGCTTCCCGAACGGCCTGGACGTCACGCTGAACACGTACGCGGGCTCGATCGTGAGCGTCGACCAGGTGGCCCAGGCGATCATGGGCTACCTCGGGAACGTGGGGATCCGCGCCAAAGTCCGTCACTTTGCCGATGTCGGCCAGTACCTCGCCAACTTCCGCGGCTCGAAGCTCGACGGGATCACGCTCGCCTCCTGGGGCTACAACTCGGTGTTCGACTCGGACGCGATCTTCTACGTCCACTTCCACACCAAGCAGCCCTACACCTACAACACCGCGGCCGGAATGGACGAGTGGCTCGACGAGGCGCGGGCGACGGTCGACCCGAAGAAGCGCCAGGAGCTCTACTCGCGCCTCCAGCGCTTCATCGTCGACCGCGCCTACTGGGTGCCGATGTACGCCCAGTACACGATCGAGGCGGTGACCACCAAGCTCAACTACGAGGCGTCCGGCGACGAGATCATGCGGATCTTCGCCGCCACCTGGAGGAAGTAGCGGCCGCCCGCCCCATCGATGTCGACGTACGTCACGCGGCGTCTGGGCCAGGCGCTCTTCGTGTGCCTCGGGATCTCGCTGATCACGTTCCTGCTGCTCCACGTCGTCGGCGATCCCGTGCTCCTCCTGCTGCCCCAGGATGCCTCCGACGCCGACATCCTCCTCCTGAAGCAGAAGCTCGGCCTCGACCGTCCGCTCCCGACGCAGTACCTCGTCTTCCTCGCTGGCGCCCTGCGGGGCGACTTCGGGGAGTCGCTCTTCACCCAGGAGTCGGTCCTCGCCCTGATCCTCGAGCGCATGCCGGCGACGCTCGAGCTGACGGTGGCCGGGATGCTGGTCGGGCTCGGGATCGCGATCCCGCTCGGGGTCGTCTCGGCCATCCGCCGCGGCTCCCTCGTCGACCGCCTGTGCACGGTGAGCGCGGTGGCGGGCCAGGCGATGCCGATCTTCTGGCTCGGCATCATGCTCATCATCCTCTTCGCCGTGACCTTCCGGCTCCTCCCGGCGTCGGGTCGTGGGACCGCCGCGCATCTGGTCCTGCCCGCGATCACCCTCGGCGCGTACCTCGCTCCCCTCACCATGCGCCTCACCCGCTCCGGGATG
>Ga0209399_10001927_pt1 | contig 10396 bp, 10 predicted proteins | sample OV2TP3_FD_184130 | JGI IMG/M metagenome (GOLD analysis project Ga0209399, IMG submission 184130) | Hot spring microbial communities from Beatty, Nevada to study Microbial Dark Matter (Phase II) - OV2 TP3 (SPAdes) (version 3) | ecosystem: Environmental > Aquatic > Thermal springs > Hot (42-90C) ... | reverse complement strand
ATCGGGGGAAATCAATCCTAAATCAGATGATATATTCACAATAACCCCGCCTCCATGTCTCGCCATATAATTCCCGATAATTTGGCTACACAAAAACGCTCCTGTCAATCCAACCAAAATATGTTGATTCCACACATCAAGACGAAAATTCTCAAACTGTGCTCCAAGCGATTTTTGTTTAACGTCAACTTTGGGATCGTGGGCAGCGTTATTAATCAAAATATCTAGATGGTGAAATTCTTTTAAGAGGTTCATAAGACCTGATGTGATCTGCCTTATTTCGGTAATATCGACTTTCATGGCCTTGGCCTGAATCCCATATTCTTTGGCAATCAAATCCGCCTGCTGTTGAGCGGCTTTCCCATTGATATCCCAAAGCACAGGCACCCCGCCGATTTCGGCTATGGCCTTAGCATGCTGAACACCCAATAGGCCCGCCCCGCCGGTGATAATAGCCACTTTGTCATCAATCCTAAAACGTTCCATCCTTTTATCCTAATGCCGCGCATGTCTGTCCGCCATCGACGGTCAACACGGCTCCTGTAATAAAAGAGGCTTTTTGTGAACTTAAAAATAGAACCGAGGCCGCCACCTCTTGAGGGGTTCCCAATCGTTTCATCGGCACGCGGCTTTCCAACATTTGTGTTACTTTTTGTTTATCTTGTTTAACTTTTTCATCCCAGGTCCCATTCGGGAAAAATATATTGCCAGGCGCTACCGTGTTCACGCGAATACCGTCCTGGGCCACTTTACGTGACAGATTCTTGGAAAACGCAATAAGAGCGGCCTTGGCCGTTGAGTAATCAATGGGTGCGCCTATCGCTTCTTTGCCAGTAATCGAGGCGATAAAAACAATGTTTCCTTTCTTACGATTCTGCATTGCTGACAAAAAAGCCCGCACCATTTTGCACGATGAATTAAAATTTTCATCGAAAATGAAATTCCATTGTTCAGGACTACTCAAGATCTCGGTGGAGGACTTGCCGGTTCCTATATTCAAAATGAGATGATCGACATGATGCCATGCCTTAAGTAACGTTTTCTTGCATTTCTGAATCTCATTGTCTTTGGTTAAATCCCCCTGAATAACCAAAATCTTATCCAAAGAATACCGTTTAGAAAATTCCTCTCTTGTCTTCTCGAGAGAGGCCGCCTCCCGTCCTGTGATGACAACTCTAGCCCCTTCCTCCAAAAACGCTTCGGCAATGGCTTTGCCTATACCACGGCTGGAGCCTGTGACCAAAACAACGTGATCTTTGAGGCCTAATTCCATATCCTGCTTTCTGCTTGTGAATAATATTTCTCAAGGATTGGTTTAAACCAGTTGAGTTGCTGTTTAAAAATTTCTATTCCCTCCTCGTCTCTAAAGGCTTGCATAATAATACAACCTTGAAAATTACATTGTCGCAATTCCGATAAGGCGAGGTCTATATCCGCATCCCCCTCACCCAAAACGACAGGGCCTCCAAACCGCTCTCGATCCTTGATATGGACGGACGACACATAAGAGCCATAAGTCGCCATCTCCTCGCGGACATCATAGCCCCAGTAGGCACTGTTTCCTGTGTCATAATTAACCTTTATACACTTAGAGCCTAATGTCTTGAGCAGCCCTAAAAATGGTTTTGGTGCTAAATCTGTTTCCAGAGCTAAATTAACTTCCAATGATTCGGCCAATGGGATGGCTTGTTGAAGCGATTCAACCAAAATTTTTAAAGCATAAGGACTCCTGACTAAGCTGGATTCATCAACAGCGGGGATAACAATATCCGTAATCCCAATTAATTTCGCGTTTCGAATAAGAGCCATTAAGGTTTCCAAGCTTTTCTTTTGATTGATTTTGTTTACGGCAAAGAGTGGAAGGCTCATAAAATAATCAGCGCATACACTAAGAACTTTGACTCCCGTTTTCTTAATTAGCGCATTTATTTCTTCCACACCTTCTGCATTAAGTAGTGGATTAAGCAATGCCGAATCTCTATCGAAAACAAATTCGATACAATCTAAACCCAGTTCCTTGGCTATGATAAATTCTCTTTGCCAATCGTGAACAGGAAACGCTTGGTAACGCCCCAAATATAAAGGCAACAAACGTCCTTGCATAACGCCAAGAGCTTTCATAACTTACGGTCCATTCTATTTGTTCCCATTGTCTAACCGTTGCGCAAAGACTACATAAAATGTTCTCATAGCTCCATCCACCAGTCGGGGGATGCTGTCGGTATATTCATCTCGATAGAGACGTGTTTTGAACCCCCAACTTTCAATACATCCCAAAACATCCCTAAAAGCATATTGATTGGTGTATTTAATGTGTGTGTCCTTATAGTTGAATACCGGAGAAGGGATTGTATAAATTTCTTCTTTTTCTCCTAGAAAAGTACGTAACAACAAAACTTTTCCTGTCGCATCCGTAATATGCTTTAAAACCGGCATCAGACTAGGACAATGCTCGAGCATAGCGCTACAAATCACGATATCCGCTTTGCTCGAGATCGGTGCCCTCACGATATCATGTTGAATAAATTGAACCTGTGGTTGCCCGGAGAAATATTCACGGGCCATCTGCAAATACTGATCCTCAAACTCCAATCCTGTATAAACGACACCATAATCTTTAAAACTCTTATAGGCATAACCCGTCGCACAACCTATATCCAGAAACGAGACACCCGTCTGAAGATACGGTGTTAAAATTTTACGAAATTGTTTTAACCACGTTAATTCTGGAACTTCGCCCGTTAGTCTACGACGTAACAATTCTGTATATTCTTCTCCTGTCACTTTAACAAAACTCATGAGATTCTCTTTCTTATCATTTCTTTCCGGCCCCTAAAACCATTAACTCGACCGACCAGCGGAAAAACTTAATACCCGTCCACTCTGTTATTTTTCTGGCGGTGGGTGTGGAAAGAAAAACTTGTAATATCTTACTAAAGATCTTCAATACGGGATATCTCCAGAGGACAGGCAGTTGATAGAATAATTCTGCTTTAACGTTGGAAAACCCGAATATCTTCAGTACATCGGTCACCGATGTCTGATTATAAGGACGAGAATGTGTAAAATCCTCGTAAAATACTTTTATCTGACTCACCCAATCCGGCGTTAAGAAAATTACCTGTCCACCGGGCTTAAGCACCCGATACGTTTCTTTCATCAAATTATGGGGAGAATAGAGATGTTCAATAAGTGATTTGTGATAAACCACATCGAAGCTATCATCCCGGAAAGGCAACTGCTCAGAGGTGATGTCGACTCGGCGAATGTCCAACTGACTTGAAAATTCTTTGGCCGATTCGCAGAGATCGACCCCACAGCAATCAAGACCTAAGTTATAAAAGGCCTGTAAAAATTCTCCTCGGCCGCAACCGATTTCTAAGAATTTCATTCCTTTTTTTAATTGAAAGTGGTTAAAGAGATGTTGAACCAGTTTTTGCGGATAATCCGTCCTGGGCACTTTTTGCTCATCGTAAGTAACGGTCAAATAATCCTGAGTCATGTTAGAGGACCTCAACGAGCTCAATAAAATTCCCATCAGGATCCTGACAAAAGGCCACTTTCGCATAACCATCGCTAGAGTATTTGGGAGGAGAATTAAACATCACGCCCGCCTGTCGCAACCGTTCATATTCTTGATCTAAATTTTCTACGGTTACAGCCAAATGTGTTATCCCGGTCTCATGAATTTTTCGTGGATTGATTCTTGGGCTTAATGGTGAGTAATAATAAAGAAGCTCAACGATCCCGCCTTCGGGCGTTTTCAGTTTTACTGTCTGAACCCTTACCTTTTCCAATCCCAAAACTTCATTGATAAATTGGCCTTCTTCATGGCTATCCTTATATACTTTAAGCCCTAAAAGTTTCTCATAAAAGTTACGGGAATCTTCCAAGTCTCGCACAACAATGCCAACGTGTCGCAATTTGGTTATCATAAAGCGATTCCCATTCTCTCTTTTTTTTCGACTTTCTCAACCATCTCTGCGATCGACTCAGCGAGCACACCCAAACCTTCCTTGAACGCCTCGTCGGTAATAATAAGAGGCGGACCGATTTTGATGGATTCTCGACCCGTATGAACCAATAAAAGCCCCTTCTGCATACACAATTCACACACTTGACTGGGGAAGGACGCATCCGGCTTATTTGTTCGTGGATCTTTAAACAGAATTGCGGCCACTAAACCCTTACCGAAAACATAACTTATGTGCTCGGGGTACTGTTCCTTAAGCTGATTCAAAAATTCCTGGAGGATTTTTCCTTTTCTCTCAGATTCTTGGACAAGATTCAGCTCATCCATAGCCTTTAAATTCGCTAATCCTACGGCACAGCACAAAGGATTCGCCGAATGCGTGCTACTCATCGAGCCTACTTGCGGTAAATCCATAATTTCTTCTTTCCCTACAACAGCAGACAAGGGCAAGCAACCCGAAAGTCCTTTTCCCAGACAAACAAGATCAGGCTCTACTGCATAATGTTGATAGGCCAATAATTTGCCCGTTCGACCGAATCCGCCTTGAATATCATCAAAGGCCACTAAAACATTATGCTTTTGAGCAAACCGACACAAGACCTGGATATAATCCGTAGGATAAAAAATCGCTCCCCAGCCGACATAGGATTCCACCATGATTCCCGCGATATCATCAAAATTAACTCCCTGAGATTTCAATTGCGCCATATCCTCTTCGAAATGCTTTGCCCAATCATAGTTCTCTTTGCTCGGTTGACGTTGGCTCCAAGGATAAGGAAACGACAAATGGTACATATGAGGATCTCGATAACCAATCCAAGAAGATTGTTCCGGCATGCCACGCATCATTTCTGCTCCGAGTGTGCGTCCGTGCATAGCTCCAGAAAAAGAAATGATACCAAGCTTTGACTTTCGAATTCTCTGACCATGCATCCGCATAAGTTTGAGGGCGCATTCGGTGGCCTCTGTCCCAGAAGAAAGCAAAAAAGCCTTCTGAAAATAAGAGGGCAGCATCTTGATAAGATATTCTAAAAACTCAATACGAATCTGATGCGCAAATGTGTAGGAATGAAGTAATTTTTGATTAAGCTGTTTTTGGATAGCGGCGATCACGGATGGATTGGCATGTCCTGTATTCGTGACAAAAATTGTTGAGGTAAAGTCGATCCAGCAGTTTCCGTAAGGGTCGTAGATTTGAAACCCTTCGGCCCTGTCCCACACCACAGGCATTTGTCCGTGCATCGATCGAGATTCCACCCTTTGCAGTCGTTGGAAAAGTTCCAAACTTTCTGGGACAGGGATCTTGGTCTGAATACGACGATACTTAGTATTGACCTTCGGGACATCCAGTGGTGTCATGTTAAATTGCCAACTAGACACGTTCCACCTCGATGGGATAATACTTTTTTAGATAGTCCAACAAACCATTTCCCTTTTTGGAAATCTCAAACTCTAAATAATCAAGATCCTCCAGAGTATCAACCTCATGACATCGCGGTGAGATAAAACCCAAAATTTTCTTGCCATGCATACTTTTTGTTTCCTGGATACATGAGGATTTTAAAACATCTACATAACCATTGGGGATAAAAACATCGGGAAAGGCTTGTCGTGGTCGATTCATATCTTCCATGGAATACTCAGTAGAAATGCTGTGAAAATATCCTGCCTCATTGCGGAAAAACCACTTAAATGGTGATTCCGCCGCTTTGTGCCCAGAGCGAAGCGAGGTGGCCTCAGGATGGTTGATCAGTAACTCGATGCCCTCATCGATAATTTTTGGTTCGCGGAAAGGAGTGGTCGGTCTTAAATGCACCAGATATTCTGGGATTGTTTTCTCATAATTTTTCAACCAATCGAGGGCATGAAGGACAAATTCTATATCGAGTGAGGTATCTTTGGCTAATTCAGCCGGCCGCAAGAACGGCGCTTCAGCGCCAAATGATGTTGCAATCTCGGCGATCTCGCTAGAATCAGTTGAGACAATGACACGCTCAATCTGTTGACAGAGTCTGGCGGCCACAATCGAATAAGCGATGAGTGGATATCCGGCTAAGGGTCTAATATTTTTTTGTGGGACCCCTTTTGAGCCTGCTCGAGCTGGTATCAAGGCCAGTGTTTTTATCATCGATTAAACCTTTTCCGTTTCCTGTTTTGTATGCTCTTCTGTCCACTTAAAATCAGATTCGCGAAAATAACGCAGTTTATAGGCGAGCTTCTCTTCTTCGGGGATAACAATTTTTTCCTCTGAGCCCATCATGTTTTTTATTTGACGGGCATCGCGAATCAAAAGCTCTAATCCTCTTTTCTCTAAGGAGGCCGCTTGATCCGTACCGTACATCGAGCGATCCAGCGTAATGTGCCTTTCTAAAGCCACGGCCCCTAACGCCGGCGTAAATACCGATGGCATGACCCCTACCTCATGCCCACTGTAACCTACGGGGCACTGGTAGCGGCGCTTTAAAGCGAGAATCATACTGATATTACACCATTCATCGGGACAAGGATACACAGCCACGCAATGCATGAGCGTAAAAGGACATTTATACTTTTCAAAGACACGCACCACGCGGTCAATCTGTTCAAAGCTACTCATACCGGTTGAGATAAAGGTGTGTTTACCTTCCTCAGCTATCATTTCAATCAAGTGTTTATGCGTGAGCATAGCCGAGGCCACTTTGTTAAAAGGAAGGTCGTATTGACTTAAGAATTTTTGGCTCTCTTCATCCCACGCCGAGGCAAACCAAAATATTTTCTTTTCACGACAATAACCATCGATCTCATCGTATTCTTTTTTCCCAAATTCAAGGCCTTGTTTTTGCTCTCGCTGCGTTTTTCCCCACGGACTTTCGCGTGGAGATTCCAAAAATTCTTTAGAATAAACAATCTCAATAGTTCTTTTCTGGAATTTCACGGCATCGGCACCACATACTTTGGCCATATCGATTAATTTTTTGGAGATTTTTACACTGCCGTTGTGGTTAATCCCGATTTCGGCAATAACAAATGGAATCCTCTCTTCATTTTCATATGGATTGATTCTCATCTTCCCCTTCCTTATTGCAAGTGATTGATTAATTCTCTTACAACGCCATTGCCTCCAGGGCTGTTTAAAACTCTGCCGGCAACACTTTTGACTTCCTCATACGCATCCGAAGGACATAAGGAATACCTCACCTTTTTCATCGCCTCTAGGTCGTTAATGTCATTTCCTATGTAAAGAACATTATCGAAGGAAATATGATTTTGTTGACAATAATCCACCAGCGCTTTCTGCTTATTCTGAACCCCCTTGATCAAAGGGATGCCTAATTTCCTGGCCCTCCTTTCCACGACCTCATTGGTTTCAGTCGTCAGAATCAGCTGAGGGATGCCGAGTTCTTTAATTTTGCTAATAGCTAACCCATCCGCCCGATGAACGATGACACTTTCCTTTCCATCTTGTGACAAAATGACCATATTATTGGTCAACACACCATCAAAGTCATAGACAATGAGCTTTAAATCTTTACGCGGGATTTTCTGCATAAAAACCCTTGCGATATCTTACGCCCTAGTGGTTTTTGTAATCCTAACGGAATAAAAGGGTTTTGACTGTGTCGTGAATGGTAAAGACTATTTTTGACATAAAGCCTGCTAACGTATTATAAGGCAACGTGTATCAGTGTCAAGCTTAATGTCAGAGGAGGAGTTAAGCCTTTGTATATTTTGAATTTTATAAGTATAGTTAATTTTATTAAAAGAAATTTAAAGGACAGCTTAGCGGAGAATCGGCTCTAGGAGTAGTTTCCTCATCGTTCTATGCAGGAGGGACTATACAACACCTAGCACTTCTTCAATTTATTAGATAGGGCCTTAATAAAATCGGGGCAGGGAGACCAAGGATAGCCGGCGTTCAAATTTGTCAGGCAAATCTTCGAGTTTCCATAAAGCCAACCGTTTATCCGCATAGATTCCTCTATGCTCTGAACATTTTTCATCGATCACTTTAATGGGTAAGGGAAAATTAAATGGCGAAATTTGTAAATTGATGGGTCTCCAGTCACCTGCTAATATCTCCCCATTGCGCTTCAAGTTAACGTAGGTAGTGGTGAACAAATATTTCGACTGGCTTTTCTTGAGATTGCGAATAGCCGCAAAGATATCCCCATAAGGAAGATGCACAAAGCAATCCCTACATAGAATCATATCGGCCTTTGGCAAATCATCTCTTACGATATCTTTAACGATAAATTCTCGTCCCGTTTGACCATATTGCTCTTGATTTTTCTGGATAATCTCTGGAACAATGTCTACCCCAATGTATTGCGTGATAGGTAATTTTAGGCGGCTCATCCAGTTAAAATCCCCGCAAGGTGCGTCCAGCAACACCTTCACGCCTAACTCTTGTATCAACTTTGGTATTTCTTCACTAATGATGACTGTTTGAATCGAATCTGCCCCAGGTCCCGACACAGACTCCCCACCCCAACCACGCGCATGATAGAGCTCACGGAACCTTTCTTTCAGGAGACGCGCTTTCAAAGGGCTTGTATAGTACCACCATAACCTTACTCGTTTTACAACGGAAACGCAGAAAGGTAGATTCCTTTTAATGGATTCTTTAATTTGTTGGACAGAGTTACTTTTAATTGTATTCCTCATGCTTTTTATCCGTAAACGAAATCGGTGTTTATGTTGGGTCATACGCATTATCTCTCGACGGGAAAATCGAGAGAAGTTGCTGGCTGCCCCGCTTGCCTGCCTGTCCCCTATGGGGACCTACTTGGTCGGCAGACAGGGACTTCCGCCTACGTCAAAATGCTTTTGACTTCGGCGGACAGGTCCTTCCAAACCAAACAATCAAGATTTTTTTATCCGAGACTAGGAACCTCATTCTTTTTTTGTTTTTTGGCTTCGAATAATGCTGTATCCGCCTTCAGAATTAAATCATATCTGTTCATATTGTGAGCACATTTTGCGATGCCAACGCTTATGGTTATTTTTTGTTTCAGGAAAATGGCTTCAACGGCTCTTTTAATTCTTTCTGCCACAATCCCAGCTTCAGATACATCTGTCTCCGGTAAAATAACTACAAACTCATCGCCGGCGTAACGACAGGCGACATCAATTTCACGAATGCTGTTATTGAGAACTTTACTTAGCTCTTTAAGGAGCGCATCTCCTGCGAGATGGCCAAACGTATCGTTATAGGATTTAAAATCATCAACATCGATCATGATCAAAGACAGGGATTCTGAATAGCGCTTTAATCTTAGAATTTCACGATCCAAACTATTTGCAAAATGACGATAATTATAAATCTGTGTCAAGGGATCGGTAATGGTAAGATGTTTTAATTCCCTATACAACTTTGCGTTTTCTATTGCCACCGCTACCTGGCGAACGATCATACACAGCATTTTTAAATCAAACCCTGAAAATACGTTGCCGTCCTTGGAGTTTTTATCCGCGACGCTAATAACGCCCATTAAATGATCACCTATTTTTATAGGAGCCGATATAAACGATTTACTTTGATAGGACGGTCTGCTTCTTCGCAAAAAACGCTTATCATTTTCGATATCGGTAACTAAAACGGGCTTGCCTTCCTGTGCGATAAACCCTGCTATTGGATCTCCTATTTTTAGTTTAGTGTCCAGAATAAACTGGTTATCTATTCCTTTATGACCCTTCACACATAGTTCTCCTGTATCGTGATCAACAAGCATCACCGAACATTTTTCTGCCCCTATCAATTCAATTATCTTATCAACAGTAAAATCAACTAACTTATTAATATCAAAAATAGTATTGAGATGCTCTTCGATACTTAACACCTCTTCGAGCTTTCTTTTTTCCAAAGCTACTACATCATTTAATTCTTTTAACTTTCTTTCTACTATTACACGTTCGGTAATATCTCGTGCGACGCTGGAAATCCCGACAATGTTACCAAAGGGATCCTTAATCGGAGAAAGTGTTAGGGAAAGCTGAAGCAGGTGTCCATCTTTGGCTTTACGGACTGTTTCATAATGTTGGATTTCATTGCCTTGACTTACTTCATCTAAGGATTGCGACTCTTCTTCTACTCTATCCTCCGGAATAAGGCGGCTGGCTGACTGACCTACCATCTCCTCACGCGTATATCCCAGAAGATTTTCCGCTCCCCTATTCCAGCTAGTAATAATATTTGTTAATGTCATTCCGACAATCGCGTCAAAAGAAGAATCGACAATAGCTGCCAAAGCAGATTTAATAATTCGTGCTTTTTTGTATCGCAACCCTGAAATAGCGGTCGCCCATATAAGAATTATTTGCACATGCCATATCTTTGTTGTAGAAGGCGACAGGAGCAAGCTTGTTATCAGAAGAAGAGACGTAATAGTAGCAAAAAAATAAACATATCTCTCTTTTGTAGATGTAAGAGATAGCATAATGACC
>Ga0209399_10001926_pt1 | contig 10398 bp, 8 predicted proteins | sample OV2TP3_FD_184130 | JGI IMG/M metagenome (GOLD analysis project Ga0209399, IMG submission 184130) | Hot spring microbial communities from Beatty, Nevada to study Microbial Dark Matter (Phase II) - OV2 TP3 (SPAdes) (version 3) | ecosystem: Environmental > Aquatic > Thermal springs > Hot (42-90C) ... | reverse complement strand
GGGCGCCGGCGAGGGAAGGGCATGGTAAGAGACGGCCGAGTGCTCCGTGGTGGGGGAGCAAGACACGAGCTGTCTCGGGGCCGGAATGGCCCACGAGAGCACGGGTGACCGTGCGTCTGGAATCCCCCGGCTTGAGCCGTGGGGAGGTTCAAAAGAGAGGTTCGATGAATGGGGTACAGCAACCGTCATGCAGGAGTGGCATCTGCCCGTGCTCTTTAAACAGTCCTATGCTGTCACCCAGGCCTCCATCGAATGCTTTCCCGATCTCATCCTCATCATCCCGCACCCTGGTATGCTGAATGGGGGTCCTACGCAGGTGCTCGACGCATTTGCGGACCGTCCTCACATCCACTGGGATATCGATCTGAGCGCTATGAGTTCGGGGGTCATCAAGAAGCTCGCTGCGCATCGTCTCGTAGTTGATTCTGACTGGCCGTACGATTACCCAGAGGAGAGCCTCGCGCGGGTCCCCCCTATCGAGCTCGATGTGGAGACGTTAGACGGCCCTGCGGTGAAGGAATAGACACGGACTGCTGCAACAGAGTGAGGTGACACAAAGGCGATGAAAGAGCTGATTGAGAGCATTGCCAAAGCGATCGTGGATCGACCGGACCAGGTGCGGGTGAGTGGCGTTGAGGGAGAAAACTCGATTGTGATTGAGTTGCGCGTGGCAAAGGAGGATATTGGAAAGGTCATCGGCAAAAATGGTCGAACGATTACGGCGATGCGGACGATCCTCAACGCCACGCGCGCGCAAAAAGAAAAGCGCCACGTGCTGGAAGTATTAGAATAATGGGACCAGAGTAAACCTGTCAGCAGGCTTTCGATCGCCTGGGGGGTCACTTCTGGTGGTCAGAGGGGGACCCTCCACGCCCTTTGTAAGCGTTCAGCCCTCAGCCATCAGCGGTCAGCAGAAGACGAAAAAAGCAGGGGTTGCACGAAAATTACCCCCGCAGAAGGTATGAAGCATTTCGAGTACCGTCTTGTTGTTCCTGAAGGCTGACGGCTGATAGCTGAATGCTTACCTCAGAGATAAGAGTGAATGCTTGCAAGGAATGGAGCGATGTGGTTGCATGAACTCGGACGCTATGTCGGCCTCTCTCTCGTTCTGGTGGGGTTGGGGGGATTCATGGGATGTGCTGGTACCGTGCCCATGCGCGGCGGAGGTCCGAGACCAGACGCGCCTCCTGGCCAAGACGCCGCCTTCTCGGCGTTCAGGGAGGCTGAGCGTGCATACGAACAGAAGGACTACGCGCGTGCCCGCGCCCTCTTCGAGGCCTTTCTGCAACAGTATTCGCAGTCGCCGTTGGTCGCTGATGCCTCCTTCCGTGTCGGAGAGCTCTTCTTTTATGAAGGTCAGTATGACGCCTCCCAGCGTGCGCTCGAGCAATTCCTTGCCACATTTCCGCGCTCCAGGCTGACGCCTGAGGCAACTCACCTCCTGGGGCTGGCCCTGCTGGAACGGAAGCGCTTGCCTCAAGCCCGCGCTGCCTTAGAACAGGCGCAACGCCTCTCGCCGGAGCCTCGCTTCCAAGGGCGTGTACGGCTTGCGCTGGTGCAGGTCGCCACGGCAGAAGGGCAACATGTGGGGGCGATTGCGGAGCTGCGCTCGATCATGGGGAACTCCCAATTCCCCGCGGACCTGCGCCAGCAGGCCAAAGAGCTTGGCATCGAGCTGGTGACCCGCCTTCTCACAGCCAACGAACTCGAGGCGGTCAAGGAACGTTGGCCTCTCGCATTCCCGACCGATTACGTGCTGTTGCGACAAGCACAAGCGGCCTGGAGCCGGCAGGAGTCCACACTGGCGCAAACCCTGAGCGAAGCGTTCTTGCAGAAATTCCCCCACCACCCGGAGGCCCCGACGATACAGGCGCTCGTGGCGGCCATTGGGCAGGTTCGGTCTGGCCCAGTAGACAAAGATAAAATTGGCGTCATTCTGCCCCTTTCGGCTCAACCCGGCCGGGAGTGGGTAAGTGAGGTAGGAGAGAGCGCCTCACGGGGCATCGAGGTCGCATTTACCCGGGAATGGTTTAACCCGCTGAAACTCGAGATCCGCAATTCCAGAGCGGAGGCTGCGACGGCGACGGCCATGGCCGAGGAACTGATCAATGCGCACCATGTCATTGCCCTGGTGGGACCGATCTTGAATGACACGACGGAAGCGGCTGTCAGAAAGGCCTCTCACTATGGGGTCCCCTTACTGACTCCGGGGGCGCCCTTTGGCGAGTTTCCCAAGGATAGCTCCTACGTGTTTCGTACCGGCCTCACCGACCGGCTTGAAGCCCGCCGTCTGGCCGAGTATGCCGTGGGGACCCTCGGCTTGCGGCGCTTCGCAATCCTCTATCCCAATGATCGAGCCGGGCGCGAGATCGCGGATCTCTTCCAAACGCGCGTGGGAGAGTTCGGGGGAGAGGTGATCGCACGAGAAGGCTATGAGCCAAACCGCGTTGATTTCACCCCGCAGATGCGGCGACTGGGCGGGAAGACCGATGAAGAGCTCGGACGCAGCAGCGCCGGAGCAGGGGGTGGACTCGCGGGCCGTGGCCAGGCGGAGGCAGCGCCCGGCCCAGGCCGACTTCCCTACGAAGCGCTCTATCTGCCACGCTCCTTCGAGCGCCTGCAGTTTCTTGTGTCCGCCCTACGGCTCTTGAACATCACCGGCATCACCCTCCTGGGAGAGAGTGGGTGGAACCATCCCGAGTTGTCCCGTCGCTGGGGAACCTTTCTGGAGGGAGCCGTCTTCATGGATGGGTTTTTCGCTGGCTCGCCCGATCCCCAGGTCCGGGAATTTGTTCAGACCTACCGGACGATGTTCAATGTGGATCCGGATCTGATGGCCGCGCAAAGCTATGACGCGATGGTGATGTTGATGCGTGTCTTGAAGGAGCGACCTCAGACGCGGGAAGAGGTGAACGATGCGCTGCGAAACCTGCGAGATTTCCGAGGGGTCACGGGGCGCGCCAGCACCCTGGTCACCGGCGATATGGATAAAGAGTTGTTTGCCCTGACGGTGCGTGGGGGACAGATCGTCCAGCTGAATTGAGCAAGCAGTCGAAGCAAACATCAAACGCAGCAGGCGACCTCACGGGCGAGAAACGGTTTCGGGCGGAGCGGGGAAGCTTTCCTCCGGGGGTACAGCCTCGTCTCCCTTGAAGCCGAGATCCCGCCAGCGCGACGGAATCGGCGCGGTTAGCCCTGGCAGGGCCTCGGCGCCCTCCGGCCGTTGGGCCTGCCAGGGCTGGGGCAGTGGCGTCTCCAGCATGGCCACCGGAATCGTCTCGCCAGCGGCGGCGTCACCGCTGGCTCCGGTGCGCGGATGGATGCGAACGAATCTCACACGGGGTGGTGTGACGAAGTCCTGACGCGGCGTCCGCTCGAGCGCTTGCTGCATGAATTCGATCCAGATGGGTAATGCAGCTCGGGAGCCCGCCTCCCTATACCCCAAGGGTTCTCGGTCATCGATCCCGACCCATACCCCTGCGACGAGGTTCGGGCTATAGCCCACAAACCACGCATCGATGAAGTCGTTGGTCGTGCCGGTCTTCCCTGCTAGGGGGCGGCCGAGGGCCTTGGCCCTGGTGGCCGTGCCGCGTTGCACCACCCCCTGCAGCATGGACGTCATCACGAAGGCTTCCTGCCGGCTGATCACGGGCTCCCCCTCGGACGCATGTCTCTCCAGGACCCTTCCTTCCCAATCCTCGACCCAATTGATCGCCATCGGTGCATGTCGAATCCCCTGATTGGCGAATACCCCATACGCCGCAGTTAATTCCAGGGGGGTGATCCCCGAGGCTCCCAGGGCCAGCGCGGGTGTTGCAGCGAGCGGGCTCTTGATCCCGAGGTGTTTGGCATATTCAATCACGTTTTTCGCACCGATCTCTACCAGGAGCTTGACGGTGATGATGTTACGCGAATGTGCGAGCGCCTCAGCCAGGGTCAGTGGGCCCAGGAACTTTCCATCGTAATTGGAAGGCTTCCAGACTTTGCCGTCGGGCATCTCTCGTACGAAGGGGGCATCGACAATGACGTGGGCGGGCGTGTAGCCTTTATGAATCGCCGCCGCATAGATAATCGGTTTAAACGCCGAGCCCGGCTGGCGGATGGCCTGGGTGGCGCGGTTAAACTGGCTACGGCCGAACTCATACCCTCCCACCAGCGCCCGGATATATCCCGTGTGTGGCTCCAGCGCAACGATGGCTCCCTGCACGACAGGTTCCTGGGCAAGCGCTAGCTGAGCCTTCTTGCCTGGTTCCCCGGGATGCATGATGTCGGCCAGGATGACATCGCCCACCTGCAGCGCATCGCCAGGTCGCCGCAAGCGACGCGGCTCGCTATCTTGCTCAGGGTTCGGCGGATAGCCCCACAGCATATTCTCCAGCGGGATGATACCCTCCCCTGCCGGCCAACGGACCAGGGCTCGCTTCTCCTCCAGGCCGACCACGACCGTCTTCACCCGGCGTTGCCGGGCTGTGCTTTCCGAATGTTCCTCCGGCCATGGGATCTGCCGGACCTGCTCCCAATCGATGTGCTCTGGGCGCGAGAGCTCAACACGGCCGAGGGGTCCACGGTATCCACGCCGTCGGTCATTCTTGATCAGGCCGTTACGGAGGGCGCTCTCTGCCGCCTCCTGCATGGAGAGATCGAGCGTGGTATGCACCTTCAGGCCGCCACGATAGAGGAGTGTGCTCCCATACTGCTCCTCCAGGTAGCGTCGGACATGTTCCACGAAATAGGCCGCTTTGGCTGTCGGTTCCTGGCGCACGCGCAAGGTGAGTGGGGTTTCTTGGGCGCGCTGCGCCGCCTCGGGAGAAATCGCCTCAACCTCGACCATGCGGCGCAGGACATGGGCCCGTCGTTTGACTGCGCGTTCGGGCGCAGCATACGGCGAATAGCCCATGGGCGCCTTGGGGAGCCCGGCGATCAGCGCAGCTTCGGCCAGTGTTAGCTCTCCCACATGCTTCCCAAAGTAAACGTTGGCGGCTGCCTCGACCCCATAGGCGCTGTGTCCGTAATAGGCTTGATTGAGGTAAATCTCTAAGATCTCATCCTTTGTTAGGGTACGCTCGATGCGAACCGACAGGAGGACCTCGCGCAACTTGCGCTCCAGGGTTTTGCGATGGGTCAAGAACAGGAGCTTCGCCACTTGCTGCGTGATGGTACTCGCCCCTTCCACAACCGTGCCAGCCTGGAGGTTCGCCCAGATAGCCCTGCCGATGCCGATCACATCGATGCCGGGATGGGCATAGAAGCGTGCGTCTTCCACCGCGAGGGTCGCCTGCTTCAAGGACGCGGGAATCTGCTCTAAGGGAACGAGGATGCGACGCTCGACGAAAAATTGGGCGGCGACTGTGCCATCCTCGGCATAGAGGGTGGTGATGAGGCTGGGCTGGTAAGATTTGAGCAGGCCGGTCTCCGGAAGATCGTCGGCAAAGTGCCGATAGAGCATGTACGCCGCTGTGACGCTGGCTGCCAGAAGAAACACGGCAGTGAACCCGACTACCGAGGCCAGTCGCCTGAGGAATCTGCCCCGTTGGCGAACGCGGGGGGCCCTGCCATCGGCCAGCATGCTATAGCCTCGCCTGGCCATGATATCTTCTCCTGCGCCCCATAAGCCATCCTCCTCACTGCAGCGGGGGGATACTTGCGTCATCAATATAGGGAGCCTGTGAAGCTTCTGTCAAGGAAGCAGGGACGGCCATTTGCCGGTCAGATTTCGCCTATCGAGCCGCGGTCTTTTCTGCTACAGTAAGGCAGAAGATGCCAACCCTGATCGGCCATACGTGTCAGATGCAAGAGGAGGAGAGTATGGATTTGTTCGAGGAGGGTGCTTCTGGGGCCAGCGCCGACAACACCCCCCTGGCCGACCGCATGCGACCAACGACCCTGCACGAGTTCGTGGGGCAATCGCATCTGGTAGGGGAGAATAAACTCCTGCGGCGGGCCATTGAGCAAGACTCCCTGACCTCGTTGATTCTGTGGGGGCCTCCTGGCACGGGCAAGACGACGCTCGCCCAGATCATCGCCACGCAGACAAACGCCCACTTCGTCGCGCTCAGCGCGGTGCTCTCGGGGGTGAAAGAGATTCGTGCCGTGATCGATGAGGCCCGACGCCTGCGTCAACGATCTCGCACTCGGACGCTATTGTTCATCGACGAGATCCATCGGTTCAATAAGGCACAACAGGATGCGCTGTTGCCCCATGTCGAGCGCGGGGTGATCACCTTCATCGGCGCCACCACCGAGAACCCCTCCTTCGAGGTGATCGCACCGCTGCTCTCGCGGGCGCGGGTGTTCGCCCTCCATCCTCTGACGTCCGAGGAATTGGGGCGCATCGTGGACCGCGCCGTGGGAGACCCGGTTCGAGGTTTGGGAGGAAGCCGGGTCACGCTCATGCCGGAGGCGCGAGCGCACCTGATCAATCTGTCCAATGGGGATGCCCGTGTGGCCCTCAACATCTTGGAGCTGGCGGCTCTCACAACTGAACTTGCAGCAGACGGCACCCGACAGCTCGATCTGGCCCCCATTGAGGAGGCAGCACAGCGGCGGGCGCTTCTGTACGACAAGGATGGAGAGGAACACTACAATCTCATCTCAGCCCTGCATAAGAGCATGCGGGGAAGCGATCCCGACGCCAGCTTGTACTGGCTCGGGCGCATGCTCGAGGCGGGCGAGGATCCTCTCTATGTTGTCCGTCGATTGATCCGCTTTGCTGCGGAGGATGTCGGCAATGCCGATCCACAGGCCCTTGTCGTGGCGGTCGCCGCCATGCAGGCCGTTCAGATGATTGGAATGCCTGAGGGAAACCTGGCCCTCGCCCAGGCGGCCGTGTATCTCGCGACGGCTCCGAAGAGCAATGCCCTCTATACGGCCTATACCCATGTGCAGGAGGATATCCAACGCACCCAGGCGCTCCCCGTCCCGTTGCATCTGCGGAATGCACCCACAGCCCTTATGCGGGGGATGGGCTATGGACGGGATTACAAGTACCCCCATGATTATCCCAACCGTTACGTTGAAGAGCACTACTTGCCGGAGAACCTGCAGGGGCGTGTCTACTATCACCCTGTGGACGAGGGGCACGAGCGGATCATCCGCGAGCGGTTAGCGCGATGGCGGAGCCGTACGCCGCCCCCATAGGCCGGGACTACACGGTCCTCGTCAATCGTCTGGGGTTGGCGGCCAACGGTCGGCATTCTGGCCTGACGTCTCCTTCCCCCCGACGAGGGGGGAGTTTTCCCTAATCCCTTCCCCCCTGGAGGGGGAAGGTCAGGATGGGGGGGAAATGCCGTCCGACAAAGTGCCTGTAGCAGCATGTTGGCGTCAGCGACTCGCTGTAGCCATCTCCCGTTGGACGATCTGCATATCTTCCCAGACGTCGCGTTTCCGCTCGGGGTTGCGCAATAAAAAGGCGGGGTGGAAGGTGGGCATCAGTTTGCTGCCGTGATAGCTATGAAAGCGACCTCGCAGTTGGGAGATCGGTTGGTTCGTTTTCAGCAATGTTTGGGCGGCGTACGTTCCTAACGCCACGAGGACGCGCGGTTTGATAAGCTCCACCTGCCGGATGAGATAGGGTTCGCAGCGAGCGATCTCGTCTTCCTGGGGATTACGGTTGTTCGGCGGCCGGCATTTGATGACGTTCGCGATATAGACATCGCGCCGCTTGAGACCCATGGCTTCGATAATGCGCGTGAGCAGCTGACCAGCTCGCCCCACGAAAGGCTCACCCTGCAGGTCTTCGTCCCGTCCGGGCGCTTCACCCACAAACATCAGCTCGGCCTTTGGATTCCCGACCCCAAACACGACGTGCGTCCGCCCCTGGTGCAGCTTGCATGCCGTACATTGCTTCGCTATCGACTCCAGCTCAAGGAGGGATGACTGTTGCAGGCGATCAACCTCCCCTCCGAGAGGCAGCAGCATCCCCTCCTCGGTTGGGGAGGGGATGCGTGCAGACGGCAAGCCGGGTGTTTGGGTAGGAGCTTCCGGCTGTGGAGGACGAGAGGCAGGCGATGTCGCGGGCTCCCGTGGAGCCGCGGTAAGCGGGATGTCCTGCACTCCCCACTTCTGCAGGGCCTCCACATACACTCGTACCTCATGGGCCAACATGCGCAGCTCATCGCGTGGTGAGGGAGGCTTGTTCATGCACGCGCCTTTCATCTTTGGCCATCAGGGCCGTGTGTCGCATTGGAAGGCAAGGTGGGGGGTTATGCCTGCGGTCGGGCCCGCAGCAGCTCGACGACCCGGGCAAGAATGACATGCGCCAGCTGTGTCTTCGGCATCTTGGGGATGTCTTCCATCCGCCCATCCGCATGGAGCATCAGGACTTTGTTCGCATCGCTTTGAAAGCCGATCTCCTCCTGACCCACATCGTTGACCACGATCAAATCCAGGTTCTTCGCCGACACCTTCTTCTGCGCGTTGGCGAGCAGGTCCTCTGTTTCGGCGGCAAAGCCCACCAGCACCCGCGTGCCCTTCCGTTGGCCAAGCTCGGCCAGGATATCTGGATTCCGGACCAATTCGACGGTCTGCACCTCTTCTGTTTTTTTCACCTTGTACGGATAGGCGTGCTGCGGGCGATAATCCGAAACCGCCGCAGCCTTGATCACCACGTCCACTTTTTCATATTCGTGTAACACAGCCTCTCGCATCTCGATCGCCGTTCGCACTCCGTGATGTCTGACGCCGGCAGGCACTGTCAGGCTGGTGGGTCCAGAGACGAGAATGACTTCAGCGCCCCGCTGTCGGGCGGCGTCCGCGATCGCATACCCCATCTTCCCGGATGAGGGGTTCGAGATGAACCGGACGGTATCGAGCGGCTCTTGCGTCGGCCCGGCCGTGACGAGGACCGTACGCCCGACCAGATCCTTTTCGACCGCGAGGCGCTTCAGCACACGGGCGAAAATCTGCTCGGGCTCTGCCAGGCGTCCTTGTCCGATTTTGTCACTGGCTAAGAGGCCGTGTTCGGGCTCGATGATCTCGACCCCGAGCGCCTGGAGCCGGGCGAGGTTCCCTTGCACAATCCCATGCGCGTACATATTGGGTTCCATCGCAGGGGCGAGGAGCACAGGGGCCGTCGTGGTGAGGAGGAAGGTAGAAAGGAGGTCATCGGCGATCCCGTGGGCATATTTGCCGATGATATTCGCCGTGGCCGGGGCCACCACCACCAGATCCGCCGTTTCCGCCATCCAGATATGTTTCATGCGTGGATCAGCAGACTGAAAGGCGTCGGCATCGGTCATGACAGGGTTGCGAGAGAGCGTTTGAAAAGTCAAAGGGCCCACGAATTGGCACGCAGCCTGGGTCATGCTGACGACCACGTTGGCGCCTGCTTTGGTGACCTGGCGCAGCAGCTCGACCGCCTTGAAGGCGGCGATGCTACCGGTCACCCCTAGCACGATCGTCTTTCCCTCGAGCACTCGTCCGTCGCTCATCCGCGGCATCCATCCAATTGGGCAAAAATCGGAAGATCGCGTCTCAGACGGTCCACTCGACACCGCTCCGCCACAATGATCGCCTGCAACTGTGCCGTGGCGGTCTCAAGGACGTCATTGACAATGACATAGTCGTACAGGCGATACTGGAGAATTTCCTGGTGCGCATTGGCGAGGCGCCGCTGCAGCGTGGCACCATCCTCGGAGTTTCGCTGCCGCAAGCGTCGCTCGAGCTCCTTCAGCGATGGGGGCAAGATAAAGACATAGGTGGCCTCTACCCTCTGCTGACGCAGGGATGCAGCCCCCTGCACGTCGATGACCAGGAACACATCGAGTCCCTGCTGGCAGAGTGCCTCCACATCTCGGCGCGATGTGCCGTACAGGTGTCCGTGCACGACGGCCCACTCGAGAAACTCACCGCGTGCGCGTCGCCGCCCGAACTCTGCGGAAGGTATGAAGTGATAATCGCGCCCGTCTTTCTCCCCCGGTCGGGGAGCCCGCGTGGTATAGGTCACCGAGCGGGTGACACCCGCAATCCGGGCCATAGCCGCCTGGGTGAGGGTCGTTTTGCCGCTGCCCGACGCCGCTGAAATCACGACCAGCCGACCGCGGGAGGCCGCCACGCTTTCGTCATTCGATATTTTGTGCCTGCTCACGGATTTTCTCGAGCTCGCTCTTGATGTCTACGACCAGCATGGCAATCTCGGCATCGGCTGTTTTGGAGCTGGTCGTATTAATCTCGCGGTTCATCTCTTGCAGGAGAAAATCCAGCTTTCGTCCCACGGGCTCGTTGCCCTGCAGGAGCTTGCGAAACTCGATGAGATGGGTCTGGAGTCGCGTCATCTCTTCGGTCACATCGCTCCGTTCTGTATAAAATACGACTTCTTGAGCCAGTCGTCCGGGATCGACCTCCAGATTGCCAAAGAGTCGGCTGATGCGCTCCTCCAGCTTCTGCTTGTACTCGATAAGC
>Ga0209399_10001924_pt1 | contig 10416 bp, 11 predicted proteins | sample OV2TP3_FD_184130 | JGI IMG/M metagenome (GOLD analysis project Ga0209399, IMG submission 184130) | Hot spring microbial communities from Beatty, Nevada to study Microbial Dark Matter (Phase II) - OV2 TP3 (SPAdes) (version 3) | ecosystem: Environmental > Aquatic > Thermal springs > Hot (42-90C) ... | reverse complement strand
AGAGTGGCGCCATGAGCCTCGCCCCGGCGGCGGATCGCGCCTACTTCGCCGCTTTTCTCGGCCTGCGGGGCAAGCCCGGCGTCGTCGTGGGCGGCGGCCAGGCCGCCGCCCTCAAGGCCGAGGCACTGCTGCGCTCGGGCATTCGCCTCACCGTGATCGCGCCCGAGATCTGCGCGCGCCTTTCCGAGCTCGCGCTGGTGGGTGCGGTGAGGCTCGAAAAAAGGCGCTTCCAGCCCGGCGACCTCGTCGGCGCCGAGATCGCCGTCGCCGCAACCGACGACCCGGCGGTGAACGAGGCGGTGTCGGCGGCAGCGCGCTCGCTGCGCATTCCCGTCAACGTGGCCGACAATGCGGCGCTTTCGACTTTCATCATGCCTTCGGTGGTCGACCGGCCGCCGCTGCAGATCGCGATTTCCAGCGCCGGCGCGTCCCCGGTCCTCGCGCGCAAGCTGCGCACGATGATTGAGGCGGCCGTGCCTTTCGGCTTCGGGCGCCTCGCGTCGCTGGTCGCCCGGTTCCGACAGACTTCGAAACAGCGCCATCCCGATCCTGAAGCCCGGCGGCGCTTCTGGGAGGAGGTGGTGGACGGGCCAATCGCGGAGATGGTTTTTTCCGGGAACGCGAACGCGGCGAGCCACGCGTTGGAAACGAGATTGCTCCAGCCTTCCTCCCGATTGGAAGGCTTCGTCAGCCTGGTGGGCGCGGGCCCGGGCGATCCGGAGCTGCTCACGCTGCGCGCGCTGCGCGTGATGCAGGGCGCGAGCGTCGTTCTCTACGACCACCTGGTGTCACCGGCGCTTGTGGATCTCGCGCGGCGCGACGCCGAGCGCATCTACGTCGGCAAGGAGCAGGACAACCACGCGCTGCCGCAGGGCGGGATCAACGCCCTCATGGTGCGCCTCGCGCGCGAAGGCAAGCGCGTCGTGCGCCTGAAGGGCGGCGATCCCTTCATCTTCGGCCGCGGCGGCGAGGAGATCGGCGCGCTTCTCGAGCACGGCATCGCCTTCGAGGTCGTGCCGGGCATCACCGCCGCCGCCGGCGCCGCTTCGTACGCCGGCATCCCGCTCACGCACCGCGACTGCGCCCAGTCGTGCGTTTTCGTCACCGGGCATCTGAAGAACGGGCTGGCGCAGCTCGACTGGCGCGCGCTCGCGCGCCCGAACCAGACCGTGGCGGTGTACATGGGCGTCGGCGGCCTCGCCGAGATCTGCCGGGGACTCATAAAGCACGGCATGCCCGCCTCGATGCCGGCTGCGCTGGTGGAGAAGGCGACGCTGCCGGAGCAGCGCGTTACCGAGGGCACCCTCGGAAGCCTCCCCGAGCTGACGCGAGGCGCAAAGCCTCCGGCGCTCCTCATCGTCGGCGAAGTCGTGCGCCTGCGCGCGAAGCTCGCCTGGTTCGGCGCCGATCAAGCGGCCTGCAGCAGGTCCTCGAGCCCGCGGCCGAGCACGATGCGCATGCGCTCGCCGTAGTGGGCGAGCGCCTGCGACAGCCGCTCGAGCTCGGCGTGCGCGGCGCGGGTCTCGATCGCCAGGACCACGCGCGCGCGCGATCGCTCCAGCACGTCGCGCAGCTGGCGCGACAGCGCCCGCGCCAGGCGAGGCTCCAGCCTGCCGGTGACGCGCACGGCGAGCTGGGACTGCCTCAGCGCGAGGCGCACGGCGCCGCGCTTGCGCCACCCGCGCAGCGCCGCGCGCAGACGGACGAAAGCATTCTCGGCGCTGAGGGTCTTTTGCCTTCCAAGCAAGTTGCGCTCCGCGAAGCGCCGCATGGCGAGCGCGGCGATCCAGTCGTTGACCGCCAGGTGCAGCAGGTGCGGGCGCGAGAGCGGCAGGCTGCGCAGGAAATGCCAGGCGCGCGCCGGGCCGCCCTGCGCGATGCCGCGCCAGAGAAGGCGCCGGAGGATGCGCGCCGCTTCAAGCCAGCTCTCTCTTTTCAGCGCCGGCGGGGCGCCGAAGTGTGCGAGCTTGTTGCGGATGCGCCGGGCGATGGCGCGGTTGGAGAGGAGCTGCGCATAGAGCCGCTTGTAGCCGGCGCTCATCTCCTCGGCGCTCATGTTCTTGGGGACGATATTGGTGCGCGCCTGCGTGTTGTCGCCGTGCGCCGCGCCTTCGACGAGGCGGCCCTCGCGCTTCAGGCGCTGGTAGAGCGGCGTCCTGGGCAGCGCGGTGAGCAGGCCGACCATGGCGACCATGATCCCCGAGCGCTCGATGAAGCGGCGCTGCTGCTCGAAGCTCTTCGGCGTGTCGCGGTCGAAGCCGATGATGAAGCCGGCGAGGATGTCGACGCCGGCGGCGTAGATGCGGCGCACCGCGCCGAGCATGTCGCCGCCGGCGGTGTTCTGGGTCTTCGCCGCCGCGCGCAGCGTTTCCGCGTCGGGCGTCTCGAGCCCGAGGAAGGCCCATTCGAAGCCGGCGGCGCGGAAAAGCTCGAGCAGCTCGGGATCGTCGGCGAGATTGAGCGAGGCCTCGGTGCCGAAGCGCAGCGCCCGGCCGTGGCGCTCCTGGTAGGCGGCGATGAAGCGCAGCGTCTCCTTCGCGCTTGCCTTGTTGCCGATGAAGTTGTCGTCGACGAAGAACACCTTGCGCGCGCCCAGGCCGCGCAGGGCGTCGAGCTCGCGCTCCACCGCGGCGACCGGCTTGTAGCGCGGCTTGCGCCCGAACATGACGATGATGTCGCAGAACTCGCAGCGGTACGGACAGCCGCGCGAGAGCTGGATCGTGGCCGTGGCGTAGCGCTGGAGGTTGAGGAGGTCGAAGCGCGGCGTGGGCGAGTCCTCCAGCCTGACGTTGCCGGTCTCGCGATACAGCTTGTGAAAGACTTGTTTTTCAAGATCGCCGCAGAAGCGGGGCCAGAGGTATTCGCATTCCCCGGCGAGGACGTGGTCGGCGAGGTCGAGGTACTCCTCCGGGCAGAGCGAGGCGTAGCTGCCGCCGGCGACGACGCGGTAGCCGGCGGCGCGGTAGTAGCGCAGGAGCTGCTTCTGGCGGGGCGCCTGCACGCCCATGCCGCCGATTCCGATGAGATCCGCGCGCGGCGCGAGCGGCAGCGGCTCGACGTTCTCGTCGACGATCGTGACTTCCCAGTGCGGCGGGCAGAGCGCCGCCAGGGTGGCGAGGCCGAGCGGCGGGTTGAGCGCGCGCTTTCCGCCGAGCACCTCCTCGAGCGCCCAGCGGAAGCTCCAGAAGCTCTCCGGCTGCGCCGGATTAACGAGAAGGAGCCGCAAGAAGCTCGATGTAGGCGCTGTTCGGGCAGATCGCGCGCAGGCCGTTCCAGTCGCGGGCCGCGAGCAGCACGTCGCAGCGCTCGTGCGCGGCGCAGGCGACGCACCGCCGCACGGCGAGCGCGGCGTCATGCACGCAGGTCTCGTTCTCCGGTCCGGGCAGGGCGAGGCCGCGGCCGTGCACCGCCTCGACGAGGCGCAGCCGGCCGTCGTCGCGCAGGATGCGCCGCCCCATGGCTACGGCGGCGTACAGCGCTACGCCGAGGAGAGCGGCGATGGTGCCGAGAAGAACCGCGAGCAGCGTATTCATGTCTGTACCATAGGCCTTGCGCGGCGGCGTTCTTTGACCCACATCAAGGCTTCGCCATGAACGAAGACGATGTCAGGCAGGCGCTGAGGACGGTGGAGGACCCGGAGGCGGGGATGAGCGTGCTCGACCTCGGCCTCGTGTACGCGATCGCGCTCGAGCCGGGCAGGGTGCGCGTCGAGATGACCATGACCTCGCCCGCCTGCCCGGCGGCGTCCTACCTCGTCGACGAGGCGGCCGCGGCGATCCGCGCCGTTGCGCGCCCAGGCATGGATGTCGAGGTGCGGCTCGTCTGGGAGCCGCCCTGGACGCCGGAGCGCATGAGCCCGCAGGCGCAGCAGCGCTTCGGCTGGAAGTGAGCCCGAGGCTTCGCCTCCCGCTTCTTGCCGCGGGGTTCGTATCGCTCGTCTTCGGCGTGGCCGGAGGACTCGCCAGGCTTTCGCCTTTAGAGGTTCTGCCTGCGGCGGTGGCGCTGCACGGGCCGCTCATGGTCTCGGCCTTTTTCGGCACCGTGATCGCGCTCGAGCGCGCGGCGGCTCTCGACAAGCCGTGGGCCTACGCGGCGCCGCTCGCAGCGGGCCTTGGCGGCATCGCGCTTCTTTCGGGATTCGTGGTGGCCGGTCTGGCGCTGATGGTGCTCGCCGCGTCGATCTTCGTGCTCTGCAATGCCGTCGTGCTGCAGCGCCAGCCGTCCCTCGAGACCGCGGCGCTCGCCGCCGGCGCGGCCGCCTGGCTGGCGGGGAACCTCATGCTTTTCGAGGGCCGGGCCGCGGTGCCGTGGTGGATCGCCTTCTTCGCGCTCACCATCGGCGGCGAGCGGCTCGAGCTCTCGCGCTACCTGAAGCGCCCGGCGTGGGTGCGAAGGATGTTCGGCGTTCTCGCCTTCCTGTTGGTCCTCTCGCCTCTCGTTCCCCGTGCCCTCGGCCTCGTGCTCATCGCCCTCGCCGCGTGGCTCTTCGCGTTCGACCTGGCGCGGGTGACGATCCGCCAGGGCCGCCTGCCGCGCTACGTCGCCGCCTGCCTGCTCGCGGGTTATTTTTGGTTGGGACTAGGGGGCGCGCTGATCGCTCTCTCTACAGCCTACGACGCGGCGCTGCACGCGGTTTTCGTCGGTTTCGTGTTCTCGATGGTCTTCGGCCACGCCCCGGTGATCCTGCCCGCGGTGCTGCGGGTGCGCTTTCCCTACCACCCGGTTCTCTACCTGCCGCTTGCGCTGCTGCATGCTTCGCTCGCCGTGCGCGTGTTCGTCTCGGCACCGGCCGGCGCCTGGGGCAACGCCGCCGCGATCGCGCTTTTCATCCTGACCGCGCTCGTCCTCGTGACCGCGTTTGATCCTCGTCAAAGACAGCGCGCGGTATCACGCTAGCCTCGCCAGCATGTTAGGACTGCCGATTCGCAGCGTGATCGAGCCGCGCAAGCTCGTCGTGGCGGCGCCCCAGACGAGCGTCGCAGAAGCCTCCCGGTTGATGAAGGAGGGCAAAGTCGGCGCGGTGCTTGTCGTGGAAGAGGGGCGCCTGGTCGGCATCTTCACCGAGCGCGACGCTCTCTTCCGCGTCATGGCCTGCGGCCTCGACCCGGCCGCGACCCCGCTCAGCGAAGTCATGACCCCCGGGCCGACCACCGTCGCGCCGGACGAGACGTTCGGCTACGCGCTGCTCCTGATGTACGAGAACGGCTTCCGGCACGTGCCGGTCGTCGAGCACGGCCGCCCGATGGGCATGGTCTCGGCGCGCCATGCCCTCGACCCCGACCTCGAGGAGTTCGCCGCCGAGGCCGAGCGGCGCAAGCACATCCGGCGCCTCGCCTGACGCGACGCTTTAGCGCCTCCCCGGGCGCGGCATGGGCTGGAGTGTGGTACGATTCTGACCATGAAAACGACCATGGATCGTTCCGGACGGCTCGTCATACCGAAGGAGATCCGGCGCGAGGCAAAGCTCGCCCCGGGGGTGCCCCTGGAAGTCAGGTGGCGCGACGGCCGTATCGAAATAGAGCCTGCTGCTGCGCCGGTGCATTTGCAGCGCCGGGGGCGGCTACTGGTTGCGGTGCCGCGGGAAAAGACGCCCGAGCTCACGCCGGAGACGGTGGAACAGACCCGCTCGAAGCTGCTTGAAGACCGCTCCCAAGGCGGATGACTCGCGCCGGGGCGAGTTTCTTCGTCGACACCAGTTGCATCATCGCCGCCGTTTGCGGCTGGCATCAGCATCACCCGCAGGCCGCCGCCGAGATCGAGCGCCGGCTCGGGGCCAGGGAGCGCCTCGCCACGGCTGCGCACGCTCTTGCCGAGGCCTACGCCGTGCTGACCCGCTTCCCCGCCCCGCACCGCCTGGCGCCCGCCGACGCGCTCGCGCTGCTCGAGGCCAATTTCATCGACGGCGCGCAAGTGATCGCGTTGGGCGCCGACGGATACCGTTCATTGCTGCGGCGCGCAGGCAGGGAGGGCGTTTCCGGCGGACGAACCTATGACGCGATCATTGCGGCGTGCGCGGTCAGGGCGCGAGCCGCCGTCTTGCTCACGTTCAATGCCGCGCACTTCCAGCATCTCGACGCAGCCGCGGTCCGCGTGGTCGTTCCCGTCCTCGACCCGAGTACCTTGGGCAGGAAAATCTAGCCGTGCATCGTCAGGCCGCCCGAGACGCTCAGCACCTGGCCGGTCACGAAGTCGGCGTCGTCGCTCGCGAAGAACAGGATCGCCCCGGCGAGGTCTTCGGGCCTGCCGAGCCGCCCCATCGGGATCGCGCGGCGGTAGGCCTCGCGCAGCTTCTCGGGGTTGCCGGCGCCCTGCATGAACTGCTCGAGCATGTTGGTTTCCGTCAATCCCGGACAGACGACGTTCAACTGGATATTTTTCGAGGCCATCTCGCGGGCAAGCGTCTTGGTGAGGGCGATGATTCCGCCCTTGCACGCGGAGTAGGGCGCCTCGCCCGAGGAGCCGACGCGCCCCGCGTCCGAGGCGACGCTCACCACCTTGCCGCGCCCGCGCTCGACCATGCCCGGCAGCACGCAATGCAGGCAGCTCATCGCGCCGACCAGGTTGATCGAGATGATCTTCTGCCAGAACGCCGGGTCGGTCTTGAGGAACGGCTTGAACATGTCCCAGCCGGCGTTGTTGACGAGGATGTCCACCGGCCCGGCGGCGTCGACCGCCTTCTTCACCGCGGCGTAATCGGTGATGTCGACCGCGGGATCGCCTTTCAGATCGAAAACGATGACGCGGGTGCCTTCGGCTTTGAATCTCTCGACCACAGCCGCACCGATGCCCGCCGCGCCGCCGGTGACGACGGCGGTCTTTCCCTTCAAGCCTCGCATTTCATTTCTCCTCTGGGATCACTGCGGTCGCCTCGAGCTCGATCTTGCCCGGCGCGTCGAGGAGGTCCGACACGAAGATCATACTCATTGCCGGGTAGTGCCGGCCCATGAGGCGCTTCCAGATGCCGCCGAGCGCGCCGCGCGCGCGCAGGTACGCCGGCTTGTCGCAGCAGTAGGCGGTCATGCGGCAGATGTGCTCCGGCCGGGCGCCGGCCTCGGCGAGCACGGCGAGGACGTTGCGCAGGGCCTGCTCGAATTGCGCAGTCAATCGGTCTGATTCAAATACTTGGTTCTCGTTCCATCCGACCTGACCCGCAACGAAGACGAATCTTCCCGAAGCCGCTATCCCGTTCGAGTAGCCGACGGGCGGCTTCCATCCCGAAGGAAGAAGAACCTTCATCCGTTGACGCCGGGCGGATCGGGGTCGGCGTCCCAGTCCGCCTTCGGCTGCGGCACGCGCTGCATCCATTGGCGGATAAGGCTGACGTGCTCGGCTTCCTCGGCGGCCATCTCGCGCGCCGCGGCTCGCACCGGGCGCGGCGCGGCGCTCGCGGCGATGCCCTCGTAGTACCTCTGCGCCTCGAGCTCGCAGCGCAGCGCGATCTCGAGCGCGTGCCAGGGCTGCATCAGGTAGTGCAGCGAGTCGAACGGCGCGGTCTCGGGGCCTTCGACGCCGTCCCAGGCATACGCCGGGGGCAGCGCCGGCATGCTCGGCCATTTCATCTCCTCGAGGATGCGCTTCGCGTGCAGCGCCTCGATGTCGGCGAGCTTGCGGAAGAGCTGCGCCACCTCGCGGTTGTTGTGCGTCTCGAGCTGCTCGGCGAACTGCGCGTAGCGCTCGGTCGCCTCGAGCTCGATGGTGTAGGCGCGCGCCATGAAATCGGCGTACTGCCCGGAAGGCTTGGGTTTCGCTTTCATAGCTGGAAGGCCTTGTCGAGGTCCTCTACGGAGCCGCCTTTCGAGGCAGGCGCAGCGTAAGCGGGCCGGTTGCCTTTGTAGAGCACGCCGATGTTGAAGCCGTCGTCGGTCATGATGCGGCGCGCGGCGCGCCCGGGATCGTCGGTGAACGCCACCGGGGCGGGGTGCACCGCGTCCTTCCAGCCGCGCTGCTCCGGGCGGAACGTGACGCAGGGCGAGAGCACCTCGATGAACGAGAAGCCGGGATGGCGCACCGCCTCCGCGATCAGCGCAGCGCAGCCGTTCGGGTCGCCGGAGAAGGCGCGCGCGATGAAGTTCGCGCCCGAAGCGAGCGCAATCACGAGCGGATGGAATTCGCGCAGCCCGGTGCCGCCGGGAGCGAGCTTGGAGGACCAGTCGGGCTCGGTGGTGGGCGAGGGCTGTCCCTTGGTCATGCCGTAGACGTGGTTGTCCATCACGATGTAGGTGAGGTCGACGTTGCGCCGGCAGGCGTGCAGGAAGTGGTTGCCGCCGATCGAGTAGCCGTCGCCGTCGCCGCTCGCGACGAGCACCGTGAGGTCCGGGCGCGCCACTTTCAGGCCGGTCGCCGCGGGCAGCGCGCGCCCGTGCACGCCGTGGAACCCGTAGCAGGTCGTGTACGCGGGGATGCGCGATGAGCAGCCGATGCCCGAAACGACGGCCACGTTCTCGGGCCGCAGGTCGAGCAGCGCGAGCGCCTTGGTGATCGCCGAGAGCACCGAATAGTCGCCGCAGCCGGGGCACCACACCGGCTTGTAGTCGGACTTGAAGTCCTTGGCCTGTAACGCGATCGGTTTTTCCAGTTGGGCGACGGGAGCGTTCATAGCGCCTTTTGGATCTCCTCCGGCCGGAAAGGAAGAGGTCCCGGACGACGAAGGCTGTGGACTTCGCCCGGCAGCTCGTACTCCGAGCGCAGGTAGCGCAGGAACTGGCCGCTGTGGTTCTGCTCGACGACCAGCACGCGCTTAACTCCTTCGAGGGCCTTCTTCAGCCGCGCGGGCTGCGCGGGCGAGAGCAGCCGTAGCGACACCAGCCTTACGCCGTTCCCGTTGCGGGCGAGCGCCTCGCGTACGGGCCCGGTGCACGAGCCGAATGTCACTACCGCTGTCTCCCCCTCGCCCTCGATGCTCGCCCAGGCATCCCCCGGGTCGAGCTGCGAGATCTTGCGCGCGCGCTTCTCCATCTGCGCCAAGTGGTCGAGCGCCTGCGAAGACGGCGTGCCGCGCTCGTTGTGCTCCAGGCCGTCGGCCGTGTACGTGCATCCCGCCGTGCCGGGAATCGCCATCGGCGATACGCCGGACGGAGTCAGCGCGTAGCGCTTGTAGGCATCTTGCTTTTCCGAAGTAAGAAGTCTCTTCAAAGAAAAATCTTCCTTGTGCGGCACGTCGACGATCGCCCTTGCCTGCCCGAAGTACTGGTCGGAGAGCACGATCGCCGGCGCCTGCAGCGATTCCGCGAGGGCCACCGCCCATTGCGTCGCCGCGATGCAGTCGGCAACCGAATTCGGCGCGACCACGATGTGCGGCGCGTCGCCGTGCATGCCGTAGAGCGCGATATTGAGGTCGCCCTGCTCGGTCTTGGTGGCGATGCCGGTCGAGGGGCCGGTGCGCATCACGTCGACTACCACGACCGGGACCTCGGCGGTGACGCCCAGCCCGAGCGACTCGATCATGAGCGAGAGCCCGGGGCCCGAGGTCGCGGTGAGCGCCGGGACGCCGCCGAAGGAGGCGCCGAGCGCCATGTTGATCGAGGCGAGCTCGTCCTCGGCCTGCACCAGCGTGCCGCCGACCTCGGCGAGCGCCGGCGCGAGCCACTCGAGAAGCTCGGTGGCGGGCGTGATCGGATAGGCGGCGACGAAGCGCACCCCGCCGCGCAGCGCGCCGTAGCCCGCGGCTTCGTTTCCGCTGATGAGCCAGCGGGGCTTTGAATCTTGAGGTTTGGCGAGGTGGTACCCCTCCAGGTTCGATGCTTGAGAAAAACCGAGCCGCGCCGCGGCGATGCCGGGCTCGAGGCCCTTCTTCATCGACTTGCGCGCCGCGCCCTCGAGCGCCTCGAGCGGCAGGTCGATCAGCCCGGCGAGCACGCCGAGCGCCACCATGTTGGGCCACGCGCCCTGGATTTCACCGGCCATTTTTTTCAAAGGAACCGGGACGTAACGCGCGCCGCTGTTGAGGAAGACTTCGGGCGGCGCGCCGTGCGCGGGGTCGCCGATGAGCAGGCTCTGCGGTCCGAGCGGGATCTCGGCGGCGAAGCGCGCGACGTTCTGCCAGTCGATCGCGGCGAGGGCGTGGAAGCGGTCGTCCTGGGCGTCGGTCGGGAAGGCGGCGAGGCGCAGCATCGCCGCCGCCTCGCCGCCGCGGATCTGCGGGCCGCTGGTGCGCGTCATCAGGCCGTAGTAGCCGGCGGCCGCGGCGGCCTCCAGCAACATATTGCCGGCGGTCATGACGCCGGCGCCGCCGCTGCCTGCGAGTGCCACCGAAACGGAATCGCGCATGGCCGCAATTTGGCCGATCGGCGCGCGCGAACCTTGACGCACATCAAATCGGGAGGGGTTTCCCGGGTTAACAATCCCGAAACGGCCCAAATCGGTATTCGAATGCTTATTTGACAAGGAGAGGATCCATGGCGGCCCCCGAGACGTTCT
>Ga0209399_10001910_pt1 | contig 10455 bp, 7 predicted proteins | sample OV2TP3_FD_184130 | JGI IMG/M metagenome (GOLD analysis project Ga0209399, IMG submission 184130) | Hot spring microbial communities from Beatty, Nevada to study Microbial Dark Matter (Phase II) - OV2 TP3 (SPAdes) (version 3) | ecosystem: Environmental > Aquatic > Thermal springs > Hot (42-90C) ... | reverse complement strand
TTTCCTCCATAGTTTCCAGCTTCTATAAATTTCTTCGCATTATCCCAAGCGCCGCCTCCGGATGTCATAGACAAGGCAAGGAAGATCCCGACTGTGATTCCTCCAACAAGAAGCCCGCCCAACGCCTCCGGCCCAAGGGTAAAACCCACTAATATTGGCGCGGCCACGGGCAGAAGAGCCGGCATTACCATCTCCCTTAGAGATGCCTTTGTTACAATATCAACACATCGCTCGTAATTCGGCTTGGCATTGCCCTCTTTTAACCCGGGAATTTCCTTAAACTGCTTGCGAACCTCGTCTACAACTGCTCTTGCCGCTTTCCCAACAGAAGACATCAAGAAAGACGCGAATAAGTAACTCGTAACTCCGCCAAGGAACAATCCTATAAGTACTTTGGGATCGTCCAGCGAAAACCATACATTCTTGCCTATAATTCCAGCGAGTTCCTCCTTGTATGCCGCAAAAAGCACAAGCGCCGCAAGGCCAGCCGAGGCAATGGCGTAACCCTTAGTCACAGCTTTGGTGGTGTTTCCCGCGGAATCAAGAGAATCTGTTGCCTTTCGAGTTTGTTCTGATAAACCGGCCATCTCCGCGATCCCCCCGGCGTTATCCACAACCGGGCCAAAAGCGTCAACCGCAACAACGATCCCCGCGAGCGCGATCATCCCCATCACGGCCAAAGCTATGCCATATATACCGGCCAGCCAGAAGCTTACTAATATGCCAATACTGATAAGAATAACTGGAGCGGCGGTAGCTTCAAATCCCACAGCAAGCCCCATAATGATATTTGTGCCATGGCCACCCAGGGAGGACTTGGCAATGCGCTTCACCGGAGAAAAATTTTTAGAAGTATAATAGTCCGTTATCGCGAACATCCCCGCCACTAGCAAAAAACCTACGAGCACGGCAAGGTATACCTCCAAGACCGAAAACTGTATATTGCCATTTATAATCATAGAAGTTATCGGAAAGAGCAATGCCGCGGAAAATAATATGCAGATTAAAACACTTATATACAGACTTTTCATAACGCGAGTATAGGGCACAAATTTTGAAACAAAAATACTAAACATCATAGCAATTATCCCGCATGCCCCTATGGCCAACGGGAGAACAACGGCGCCCGTAAAATCCGGGAATATCAAAGACCCCAGAAGCATAAGGGACAGCGCCGAGATAATGTACGTCTCAAAAAGGTCTGCTGCCATTCCGGCGCAATCCCCTACATTGTCACCCACGTTGTCCGCAATAACTGCCGGATTTCTAGGGTCGTCTTCCGGAATGCCTGCCTCTACCTTGCCCACGAGGTCAGCGCCGACATCAGCGGCTTTTGTGAATATTCCCCCTCCGATCCTGGCAAACACTGAAACAAGGCTTCCGCCAAATCCCATCCCCACAAAAACCGACAAATCATCATTAAAAAAATAGTAAAACACAGACATTGTAAAAAGCGCCAACCCGGATACCATTAGGCCAGTTACTGCTCCACTTCTCAGAGACATGCGAAAGCCAAGAGATTCCGAAGTCTCGGCGGCCTCTGCCGTGGCCCCATTGGCATGCACCGACACGATCATGCCGATGTATCCCGCAAGGGCAGATGCCGCTGCTCCCGTTATAAACCCCAGCGCCACTTTCCAGCCGATCAAAAATAGCAACAGGAAAAAAACGCCTATTGCCACAAAAAGTATAGTACGATATTCACGAGCAAGATACGCCCTGGCCGAAGAACGTATGTATCCTGTTATCTCTCGAACCTTATCGTTTTTAAGTTCTATTTTTTTAAACTGAAGCGCCCAAAAACAAGCTATGCCAAGCGCGATTAGGGAAGTAATTGTAGAAAATAATATAATCATGGATAATTCTTGAATTAAAATTTTTAATTTTTAATTTTTAAACAATTTCTAAATTTTCTAATGTTTAAAACACGCAGGGTTTAAAAAATTAAGTCATTATAACATTGATTAAAAATTAGAAATTAAAAATTACTTTTCCGTCTTCTTGGAACTCTTTTTCTTTTTCCTGCCCGAACTTTCGGATTCGGGCAAGCCCGTCTGAATGGCCTTTGGCCTTTCGGCGGGTTCTACCGGCTTCTTCTCTTCTTCCGGAGTTTCTTTAGTTTCTTCAGTTTCCTTAAATTCTTTGATTTCCCCGGTCGTCGCGCCCTTAATATCTATTTTCCATCCTGTAAGCTTTGCCGCTAAACGCACGTTTTGACCGCCCTTTCCTATGGCTAGAGACAGCTGGTCTTCAGCGACCGTAACAAGCATTCTATTCTTTTCCTTGTCAACGGAAAGAACTTTAGCGGGCGCTAGGGAGTTTGCTACAAATTTTTCGGGATCTTCATCCCACGCGATTATGTCTATTTTCTCCCCCGAAAGCTCGTTAATCACGGCCAGTACTCTTGTGCCTCGCTGGCCAACCATTGACCCTATGGGATCAATCCCCTCTTGAGTTGCGCTAACCCCTACTTTGCTGCGCTCCCCGGGCTCTCTCGCGATAGCTCTTAAAACAACAGCGCCTGTGGCTATTTCCGGAACTTCAAGCTCAAAAAGGCGGGTAAGCATTTTGGGGTGAGTGCGAGAAACATAAACCTGCGGCCCTTTTGGCCCTATTTGTACTTCGCTTACATATACTCGCAATCGCTGGCCCATTCTATAATTCTCATTAGGTATCTGATCCTTCAAAAGCATTACTCCGATAGTTTTGCCTATGTCAACAAAAACGGTCCTGCCTTCTATTCGCTGCACTATGGCAGAAACCAATTGATCTTGTTTGTCTTTGAATTCTTTGAATATAGCGTCTCGTTCCGCTTCACGAATTCTTTGTAATACAACTTGTTTTGCGGTTTGAGCCGCTATTCTGCCGAATTCATCATGCTCTTCAAGGTCAAATGTTAATTCATCACCGGGTTTTACTGTTTTTTTGATCTTTTTCGCATCATCAATCATAATATGCTTTTCCGGATTAAACCGCACTTTTTTCTCGCCTTCTACTATGAGGTCCTCTGCTCCGTCAATTTCTCTAGTTTCTCTAGTTTCTGTAGTTTCCGTAGTTTCTTCTTTCAGCATGCTTTGATCTACGACCAACTTAACTTGCCAGAGCTTTAATGCTCCGGTTTCTTTATCCAGTTTCGCGCGTATAATCTGGCCTTTTGATCCGTAGTCTTTTTTGTATGCCGCGGCAATAGCTGTCTCAATGGTTTCCATGATTACCTCTTTGGGTATTCCTTTTTCTTCCGATATTTGAGCTACTGCGGACGTGAGCGCCTTTAGGTCCATAATAAATATTTATTAAATAAGCCCCTCTTTAAAGGAGCCGTAATTATCCCATTATAGCAAGATGAAAAACTTTGTCAACAAAAACGTAAAAAATACAAAGGCGGGCTATTTTTTTGCCGCCTGCCACATCACTTCAAAAATAGTTAGAAACGCGCGCGAGATTTCTTTGCTTTCAATGTCAATAGAAAACTTGACACGTTTTCTAAAAAATGCTATACTGGAAGCAATCAAGGCAACGACCTTGAAAATAAAATAAACAGGAGGAGGATGGTATGAAAGGCGTACGGAGAAATCTAGGCGTTATTCTGGCGGCTCTCGGGGGCGTGATTACATACCTTGCAAGCAAGACGGTGGTGTCGGACGGATGGGAACATTGGGGTTTTATGACAGGCGTGGTGGTGTCCGGCATTGTCGCGACGGGCGTGGCGCTCGTCTTTGCCTCAACATTCCTGACGACAACGGGCGATCCCTGGAGCACGTCGTGGTTCCGACTGATGAGGAAATTTTGGGGAGATAGCTTTGGAGGGCCTGAAAAAATAAAAGATCCCACAACCGGAGAAGAGGTGCCGAGAAGGTTACAGGTTTCTCTGTGCAGAGCCGTAAACCTAAGCGCCATTGCGCTCATGGCGCTTGCGGCCATAGCTTACGTTATCGCAGCAGTGATCGGCTTCTTAGTCGGCAGTGTGGGCGTCGCGGGATACCTAGCCGTAGTCGGAGCAATCTATGGCATTGACACGCCACTCAACTTTTTGTGGACGAGTAACTTAGAAATGTCTGCTAACATGCTTCGGTTCCTCTTTTGTGGGGGCATCTTTTTCCCGCTGATTGCCACGATTGCAATGCTCCTGTTAACCGAGTTCCTAGGCGACATAATGAAAAAGTCAGCCACGGTAAAAAAGAAGGCGTGGCTGGCCTATGGAGGCATAGTTGGGTTAAACTCAATCCTTATCTTCCTTGTCGTCCCTATGAGGACACTGGGTGTTCTGCCCGTGCTGACTTGGGTAGGGATCGTGCTCGGAGGGATCGTGGGGCTCGTACTTGCGATAGCGCTCCTGGTCATCACGATTTGGGTAGCAATAAGACTCTCCAAGGCCATCTCGCATGGCACCGTTCCTGGTGTTCTTGCGCTCGGCCGCGTAGACGCATTCAAAAAGAGGGTGTGCCCCCCCATTATCGAGGGCCCACCCTCCACAATCTAGCCGCAAAAGCGGTATATCTTATACCGGCCCGACTATAGTCGGACCGGTATTTAATTTTTCACGAACCTGGAGTATCAACGCACATAAGAAACTGCCCAAAACGGATGTGAATAAGTTAGGTGACGCCGGCCATCTCTTTTTTTATAACTTGCTTTTTCTTGTTAACGCCCTCCATAAAATTCTGGAGCTGCGGATTTGTATTGATGAGAGTGACTTTTCTACCGCTGTTTTCAATGGCTTGCAGCTCATTTAGAAGCTCGTCTACAAAACTCCGGGACATAAATTCAACTTGAGAAAAATCCAGCGCAAAGCTCCGCGCTTTTTCACCCGCGTATTTTTTGCGCGCTCTTTGCGCAATTTTTCTTGCGTCTTCCCTGAAAATAAGGTACTTTTTTTCAATTTTGATAACAGTTTCCACAATATATCACTGCACAAACTTATAAAATTCAACTTTTTTAACAGGTATCTTAAGGGCAATATCTACGCCCTCCGTATAAACCGGGCTGTCCCTAGAAACTGTCTTGTTTTGCCGTATTTCAACCATGGCCTTACCGGTTTTTACCGTAATTTCTCCACCTAATTCTTCTACAAGTTGTTTGATGGAATAAAGGCCGAATCCCCTTTCCTGTGATTTCGTAGAAAGGCCTCCAAGAGCAAACTCAATCGCGGAAAATTCATCTTTAGGATAAATTTTCTTCGCGATATATGACTTCCGAAACCCTATTCCATTATCTGTAATATTAATTACGCACTTGTTCCCGCGAACACTTATAGACACAGTGGCTTTTTTTGCCCTTGAATGTTCCTTTACATTTGCGAACAACTCGGAGATTGCGTATGGGACAAATTCAGAAAACCCCTCGGGGAAACCAAGCTTTGCGATATTTTCTGAAATATCTGAAAATTCTTTGTCGAGCTCCGAGGGAGTTAGAGATTTTTCATAGTGAAACATTGTTTTCACACTACCATAATTATAAAAAACAGACCATAATGAAAACTCCGGCACTAGGCCGGAGAAAAATTTTCAAATACCTTTTTTATTTTATTAAATCCGTATACGAGCAGATTATGCTCATTAATGTTAAGGGGTGGGGAAAAACCAATCGCGTTATGTCTCTTTATTGTCAAAACCCCAGCGCGAAACAATTCTTCCCAAACGCGCCTGACATTAACTTCGGGAACTAGTTCTATTGCGATAAGAAGCCCCTTCCCCCTCACATCTTTGATAATAGGCGCTTCAATTGTCCGCAGTTTCTGGACAAATTCCTCGCCAAGCGCTTCAACTCTATTTAGAAAACTTGGTTCGGATACAATATCGAGCGCCTTTAGGGCAATAGCGCAACCTTCCGGATCTCCGCCGAAAGTACTGCCTTCCGTGCCTTCAGTCAAAAGTTCAAGCACTTGTCTTGACGCGACAAATACAGATTCTTTATTCATTCCCCCGCCAAGCTCTTTGCCGAGCATCATTCCGTCGGGCATTGCCTCTGGCCCGCCATGCTGCCAGCAAAAAAGCTGGCCGGTGCGGCCGAGGCCGGTTTGAACCTCATCAAGTATAAAAAGTACATTATTTTCTCGGCAAATTCTCCTTGCTTCTCTTATGTACCCCTCCGAAGGAATTATTACCCCCGCCTCCGCCTGAATTGGCTCAACAATGAAAGCAGCGGTATTTTTATTTATAGCTTTCTCAAAAGCTTTTAAATCACCAAACAATATTTTTCTAAAAGCCCGTTCCGCGCCAAACGGCCCGAATCTTTCTTTAACCCTAGGGTCGCTCGAAGCTATTGTGGCGGCAAGGCTTCTGCCATGAAAATTTTCGTTGCAGACTATAACTTCGGCCCTGTTCTCTTTTATGCCTTTAACTTTATAGCCCCATAGCCGAGCCGCTTTTAACGCGAGATCAAATCCTTCCGTCCCAGCGTTCTTGGGGAGTATCATGTCCATGCCGGAAAGATGGCTTATTCTCTCTCCAAGAACGGCTAGTTCCTCAATCATTCCCGCGCCCCTTGAGATAAAAACGATCCTATTTTCCTTTAGGCGCTTAATTTTTAAATCAACAAGTTCTGGCGGATTATGCCCAAGGCCCGTAGCTGAATAATTTGAATGCAAATCGAGCACGGCCCTCCATCCATCGCTTCCGTCGTTTCCTTCGGCTAACCCGTAAATCCACTCGCCCTTTGCGACTCTTGGGACAAAGGGCAATGGCGCGTAATTTGGCGCGACATACCGATACAACTTATCCCTAACCTCGCTAACCTTGCTCATTTAGAAAACCTCCTTTATACAGCGACCGCGTTTTTAAGGTGCCGCAAATTTGCCCTGCGCGTTTGAGTGTTTAATACTACACCAATTACGTCAATTTGCCAATCAGTATCGTCGGGATATTTTTTTTCTATAAGATACAGCTCTGCTATGCGAATAAGTTTTTGCTGTTTTCTTGAATCTACGCTTCGCTCCGGATACAAGCCGCAAGATTCGGGCTCGTACTGCGACTTTACTTCTATGAATATAATTTTCGGGGGTTTACCCCGAGCTTGCCGAAGGGCAATAATATCTATTTCGCCGATTTTATTTATATAATTTCTTTCTATGATCTTATAGCCGCGTTTTTTGAGATACAAAAAAGCGACCTCCTCGCCGTCGTCGCCTTTTATGCGTTTTTCAGTTGGCATATTGCATTGGGGATTCTCCCTCTCTTATTAAGGGAGAGGGGGCCATATAAGACGTGTTTTGCGAGCTCCCCTCTCCTTTATAAGGAGAGGGGTTGGGGGTGAGGTAAGAGAGACGCTAGGGGATGAGGTAGGCGTGCTTATCACGAGCTGCAAGAGACCTCCATATTCCCGCGAAAACCCCTCTTACCTTATCGATCATTCCGCTCGGCGCTCTTTCTCTGAATTGCGGCAAGGGCTTTTTAATAGAAATATTTTTGGAAATGCGCGTTGTTAAGCCGTCTTGATCGGTTATTTCAAACGCAACGCAGTGCCCCGGATTACCCGCGCAATCTGTGCCGACAGTATCATACGTGCGAGTTACGGTTGCTCCTGTAGCATCTACGCTAAATACTCCGCCAATATAATCAAAATCCCATTTATAATTTCCTGCCGGCACTGTGCAATCCGCCAATGGCACGCCGCTTACGTTGCCGGATATATCATAGCATGTCGCATTTTCAACGAATGTTATTTCTTCGCCTTCGCTTGGCTGCGATGGGAAAAAGTTAAAATTAGCCGTTGGATAGATATGCAAGGCGGTATTAAAAGTGCTTCCGGGACCGCTTTTGTCCGGACTTGCTTGAAAGGGCGAGGGCGGATATGTCCATCCGGAGGTTTTGCCTGCCGAGTCTATGCCCTGAACGCGCCAAAAATAAGTTTTGTTATAGCAAATGTTTAGCGGCGATGCGGCGGCATCTACTACTACTTGAACTTGTCTTGAAATTGGTGAAGCTAAAGCTGGAGGCCCGGTATAAGTGATGTTCGCGTCACAAGGATCACTTACGGTAAAACTGGAATTATCATCTATCTGAAGCCGATACGAAGTTAAATTCGAACCATCTTCCAGGTCCGAAAACTCCCAAGAAAATTGATGGAATGGCGGGCTGATTTCAAAATTTTGCGAAGTCACATAATTTGGCGTCTGGGTTAGATTCCATACAACCGGAATAGTATTAACATCAACCGTTACAGCGTATTGAACAACGCCGCATGTTCCCTCGTTAACGCAATTAAAGCTCACCCAGCCCACCACATCGCTCCCCCATGCCCAGCCCTTAAGTTCTCCCAAAACAGAATCATATAAAACGCCGTAATCCGGAAGCGTACCGCGCATTTTTATCCAACCGTCCCAGCCTCCGCCAGTAGCAAGCGCCCTTGCCCAACCCGACATTTGGCCGTTTGCTAAATTAATAGTAGAGGGAATCAGCGGCGCTTCAGGGTATGGACCGGTGGGATCGATCTGTATCCAGCCAATATTTTCAGACCACGCATAGCCAGTAAAAACGCCGGTTGTTTTATTAATGTTAGTGCCATAAATTACCTGATCGCAACTATGATCGGTAGCCGGCGTCGCCGGATTCAAATCATTATAACAGCTAAAACTTATCCAACCGATATTTTCTGACCACGCGAAGCCGGCTGTGTTGCCGTAGCTGACGAATGTCGGTGAAGGCCCTGCCGTTCCTGGTCCAGCCCCGCCGCTAGCTCCTCCCGCTAACACTGTAATATTTGCTTGAGAAAAGGTCGTTGTCCCAAAATAATAAACCGCTATCCTTCCTCCTCCCCCACCTCCACCCTTGGTCGGCCCACCACCCCCAGTGCCTCCATTTGCCGAAATTGATCCGGTGCCGTCCAAAGCACCGGTTATAATCCAGATACTCCCTCCTGATCCGCCTCCTCCTCCAGCATTGCCTCCGCCGCCGCTGTTCCCCGAATTTCCATTGGCGGAAATAATTCCATTTACTAAAAGAGAGTCGAGCACAACGAGTTTAATCGCTCCGCCCCCTGCCCCCCCTGTACCAGTATTGCTTCCAAACCCCCCTCCTGATCCCAGATAAGCAGGCTGCGTTGTTTGCGCCGCGCCATACGCGCTACCTCCAGACCCTGAACCGGGGCCAACACCTATACTGTTCTGACCACTCCCCCCGCTTCCTCCATAGCCGCCTCCACCTCCTCCCCTACTAGAGTTACCGCTGGACCCACCTCCTGTTTGCCCTGATGGCGTTTTCCCTTCCGCATTACCCGATACTCCTCCCGAGCACCCCTGACCGTTCGCACTAATACTCCCACCACTCGCGATAGTCACGTTGTCAGCTATTATCGTTACCCCGGTATTCGCTGAGCAATTTCCTTGAATGGTCAGAATTTCACCAGAGCCAAGATCAATATTTCCCAGTTCATGTAATCCTGGGGTAAGAGACGCGGACGTGGTGATATTTGGTTTGCCTACGTGATCGGCCAGCGCGGGGCTTGGCGCAATTAAAAAAATTCCGGACAATACCGCGACCGCTAAACCTGCGTATATAAATATCGAATTAAATAATTTCATAGTATGAATATAAAAGAGTGAATAGAAAATGTTTTATTCGGTTACCTCGTTTGGCCACTTTGCCGCGTCTTCCCTTGGCGCTGTTAATCTATACGAAACCTCGCCGTCTCGGTCAGAGTAAATTATTATTTGATTTTTATCCGCGTCTTTTTCATACCATGTTCTGCCATCAAATCCGGGCGTTAGAATCACCACTACATCATCCATATCTTGAACTATAGTTTTCCAGAACAGCCATAGATCGCTTCCCCTTTCCTGCTCGTCAAAATCTATTACTTCTTTGCCATTATTTATATTTAATACTCCTGCCGTCTCGGTCCTCACTCCTCCTGAAAAATCCGCCACATAAGTCGCGTATTTTTTGCCGTCTATTTCATAGACAGGGTCGATAGTTGTAACAGTAAGCTTACCGGATATTCTTGCAGCGCCATTTATATCTAACTTAAAAGCTCCCGGCACCATTCCGATGCCGACGTTGCCGTTATCCAACACAACAAACTCTGTTCCTCCTGCCTGGCCTGAGTGAATCAGAAAAGCTCCTCCGTCATTTTGGACATACAGATCGCTTTCCGCGCCGTTACTGCGAGCCATTATTTCATTTTCGTCAATACATACATTTAAGGCGCTGCCGTCATTTGTAAGAATATATCCATTGGACGTAGAAAGGCTGCAGTCCGAGCCGTTGGCTACATGGAATTTAATATTAGGGCTCAAAGTCCCTATGCCTACATTGCCATTTTGAACAGAAAATCCGTTAATGACCGCGCCCGTAGCAACAACCAGCCCCCCCGCTTTTATTTGAGCATTGCCACTCACATTTAGGGGTGTGGCTACGTTAGATCCCGGCGGAGCGGCCGTTGGCGGGGTCCAGGCAAGGGCATAGAACCCTAAAATAAATATGGCTGTTAAAACTAAAACCGAGATAGAGATAATCTTTG
>Ga0209399_10001905_pt1 | contig 10473 bp, 8 predicted proteins | sample OV2TP3_FD_184130 | JGI IMG/M metagenome (GOLD analysis project Ga0209399, IMG submission 184130) | Hot spring microbial communities from Beatty, Nevada to study Microbial Dark Matter (Phase II) - OV2 TP3 (SPAdes) (version 3) | ecosystem: Environmental > Aquatic > Thermal springs > Hot (42-90C) ... | reverse complement strand
CGGGAGGCTGATCCCGTCGAGACCCAGGTGGTAGAACACGTTGAGCGGTGGGATCCACAGGAGCCGCTCCTGGAACTGCACCGTCGTCGCGTGGGGCTGGAACGCGCCGAGGATCCTCAGCGTGAGGAGGAGGGCGGTCGTCGTCGACGCCAACGCCACGCCCCGAATCGCCCGCACCGATCTCCTCGGCAGACACAACACCAGCAGCATGCCCACCAGCGGACACGCCAGCACGCTTGTCAACCACATCGTCCCATCCCTTCTCTTGACACGCGCTCCATAACGTCTGGCTTTGCTCCGTCGAACAGACTTCGGCAGCGGGTGGCGAGCCGTTCGGTGAGCGGCACCTCGGAATTTCGAGCGGGTACAGTATCCCGCCGGCGGCGAGTGGGTGGGCCGAGCGCGGCCTCTGTGTGCGAGGCGGGCAGGGTGTCCCCCCACGCTTTGCTTCGCTTTGCGAAGCAAAGCGAAGCAGGGGGGACGAGCCGAGCACACAGCGGAGTGAGACCGCCACGCTGGGGCGGTCGAACGTCCGCGCGAGGCCGCACCCCGAGCACAGCCGGCGGGACCAGGGCGGGAAGCCGCGACCTAACGGCGAGCCAGGCCCCGCTGCCCTCAAAGAGTCGTGAGGTGGCGAGCCACATCCGGATCAGCGATGGACCAGCACGGAGAGCACGATCACCGAGACGACCGCCACCAGCAGATACTGGTGCACGACGCCGGTCTGGATCCACCGCAGCGCCGCCCCCATCCCGCGGATGGCGCGCGCGAGGCCGTTGACCAGACGGTCGACGAGCCGGTCGCATCGCTCCTGCAACCAGCTGAGCGCCCAACCCGCCTGGCCCGCGCGGTTGACCGCCCCGTCGATGACCCGCAGGTCAAACCGCGCCCACGCCTCCGTCATCCGAAGGAACGGCTGAATCAGCCACCGATCGTAGCCCTCATCGACATAGTACTTGCGCGCCGCCAGCGTATAGAGCCGACGGCCCAGCGGGCGCAGGCTCACCGGCAGCAGCCGGCGACGCTGGAAGGCTACCGTCCACGCCAGCCAGATGCCGACCGCCAGCGCGACGGTGGATGAGCCGACCACCGACAGGTCGATCCCTTCATGGCCAGGGGACTCCCCCAACAGGCGGAAGAGCGGCTGCCCCAGCCAGGGGGATCCGACGAGCCCCACGAACGCCGCCCCCATCGCCAGGCCCGCCATGGGGACGACCATGACCGCGGGCGATTCATGGGCATGGTGCGAGGGGTGGACGGGTTGTGGCGCCGCGCCGAGAAAACAGCGGAAGTAGAGCCGAAAGACGTAGGCGCTCGTCATCGCCGCGCCGACCAGCAGCAGCACGAGGAGCCCGGCGTGGGCCTGCCCTGCGGCCAACAGGATCAGGTCCTTGCTCCAGAACCCGCTCAAGGAGACCAGCCCGCTCATCGAGAGCGCGGCGATCAGGAAGACAAGGGCGGTCCACGGCATCTGCCGCCGCAGGCCGCCCAGATGCGCCAGCTCCTGCTGATGCGTCGCGTGGATGACGCTGCCCGCGCCGAGGAACAACAGCGCCTTGAAGAAGGCGTGGGTGAAGAGATGGAACATCGCCGCCGACATCGCCCCCAGCCCGAGCGCGGTCATCATAAGGCCCAGCTGACTGAGCGTCGAGTAGGCGAGGATCCGCTTGATGTCCGTCATCGTCAGCGCCACCGTCCCTGCCAGCAGGTGGGTCAGCAGGCCGATGGCCAGCACCACCTGCAGGCTCTGGGGGGTAAACAGCGGTAGCGTCCTGGCCACGAGGTAGACCCCGGCTGCGACCATCGTCGCGGCGTGGATGAGCGCGGAGACCGGCGTCGGACCTTCCATGGCGTCGGGGAGCCACACGTGCAGCGGGATCTGCGCCGATTTGCCCGCCGCCCCGCACAGCAGCAGGAGGCTGATGCCGGTCAGCAGCGCGGCGCGCCCGTCGAGCAGGAACTGCTCGCGGATCGCCGCGAGGTGGCCCATCTGCAGATCCCCCGCCGTCCACGCCAGCAGCAACAGGCCGATCAGAAGTCCGGCGTCCCCGAGGCGGGTCGTCAGGAACGCCTTGCGCCCCGCCGCGGCTGCGGCGGGCTTCTCAAACCAGAAGCTGATGAGCAGGTAGGAGCAGAGCCCGACCAGCTCCCAGCAGGCGTAGAGCAGGACGAAGTGATCCGCCATGACCAGCCCGAGCATCGAGGCGCAGAAGAGCGACAGGTAGGCGAAGAATCGGGAGAAGCGGGGGTCGTCCCGCATGTAGCCGATCGAGTAGACCGTGATCGCCGTGCCGACGGTGGTGACCACGACGAGCATCAGCCAGCTCAGCCCATCGACGAGGAACCCGACGACGCCCCGCGGGTCGCCGACGGAGAGCCACGGCCACCGCACCGCCAGGTGGCGGCCGCGCGCGACCGCCGGCGCAAGACCCCACACCACCGCGCCCGACGCGGCCAGCGCGGCAGCCGACAGCCAGCCGCTCAGGCGCCCGATGCGACGACCCCAGAAGATGAGCGCGAGGAATGCCAGGAGGGGGAGGGTGGGAATCCAGATAATGAATGGACGCATCATCAGGATTTTGGATTTTGGATTTTGGATTTTGGATTGGTTTGGAATAAATCCGCAATCCGCAATCCGCAATCCGCAATTCTCATTGTTATCCTTTCAGGAGCGTGACCTGGTCGGCGAAGACCGTCTTGGCCATTCTCGAGAGCCGGATGATGATCGCCAGGCCGACGACGGCCTCGCAGGCCGCCAGGGCGATGATGAACAACGCGAACGCCTGGGCCTGCACGTGGCCGAAGAGACGGTTCCACAGGACGAAGTTGAGCGCGGCGGCATTGAGCATCAGCTCGATGGACAGCAACATGCCGATGGCGTGCGGACGCACCAGCATGCCGAAGACGCCCAGGCAGAACAGCGCGTGGCTGAGCAGCAGCAACGACTGCGCCGGCATCACCGGGTGCGCGGGCGGCTGGGGGACGGGGCGGCGAGGGCGACGGCCCCGACGATCGCGGCGACGAACACGAGGGAGATGAGCTCAAACGGCAGGACGAGCGTCGTCACCAACTGCTGGCCCAGCGACGGGAGCGTCACCGCATGCGCGGCAACCGGCATCGGCCCCAGCAACGCCCGCGTCGTGGAGGCCAGCACCACGAACAACCCCGCCGAGGCGATCGCCGCCGACCCCACGCGGCTCCTCGGCGCCGCGACGGGTGCTGTCTGGAGCTTCGCCGTCAGCATGATGGCAAAGACCACGAGCGTCAGGATCGCCCCCACGTACACCAGGATCTGCGCGAGCGCCAGAAACTCCGCCTCCAGGAGGATGAACAGTCCGGCGACTCCGATGAGGACCAGGCCGAGGCTCAACGCCGCCCGAAACAGGTTGGGGAGGGTGACCACCCAGAGGGCGCTGACCAAGATCAACGTGGCGAATCCCCACCAGGCGATGGGATGAATGGTCATACGCCCTTCCGGGGACGACCAGGGCGCGTCAACGGAACCTGCTCGCTGCAGAGGGGACACTCATCAGGCCTGAAGGTTTCAAACGCCAGGGGAAACAGGCGGGCGTAGCGCCGCCCGGGAAACCGCACCTTTCCCCCGGAGCGATCCACGATGGTGCCGATCCCCACCACTTTGGCGCCGAGGCCCTCAACCAGCTCCGCGACCTTGCGCGCGGACTCGCCCGTCGTGATGGCATCTTCCACGATGAGGACGCGGTCCTTCCCCGTCAGGCTGAAGCCGCGCCGGAGCTGCATCTCCGCGTCCACGCGCTCGACGTATTGAGCGCGGGCGCCCAACGCGCGCGCCGCTTCATACGCGACGAGGAGGCCGCCGATCGCCGGGCCGATGACGACCGTCGGGCGGGCCGCGCGGAATCGCCGCGCCAACTCCCGGCAGAGCTGCGAGGCCTGGGCGGTATGCTGGAGCACCTGGGCGCATTGAAAATAGTGGCCGCTGTGGAGTCCGGAGGACAGCTCGAAATGACCGCGCTGCAGCGCGTTGCTCTTGCGAAACATCGCCAGGATCTGATCTCGCGTCAACATGCGGAAATGTTAACGTGCAGAGGTGGTTTCATATAGCTCCTCGACGATCCGCTGGGCGGCCGCTCGAGGACGCCGGGCCGCCGTGATGGGTCTGCCGATGACCAGCGCGTCCGCCCCGGCGGCCAGCGCCGCGCTCGGCGTACAGACCCGCCGCTGGTCATCTGGGGCCGTCGGCGATGCGCCGACCGGCGCCCGCGTCCCCTGGAGGGAGCCGGGCCTGATCCCTGGACAGACAATCCGCGGACGGGGGCCAAATCGCCGACGGAGCATCCCGGCCTCTTGCGCTGAGGCCACGAGACCGTCGCAGCCCGCCTCCAAGGCGACGGCCGCCATCGCGGACACCTGCTGCGCCAGGCTGCCGGCGGGCGCGCGGTCCACGCTCGTCAGGACGGTGACGGCCAAGACCAGCGGCCGCCGGCGGTTGAGCCGCCGCGCCTCCTCGCGCGCCCCGCGGACCGCCGCCTCCAGCATGGCGCGCCCCCCGGCCGCATGGACGGTGAGCATGGCCACGCGGTGGCGCGCCGCCGCCCGGCAACTCAACTCCACGGTCGAGGGGATATCAAAAAACTTCAGATCCAGCATCACCGAAAAGCCCAGCGCCTGCACGCGCCGAATCGCCGAGGGCCCGCACGCGGTGAACAGCGCGCTGCCGATCTTCAGCGTCCGCGCCAGGCCCCGCACCTGCCGGGCCATCGCCACCGCCCGCGCGAGCGTCGTGGCGTCCAGCGCCACGATCAACCGATCGGCCGTCCCGCTCATCGATTGACGGCGCCGCGCAGCTCCTCCAAGGATCGGATGCGCGACCGGCTGACGTACCGCTCCAGCCCCCGCACGATCCGGAGGGCCGCCGTGGGGTTCGCAAAATTCGCCGTCCCGACCGCCACCGCGCTGGCCCCTGCCAGGAAAAACTCCAGCGCATCCTCCGCGCGCACGACGCCGCCGAGGCCGATGATCGGGATCCGAACAGTCCGGGCAGTATACCATACCCGATACACGGCCAGCGCGCGAATCGCCGGGCCGCTCAGCCCCCCGGTCATCGAGCCCAAGCGGGAGCGCCGCGTGACGGGATCGATGCTCATCCCGACGAACGTGTTCGTCACCGCCAGGGCGTCGGCGCCGGCCCGTTCAGCCGCCGTGGCAATAGGGGCCAGATCGGTCACGTCGGGGCTCAGCTTGGCAATCAGCGCGCGGCGCGTCTGCCGGCGCGCCGCCTGGACCATCGTGAAGGTCGCCTCAGGATCTTGGGCCACCATCCTCGGAGTGACGAGTGATGAGTGATGAGTGATGAGTTCGGTGCTCATGCTCCTAGGTCGTTCTTCCTCGCCACTCGCCACTCGCCACTCGCCACTCGATTTGAGGTTGGGACACGAGAGGTTGAGCTCAATCCCCGCGATGCCGTCGACGGCGTCGAGCCGCTGCACCATGGCCGCCAGCTCATCCGCCGATTCCCCGAGGACACTGACGATCACCGGCACATCGCAGCGTCGCAAGGCGGGCCACTTCTCGCGCAGGAACGCCTCGAGGCCGACGTTCTGCAGCCCCACCGCGTTCAGCATCCCTGCGGGGGTCTCGACGAGCCGTGGGGGCGGGTTGCCGGATCGCGGCTGGAGGGTCAACGTCTTCGTCACCAGCGCCCCGAGTCGCTCCAGGCGCAGGGCACGAACGAACTCCAGCCCATAGCCCACCGTGCCTGCCGCAACCAGCACGGGGTTCCTGAGCGTCAAGGGGCCGAGTGTGACACGCAGATCAGGCATCGCCGCACAGCGTCGAAGGAGCCCCCAGAAGCTAGCCCTGCGTGCCCAAGGTCCGGACCAGCGCCTCCAGCTGGACCTGCTGCTCCGGAGTGAGATCGACAAACTCGATCCCCTGTTCGACGGCGCCGGAGGGGTGGGTCTTGCCCCACATCACGCGCGCGGACAACGCCAGCGGCCGCGCGGTGTTTTGCCACGCGACGGAACACTCAAGCGAACAGCCGTGCTCGAAGAGGCACGGCCCAAGAAACCTCATCCCGTGCAGGCTCAGGTTGAGCGGGTTGACGTGGTACCACGCGGGCCATCCCACGCCCCCCACCGGACGACACTTGGCGTAAAACGGCTTCCGGATCCGCGGGCGACGCCGGCGCTCCTCCGATCGCTCCTCCTGCTGCGCCAACCGTCCTCTTGCAAAATACCCCACCGCCTCGGCGACTCGCTGCCGCGTCTGCTCATCGGTGAAGTCGAATGTCACCCCATGCTCGACCAACTGCCACGTCTTGCCGGGCATCGGCCGCGACCAGGCGACGCGCGCCGTCACCGGAATCAGCTCGGTCGACACGGGCAGCATGAGCTTCGTCTCCAACGTCATCCCCGTCTCAAAACCCCCGTCAGCAATGAACCGGGCCCCGCTGGGGCTGAAGTCGCGGCAGGGCGACGCCTGCCAGGAGTCGTCATCCGCCCCCGCCTGACGGAACCAGATCCAGAACTGGCGCTGGAGGCGCGGATCGTTTCGTTTGTCGATGGCGCTCATCCGCTCCAACCCCCTCAAGCGGCCCGGAGCAGCTCGTGGTACCGCTGCAAGGGGGTGACCGTTAATTGGTGCTTCAGCAACGCGGCGATCCCATTGACGGAGGCATGCGCGCCGGCGACCGTCGTGATGCACGGGATCCCCAGCATCGCGGCCGCCGAGCGGATCTGCACCTCATCCACCCGCGGCAGGCGCCCGGAAGGGGTGTTCACCACCAACTGAATCTGTCCGCCCTTGAGGAGATCGAGGACGTTCGGGCGCCCCTCGTGAATCTTCTTGACCGCCCGCGCGTGGAGGCCGTAGCGCTGCAAGGCCTTCGCGGTCCCCTGGGTGGCCACCAGCTCGAACCCCATCTCCTCCAGCCGCTGAGCGATCAGCACAATCGCCCGCTTGTCGCGGTTCTTGACGCTCACGAAGACGGTGCCGGAGCGCGGCAGCAGTTGCCCGGCGGCGAGCTGCGATTTAAGGAACGCCCGGCCGAAATCCTCGTCAAGACCCATCACCTCGCCGGTGGAGCGCATCTCAGGGCCCAGGAGGATGTCCACACCCGCAAAGCGCGAAAAGGGAAAGACCGACTCCTTCACCGCCAAGAAGGGCGGGACGATCTCTTCCGTGACCCCCTGCTCGCGCAACCCGATGCCCACCATGGCGCGCGTCGCGACCTTGGCCAGGGGCACCCCGACCGCCTTGGACACGAATGGGACGGTGCGTGAGGCTCGAGGGTTCACCTCGAGGATGTAGACCGCGTCGTCCTTCACCGCGCACTGCACGTTCATCAGGCCCACGATCTTCAGCGCCTTGGCCAACCGGGTGGCCGCCGCCCGGATCTCGGTGAGCGTCTCATCGCTCAGCGTATGGGGCGGCAGCACCATGGCGCTGTCGCCGGAGTGGATCCCGGCCTCTTCGATGTGCTCCAGGATCCCCCCGATGACGAACGAGGCGCCATCCCCCACCACATCGACGTCCACCTCGATCGCGTCCTCCAGGAACCTGTCGATCAGCACCGGGAATCCGGTGGAGGCCTCGAGCGCCTCCTGGGCGAACCGGCGGAGCTGCTCGTCGTCGTAGACGATCTCCATCCCGCGCCCCCCCAGGACGTAGGACGGCCGCACGAGACACGGATAGCCGATGGCGCGTCCGGCCAAGACCGCCTCCTCCGGCGTCATCGCCGTCCCGCTCGGCGGCTGCCGCAAGGCCATCTCGTCCAGGAGCCGCTTGAACTTCTCACGGTCCTCCGCCACATCGATCGCCTGCGCCGCCGTGCCAAGAATCGGCACCCCCGCTTTGGCCAGGCCCACGGCGAGGTTCAGCGGGGTCTGGCCCCCAAACTGCACGATGACCCCGTCGGGCTGTTCCCGTTGCACGATGTTCAGGACGTCTTCAAGCGTGACCGGCTCGAAGTAGAGCGTGTCGGAGGTGTCGTAGTCCGTCGACACGGTCTCAGGGTTGGAGTTGACCATGATGACCTCGATCCCCAGCTCCCGCAGCGCAAAGGCCGCATGGACGCAGCAGTAGTCGAACTCGATCCCTTGTCCGATCCGGTTCGGCCCGCCCCCGAGGATCATCACCTTCTTCTTAGGTGCAAGGTGCGAGGTGCGAGGTGCGAGGGTAACGGTGGGAGAATATGTTGCGCTGTCCCCTTTTACCTCACACCTCACACCTTTCACCTGAACCGGGTTCATTTCATAGGTGGAGTAGTAGTACGGCGTATGGGCCTCAAACTCCGCGGCGCAGGTGTCCACCAGGTAGTACGACGGCTGCACCTGCCAATCGATCCGCCATTGCCGAATCGTCGCCTCATCAAGGCCCCAGACCTTGGCGAGCTGGCGGTCGCTGAAGCCGCGCTGCTTGGCGCGACGCAGCCACGCGGCCGCCGCCTGTGCCGTGCCCAGCGGAAGACCAGACACGGCATCCCGAGCGCCAGCGAGGGAGTCCGCCCCGCTCACCGGGGCGGAGGCGCACGAGCGCATCTGCTCGCCGGCGGAAGCGAGGAGCGCCTCCTCCTGGATGAGGGTATAGAGCTGCCGCAGGAACCACCGGTCGATCTTCGTCAACTGGAACAGCTCCTCCAGCGACAGGCCGGCGGCGAACGCCTGCTTGAGGTAGAAGATCCGCTCCGCCGTCGGCGTCGAGAGCTTCTCCCGCAGGAGATCCGGCGGCAACGGCTCCCCGGATTCCCACCCGTCTTTCTTGATCTCAAGGCCCCTGAGGGCCTTCTGCAGGGCTTCCGTGAAAGTGCGGCCGATCGCCATCGTCTCGCCAACCGACTTCATCTGGATCGTCAGCGTCGGATCGGCCCCTCGGAACTTCTCGAAGGCGAAGCGCGGGATCTTGACGACAACGTAGTCGAGGGTCGGTTCGAAGCAGGCGGGGGTCTGCTTCGTGATGTCGTTGGCCAGCTCATCGAGCGTGTAGCCGACGGCCAGCTTCGCCGCGATCTTGGCGATGGGAAACCCCGTGGCCTTGGACGCCAAGGCGGATGAGCGGGACACGCGGGGGTTCATCTCGATGACGAGCAGGCGGCCGGAATCCGGATGGACCGCAAACTGGATGTTCGAGCCGCCCGTCTCCACGCCGATGGCCCGGATGACCTTGATGGCCGCGTCGCGCATCTCCTGGTACTCGCGGTCCGTGAGCGTTTGAATGGGGGCGACGGTGATGGAATCGCCGGTGTGGATACCCATGGGGTCCACGTTCTCGATGGAACAGACCACGACGACGTTGTCCGCGCAATCCCGCATGACCTCCAGCTCGAACTCCTTCCAGCCGACCACCGACTCCTCCACCGACACCTCGCGGATCATCGACAGCTCCAGCCCCCGCTTGGCGATCCGCTCGAACTCCTCCGGGTTGTACGCCACCCCGCCGCCCGTCCCGCCGAGCGTGAAGCTGGGCCTGACGACGCACGGAAAGCCGATCGCCTCCACGATGGCGCAGGCCTCCTCCGGAGTGCGGGCGAACTGCGCGCGCGGCACCTCAAGGCCGACCGACTCCATGGTCTGCTTGAACAGCTCCCGATCCTCGGCGCGCTTGATCGCCTCCAGCGACGCCCCGATGAGCTCCACGCGGTAGCGATCGAGCACGCCGCGCTGGGCTAACTGGACTGTGACGTTGAGGGCGGTCTGGCCGCCCAGCGTCGGCAGGAGCGCATCCGGCCGCTCCGCCTCGATCACCTTCTCCAGCACCTCGACCGTGATCGGCTCGATGTACGTCCGATCCGCCATCTCCGGGTCGGTCATGATGGTCGCGGGGTTGGAGTTGACCAGCGTGACCGAGAAGCCCTCTTCCCTCAGGGCCTTGCAGGCCTGGGTCCCGGAGTAGTCAAACTCGCACGCCTGCGAAATGACGATCGGCCCCGACCCGATGATCAGGATCTTGTGGATGTCGGTGCACTTGGGCATCTGATCTCTCGTGTCATGTTCATGGCTATGTGCGTAAGGTTGCTGTGTCGAAAACCATTTCTCTTCGCGCGAGGGCCACGGGTCCTGGCGCTGCGCCACCCTTCGTCCGTCCTCGCCCAGCGACTCTCGCGCTGGTTCTGCGGGCGGACGAAGGGGACCCGGCTCCGCGTCACCCGTGGCCTACCGATAGTTTTTCGACAGAGCGCGTAACGCGTCATGTTAAAGCTTTGGAAGCGTGCTCTTCGTGGGTGTCCCCAAGGGGGCTGTCACCTGATCCGGAACGGATTTGTTTACTTCACACCACTACTGTGTGTGAAACCACTTCCAAATGTCCCAACCCAAAGTTAGCAAAGCAACGCCAACCAAACAAGCTGTAATCAAATTGAGGGCTGTTGCTACCTTCCGCGAAGCCTCACTTGAAACTTCTAGTACAGCCGGCAGTCAATTCGCCAAAGGTTTTTGAGCTATGACCATCGCTACGCTATACTGGCTCCCAACGGTCAACCAGGAGGGAGCCACTCGA
>Ga0209399_10001904_pt1 | contig 10477 bp, 9 predicted proteins | sample OV2TP3_FD_184130 | JGI IMG/M metagenome (GOLD analysis project Ga0209399, IMG submission 184130) | Hot spring microbial communities from Beatty, Nevada to study Microbial Dark Matter (Phase II) - OV2 TP3 (SPAdes) (version 3) | ecosystem: Environmental > Aquatic > Thermal springs > Hot (42-90C) ... | reverse complement strand
CGGCAGCACGCCGCTTCCCGCCATCGCGCCGAAGAGCACCGCATTGATTACCGTGCCGCTTTCCTGCGCCAGCTCGCGCATGTCGAAGAGCACGGCGCGCCGGGCGAGCTGTGTCGCGGCCTCCAGCACGCGGCCCGACTCGAAGCGACCGTCGGCCATCTGCATCTTCTCGACCGTGGCGTAGATGCGGTGCGTCGAGGCGATGAGCGTCGTGCGCTCCGGCGACACGAAGCCGTTCTGCAGGGCGCGGCCGGCCTCGAGCAGCTCGGAGGCCACCATCACGTCCACGTTGCCGGGGCTGGGCGTGAGCGACATCACCGGCTCGCAGCCGCCGAGCAGCGCGCGCTTCGCGGGGTAGATCTCGAGGTAGTAGGTGGTGGCACCGGTGCGCTGCGCGACCCCCGGGATCGAGGTGGCCTGCGCCGGGTAGCCGGCTCGCGTCGCGGCCTCCATCAGCCAGTCGGCCATGACGCCGCCGCCCTCGCCGCCGAGCGCGGCGACGAGGATGGTGAGCGTGCGCTCGGGCAGGCTCATCTGAGGAGGCTCCGCATCCGCTCCAGCGCGCGGTCGAGCCAGCCCGGATTCTGGATCACCTCGGCGCGGTAGAACGAGGGGCAGAGCACCGCCGCGTGCGCGTTCTCGCCGCACAGGCCGCAGCCCACGCAGCCCTCGATCACCGTGGCGACCGGGTCGGTGCGCAGCGGGTCCGGGTTGTCCTTCACCGTGAGCGTGGGGCAGCCCGAGAGCCGGATGCAGGAGTGGTCCCCGGTGCAGGTGTCCTCGTCCACGCCGTACTTGACGCGCACCGTGCGCTCGCCGGCGGCGAGCTTCCTTGCCGTCTCGGGCTTGACGCGCCGCTGGCGCTCGAGCTGGCACTCGCCGTCCGCCACGATGACCTTGAGGCCCTGGTAGTCCGTGGCCATCGCCTCGCCGAGCGTCTTCGCCACCGCCGCGACGCGATAGTTGTCGACGGTGCGGATCCACTCGACGCCGATGCCCCGGAGCGCGCGCTCGATGCTCATGTCGCCTGCCTTGTAGGCGCTGTGGTGGGGCGAGGAGGGCAGCTCCTGCGTGCCGGTGGCCGAGCTGTAGCCGTTCTTCATGATGACGAGGATGCCGTCGTCCTTGTTGAACACGGCATTCGCCACGCCCGAGGTCAAGCCGTTGTGCCAGAAGCCGCCGTCGCCCATGATGGTCACGGTGCGCCGGCCGAACATCGGCTGCACCGCGGAGTTGGACGCGAGCCCCAGGCCGTAGCCGAGGACGGTGTGCCCGATGTTGAACGGCGGCAGCGTCGAGAAGGTGTGGCAGCCGATGTCGGCCGAGACATGGAACGCGCCCGCCTTGCGCTCCGCGACCTTCATCGCCGCGAATACCGGCCGCTCGGGGCAGCCGACACAGAAGCCCGGCGGGCGCGCCGGCACGGCCGCGCCCAGAAGCTCGGCGGCCTTGCGCTTTGCGCCGGTCATGCGCGCGATCGCCGCCTGCGCGCCTGCGAAGCGCGCGATGCCCGTCAGCACCACCTCGCCGGTGTACTCGCCCGCCATCGGCAGCACGTCCTTGCCGTGAACTCTCACGCCGTTCACCTCGTGGCGCCGCAGCGTCGCGAGAACCGCCTCCTCGAGGTACGCCGGCTGGCCTTCCTCGACCACCAGCACTTCGCGCTTGCCGGCGCAGAACTGCACGATCTCCTCGGGAACGAGCGGATAGGTCACATTCATGCAGTAGATCGGCACGCGTGACGTGCCGAAGGCATCCGCCAGCCCGGCGAGCTGCAGGGCGCGGATCACCGCGTTGTACATGCCGCCCTGGCACAGGATGCCGATGTCCGCGCGCTCGCCGGGGAACGTCTCGTTCAGCCCGTGCTCCCGTATGTAGCGCACCGCCGCGGGCCAGCGCACCTCGATCTTGTGCTTCTCCTGCGCGTAGGTGGCGGGCGGCAGGCTGATGCGGCCGAAGTCGAAGTCCGGCGCTTCGATCGCCCTGCGCCGCGAGAAGGCGCTCGCCCGGTTCGACTTGGTGCGGAACGCGCCCTGGACGTGGCAGGCGCGAATGCGCAGCTCGAGCATCACGGGCGTGCTCGAAGCCTCCGAGAGCCCGAAGCCGCGCTCGACCATCTCGACGATCTTCGGCAGGCTCGGGCGCGGATCGAGCAGCCAGATCTGCGACTTCATGGCGAAAGCGTGGCTGCGCTCCTGGATGATGGAGGCGCCCTCGCCGTAGTCCTCGCCCAGCACGATGAGCGCGCCGCCCCTGACGCCGGCGGAGGCGAGGTTCGACAGGGCGTCGGAGGCGACGTTCGTCCCCACGGTGGACTTGAAAGTCACCGCGCCGCGCAAGGGGTAGTTGATCGAGGCGCCCAGCATCGCCGCGGCGCCCGCTTCCGAGGCGTTGGTCTCGACGTGCACGCCGAGCTCGTCGAGGATGTCGCGCGCGTCGTTCAGCACGTCCATCATGTGCGACACGGGCGCCCCCTGATAGCCGCCGACGTAGGCGACGCCGGACTGCAGCAGCGCCTTGGTCACCGCGAGGATGCCCTCGCCGTGGAAGGTATCGCCCTCGCCCAGGCGCAGCTTTTCCACCTCCTCCTTGAACGAGCGCTCCATGTGGATAAGATTACCAGATGCGCGTCGCGGTTCTCGGCGGCGGCAACGGCGCGTACGCCGCGGCCGCAGACCTCTCGGAGCAGGGCCACGAGGTGCGCCTCTGGCGGCGCAACGCTGCGGCGCTTGCCCCTGTTCGCGACACGGGAACGATCACGCTGCAGGACACCGCCGGTGAGCGCGCCGTGCGCGTCGCGTGCGCCACGGGCGAGCTCGCCGAGGCGGTGCGCGGAGCACAGCTCCTCTTCATGCCGGATCCGGCCTTCACGCAACTGGACAACGCGCGGCGCCTTGCGCCGCTCCTCGCCGACGGCCAGGTGGTCTTTCTCGCGCCCGGTACCTTCGGCTCCTGCGTCATGACCCGCCTGCTGCGTCAAGCCGGCAACCGGGCGCGCTTTGCGATGGCGGAGACGGGGACGCTGCCATGGCTCACGCGCAAGCACGGGCCCGCGTGCGCCGCCGTCACGGCGCGCGCGACGCGGCTCCCCACGGGCGTGTTCCCCGCCCGCGTGCGGGACGCGACGCTCGAGCAGCTCAAGGCCGCGTTCCCCGCGATCGAGCCGCTTGAGGACGCGCTCTCCGCCGCGCTCATGAACGCGGGCCCGATCATCCACCCGCCGCTCGTGCTGATGAACGCGGGGCCGCTGGAGCACTTCGAGCGCTGGGACATCCACAAGGAGGGCACGCAGCCCTCGATCCGGCGCGTCACCGACGCGCTCGATGCCGAGCGCATCGCCGCGCGGCGGGCGCTCGGCTACGCGCCGCCGCACTTCCCGCTCGCCGACCACTATTCGGCAGACGGCGAAGAGTGGATGTACGGCCGGCGCGTGCACGTGAAGCTCACCGACTCCGGCGACTGGCGCGAGCGCATCGTGCTCACCGAGCACCGCTACATGCTCGAGGATGTGGCGCTCGGCCTCGCGTTCCTCGTCTCGGTCAGCGAATGGGCGGGCGTGCCCTGCCCGGTGGCGCGAGGGCTCCTGGCGCTCGGCTCGGCGGTCCTCGGGCGCGACCTGCGCTCGGGCGAGCGCACGCTCGAGGCGCTCGGCCTCGCGGGCCTCTCGCGCAAGGCGATGCGGCGCCTCCTCGAGGAGGGCGCGTGAGGCGCATCGTCGCGCTCGGCGCCGGCCGGATGGGGCGTGGCATCGGGCATGTCTTCGCCTACGCCGGATACGGGGTGGACATCGTCGACTTCAAGCCGCGCGGCGCCGCGCAGGCGGCGCGGCTGCAACGCGAGGCGCTCGCGGAGATCGCCGCCAACCTCTCGCTGCTGCGCGAGCTGGGCGTGCTGGATGAGCCGCAGCGCGAGGCGGTCCTCGCCCGCGTGCGCGTGCTCCCGCTCGAGGAGGCGCCCGCGGCGCTCGCCGCGGCCGATGTCGCCTTCGAGGGCGTCACCGAGACGCTGGAAGCCAAGCGCGACGCGCTCGCTCGCGCCTGCGCGCACCTGCGTCCCGGGGCGATCCTCGCCTCCACGACGTCCTCGTTTCTCGCCGATGAGCTCGCCGGCATGGTCACGCGACCGGAGCGCTTTCTCAACGCCCACTTCCTCAACCCCGCGTACCTGATCCCCCTGGTGGAGCTGAGCCCGGCGAAGACCACCGCGGAGGCGAGCTTCGCTGCGCTGCGGGCCCTGCTCGAGTCCGCGGGCAAGGTGGTGGTGCGCTGCGCGCCCTCGCCGGGGTTCATCGTGCCGCGCCTGCAGGCGGCGGCGATGAACGAGGCGGCGCGCCTCGTGGAGGAGGGGGTGGCGACGCCCGAGGAGATCGACCGCGCGGTGCGCACGGGCTTCGGCCCGCGCTACGCCGCGATGGGGCTGTGCGAGTTCATCGACTGGGGCGGCCTCGACATCCTCTACTACGCCTCGAGCTCGATGGCGCGCGCGCTCGATGCGCCGCGCTACGAGCCGCCGGAGATCGTGCGGCGGCTGATGGCCGAGGGCAGGCGCGGCGCGCGCGAGGGCGAGGGACTGTACGACTGGCGCGGGCGCGACATGGCTGCCTACCGGCGCGCGCTGGCCGGGCGCTATGTGGCGCTGTTCCGCCACCTCGGGCTGCTGGCGCCGCCCGGCGCGCCGCGATAGACTCGGCCCGCGCACCACATGGAGGAGGGTCCGGTGAAAGCTCGCGCTCGATTGGCATGCATGGCCGCCGCGCTCGCCGCGGCGGGGTTCGCGCCGGCGGCAGGCGCCCAGGAAGCGAAGCTCAAGGCGGCGGCGTTCCTGCCCGTGAAGTCGGTCTACGTCGTGCAGTTCGCGCGCTGGGTCGACGAGGTCAACAGGCAGTGCGCCGGCAGGGTCAGCGTGTCCGTCGTCGGCCCCGAGGCGATCAAGTCGCTCGAGCAGTGGAACGCAGTGAAGACGGGCGTCGTCGACATGCACTACGGGCCGCCCAACTACTACGTCGGCGCAGTGCCCGAGGGCGACGTCATCAGCGTGGCGCGCAACGAGTCGGCCGAGCAGAGGAAGAACGGCGCCTGGGCGCTGATCAACGAGGTCCACAACCAGAAGCTGAACGCCTGGTACCTGACCCACATCATGAACGGGGTGCGCTTCCACATCTACACGCTCAAGCCGGCGCAGGACGGAAAATTCGAGGGCTTCCGGCTGCGCTCTACGCCGATCTACGACGCCTTCTTCAAGTCGCTCGGCGGGCTGCCGGTGCGCATGGCGCCGCCCGAGGTGCACACGGCGCTCGAGCGCGGCACGGTGGACGGCTACGGCTGGCCGTTGTGGGGTATCGCGGACTTCGGCTGGCACAAGTACACCAAGTACCGCTACGGGCCCGGGTTCATCAGCGCGGCGGTGGCGATCCTCGTCAACCAGGACAGGTGGAAGGGGCTCGACAACGAGCAGCGGCAATGCCTGACGCGCATGGCCGAGTGGGTCGAAGGCGAGTGGCCGAAGTGGCGCGCCGAGGAGAGCGGCAGGCAGCAGGCGGTGCAGGAGCAGGCGGGCATCAAGTACGTCGACCTCGGCGCCGGCTTCGCGCAGAAGGCCGAGGAGCTGTACTGGGAGGTGCTCGGCAAGGGCAATCCCGACTTCGTGAAGAAGGCGCGGCCGCTGCTGAGCGGCAAGTAGCGCCTTGGCGGCACCCCCGGCCCCGGCGCCGCCGCGCAGCTGGTTCGACCTGCTGATCGACGGGCTCGCGCTCGCCGCGGCGGCGCTCGTCGTGCTGCTCACCCTCCTCATCCTGTGCGACATCGCGGCGCGCTACCTGCGCCTGTTCACGCTCACCTGGGCGCTCGAGGCCTCCGAGTACATGCTCTACGCGATCACCTTCCTCGGCGCCCCCTGGGTGCTGCGCGAGGAGGGACACATCGCGATCGAGCTGGTGGTCGAGCGGCTGCCCCCGCGGCTGCGCGCTGCGCTGCGGCGTCTCACGGATCTGTTCGGCGCCGCCGTGTGTGCGCTGCTTTTCGGCTATGCCTGGGCGGTGGCCTGGCGCTCCTTCGACTCCGGGGTGATGGTCCGCAAGAGCTTCGAGTTCCCCGAGTGGTACGCCTTCGTGCCGATGCCGCCGGTGCTGCTGATCCTCTTCGGCGTGTACCTGCGCTGGCTCGCCCGTCCGCCGCGGCGCGACCCGACCGCGCGGCGCGATCGCATCTAGCGCCATGGCCTGGCACGAGATCCTCGGCCTGCTGCTCGGGGGCCTTGTCGGGCTGATGGCGCTGGGCGTGCCGGTGGTGTTCGCCTTTTTTGCGGTCAATCTCGCCGGCGCCTACGTCTTCATGGGCGGCGACAAGGGCGTAGAGCAGCTCGTGCGCAACGCCGCGGAGTCGGTGCAGAGCTTCGCCCTGATGCCGATCCCGCTCTTCATCTTCATGGGCGAGGTGATGTTCCACACCGGTGTCGCGGGGCGCGCCATCGACGCGGTGGACCGCCTCATCGCGCGGCTCCCAGGCCGGCTGTCGCTGGTGGCGATCACGGGCGGCACGATCTTCGCCTCGCTTTCCGGCTCGACCATCGCCAACACCGCCATGCTCAGCTCCACGCTGCTGCCGGAGATGTACCGGCGCGGCTACCACCCCTCGGTCGCCGTGGGCCCGATCGTGGCGGTGGGGGGTCTGGCGATGCTGATCCCGCCCTCGGCGCTCGCGGTGCTGCTGGGGTCGGTGGCGCGCATCCCGATCGGCGAGCTGCTGATCGCCTCGATCGTGCCGGCACTGATCCTCGCGGCGCTGATGTTCGGCTACGTGCTGCTGCGCTGCTCCTGGCAGCCTCATCTCGCGCCGTCGTACGACGCGGGCCATCTGCCGCTGCGCGAGCGCGTGCTGCCGTTCCTGAAGTACGTCCTGCCGCTGATGGCGATCTTCCTCGTCGTCGTCGGCAGCATCATCGGCGGCATCGCGACCCCCACCGAGTCCGCCGCGCTCGGGGCCGCCTCCGCGGTGCTCGCTGCCGCCGCCTACCGGCGGCTGACGTGGGCAAACTTCGCCGTTTCGGTCCGCATGACGCTCAAGCTCACGGTGATGACGCTGTTCATCATCTGCGGCTCGATCACGTTCTCGCAGATCCTCGCCTTCACCCAGGCCTCGAACGGCCTCTCCGCGCTGGTCACCGGCGCGGGACTCTCCCCCCTCATGGTGCTGCTCGGCATGCTCGCCATCCTGCTGTTCCTCGGCTGCTTCATGGACCAGGTGAGCATGATGATGATCACCGCGCCGCTCTTCATGCCGGTGGTGCAGCAGCTCGGCTTCGACCTCGTCTGGTTCGGCGTGCTGATGCTGATGCTGCTCGAGATCAGTCTCGCCACGCCGCCGTTCGGGCTGCTGCTCTTCGTCGCCAAGGGGGCCGCGCCGGGCACCACGATGCGCGAGATCATCGTCTCGGTGGCGCCGTTCATCATGCTCGCACTCGGCGTCGTTGCGCTGCTGATCACGTTCCCCGCGCTCACGTTGTGGCTGCCGGCGCTGATGACGCCTTAGCGCCCAGATAGGCGGCGACCACGCGCGGCTTTGTCGCCGAGGTGTAACCGCGCTCAGCGCCCGTGCAGTTGAACCGTCGCCTTGCCCCCGCCGCGCTCGGCGGTCTTGTAGACGAAATCGACGCGCTTGATGACGCGCTCCTCGCCCGGGAGGTCGATCACTCGGCTGCGGCTGTTCTCCGCGAAACGATGGCGTACGTCGGGCTTGAACTGCTTGTCGTTGCCGAAGGTGACCGTCATCTCGATCATCTCGAGCGGCGCATCGAGCACCGTGATTCGCAGCTCTCGGAACCTGCCTTCCTTGCGACCCACGGCGATGCGGTCGCGGTCGCGCTGCATGTCGGCCTTGGTCTCACCCAGCAGCTCCCACTTGCCTTGCTTGGCGGCGGGAGCCGGCGCCGGTTTCGGCGCAGCGGCCACCGGCGCGGGCGCCGGCTTGGGAGCGGGTGCGGGCGCGACCGCCTTCGGCGGCGCCGGTGGCGGGGCCGGCGGCTTGGGCGGCTCGCTCGGGCCGCAGCCGGTGATCGAAACGGCGGCGAAGCAAACACCGACGAAGAAGGAACTTCGCGCTGCTGCGTTGAGCTTCATGGCTTGCTCCCCGAGAAAGCGGCCCGATCCCTGCACCGCGGAAAAAGCATAGCCTAAGATGAGATCCGCGCATGGACCTGTCGCTTGCATGGATGTTCTTTATCGACCATGTCGCCAGAAAGCGACAGGCCAGGGCGCATCAAAGGCGGTCGAGGCAAGCGACCGAGCGCGCACCGCGCCTGTGCTGTGTGCACTGCCGCAATCCGGTGACGCGGGAGGACGCAGCGATCCGAGCCGGCGGCGCCCACGAGCATCGGTGCGTCAACCCGGCCGGCCTGACTTTCCGCATCGGCTGTTTTAGCGATGCCCCCGGCTGCGCTGCCTTCGGGGAAGCGACCACGGAGCACACGTGGTTTCCCGGCTGCGCGTGGCGAGTGGCCGAGTGCGCCCGCTGCGGCCTGCAGCTCGGCTGGCGCTACGAGGCGCCGGAAAGCGGCTTCTTCGGGCTGATTCTCGACCGGCTCACGCCATGCGGCCCGCGATGACACGGTTCATCCACTCGGCGCTGCGCGCCGCGCCCCCGAAAGTGAAAAGATGCGCGCCCACCACGTTGCACGATGGCCGGCCGAGGCAGTATTGCGCGAGCGCGCGCAGCTGCTCGCCCGGGTCGGTGCGCGTGACCAGGCGCACCACCCCGAAGCCCTGGGCGCGCAGGCCGCGCAGCGAGGCGCTGACGCCGCAGCGCTGGGCGTAGCGCAGGAGCGTCGCCGCATCGGAGGGGCCCGCGAGCCCCACGTACACCGGTAATTCCGGGGCGGCGCGCGCCAGCTCGCTCAGGTACTCGATCACGCGGCCGGGCGCAAACGAGAACTGGGTGACGACGTAGGCGCCCATGCCCTGCGCCGCCGCGGCCTGCAGCTTGGCGTGCAACGCCGCCTCCAGCGCGGCACGCGGGATGCGCGCATGGCCCTCCGGATAGCCCGCGATCCCGACCTCCGTGATGCCGCAGCGCGCGAGGATCCCGTCGCGCAGCAGCGCGAGGCTGTCGGCGTACGGGCCCGCCGGCTGCGGGTCGTCGCCGCCGATCACCAGCGCCTTGCGCACGCCCGCCTGCGCGCTCGCCAGCTCGAGGAACCCCTGCAGCTCGGCGCACGAGGCGATGCGGCGCGCGGCGATGTGCGGCACCGGCTCCAGCCCCAGCGCGCGCAGCGCGCGCAGCGCCTCCAGCGTCTGCGCGAGCGTGTTGCGGGGCAGGTGGTTGACGTACACCTTGGTGCCCGAGGGCAGCAGCTGCGCGAGGGCCTGCGCGTCGGCGGCGCGGTGGGCGCTCATTTCGACCGAGCCGCAGGCGAGCAGCTCGGCGGCGGCCGCGGCGATCGCGTCGGCGGCGAGGGCGCTGCCGTGGGTCATGGCCCCTCAGTCCCGCTTGCGCGACACGACATAGGACTCATCCAGGAACCACAGGCCGCCGTGGGCCTGCAGCACCTCGCGGGTCGCCTCGAGGTAGCGGCGCTCCCCGAGCACCTGGCCGAGGCGCTCGTCGTCGATCTGCGCCACGTACACCGCCGCGTTCCAGGCCGCGAACAGCGTCGAGGTGCCGATCGACTCGGAGATCTCGCTCGGCAGCGTGTGCATCTCGTAGCGGAACACCGCGCGCGCGTCGGCGTAGGCGTTGAAATTGAAGCGCCGGGCGTCCCGGCCGAGCTCCGCGCGCACCGCGCGCAGCACGTCGTGCCGGCCCGTGCCGAAGGGGTCTTCCGCGGGCCACACGCGGCGCACGATCTCCAGCCCCGGGTCGCGGCCGTGCGAATGGATGCCGAGCAGGCGCCCGCCGGGGCCGAGAGAGCGCACCAGCGGCGCGAGCACCCGGGCGGCCTTGAACTCCACCGGGACGCGGGCCCGGTAGGGCTGCGAGGCGATGACGAGGTCGTAGTCGGCGCGCGCCCGGCCCTGCTGCGGGATCACCTCGTCGAGCAGGAAGCGGAAATCCTCGCGATAGAACACCAGCGCGACCGGGCGCTCGTAGACCGGGTTGCCGGTCTTGGGGCTGTGGCGCGCCTGCCAGTTGCGCGCAAGGAAAGGCTCCAGCGCGGCGATCTGCTCGCTGAACTCGTGCGAGGTCGTGCCCGAGAGCGCGACCTCGTGCCAGACGAGGGAGGTGGCGGCAGCGAGCGCCCTGGGGGCGAGCCACGGCGCCTCGCTGTAGTACATGTTGCTCACCACCAGCACGCTCGCCGGGTGCTCGAAGAAGCGGTCCGCCATCTTGGCGAGGGAAAGCCGCACGTCCTCGAGGCTGATCTCCTTGCCGACGAAATAGAACGGCATGGTCGGGAAACGCCGGTGCATCTCGCGCATGACGCGCGTGAGCACCGTGCCGTCGCCCATGCCGGCGTCGAACACGCGCACCGCCGGCGGCTGCGGGTG
>Ga0209399_10001901_pt1 | contig 10487 bp, 9 predicted proteins | sample OV2TP3_FD_184130 | JGI IMG/M metagenome (GOLD analysis project Ga0209399, IMG submission 184130) | Hot spring microbial communities from Beatty, Nevada to study Microbial Dark Matter (Phase II) - OV2 TP3 (SPAdes) (version 3) | ecosystem: Environmental > Aquatic > Thermal springs > Hot (42-90C) ... | reverse complement strand
ATTTTCACAAAAATTAACATACAAATAATTAAACTTCTATCAAAAGAAAGGCTCCACATAAGGGAAATTGCTGCAAGGTTAAAATGCTCTCCTGCAAAAGCGCATGCGTGCATCAGGGTGCTCAAAAAACATGGCATGGCAAAAGAGATTAATGAAAAAAACAGGAAAGTCATAGATCTAAACATTGAAAGTGCATTGGCAAAACAAGTTCTTCAATTAGTTAATGCCGATAATGCCAATGCTGATAAAAATACTGAAGCCCATAATTTAATCCCGGAAAAAATAAATCTTTTTGACGCAATAAGCCCTCTTGATTTCAGGTACTATGGAAGAAATAAAGGCATATTTGAAAAATTACAGCCATATCTTTCGGAGTCTGCTTTCATAAAATATGCTTTAAAGGCTGAATCGGCCTTAACAAAGGCTCTTGCAAAGAATAAAATATGCTCTCAAAAAATTGCTGACGAGGTGGAAAATGCCTGCAGGCAAGTCAGCGCTGAAGAAGTCTATGCTGAAGAGGACAGAATAGGGCACAACATAAGGGCATTGGCAAACTGCATTAGAAATAAAGTAAGCAATGAGGCAAAGCCATTTGTCCATTTCACGGCAACAAGCTATGACATCATCGCAACGGCTGATGCATTAAGGTACAAAGATTTCACAAGCAATGCCTTGCTGCCTGAGTTGCTAAAGCTGCAATCCGCTTTAATCAATCTTGCATTAAGGGAAAAAGGCGCTTTGCAGATAGGAAGAACACATGGACAGCATGCCGAACCTGTAACTTTTGGATTCGCAATAGCGCAATATGTAAGCAGGCTTGGCAATTCCATTATAAAAATCAAAAAATCCGCTAATAACTTGAGAGGAAAAATGGCAGGGGCGGTTGGGGCTTACAATGCATTATCCCTGTTCTTTGATGAGCCGATTAAATTTGAAGAAGAATTGTTAAATGAGCTTGGATTGAAGCCGTCTCCAATATCCACCCAAATTGCTGAAGCGGAGTTTTTGGCTGATTATTTAAGCAGCGTAATATCCGCTTTTGGCGTTATAGCAAACTTAGCCGATGACATGCGGCATTTGCAGAGGACTGAGATTGGCGAGATTGGCGAGTTTTTTGGCATGGGGCAGGTTGGCTCCTCAACAATGCCGCAGAAAAGAAACCCAATAAATTTTGAAAATATAAAAAGCATGTGGAAAGAATTTATGCCGAGGATAGTGACAATGTATATTGACCAAATATCAGAGCATCAAAGAGACTTGACAAATTCTGCATCGATGAGATTCATTCCTGAAATATTGGCGGGATTTTATGCTTCTGCTGCAAGGCTAAACGAAGTAATGCCAAGATTAGTGGTTGACAAGGCAAATATGAAGAAAAACTTTGAAATAAGCAGGAACATGGCTATTGCAGAGCCGCTTTACATTCTCTTGGCTGGAAATGGCCATCCTAATGCGCATGAGTATGTTAGGGAGATGGCCTTAAAGGCGAAATTGGCAAAAGAGCCATTAATCCAGCTTGTAAAAAAAGATAAATCAGTACAGCATTATTTAAGAAGATTAAATAAGCAGCAGCTCGAAATATTAAACAAGCCAGAGAGGTATACCGGCATTGCCGCAAAAAAGACTGAGATTGTATGCGGGCATTGGAAAAAGCGGCTGAGATTATGACAAACTAAAGTATTATGTAAGGCTTCATCTTCAGCTTTATGACTTCTTCAATATTCTTTTCATCTTCAGAAGCAATGTAAATGTGCTTTTTCTTGTGCTTCTCATACTCTTTTATCTTAGATTTCATTATCTTTTGGTATTCTTTCAGGTAAGAATATGGATGGTTATCTATATAAAGGTCAAGCTTTGGTATGTAAAATGATGCCCTGAAATCATCCTTATCCGCCCATGTAGCAACCGTATTGTATTGAAATAGCAAGCTATTGTCAAATAAGAAATTGGCTATCTCCATCTCGGCTCTTGTCTTAACCAAATGCCCTGTTTTTGTTTTAAAGGCTGGCTCAGCATACTCACTTCTTTCTAATATTTCAGAAGCCTTAATCTGTATTCCTTTTTCTCTTTTGATTTCATCAAATAATGGAATACCCTCTTTATTTTCGTAATCCTTGTTTAAGCCTATGACACTATCAAATGACTGGACCGCCTCTTTTATTTTACCAATCAATACTTCCATATGGCCTTTGTTATACCACGCTTCTGCATGGCTTCTGTCAATTTCTACAGCTTGGGAAAAACACTCATGAGCCATCTTGATGTAGTTCTTTTTTTGGTCTTCTTTCCTGTACTCCTCAGCCTTTTTATCGCTTATCTCCCAGTCAGCAGCCATGGGTATTCTATAAGCCCCTGCCTTATATCTCCCTTCTATAAGCAGTTTTTTTCTGTAAATGCAGCTGCCTTTGCCCATCAGAGCCTTGACCTTATTTTCATCGTCTACACTCTCGATTTGCAGCGCTTTATCAAAAAAATTTATTGATTCGTCAAGATTATTAAGATAGGAAAAGCATGCTGCTATATTATAATTGCATTTAAACAAAAACTCAGCTGCATTCCTGAATATGCCGGACTCATTGCCCTTGTAAGGATAAAACTCCAATCCCTTATTATACTCTTCAATTGCAGTAGTATACTGCTTGAGCTGGGCAAGCCTGTCTGCTTCTCTCTTTATTTCCTCAGCTTTCCTCATCTCTTCGGTTTCTCTGAAAGATCCGAGCCTTTCTTTCTCTTTCCTCATCTCCTGAAATCTTTTGCTCTGCCTTTCAATGAAACTCCTTATTCTTCCAATTACCATTTTAGAATAGCCATAGGCTATACAGGAAATATTTAAACTTTGTTATTCATTAGATGACATTTTTATCGATATACTTTTTCAAATCATTCCAACCCCTAATGCCCCGAAAACTATATAAACAAATCACATATACAAAAAATGATGGATGACATAATGATGGAAGACATTTCAAAAACCGATCCTGAAATGTTTGAGCTGGTTAGGAAAGAAGGCGCAAGAATAAGGAATGGAGTTGAGCTAATACCAAGCGAGAATTTTGTCAGCAAAGCTGTAATGCAGGCATATGCTACTTTCTTTACAAATAAATATTCTGAAGGCTATCCTGGAAAGAGGTATTACGGGGGCAACCAATTTGTTGATATTGCCGAGAATCTCGCTATTGAAAGGGCGAAAAGGTTATTTGGGGCAGAGCATGTTAATGTGCAGCCTTACTCTGGCAGTCCTGCCAATCAAGCGGTTTTCTTTGCTTTGCTCAACTTAGGCGATACTTTCATGGGCTTTGATCTAAGCGCAGGCGGCCATTTGACACATGGCTCACCAGTTAATTTTTCAGGAAAATTCTACAAATGCGTCTCTTACAATGTTGATAAGCAGACCGAATTGCTGGATTACGATCAGATAATGAGGCAGGCAAAGGAAGCAAATCCAAAAATGATTTTATCGGGGCTGACAGCTTACCCGAGAAAGATAGACTTCAAGGCTTTTAGTGAGATTTGCGGCGAAGTGGGGGCTTATCATTTTGCAGACATTGCGCACATAGCTGGATTGTGCGCAGCCGGGTTCCATCAAAACCCTATTCCATATTGCGATGTTGTGACAACCACAACACACAAGACTTTAAGAGGCCCAAGAGGGGCTATTATTATGTGCAAGATTGAAGACAGACTGAATAAAGACGATAAAAAAACACTTGCGCAGAAAATCGACAGCGCTGTTTTTCCGGGCCTGCAAGGCGGCCCCCACGACCACGTAAATGCGGCAAAGGCAGTTGCTTTCAAGGAAGCATTGCAGCCTGACTATAAAAAATATTGCGGGCAGATAGTAAAGAATGCAAAGGCTTTGGCAGATTCTCTTATGGACAATGGTTTGGAGTTAGTTACAGGAGGGACAGATAATCACTTGATGGTTATAAAATTAGTTAATAAAGGATTAACTGGAAAAGGCAAAGAAATCCAAAATGCGCTTGGAGAGGCAGAAATTTATGTCAACAAAAATACAATTCCTTACGAGCCAAACACCCCATTCAACCCAAGCGGGATAAGATTAGGGACGCCGGCAGTGACTACAAGAGGATTTAAAGAGAGCGAGATGAAAGTGATTGGGGAAAGCATAGCTAAAGTCATTGATAACTATACTGATAAGAGTGTTATTGAAAAGGCAAGAAATGATATTTTAGAGCTGTGCAAAGAGTTTCCGCTTTATCATGGGATGGAAGTGCTGAGATGAAGAGTTAAAAATAAATTTTGAAAAAGAATTAAAAAAATAAAACCTAAACAAAAAGGATTTAAGAATGCCAGCAAAAATAATAGACGGCAAAAAAATAGCGCAGAAAATATTAGACGGGCTCAAATCCAAAATAAAAAATTTAAGGGAGAAGCCAGGCCTGGCATTGGTTTTAGCAGGGGACAATCCAGCATCTGAAATATATATCAATTTCAAGGAAAAGACATGCAAGGAGGTTGGCTTTTATTGTGAAAGGCACAATCTTGATAAAAACATAAGTGAAATGGACTTATTGAAATTAATTAGCGAGCTGAATCAAAAAAAGGAAGTTCATGGAATACTTGTCCAGCTTCCATTGCCTAAGCAAATCAATGAATGCCTTATAACTAATTCAATCCTGCCGCACAAAGACGTTGATGGGTTCACATCAGTTAATTTGGGGTATCTTTTTTCCGGAAACACAATTTTAGCGCCTGCTACTGCAAGAGCCTGCCTGCGCCTGATAGAATCAACAGGCATAAGCATTGAAGGCAAAAATGCTGTTGTTGTCGGAAGAAGCGAGATTGTTGGGAAGCCGACTGCAATTATGCTGCTTGAAAGAGATGCGACTGTCACAATATGCCATTCAAGGACAAGAGATCTGGCAGAGCATACTAAAAATGCGGAGATGCTTGTTGCCGCGGCGGGAAAGCCAAAATTGATAACCCAAGACATGGTTAAGGAGAATGCTGTCGTCATTGATGTTGGAATTAACAGGCTCAACGGCAAAATTGTTGGAGATGTTGATTTTAACGGAGTAAAAGAGATTGCAGGCTACATAACCCCAGTTCCAGGAGGCGTAGGCCCAATGACTATAGCCATGCTGATGGAGAATACTTTGAAGGCAATGGAATTATCGCCAAAAAATAAGTATTAAGCTCAATTAAGCCCATATTGCAGGAAAGCCCATATTGCAGGATTGATATAACCTTAGCATACTATTCCATTAATGCCTTCTTCAAGACATACTATCCTGCCATTTTCAATCTTGTAATAACTGATTTTTGAATTATCTACTCTCATTTTGCAGCAGATATTATTTGCGGAATTATGGGCAAGAATTTTGTATTGCTGGTTTATATTGATGATCTGCTCTGTATTTTTGTCTTCAATCTTTCTCATTTCTGCGTCTTTTCTTTCCAATTCTTCTTCAAGCTTTTTTATGTCAGAATCATACTTCAAAGAAGATATGTTGAAAAAAACTTTCAATGCGTTGAGCTCTGCTTTGCAGTCAGAAAGCTTATTAGAGTATTTTTCCAATTCAGCCATGAATTCCTTATTAAAAGCATCGCAGTAGGATAAATTTGCCTCGTAGACCAAAATTTTTGATTCAAGTTCTGACAAAGAATCACGTTGGTTGTCAGGCTTCACTCCATTCTTATAGCCAGCGGCGCTAAAAGCTATTATGCCAATGAATAACAGTATGCCTGCTAATAAGGCTATCAAGAGTTGTTTAATCAACTTTTCATTCATATCATTCTCCTCTTTAATATTATTATATAAAATATATAAGATATATAAAGATTTTGATACTAAATCTTTGCGTTTTTAAGAAAGACATATTATAAAAATAATTATATATACAAGCAAATTTTTTATATTAGAAGGGCCTGTGATGTAACGGACAGCATAATCGGCTTCGGTCGATGGTTTTTATGCCGCTCAAAGACTTGAAAACCTTGCGTTTTCAAGTTCCCAAAAATGCAAAGCATTTTTTAGGATGTCAACGGATTTATGCCGTTGGATGAAACCGGTTCGTCTGGGTTCGAATTGCGGCTAGCGAGCGACGCTAACGCATCGCAAGTCCCAGCAGGCTCATTTAAAAATGGAGCATCCAATCGTAGAAAAAATCCTGAAAGAAGGCGTCAATTCTGTAAACCTTTCTATGCTTGATGAAAACTCAAGAAAGAAGATATTAGGGATTGCAGGAGAAAGGCTTTACAGGCAAAATAGGTTTGTAGAAGCTATTGAAATCATTGCAAAGGCTGGCGATGTTGAAAAACTGATTAAAATCGGGGATTTATTTTTGGCAGAAGGCAGGGCAGAATTGGCAACTATATGCTTTATTCCAGCAAAGGACAGGCAAAGGCTAAGCAATGCTGCAGTTTTGTGCATCAAATCGAAAAATTATAAATTGGCTGCAAAAGCCTATGAAGCCGCTGACAATAAGCAGATGGCTGATTTCATACAGCAAAATTTCGCATGAAAAATATAGAACAAAAAAATCATCTTTGAGATTATTTTTTGCCGTCAAATGCAAAGAAGATTCAGTTTTGGAGCAGGAACCATATTCAGCCTTATAGTAGTGTATTTTATATTCCTCTACTCAAGGGATAAAGGATGGGCTTTATTGGCTTTCTTATCGAAATGGTATTTAATTATTGCAGGCGGCTTGATAGCATTATCTTTAGGGGTGATTCTGCTGGTACTGCTGCTTTCTTTGCTGCTCATTTTATTTGCTATGCTAAAAACGCATGCATTTGGGAAAAAACATAAAAAAAGGAAACCCGCAGATTATATTGATGCTGATTATAAAATAAAAGAATAAATAACAAATAATAAATAACAAATAAAAAAGCAAAAATGCTTAACAAAAAAACACAAAATACAATCTTGATTATTTTGTCAGTCCTGGCATTGACAGGCGGATTGGTTTATTATTTTAATTACAATATAAAAATAGTAAGGCAGGATTATGAATCTAAGATTTTTGGCTTAAATCGGCAATTAACAGATAGCCTGCAAAATCTCCAGCAGTCTCTGGAAAGGCAAATGCAGATTCTCGGCTCTAATTTATCATCACAGATAGGATTTGTCGATACAAACCTTCAGAATTTTAAGAGGCAAAACCAGCAGGAGATTAATGCATTGTCAAGCCTGATAGACCAGATAGAGCAGCAGAGCAATATAAGGCTGAATGAGCTAAAAGAGGATCTGAAGAATATAAGGATAAAAAGCGCTGATTTTTCAGCAATTGTCGATGAGGTTTTGCAGTCAGTTGTCAGCGTCAGCACGAATTTGGGCCAGGGAAGCGGGGCAATAATAGACGCAAGAGGATATGCCGTGACAAATGTGCACGTAATAAGCGGGGCATCGGCCATCAGAGTGACAACTTACTCCGGCAAGACTTACAATGTCAACGCAATCATTGGCTATGATGAAACAGCCGACATTGCTGTATTAAAGTTTGATGCTGCAAACTTGAAAGCCCTTAAATTTGGCAACTCGGATGATGTTAAAGTTGGCGAGAAAGTGATCGCAGCAGGCAATCCGGCTGGATTGTCATTTACTGTAACAGAGGGTATTGTAAGCGCTTTTAGGACAGCCTCAAGCGGCGTAAAATACATACAGACAGATGTCCCAATCAATCCTGGCAATTCAGGAGGCCCTTTAATCAACACGAAAGGAGAGATAATAGGCATAAACAACTTCAAAGTGGGGGGCTTTGAAAGTCTGGGATTTGCAATAGCATCAAATGAGGCAAGCAAGGCTGTCAGCAAAATAATAAATGATTATGAAGCGCAGGAGAAGCAATGAGTTTATTCTGGAAAAACTACAATTACAGCGTAAAGCTGCTCATTGTTTCTTAACGCCAAAAGGTTTTAGCGCCGATTCTTCTTGGGTCTTGTAAACCTGTAGGAAGATGCTGGTTCTAAGGCTTTGTTAGGAAATTTAAAAATCAAAAATTTCAACTTTGTTGAAATTTTTGCAGATGATTTTTTTCAAGAATTTTTATTTTGATATAATATCAAAAACTATTAGACGGGATTATAAAAATGTCAAGACTCTACTTAAGAGATATAAATTTGTACAATACAATAAGTTTGTTGGATTTAGAAACTCATAGGACAATAAATCCAAATTTAGATGTGGTGGTTATTAATAGTTATAGTAATATAATAATTGGTAAGTTAGAAAAAGTCATACATAGATATCCAAATGGTGAGGTATGGAGGGATTTAATAGTCTATGATTACACAAATAAATCATATTTGTTTGATAGTGAAATAAAATCATTAGCTGCTATGGTGTGGGCAGGTGACAATTAACAAAAACAACAAAACAAAAACTATATAAAACAATAATAAAAATTTTAACTTTCAGTTAAAATTTTTCATTAAGTAAAACATTAAGAGGAACATCAACACGGCAAAGCCGTGTTGATGTTCACCATAATAACATGAACATCAAAATAACCTTACCAGATGGAACTGTAAGAGAGTACAAGAAAGGAATAACTGGAAATGAAGTAGCCTTGGATATAGGAAAAAGGCTGGCAGAGGATGCTGTACTTGCCAGAGTAAATGGCAAATTGGCTGATTTGCATGAGCCCATAAATGAAGATTCTGCATTGCAAATTATAACATTAAAGGATAAAGAAGGGCTAGATGCTCTGAGGCATAGCCTCGCTCATTTATTGGCTGCGGCTGTAATGGAATTATACCCAAACACAAAAAGAACAATAGGCCCTGCCATAGAGAATGGCTTTTATTTTGATTTTGAATTTGAAAAGCCAATATCAGAAGAAGATTTGCCCAGGATAGAGGCAAAAATGCTGGAAACACTTCCAAAATGGGACAAGTTTGAAAGACACGAGCTGAGCGCGCCAGAAGCTAAAAAAGAATTTCCCAACAATCAATTTAAGCATGAATTAATAGATGAATTTTCAAAAGGCAGCAAGAAAGTTTCATTTTACAAGTCAGGAGATTACTGGGACTTGTGCAGAGGGGGGCATTTATCGAGCATGAAAAAAGTCAAGCCTGGCTCATTTAAGCTTGCAAAAATTGCCGGAGCTTACTGGAGAGGCTCTGAAAAAGCTCCAATGCTTACAAGGATTTATGGCTTGGCTTTTGCCGCTAAAAAAGATTTGGATGAATATCTAAAGCGGCAGGAAGAGGCGGAAAAAAGAGACCACAGGAAGATTGGAAAGGAACTTGATTTGTTCAGCATACATGAGGAAGGGCCCGGCTTTGTATTTTTCCATCCCAAGGGCATGGTGATAATAAACGAACTGATAAATTTCTCAAGAAGGCTGCATGAAAAAAACGGCTACAAAGAGATTAGGACGCCGATAATTTTAAGCAGAAAGCTTTGGGAGCGGTCAGGCCATTGGGAGCATTTCAGGGATGCTATGTACTTCACAAAAGTTGAAGGACAGGATTTTGCAGTAAAGCCAATGAACTGCCCGGGCTCTATTTTAGTCTATAAAGAGGCATTTCACTCTTATAGGGAGCTTCCGCTGAGACTTGCAGAGTACGGGCTTGTCCATCGCCATGAGATGAGCGGCGTATTGAGCGGCTTATTCAGGGTTAGAAGCTTCACGCAGGATGACTCCCACATCTACATAATGCCGTCACAGATAAAAGAGGAAGTAAGCAGAGTAATAGAGATAGTGGACCATGTCTACGGGATTTTCGGGTTTGAATATCGTGTTGAGCTGTCAACAAAGCCCGATAAGGCAATGGGCAGCGACGAGATTTGGAAAATTGCAGAAGGCTCATTAAAAGACGCTCTAAATTCAAAGAATGTGCTTTTTGATGTAAACCAAGGCGGAGGAGCCTTTTACGGGCCAAAAATTGATTTCCACATCAAGGATACATTGGGAAGAAGCTGGCAGTGCGCTACTGTGCAGGTTGATTTCCAGATGCCGGAAAAGTTTGACCTTCATTATATTGGAGAAGACAATACAAAGCATCGCCCTGTAATCATACATCGTGTTATTTATGGTTCAATTGAAAGATTTTTGGGCATATTAATAGAGCATTTCGCTGGAAAATTTCCATTGTGGCTTGCCCCTGTACAAATTAAAATACTGACAGTCGCCGACAGGTTTGAGGGGTACGCAAACAGCATCAAGGAGCAGTTTAAAAAAAATGATTTAAGAGTAGAGGTTGATGTAAGGACAGAAAGCGTTGGATATAAAGTTCGAGAAGCGCAACTGCAGAAAATCCCGCTTATTTTGACAGTAGGCGAAAAAGAAGAGAAAAATGGGACTGTTGCAGTAAGGACTTTTGACAACAAGGTTTATTTTGATGTTAAGGCTGAGGAATTGCTAAAGAAAGTTTTGAAGAATAGTGAGGAGAAAAGGGTTAAGTTTGAGATGTAGCTTAATATGCAATTTTTGGGCAAAAAACATTTCAAAACCCGCCTATATTTGATAGTAAACCGTAAATCCCTTTAGTTGTCGCCTTCGTTAAATTTCATAAAC
>Ga0209399_10001900_pt1 | contig 10488 bp, 10 predicted proteins | sample OV2TP3_FD_184130 | JGI IMG/M metagenome (GOLD analysis project Ga0209399, IMG submission 184130) | Hot spring microbial communities from Beatty, Nevada to study Microbial Dark Matter (Phase II) - OV2 TP3 (SPAdes) (version 3) | ecosystem: Environmental > Aquatic > Thermal springs > Hot (42-90C) ... | reverse complement strand
GACTATCGTCAATCATTTTGAACGGTGGAGCGATCAAGTGTCGTTTGATACCGTTCGGCCGCTTGCTGATGAGATCAAGGCGCTCTACATGAAAGGGGAGTACGACGAGATCCTCATTGTGTACACGAATTTTATCTCAACATTGAAGCAGGTGGTCTATTCCCGAAAACTTTTGCCCGTTACATTTGAAAGCGTGGAAGAAGTGGTGCGAGGCATCACGCCGGAACGTGGGCGATTTGCCGAGATCGGGCGAGACCTTGATGTGGCGCCGGTCAAGGAGTACACCTTCGAGCCGGAAGCGGGCGAGATCGGGATAGCGGAGCGCGGCCGAGAGAAAGAAGCGGAGAGGATCTCGGCGATACTCGCGGAAGCTCCCGAGAATCAGGTGGCCCTTCGGTCCCGGTGCGCGCCGTGGGGGTCCGCTCATAGCGGCGCAGAATATACCATACCGTTCTCTAAGTTTCTCCTTGACTCCGCGCGCGCAATGAATACAATTTCGAACTCCCGCCCATATGGGTGCATGTTAGGCGGGGCCGATCCCTCTAAGGTGCAAGAGGGGTAGGCGGAGTTCATCCCGGTCTCCGTGGGTGTGGTCCAATGAGCAATGCAGATCACGGCTATGGCCTTGTCAAATCTCGTCTCCTGGAACTCCTTCGGCTCATCCGCATAGGAGTGGTCTTCCATCGGGCCGAGGGAGATAGCCTCTTCTATTCCCACGAAGGTCGAGAAGTGGAAGTCCTGGATTTGGTGGGCGGTTTCGGCTCCCTCCTCTTGGGACACAACCACCCGGCGCTCTTGGCCGAAGCGCAAGCGATCTTGGGAAGAAGTGTCGGGGATACTGTGCGCGTATCAACGCCATCCGGAAACAAAGTATACAAAATCGCGCGCATTGAATAATTGAACAAAAGACATGCCAATTGACGACATAAAGAAACTTCGTCTTGACAAACGCGCTTCGCTTAAAACGCAGCATATTTCTGCGTATCCCATTTATCTTAAACGCACACATACTATCATGGAGGCGCGCGAGGGATTTGCGGAACTATCACGCAATTTAAAGGAGATCACATTGTGCGGACGCTTGATGACCCTGCGAGAGCATGGAAGATCAACCTTTTTTGATATTGCCGACGGCACGGGGAAGTTTCAGGTATACGCGAAAGAAGACGTTCTTGGCGAAAAATCATATCAGAATTTTACTGAATTTTTTGATATCGGAGATTTTGTAGAGGCAAGAGGAACTTTGTTTAAGACAAAAAGGGGTGAGGAAACTCTTGAGCTGAAAAATGTAAAAATGCTTGCCAAATCCTTGCTTCCACTTCCCGAAAAGTGGCATGGTTTAAAGGACGTGGAAGAAAGGTACAGAAAGCGATATTTGGATATATTAATGAGTGAGGAGGCGCGAAATATTTTTAGAACACGAAGCGCGATCATAAAGGCCTCCCGTGAATATCTTGATAAAAATAACTTTATGGAAGTAGAGACCTCCATACTGCAACCAATACCCGGAGGCGCCTCGGCTAAGCCGTTTAAAACGCGCCTTAACGCGCTTGATATGGATCTATATTTGAGGGTTGCTCCGGAGCTTGATCTTAAAAAATTACTCGTAGGCGGCTTTGAGCGCGTATATGAAATAGGCCGGTCTTTTAGAAACGAAGGCATGGATCACGCGCATAACCCCGAGTTTACCTCTTTAGAGTTTTATTGGGCATATACGGATTATAAAGAATTAATGAAATTTTCAGAAAAATTGTTTGCTTATATTTTTAAGGCTACGGGGCGGGAGAAAGATTTTAAAAAAGCGCCTTGGCCCAGAGTAGAGTTCACCATGCTTTTCAAAAAATATCTAGATATCAAATATGAAGATCTAGACAGAGATGCTCTTGCAAAAAAGGCAGAAAAACTAGATATAGAAGTTGCAAAACATTTAAGCAAGGGCCAAATTGGCGATCTTATTTATAAAAAAGCGATTCGGCCGAATATTACGGATCCAACATTCGTTATTCATCACCCAAGCGAACTTGCGCCCCTTGCAAAGCCCTTACCCGATAATCCCAATTACGATGCGCGCTTCCAGTTAATTATAAATGGCTGGGAGATCGCGAACGCATTCTCTGAATTAAATGACCCCGTGCTTCAGCGCGAATTTTTTGAAGAGCAGGAAAAACAGCAAAAAAGCGGGGATGATGAAGCGCAGCGGCTAGATGAAACTTTTCTCGAGGCGCTTGAATATGGCATGCCTCCGGCCGCCGGCTTTGCTTTCGGAGTAGATCGCCTAACAGCGCTTCTAACAAACTCTCATAGTCTGCGAGAGGTGATTTTGTTTCCGACGATGCGGTCAAAGTAGGAATGAACTCGGAGTTGCAAACTTTCATAAAACTGCTATTATCTAATCATGGAAGTAAAATTATCGCAAAGAACAACAAGGGAATTAGCGTCTGTTAAAGATTACGGCTACAAAAACAGAGTTGAGTTTATCGAAGATGCTGTATGGCATCGCATTTTAGAGTTGAAATCTTCCGTAAAATTAACACTTTCCCAAAGTCGGGACTTCGCCAAATCACGAAATGAATTGTCAAAAAATGAATATGTTACCTTAAGCCAATTAAAGCATGAACTGGGAGCTCCTCGTTCCAAGGCACGTTAAGCGTTGCATTATACGTTTGCCGCGCAAAGATCAGATACGGATAATTGGCGCACTTGACTTGCTTGCAGTAAATCCCTTTTCTGGGGATATTCAAAAAATCAAAAACGAGCAAAATTCTTGGCGCCGTCGGACCGGCGCCTATCGTATTTTTTATGAAATTTTTCAGAAATCAAAAATTATTGCTGTCTATCGCGTAGAGCGGCGCACCTCAAATACTTACCGGAAAGTATAAAAATATCGAGGTAATGCCATGAATAAAGAAAATTTATCAACTCAAAAATGCGTGCCATGCACTATAGAAATTACATGAGAGCAGCCAAATGGCTGCTATTTTATTTTGGGCTTAAATATATTAGAATAAAAACTATGTTGGCGAGCTATTCAACTAAACTTAAAGGCCGTAAGGAAATTGCCCGGGCGACAATGGCTTTTTATTTTGAAAAGCCTAAGGGTTTTAATTTTGTCGCGGGCCAGCATATTACGATGACTCAAACCGCAACAAACGACAACAAGCGCGTATTTTGCATGGCAAGCGCGCCCCATGAGAAAGATTTGATCTTCGCGATGCGCATGCGCGACTCAGAGTTTAAAAACTCATTAAAAGTTATGCCAATTGGCACGGGCGTGGAAATTACTGAAGCGCGTGGTTTATTTACGCTGCATAATGACGCTTCAAGGCCCGCGGCATTTCTTGTAGGAGGAATTGGCATTACGCCGTTTAGGAGCATGGCGCTGCAAGCGGCTTACGAAAAATTGCCGCATAAAATATTTATGTTTTATTCTAATTACACGCTTGAGGATGCCGCGTTTCTGACTGAACTAAGGGAATTGGAAAGCAAAAATCCTAATTATAAATTTATCGCAACGATGACGGAACTGGATTCCCGCTTTCGCGGGAATGACAACTACGAAACTAGTTATATCAACAAGGCAATGCTTGAAAAATATATCGAAGATGTTAAGTTGCCGGTTTATTATATCGCGGGTCCCGAAAGATTCGTGGGCGCGATGAGAAACATGCTCCAGGATTTGAATATTAACGCTAATAACATTAAAACCGACGAATTTGAAGGGTACTAGCTAACTGTCATTGCGAGCGGAGCGAAGCAATCTTTAAGATTGCCGCGTCCTCCGACTGCGGTCGGAGTCCTCGCAATGACGTCAGAATATTATGCCTAATTTCGAAATAATAGCTCGCGCGGTAATTTTAGATAATAACAAAATTTTATTGTGCAAGCGCAAAGATCGTGATTATTCGTTTTTACCCGGCGGGCATGTTGAGTTTGGAGAATCCACCCAAGACGCGCTTGCGCGCGAACTCTCGGAGGAGCTTGGGGTTTCCGTAAAAAAGGCCAAATTTATCGGCGCGCTTGAAAATATATTTATTCAGGATAGCCAAAGGCGCCATGAAATCAATTTAGTATTTGAGGTTTCGCTGGATAGAATATCAGACAGAAGCGCAGAGGAACATATAGAATTTTATTCCGCGGATATAAAAAAACTGGCCAATGAAAATTTATTGCCAGTTGCTTTAAAAAAGACGCTTATCAGTTGGCTCGCTTAAGATAAATTATCAATCTTGACATGGGATTGATAATTTTTGTATACTAACATTATGATTACTGACAGGCAATCTCAAATTTTAAACGCGGTTATAGAAGAATATATAAAAAACGCTATGCCAATTAGTTCGGGCGCTATTTTTGATATTGGAATTTTGGATGTAAGCTGTCCCACTATACGAAACGAAATGGCAGATTTAACAGAGATGGGTTATCTTGTTCAGCCGCATACTTCAGCGGGCCGAGTTCCTACCGAACTCGGATATCGATTTTTTGTTGATAAAATTATTTCAAAGCGGGCAAAGAATTTTCGCAAAAAATTTACGAGCAAAATAAACGAAGCGGCTCATGAACTTAGTTTAGAGACAAGCGATGTCGTGCTTTTTATAGACGATAGCGGAGAGATAAAGCATATTGGGCTTAATAAAGTTTTAAGAAAGCCGGAATTCAGCACCCGAGATGCAGTACTCGCAATTATCGAAGAGCTTGATCGTTTTGAAAAATACGCGCAGGACCTCGAAAAAGAAATTAAGAACGAACTTGAAGTTTTCATAGGGAGTGAAAATCCATTTTTTGAAAATCAAGAATTTAGCATGCTGGCATCCAGGCCAGACTGCGGATTTATCGCGCTTATCGGGCCGATGAGAATGAATTATCGCAAAAATTTAAAGTTGCTTGAAATACTATGAAGAAAATTGAGCTTCTAAAAAAATGTGAACTCGAGAAACAGGAATACCTTGAGGGGTGGCAGAGAGCACAGGCCGATTTTCAAAACTATATCAAACAGAAAGACGGGGAGATGCAAGAGTTCCGTAAATTCGCCGCTGACAGCATGATTTTGAAAATTCTACCTGCGTTTGATAACTTTTTACTCGCATGCGATTCCGTGCCAGATAATTTGAAGGAAGATCTGTGGATGAAGGGGATTTTAAAAATAAAAAATCAACTTGAAGAAGTTTTGCGAAGTATCGGAGTCGGAGAGATCAGCGCAATCCCCGGAGATCAATTTGATCCCGCGCGGCATGAATCATCTGAAGAAATAGAATGCGGGATCGAAAGCGGGAAAGTCGCGGAGCTGGTGCGGCGCGGGTATACGCTGCATGATAAAGTTATACAGCCAGCAAGAGTAAAAATAGCTAAATAAAAAGGGCTGACTTTGAAATAAAAGTATCTACCTCGTCCGTCATTGTAAGGAGCGAGCCGCAGCGAGCGACGCGGCAATCCTTTTCGGCTTATAGATTGCTTCGTCAGCCTGCGGGCTTTCTCGCAATGACAAATCAGAATAGATATAGGTAGGGATACTTTTACACCAAAGTTAGCCAATAAGTAATAAAATTAACTAATTAAATAATATTATGAGCAAAATACTTGGAATAGATTTGGGAACAACTAATTCGGCAATGGCCATTATCGAGGCCGGTCAGCCAAAAATTTTAGAAAACAAAGAAGGCAACAGGACTACTCCTTCGGTTGTGGCTTTATCCAAGGGTAATGAACGTCTTGTGGGACTTCTTGCAAAAAGACAAGCGGTTACAAATCCAAAAAATACCATATATTCCGCGAAACGGCTCATCGGGCGGAAGTTTTCTGATCCGGCAGTGCAGCGCGATAAAAAACACCTTAGCTATAATATATCCGAGTCAAAGGAGGGCGGTGTTGAGATAAAAATGGGCGACAAAAATTATCGTCCGTCTGAAATTTCCGCTATGGTACTGCAGAAGTTAAAGCAAGACGCGGAGGAAAAACTCGGAGAAAAAGTTCAGGACGCCGTAATAACCGTACCGGCTTATTTCGACGACTCCCAGCGCAAGGCCACGCAGGACGCCGGGACTATAGCGGGTTTTAACGTTAGGCGCATAATCAATGAACCGACTGCTGCGGCTCTTGCTTACGGCCTTGAAAAAAAGGCAGATCAGAAGATTGTTGTATATGATTTCGGAGGGGGCACATTCGATGTTTCAGTGCTTGAGGTTGCCCCGGATACTGTTGAAGTAAAATCCACCGGAGGAGATACTCATTTGGGTGGAGATGACTTTGACCAAAAATTGATAGAGTGGATTATTCAAGAATTTAAAAAGCAGGAAGGAATAGACCTTTCTAAAGATGTTTTGGCGCTTCAGCGGCTTCGCGATGCCGCTGAAAAGGCAAAGCACGAGCTTTCAAGCACAATGGAGACCGCTATAAATATCCCGTTTATTACATCTGACGCCTCCGGGCCAAAGCATCTCGACCTTAAGCTTTCGCGGGCGAAACTTGAAGAACTCGTATCGGAATTTATTGATCGCGCGGAACAAAAAACCCGAGAGGTGTTAAAAGACGCTGGTTTTGCGATAGAAGATATAGATGAAGTAGTGCTTGTTGGCGGCCAGACAAGAATGCCTGCGATACAGGAATCCGTAAAGAAGATCTTTCACAAAGAGCCGCACATGGGAATAAATCCAGACGAAGTTGTAGCGGCTGGAGCCGCGATACAGGCCGGAATATTCCAAGGCGATGTTAAAGATGTCTTACTACTCGATGTTACTCCGCTTTCTCTTGGCATTGAAACTCTCGGAGGCGTGATGACTCGGCTTATTGAAAAAAATACAACCATACCTACCGCGAAAACTCAAGTTTTTTCTACGGCCGCGGATAATCAACCCTCGGTTGAAATACATGTCTTGCAGGGGGAGCGCGAAATGGCAGCTGATAACAAAACTCTTGGACGATTCATATTAGACGGATTGCCCCCGGCGCCGCGCGGCATGCCTCAAGTAGAAGTTGCGTTTGATATAAACGCAAACGGAATTTTAAGCGTGAAAGCGAAGGATAAAGCAACCGGCAAAGAGCAATCTATCAGAATTGAGGCATCTTCTGATCTATCCAAAGAAGATATCGCGCGCATGAAACAGGAAGCAGACGCGCACGCTGATGAAGACAAGAAAAAACGCGAGAATATTGAAATTAAAAATTCGGCTGAACACGTAATATATCTTTCGGAGAAGTCGTTGCGCGAGGCGGGCGAAAAAGTTAGCGATGATATTAAAAAAGAAATTCAAGAAAAAATAGATGCCCTGAAAGCCGTGAAAGATGGAGATGACGTGGAAGCAATAAAAACAAAATCACAGGAACTAAGCTCCACACTTTCAAAAATAGGCGAGCAGCTTTATAAAAAAGACCAGCAATCAACAACCGACAACCCACAACCCAACGAGGAAAAGAAAGAATAATTATGCTATAATACCCGCATGGAGGAAGCTGAAACTAAAATTGCGCGAGGCCAGTGGTTTTTTGCTGGAGTCCTGATTTTAATAGGATTTGTTTCCTGGTTTTTAATTTATCTTGGGCTTTATCGATTATATACTGATTTTACGGTTCAGATTTGGATAGCTAGTTTTATTTCAATTTTTATTCTTTCCGTTACAGTGACGTTAAGTTATTTCTTGCTTTATCCATTTCGGGTTGCTGTTATTTCATACTTGGGGCTTTCCGCGCTTTCATTCTTATTTTTTCAGAATATATTTGCTGTCGGAATACTTTTTCTAACAACTCTGTTTGGATATATTTCGGTAAAAAAGGAGCAGAAACTGATCGTTAATTTTTTATATAGCCGTTTAATACGCCGCGGTTTACCTATATTTTTTACCGGTCTTGCCCTTAACGTCGCCATTTTCTACAATATATCTCCCATTGGCGAGATCAACGAGGTTCCTCAATTTCCTGAGGAGTTTATCGGAGTAATACTTGTGCCTATAGAGTATGCTCTGAAGCCCTCGGTGCCTGATTTTAGCAAAGACATGAAGATAAAAGATGTTGGCGATATTAGCGCGAGAGAATTGCCGAAAGTGATTGATTTGCCACCCGCGGTAATTGCCGGAATAGTTAAGGATTTTTTTGCGAGATTTCCAAAGGAGGTTCGCGACAAAACAATTACCGAGTTCCTGCATGATATGATAAACGCGCAGTTAGAGGCGATTTTGCTGCCATACAAGGAATTTTTGCCCTTTATATACTTATTCGGATTATTTTTTGTATTCAAGGGGATAGGCATGCCATTGATGTGGCTGACAATCTTCATGGGATGGATAGCGATTAAAATATTATTAAAATTTCGCGTGTTAAAAGTTAAAAAAATCATCATAGAAAAAGAAGAGTTGGTTTTATGAGTAATTACTATGATACGCTCGGCGTACCGCGCAGCGCGACTAAGGAGGAAATAAAAAAAGCATACAGAAAACTTGCTCACCAGTATCATCCGGACACGAAGCACGGCGACGAGAAAAAATTTAAAGAAATAAACGAAGCATACCAGGTTCTTGGGGATGATAAAAAAAAGGCCCAATACGATCAGTTTGGGTCTGGTTTTAATTCAGGTGGCTCTGGCGCAGGATTTGGGGGGTTTGATTTCTCCGGATTTTCGGGCAGGGGGTTTCAATCGCAGGAGTTTGACTTTGGCGATATATTTTCTGAATTTTTTGGAGGAAGAGGTCGCACTACGACTAAAACAAGGCAAAAAGGTCGCAATATCCAGGTTGATGTTGTTATCACATTAGAAGATGCGTTCGCAGGGACCGAAAGAGATTTTTCGCTTCGGAAATATACAGTATGCGATAAATGCAGCGGAAGTAAAAACGAACCTGGTACTCGGCTTGATACATGCAAGGCGTGCGGAGGCGCGGGGGAAATTAATGAGACGAGACGAGTTCTTTTCGGTTCGTATATGGAAGTACGGACCTGTAATTCATGCCAGGGTGAAGGCAAAATCCCAGAAAAAAAATGCTCCAAATGCCGCGGCATGGGACGAGTTTTGGATACGGAACGGATCTCGGTAAAAATTCCGGCTGGTATCAATTCAGATGAAATTATAAATATTGACGGAAAGGGGGAGGCCGGCGAGGGGGGATATGGGAATCTTTATGTTAGGGTACATATAAAAGAACACGATAATTTTATACGAAAAGGAGATGATATTTATTCTGAAGCGGAAATTTCTATGTCGCAGGCAGCGCTAGGAGATTCTATTGATGTTAAAACTATTGATGGCGATGTTCAATTGAAAATACCAAGCGGTATTGAATCGGGCGAGACGATTAAACTACAGGGCAAGGGGATGATACGCCTGTACTCCAAAAATCGCGGAGATTTATATGTAAAGATTGCCATCAAAACACCCAAGCGCCTATCAAAAAGAGCTCAAGAGTTATTCGAAGAGTTGAAACGAGAAATATAATGCAACATCTTACCGCAACTTTGGAAAACTTCACACTATCATGGGATCTTGGAATAGTCGTTTTTCTATTTTTTACCGTTTTTTTTTATGGATTTAGTGCGGGCTCTAGGCGGCTTTCCTTGCTGCTTTTGAGCGTGTATTTAAGTTTTATTTTAATTGTGATTGCGCCGTATCTTGATAATTATATAGGCGAAATGCCCGATTACCGAGGATTTGTGATAGAGTCAATTTTATTTATCGCGCTTGTAATTGTTGTATTTTTTGTAATATCTGGATCTATTCTTCATTCAAGTCTGCATCTGCCCAAAAAAGAGGAAGGGCAATGGTGGCATTTGATTCTTTTAAGCGCTGTTACTGTCGGATTTTTAATTTCGTCCGTACTTGCTCTTGCTCCAGATTTATATTATAATAATCTCTCAACGATAACCGCTGAAATTTTTGTTTTAAATTTCGCCCATTTCTGGTGGGCGCTTGCCGGAATCGCGACTTTTGTTGTGTTGAGAATGACTAAGAAAAATTCATGAGCGCCTATAGCTCAGTTGGTAGAGCAGCTCCCTTTTAAGGAGACGGTCGCAGGTTCGATCCCTGCTGGGCGCACCAAATACTGGATTTCCAATTTCAGCTCCCTTTTTCAGCCAGAGGCTGATCCGCCTCGGGCGGAAAGGAGACGGTCGCAGGTTCGATCCCTGCTGGGCGCACCAAATTTTGCCCGCAAGCACAAAGTGCGAGCGGGTAGCAAAAGTGAGTAATAGCTTGAAATAAGGGTTTTTTGTTTGTTTTGCCTCTTGACTTTTATAGTGGACTATGCTATACTTGAACTACCACATCGACAGTGCTTAGGTTAAAACGTACCTTGATAGGAGGACAGAACGTTGAATGCAGAAACGCTTGGCGTCGATATCGGCGGCGTCATCATCGACCGAGTGAACGACGGAACCGATACCTCGTTCTTCACTGACAATTACCTGCGAACTACGGCAGTGCCCGGCGTCTTCGACGCCTTGCGACAGCTCGTGGAGAAGCGGTTCGGCGACAAGGTGTTCCTTGTCTCGAAGTGCGGTCAGCGCGTG
>Ga0209399_10001899_pt1 | contig 10490 bp, 8 predicted proteins | sample OV2TP3_FD_184130 | JGI IMG/M metagenome (GOLD analysis project Ga0209399, IMG submission 184130) | Hot spring microbial communities from Beatty, Nevada to study Microbial Dark Matter (Phase II) - OV2 TP3 (SPAdes) (version 3) | ecosystem: Environmental > Aquatic > Thermal springs > Hot (42-90C) ... | reverse complement strand
TCTCGTGCGGAGTCATGCCCGAAGCGGGTCTTGAGGCAACGGGCAACCCTTGACCGGCCGATGCTCCCAAAAAAGTCTTGGATGTCTAGGCGAAGAAAAGCCGCGTTTCCGAGGTGCGCCTTCAGCGCGGCGACATGACCGCCGGGACGCAAGTGATAGAAATACGTCGGGGGCCTCCAGCGCATCTCAATCGCTGACTTGATCTCCTTCCCGACCTGGATCATTTCCGGCGTGGGAACGAAAACCCACTTGCCGGGCTTAAGCTCGAATCGGGTGGACCACTTGGTATTCATGCGGATAGTTAAATGCCGTGCCCAAGAGAGCGAGAACCTCCCTCGCCAACCGCACCATCGCGGCGGCCAGGATGACGCGCTCGAGGACCAGGCGAACGTTACGCTGTTTCATAACGTATCCCTTTCCTGTTACGCCTCGGCTACCCAGCGCTAAAGCGCACGGCGATAACCAACAGGCGATATGGGCGATACAGCTACCCGTATCCCATCCAGTCACAAAGTGACACAGGAGAGGCAACAGCAGGCGTACTGCAGGTGCCTACCGCCGAGGCAGCGACACCATAGCACGAGCCTCCAACGAGCTCAATGGCGGAACGACCTTCAACTGACCCACCAGCTCTGTGGTGTCTTGCCACGTCATTGATTGGGCGGTCAGCGCATGGATCTTCTCGACCATGCGCCGGATGCTCTTCTTCGACGGCCGGTAGCACAGTTTTGGCACAGTTCCATTCAATTGGCGAGTCGCAAGGACCTATCAAACGGGGGAGATAGGGATCTGCTCCTCGGAGTAGTGGCGCCTGAGATACCTTCTTAGAATCCACCGCTCCAGAAATTCATCTGACTCGTTCTTCCCGAAAATATCTTCTGGCGAGTAGATTTTCATTCTCATCTTTGGACTATGGTCTACCTTTTTCCAGGAAGCGCGTTTTGATTTCCGCCATAGTTCCGTCCACCTGAACTCCTCCTTACAGCAAACTCGTATATCAATCTGTGCTTCTTCTAGCTTTTCGACGGCTCGCTGCGCCTCAAATCGTTCGTATCGCCAGCTGGTCACATCCACGTCCTGGCTGTCAACTTCGAACCCGCTTGGGGCGCTCCGCGGCCGATCAGATCTGGATTCCGTAGAACGCTCGCGGGCCGGTCGAGCCCTGAAAAGGACGAAGCGCGCGAAATCGCGCTGGAAGTGTTCGTCAACTTTTGCGTTCTTGAAATCCTTATACGAGCAGCGAACGAGGGGCAAGCCGGCATCCCGGCAGATGGAATTCTTAGCCTCTTCTTTTGCTTGGTTTAGCGGCTTACAGCCGTCATACTCGAGAGCGAGATAGGGCAACCAGTCCATGAAGCTCTCGCTGGCCGGACAAAAGGCAACCCAATCAAAGCGGCCAGTTTCGTAGAGACGGCGAATGCTGTCGTCAGGGGTACCATCAGTGCGCAGGTCAATTACCGTCGAAATCCCGATTTCTTGACCCAATACGCGCTGGGCGAACCGTTGCCAATTGGTCAAGATTTCGCCAGTAATCCCCGGGGAGAGCAGTAAGCTGCGATGACTACGTGTAATGGACTCGCGCCGCAACCGAGTGGGGTTTATTGCTGCGTCTCTGGTTAGCGCTTGAACAATCTCTTGTACTTGTCGCTGCAACGGTGCGACGGGATTCAGTTTGATACTGCGTATGTTCCAACCCTCAAGAATCTTTCTTATGGCATCGACGGATTCCATGTCTTGCCAGAGGACAGCGAGGTGTACGTCTATGTCTCTATCGCGATCTCCCCATCCGCCGCCCGAGTCACGAGACAAGCCCGTTACGAGGAGCGGGATATCGTCGCTATAAGCGATCTCTTGAAGTACCATCCGCGTTTCTCCGCGAACGCCTTCGATCGAATTTGGATCGCGTATTGCGGAGAGCCGAACGCGGGGAAGAAGCTGATAGTGCTTTGAAGGCGAAGTCTTGTGAAGGTTGCGTTCGACTTCGAACTTTATTTCGAATTCTCTTGTTATAGACAGCGAACGAAGTTGGAAGACCTGTCTAAGCATCGCCGTGCTCCGGACCGTCCAGTAGGCCTGTCTCGGTGACGAACATGCGCCCGATCTGCACCTCCCCACGCTTGTATCCCTCCTCGTAGGCGTGGCAGTTCTCCGGGAATGCCTCCGCGGCGCAAACACTATCCGCGTCCGGTCTCCAGGCTCCTGTTAGCAATGTCCGCTTTGGGTCCTATTCTGTTGAAAAACTCGCGGTCCCGAGTGCGGATACTTTGGCTGGAATATCGAAGCGCTCGGGAATTTGAAGCAGTACGACCTCTCAATCCGCTCGTGGTGGCCGACATCCCAACGCCGAGGTGAGGACGTATCCCCCTACCTGTGCGCGCGCATCGTCGTTCGAAAACGGCTAGAAATTTTTCGACTCGGGACGAAACGGAGTTTTTCAACAGAATAGGTCCAGAACCCGTCATTCGCGAAAGAACGAATTGAGTTCCTGGCCAGAGGCCGCGTTGGCGAAGCCATCGAACTTGCCTTGTTCTGCAATCAATCGGGCAGCGCGCATAAATCCGCCCCAGGCTGAGCGTGCAAGCGCGCCGCCAACGCTGACTCGACGCACTCCGAGCGCGGAGATTTCCCGCATCGTGAGCTCGCTCGCCGAGCCTACCAGCAGGTTGAACGGCTTCGGCGCGACGCCAGCCACGACGGCCCGGATCTGATCGGGCGTGCGGATACCCGGCGCGTAGAGGCAGTCGGCACCCGCCTGCGCGTAGGCCTTGAGTCTCCGGATCGTTTCGTCGAGATCGGGTCGACCGACAAGGAAGCATTCGGCGCGTCCGACCAGCAGCGTATCGCCGCCCGCCTTATCGATGGCTTTTCGTGCCGCGCGGATCCTCTCGACGGCAGCGTCGATTTCATAGAGCGGTTTCGCCGTATCGCCGGTCGAATCTTCTATTGAAAGTCCCGCCACTCCGGTCTCGATTGCAAGACGAACGCTTTCCGCGACGCCGGCCGCATCGAGTGCGAAGCCACTTTCGAAGTCAGCATTCACCGGCAAATCTGTTGCCGCGACAATGTCGTGCAGGTGGGCGAGCGCCATGTCCCGCGAAACGGCACCATCGGGTCGGCCCCGGGACCAGGCGAAGCCGGAACTTGTGGTGGCAAGCGCCTTGAATCCAAGGCTTTGTAGAAAACGCGCGCTGCCAACGTCCCAGGGGTTCGGAATGACGAAGCACCCGGCCTTATGCAACTGCTGAAAGGCGCGCCGCTTGTCGGCAATGCTGAGGCGCGTGTCGACCATCGGAAGGCTCCTAGTGGGTTGCATAAATTTCGATTTTGCGTCAAGTCCGATTTGGATCGGCGAAATCGGTGGAGACGACCAGGGAACAATTTGAACGGCCGTGCGCAGTCGAGGACATTGGCCTGCCGCCCGCCTCGCCGACGCTCACCCTAACTAGCAAGACGCCAAGGAGGCGATTGGCCGAACTGGGGCGATGTCCCCATTGGGTCGGATACCGATCTGGCGCTTACGGCCAGAAGCCGCCGTCGCCGCGGATGGCGTTCTTGAACAGCTCGAAGCCGATCGGGTCCATGCCTTATTATCCTTGGATGTCGAAGGATATCTATACAGCACTGGGTGTAAAGCGCCGTATCAACGGCGATTAGGACGAGACGATGGCCGTGGACGTAGCCAAGGTCGAGCTGAAGCATGTGCAGGACGCATCCGGGTTGGAAGCGCTGATCGCCTCGGGGCGGATGCAGGCCGACCGCGTGGTCGCCGTGATCGGCAAGACCGAGGGCAACGGCGGGGTGAACGACTTCACGCGCATCCTCGCCGACCAGGCGTTTCGCCAAGTGCTCGAAAGACACGGCAAGCGCGGCGCCGGCGAGGTGGCGCAGGTGCCGATGGTGTGGTCCGGCGGCTGCGACGGTGTGATCACACCGCACGCGACGGTGTTCGCGCACGACTCCCGCAGCGGCCCGGCGAACCGCTCGCGGCTGGCCATCGGCACGTCGCTGAGCGAGGAGCTCGCGCCCGAGGACATCGGCAGGCCGGCGATGGTCGAGAAGGTCGCAGCGGGCGTGCGCGCGGCGATGAAAGCGGCCGGCATCGACGATCCGGCGGACGTGCACTACGTGCAGACCAAGACGCCGCTCCTCACCATCGAGGCCGTGCAGGACGCGCAGCGCCGCGGCAAGAGCGTTGCCTGCGAGGTGCATGAGTCGATGGGCGTGTCGAACGGCACGACCGCGCTCGGCATCGCGGTCGCGCTCGGCGAGCTGAAGATGGTGAAAGCCGAGCAGATCTGCCGCGATCTGGATCTGTACTCCTCGGTCGCTTCCTGCTCCTCCGGCGTCGAGCTGACGCGGGCGCAGATCGTGCTCCTCGGCAACCGCAACGGCGCGGGCGGACGCTGCCGCATCGGGCACAGCGTGATGAAGGACGCGCTCGACCTGGAGGGCATCTACGCGGCGATCCGCAACGCGGGACTCGAGCTGCCTGAGCGCGCGCGCGCCGAGGACCTCGGCGGCCGCGTCATCAATTGCTTCATCAAGTGCGAAGCCGACCGCACCGGGCGCCTACGCGGCCGCCGCCAGATCATGCTCGACGACTCGGACGTGCATCATCACCGCCACGCCAAGGCGGCGGTCGGCGCCGTCGCCGCCGCCGCAATCGGAGACCCGGCGGTGTTCGTCTCGGTCGACGCCATGCACCAGGGACCGCAGGGCGGCGGCCCGGTGATCGCGATCGTCGACCTGGGCGAGTGAGCGCCGGCCCGGGCAGCCCGCCGCCGCACGCCGCGCACATCACGGTGCGCGGCCTGTGCAAGGCGTTCGGCGCTGCGGCGGTCTACGAGCGCTTCGACATCGACATCGCACGCGGGCAAGTCCTGTCGGTGTTCGGCCCGAACGGCTGCGGCAAGTCGACCCTGATCAACCTGATCGCCGGGCTGATTCCCCCGGACGGCGGCGAGATCCTGTTGGGCGGCAAGACGCTTGCGGCTACGAAGATCGGCTACGTGTTCCAGAACTACCGCGAGGCGCTCTTTCCCTGGCTCACCGCCTGGAAGAACATCGAATACCCGCTGAAGCTCATGAAGCTCGAGCCGCGCGAGCGCCACGAGCGGGTCGAGCGGCTGGTCACGCGCCTGGGCGTGCAGATCGACCTGGCGCGTTATCCCTACGAGCTTTCCGGCGGACAGCAGCAGCTCGTTTCCATCCTGCGCGCGCTGGTGGTCGAGCCCGAGGTGCTGTTTCTGGACGAGCCCTTCTCGGCGCTCGACTACGAAATGACGCTGTTCATGCGGGAGCAGCTGCAGCGCATCTTCCTCGAGACGCGCACCACCACCGTGCTCGTGTCGCACGATCTGGAGGAGGCGGTATACCTCGCCGACCGGGTGCTGCTGCTCACGCGACGGCCCGCGCGGGTGGCCGACGACGTGGCGATGGCGCTGGCGCGTCCGCGCTCGGACGACACGCTCTCCGACGCGGACTTCGTGCGCATCAAGGGCCATTGCCTCGAAGTCTTCCAGCGCGAAGTGCGAAAGGAATGAAATCAGACTCCATTTTCTTGCCGGTCTATGGCGTGGTCGGGCTCATCGCGCTGTGGTATCTCGCCGTCTGGGTGCGGGTGGTCGACCCGGTGCTGCTGCCGCCGCCGCAGGACGCGTTCCAGGCGCTCTGGAAAGGCATGGCCGGCGGGCGGCTCGCCTACGATTTCTGGAGGACGGTCGAGCGCACCGCCTACGCGATCGCGATCGCCGCGGCGCTGGCGATCCCGCTCGGCATAGTCCTCGGAGCGAACGAGAAGCTCTACCGCACCTGCGAGTTCGTGATCGACTTTTTCCGCTCGACGCCCGCATCGGCGATGTTCCCGCTGTTCCTCGTCATCTTCGGCGTCGGCGACACGACCAAGATCCTGGTCGCGGCGTTCGGCGCCACGCTGGTGGTGCTGTTCAACGTCGCCTACGGCGTGATGAACGCGCGCAAGACCCGCCTGCTGGCGGCGAAAGTGATGGGCGCCTCGCGTTTGCGCGTGCTCACCGACGTGATGCTGCTCGAATCGCTGCCGCAGACCTTCGTCGGCCTGCGCAACGGCGTGTCGCTCGCGCTGGTGATCGTGGTGGTCGCCGAGATGTTCATCGGCTCGATCGACGGCCTCGGGCACCGCGTCTACGAGTCGCAGCAGCTGTTCGCCATGCCGGAGATGTACGCCGCGATCTTCGCCGCCGGCGCGCTCGGCTACGGCCTCAACCTCGTGTTCATGCTGATCGAGAAGCGCTTCGTGCACTGGTCCGGGAAGTGAGGCCATGACGCTCGCCGTGCGCATCGTCTCCGGCGCCTACCGCGACTCGGTCGCGCTGATGCAGCTCTCGGCCGAGCTCGCCGAGCTGCCGGGCATCCGGCGCGCCTCGCTCGTCATGGCGACGCCGGCGAACCTCGGGCTCCTCGCCGAATCCGGATTGCTCAAGCAGCCGCTGGAAGCTGCGCCCAACGACCTCGTTATCGCGCTCGAGGGCCGCGCGCTCGAGGCGGCGTTCGAACATGCCATTCGCGCGCTGGGCGAGCGACGGGAGCGCACCACGGCTGCCGTAGCCACTCTTCCAAAATCTCTCGCCCAAGCCCACGCCGCTGTGCCGCAGACGAACCTCGCGCTCATCTCGGTGCCGGGCGAGTACGCTGCGGCGGAAGCGCGCAAGGCGCTGCGGCTCGGCCTGAACGTGACGCTGTTTTCGGACAACGTGTCGCTCGAGGACGAGGCGGCGCTCAAGCGCGAGGCAGGCGAGTGCGGGCTGCTGCTGCTCGGCCCGGATTGCGGCACCGCGATCGTGGACGGGCAGCGGCTCGGCTTCGCCAATCATGTGCGCGCCGGCCGCATCGGCTGCATCGCGGCCTCGGGCACCGGGCTCCAGGAGGTGACTTGCCTGGTGGATCGGCTGGGGGAGGGCATCAGCCAGGCGATCGGAACCGGCGGGCGCGATCTGCACGAGGCGGTGGGCGGCCTTGCGACGATCGAGTCGCTCACGCGCCTTGCAGCCGACCGCGACACACGCGTGATCGTGCTTGTTTCCAAGCCGCCCGCCGCTGCGGTGGCGGAGCGCGTGCTCGCCGTTGCGGCAAAGACGCGAAAGCCCATCGTCGTCTGCTTTCTCGGAATGACATCGCGCAGGACTTCCGGCGCGCGCTTCGTCCACGTGTCAACCCTCGAGGAGGCGGCGCACGCCGCGGTGGCGCTGGCGCGCAATCGGAAAGTCTCCTTTCGTGCGCGGCATCCCCGCGGGCTGCCGCGCATCGCCGCGCCGCGGCGCTACGTGCGCGGGCTATTCAGCGGCGGCACCTTCGCTTACGAAGCCGCGCGGCTCCTCGAGGAAGCTGGTCTTGAACCTTCGAAAAACCGCGTGATCGATCTCGGCGACGATATCTTCACTCGGGGGCGGCCGCACCCGATGATCGACCCACGCCTGCGCATCGAGCGCATCGCCGCCGAGGCCGCCGACCCGCAAGTCGCGGTGCTGCTCCTAGACGTGGTGCTCGGCGACGGCGCGCATCCCGACCCGGCGGCAGCATTCCTTCCCCCACTCAAGGACGCGGTGAAGCGCCGAGTTGCGGTAGTTGCTTCGGTGTGCGGCACCGAGCACGATCCGCAGGTGCGCTCGCGGCAGGTGAAGCACCTGAAAGAGGCCGGCGTGCTGGTCGCGGAAAGCAACGCGCAGGCCGCGCGGCTCGCGGCCGCTATCGCCGCGCGCGCGGGAGGCGCGCGATGAGCGCGTTCTTCGGCAAACCGCTTTCCGTTCTCAACGTAGGTCTCGAGCGCTTCGCCGCTTCCCTCGAGACCGTCACACGTATCGACTGGGCGCCGCCCGCCGGCGGCGATGCCGAGGCTGCGCGCGCACTGTCTTTCCTGCTCGGGGATCCCGCAGTGGACGCAGCGAACGCGCAGGCCTACGCCGCCTATGAGAAGGCCGAGCCGGTGCTCGAAGGCATCGGCATCGCGGCCGAGACGATCCCCGGACTGGAAGGCAGGATGCTGCTGCACGCCGGGCCGCCGATCGAGTTCGCGCGCATGTGCGGGCCGATGCGCGGCGCGGCGCTCGGCGCCGTGCTGCTCGAAGGCTGGGCAAGCGATCTGGAGGAAGCGCGCGCGCTCGCCGAGCGCGGCGCGGTGCGCTTCGCGCCCTGTCACCACCACGATGCGGTCGGTCCGATGGCCGGGATCATCAGCCCTTCCATGCCGGTGTACGTGGTGCGCAACGCCGCAGGTGCGAACCGCAGCTACAGCAACCTGAACGAGGGCTTCGGCAAGGTGCTGCGCTTCGGCGCCAACAGCCCGGAAGTGATCGAGCGCCTGAAATGGATGCGCGACGTGCTCGCGCCGGCGCTGCGCGCCGCGCTGGCGGTCACGGGGCCTATCGAGCTCAAGCCCTTGATCGCGCGCGCGCTGCACATGGGCGACGAGGCGCACAATCGCAACGTCGCCGGAACGAGCCTGATGATCCGGCGCTTCGCGCCTGCGCTCGTGCGCGCCGGAGTGAATGCCGAGCACGTCGCCGCGACGCTCGAATTCATGCACGGCAACGACCACTTTTTCATCAACCTCGGCATGGCGGCGTTCAAGTGCATGATGGACGCGGCGCGCGGCGTGCCGGGCTCGAGCATGGTCACGGCGATGACCCGCAACGGCGTGGAATTCGGCCTGCGGCTCTCCGGCACCGGGGAGGCCTGGTTCAACGCGCCCGCGCCGGTGCCCGACGGGCTGTTCTTCCCCGGTTACAGCCGCGCGGACGCCGGCGCCGACATGGGCGACTCCGCGATCACCGAGACCGCCGGCGTCGGCGGCTTCGCGATGGCCGCGGCGCCGGCGATCGTGCAATTCGTCGGCGGCACGCCGGCGCAGGCCCTCGAGAACACGCGCGCGATGATGCAGATCACGCTCGGGCGCAACGCCGCCTTCACCCTGCCGGCGCTCGACTTCACCGGGACGCCCGCGGGCATCGACGCGCGCAAGGTGGCCGACACCGGCGTGCTGCCGGTGATCAACACCGGCATCGCGCACCGCGAAGCCGGCGTCGGGCAGGTCGGCGCTGGCATTACGCGCGCGCCGATGGCCTGCTTCGCGCGCGCCCTCGTGGCGCTAGAAAAGGGGTCAGAGCAATTTTCCGGTAACACTTTTGGGCGCGCATCCGCGCGCCGGCGTGTTACCGGAAAATTGCTCTGACCCCTTTTTCTTAGAACTGGTGCAGGAAGCGCTTCACGTCGACCTTCTCGGAAATCGTCCCGCTCTGCACCGAGAAGTCGATGAACTTCTGGAAGTCGGCGCGATCCTTCGCGCTCAGGTCGCGCACCATGGTGAATTTCACTAGCGGCACTGTGTCGACGACGTCGTCGGGCGTGAAGGTGTTCTTCAGCAGGTGACGGCGCGCTTCCTTCGGATTCTCGTTGATCAGCCGCACCGCCTTTTCCCAGGCGGCGGCGAAGCGCCGGGCGACGTCCGGCCGGCCTTTGATGAAGTCGGTCGAGAGCACGCCGCCCGCGACCCAGGCGTGCGCCGCCGGATCGCCGAGGATGTACTTCGCGATCACCCCGGCTTCGAGCGTGGAGGCGACGCCGTTCTTGCGCATCACCGAGGCGTTCGGCTCGAGCGTGTAGCCGGCGTCGAAGGTGCCGGCGGTCATCGCGTTGACGTGTTGGCCCATGTCGAGCTGGTCGATGCGGTAATCGCCTTCCTTGAGCCCGACCGCGGCGAGCACCGCCTTCGCCATGGTCACGTTCGCCGGTCCCGGCGCCGACATGATGCGCGCGCCTTTCAGGTCCTTGAGCGAGGCGGCGTTGTAGCCCTTCCTCACCACGAACTGTTCCATCTGGTACTTGGCGTTCTGCGCGTTCACCGAGATGTACATCGCCACGCCCGGCTTCTTCACGTTCGCGTTCATGCCCTCGATGGTCACCAGCACCGCCGAGGCGTCGATCTGGTTGGTGATCAGAGCGGAGATGTTCGGCGGGCCGCCGATCAGCCGCACCATCTCGACGTCGAGGTTCTGCTCCTTGTAGAAGCCGCGCTCGGCGGCGACGAAGTGCGGCAGCGAGGAGCTGACCGGGAACACCCCAATCTTCACCTTGTCCTGGGCGAGCGCCGCTCCGGCAGCGAGCGCACCGAGCGCCAACGCGACGAGCATTTGCGTGATCTTCATGAGTTCCTCTCCTGTTGAGCCTGCAGCATCTTCGCATAGCCCGGGCCGCGGTCGAGCATCGGCAGAGCGCCGCGCGCCGCGCGCAGCTCGGCTCTTAGCGCCTCGGTGGCGTCGGTGTCGATTTCCGGCGGGTCCTCCGGCGCGCCCGGCGTGAGCACGACGCCGTAGTCGGCGCGCGCCGCCTCGAGCGAAACCTTGCCCTGCCAGAGGTCGAGCCGCACCAGCTCGGGCTCGCGCTCGAGGGGGTCGCCCCAGCCGCCGCCGCCGGTGGTGACGACGCGAACGAGCTGGCCGGCGCCGAGGGGCTCCCCG
>Ga0209399_10001898_pt1 | contig 10492 bp, 13 predicted proteins | sample OV2TP3_FD_184130 | JGI IMG/M metagenome (GOLD analysis project Ga0209399, IMG submission 184130) | Hot spring microbial communities from Beatty, Nevada to study Microbial Dark Matter (Phase II) - OV2 TP3 (SPAdes) (version 3) | ecosystem: Environmental > Aquatic > Thermal springs > Hot (42-90C) ... | reverse complement strand
GAGCGCTGCGTGCCGGCGCTCTCGTCGTTGCCCGGCGCCACCCCGCTCCAGGCCGACAACCGCTCTGCGGTGCCAAAGCGGGCCATGTCGATCCCCCACGTGGAATTGTGAACCCACTCCGCGATCGAAAGAGCGGAGCTGGTAACCCTCCACCTACGGCTCTACGCGCCGCATTTCTACCCGACGGCCACCGTCCCTTCCCCATAGACGGCCTGGCCCGCTTGCGCGATATCGCCAAAGGCATGGGAAAAGTCCAGAATCCGCACCGCATCCGGCCGGTGGAGATCCACGAACCCCTGGAGCCATTCCGCCCCATCGTTCACCGCACACACCGTCTTGGCCGTCTCGGTGCCGCGTCGATACGTTTCCACCAACGCCAGGCGCCCAAAGGTCTCCGCATCGGTCAGGTGCTCATCGCTGGCCACCTCCATCTCCTGCAGGGTTGCCCTGGGATGCTGGAGGCGCTATTCCTGAATCGCAGCCCTGATCTCTTCACTCACGACTCGCCAATGGCCGGCAAAATCGAACGGGGTCGGGGGCATAGCAGGCTCCTCTCTAGGGAGTTCTCGTTGCCCCTCTAGTACAACATCGTGCTGCCCTGCCAACCTCCTTCGCAAAACTTTGACGCGCACCCTTACAGGATCTTCCCCTGGGCAAGGGGTTGCCAAGTATGTTATCTTTACGAGGTGAGAGGAAAAAGGTCCTGCCGAACAGGGAGGTTACATGGGCCGGACAACAGTGGATCTGAGCATCGGTGGAATGACCTGCGCCAGCTGCGTGGCGGCCCTGGAGGAGGCACTGGGGCGGGTGCCGGGCGTGGAGCGAGTCAGTGTGAACCTCGCCACCGAGCGAGCCACCCTCACCTTTGACCCAAAGACCACCTCTGTACAGATACTCACCGAAGCCATTGAAGACACCGGCTACCAGGTACGCTCGGAGACGATCACGTTGCCCATCCAGGGGATGAGCTGTGCGGCGTGCGTCGCCGCGATCGAGACGGCCCTGCGTCGGAGCGCAGGCGTGCGGGCGGCGTCCGTCAACCTGGCGATGTCACACGCTACTGTGACCTATCTCCCGTCAGTCCTCGATCCCGCGGCCCTGCGCGCCATCGTCGAGGACGTCGGGTACGAAGTGCCGGAACTCTCTGAAGGTGCGCAAGACCGTGAGCAGGTGGCCCATGAGCAGGAGCTGGGGGCACTGCGGCGGAAATTTACCGTGGGCGCGGGCCTCAGCGTATTGGTCTTGTTGGGCAGTATGCCGGATTGGCTGCCCTGGTGGCCGACGCCCCCGACGCATCCCCTCACCCCGTGGGCCCTCACGACGCCGGTGCAATTCTGGGTTGGCTGGCAATTCCTGCGTGGCTTTGCGGCCGCCCTTCGGCACCGCGGCATGGGGGTCTCGCAATGACAGCAGAGGGCTTTTTGAACACCCTCTCAGAATGGCTGAGTACTCACAATGAGACGGGCCACATGGTCGATTGGGCGATCGAAACCGACGGGTTGATGAAACGCTATGGCCCTGCACAGGTGCTACGCGGCATCGATCTGCGGGTGAAGCCTGGGGAGTTCGTGGTGCTGCTTGGGGCCAACGGCGCGGGCAAGAGCACGCTCATCCGGATCCTCTGCACTCTTGTACGGCCGTCGGGTGGATCGGCCAAGGTGGCTGGCTGCGATATCGTCGAGGATCCCGATGGCGTGCGGGCGTGCATCGGGCTCATCGCCCATAGCACCCACCTGTACGAGGATCTGACGGCGTTCGAGAATGTGCGATTTTCGCTGCGGGTGCGGGGTGGATCGCAGGTCGAGCAGCGCGCGCGCGAGGCTTTGCAGGCAGCGGGGCTCGGACGCGTGGTGCACGAACGGGTGCGGACCTTCTCGGCAGGCATGAAAAAGCGGGTGTGCGTGGCCAAAATCATCGCGCATCCACCCGCCGTACTTTTCCTCGACGAACCCTACGGCGGCCTGGACGAGGAAGGGATCGGCATGCTGAACCGCTTGCTACGCTCCTTGCAGGCTGAGGGATGCACGATTTTCATGGCGACCCACCAGCGCGAGCAGGGGTCTGCTGGCGGAGCGCGAGTGCTCTATCTCTCCGACGGAAAGCTCTGCAGTAAAAGCAGTGGATAGTGGATAGTGATTAGTGGTGAGTGGGTAGCATCAGATTATGCCGGTTTCTCATGGTTCGTCATGAGTGTTTTGTTATCTGTTACTATCCACTATCCACTGCTTTGGGGGGCAGGTGCTTTCGAGTATGGCAGGACTCCGTACCATCTACCTCTTGCTGGCCAAAGATCTCCTGACGGAGCTACGCAATCGGGAGACCTTCACCGTCATGCTGTTTTTTGCCGTCGTGGTCCTCTTCCTGTTCCATTTCAGCCTACACCCTGAGGGAGGGGATACGAAACTCGTAGCTCCGGGGCTGCTCTGGTTGGCCGTGATGTTTACAGGGGTGCTGGGCCTGGGGCGCTCGTTCCAGGCCGAACGGGAGAACGACTGCCTGGAGCAGTTGCTCCTGCTCCCTGGGGATCGTGGCAATGTGTACCTGGGGAAACTGGCGGGGAATACGGTCTTCATGCTGGCCGTCGAGCTCCTGATCATTCCCCTGTTTGGCCTCTTCTTTGCTCTGGATCTCTGGGGGCCGCTGCTGCCGCTGCTGGCGGTGGCCTTACTCGGCACGGTCGGGCTCGCGGCCATCGGCACCCTGTTCTCGGCGTTGACGGCCAATCTCCGGGCGCGTGAGGTGCTGTTTCCTTTGCTGCTCTTTCCGCTGGTCGTCCCGGTCATGATTGCGACGGTCACGGCGACGAGCACTGTGCTGAACGGGGGGACGCTCGCGGAGGCGGGGAGTTGGTTGAAGCTCTTGGGTGCCTTTGATACGATATTCCTGGTCGTGGCGTATCTTGGGTTCGAACTGCTCGTCGAGCAGTAACGTTGGGTCGATGGGATGATCGGACGGGTGTTGGCAAATGGCCTGGGAGTCATTGCGCTCCTGGCGGTGCTGGCCGGGTTGTACCTGGCGTTCTTCTATGCCCCCCCGGATGCCTTGATGGGGGATGTGCAGCGGATCATGTACATCCATGTCCCGACGGCCTGGGTGGCGTTCTTCGCCTTTTTCGTCGTCTTTGTGGCAAGCCTGCTCTACCTGGGGAAACGCTGGCCCGAGGCCGACCGGCTCGCGAGTGCTTCCGCTGAGATCGGGGTCCTCTTTACCGCGTTGACCCTGATCGCCGGGTCGATCTGGGGCAAACCCACCTGGGGCACATGGTGGACCTGGGACGCCCGCTTGACCACCACGGCGCTCTTGTTGGTGATCTACGTGGGTTATCTCATGCTGCGCTCGTTCGTGGACGAATCCGAGCGACGCGCGCGGTTGGCGGCACTGGTCGGAATTGTGGGATTCATCGATGTTCCCCTGATCTATGTGTCCGTGCTGTGGTTCCGTACCTTGCATCAGCCACCCTCGCTCGGGACGGGCGGAAGCAAGATGCACGAGGCGATGCTCTTCACCCTGCTCTTCAATGTGGGTGCGTATACGCTGGTCTACCTGTTTTTGCTAGTGAAACGGGTGCGCCTCGAGAGCCTCAGGGCCATCAGCGAAATGCTGGCCGTGGAGAAAGTGCGTCATGACTAATCTGGCGTTCATACTGGCTGCCTACAGCATCACGCTGGGCGCACTGGCTGCTTATGGGATGCTTGTGTGGAGCCGCTTGCGTCTGGCCGAACACCAGATCGCTATGATGGCTCCGCCGCAGGAGGGAGGGTATGGCCAGCGGTAACCGGCGTACGCGGCGGGTGAAACTCCTGGTGGGCGCGGCGATCATCGCGGCATGCATCGGGTATCTCATGTATGGCGGCATGCGCGATACCCTCGTCTACTTCGTCACCCCCAGCGAGCTGCAAGCGAAGGGGATCTCGGCACACGGGAAGTCGTTGCGGTTGGGCGGTCTGGTCAAGGAAGGGAGTTGGACCAGGCAGGACGGCACCCTCTTGCACACCTTTGCGCTGGTGGATGAGACGGCGATGATTCATGTGGTCTTCCGCGGCATTCCCCCCGATCTCTTCGGGGAGGGACGGGGCGCGCTGGTCGAGGGGAGCTACGGGAGCGACGGGATCTTCCATGCTAAGACGATTTTAGCCAAACACTCAGAAGAGTACAAAGCTGCCGGCGACCATGCCTCGCAGGACTCGCGCGCCGACATGTACAACTCCGTGCTCAAGGCGAACCAGCCGCGGTGAATCTGAAGCGATCAGCCATCAGCGCTCAGCTCGTGACCTGTCTCCTGCTGCTGAGCGCTAACTGCAGAGGGTGCGGGTCAGAGTTTTGCCATCGTTTTGGACTGTAAATCCCTTCCCCCCGGCGAGGGGGAAGTTCTTCTTAATCCCTTCCCCCCTGGAGGGGGAAGGTCAGGATGGGGGGGAATCCTCCCCCTCAAGGGGGGAGGAGCATACAGGGCGGTACTGTTGCCGATACAAAACTTCGACGCGCAGCCAACTGCTGACCGTTGATGCCTTAAAAAGGACCCAGGTATGCTGAGTCAACTCGGCTCCTTCTTGCTCACAGTGGCGTTAGTGGTCGCCGTCTATGGCATTGCCGCGCCGGTCATCGGGATGCGCTGGCGACGCTGGGAGTTGGTCGCCAGTACGTATCATGCGGTGATCTGGATGTTTGGCCTCGTCACGGCGGCCGCGTTACTGCTGGTGGCGGCCCTGATCACGTACGATTTCAGCATTGCGTATGTGGCACGCAACACGCTGCGAGGCACGCCCCTCTATTATCGGGTGACCGCCCTCTGGGGCTCCTTAGAGGGCTCGCTTTTGCTCTGGCAGTGGCTCCTCTCCCTGTTCTCCCTGGCGGTGGTGCTGGCCTACCGACGGAAGTTGCGCCACATCATGCCGTATGTCGTGGCGGTTCTCATGACCGTCTCCGCCTTCTTTCTCTACATTATGGTGGTCCCGGCCAGCCCGTTCCGGCCCCAATTCCCGGTGCCGCCCGATGGACGCGGGTTGAACCCGCTGTTGCTCACCACCAGTATGATCTTTCATCCGGTTTTTTTATATCTGGGGTTCGTCGGGTTCACCATCCCCTTCGCCTTTGCGATGGGGGCGTTGATCACGGGGCGGCTGGGGGAGGAGTGGATCCTGGCCGCGCGACGGTGGACGGTCACCGCCTGGTACTTTCTCACCGTGGGGGTCCTGATCGGCGGGTGGTGGGCCTATACCACGCTCGGCTGGGGGGGGTATTGGGCGTGGGACCCGGTGGAGAACGCCTCGTTCATGCCCTGGCTTCTGGGAACGGCGTTTCTGCACTCGGTCATGCTTCAGGAGCATCGCAAGATGCTCAAAACCTGGAATCTGACCCTCATCATCATGACCTTCGCCATGACCATGTTTGGCACCTTCCTTACCCGCAGCGGCATTCTCTCCTCCGTGCATGCCTTCTCCAACTCCTCCCTGGGCTCGTACTTTCTCATCTTCATCGGTCTCCTGCTTCTCTTTGCGCTGTCGGCCCTCGTGTATCGGATGGACGACCTGCGGGGGCAGGCGGAGCTGGACTCGATGCTCTCGCGCGAAACCACCTTTCTCGCGAACAATGTCATTCTGGTAGTGATCGCCTGCACCGTGTTCCTGGGTACGATTTTTCCCGTCATCGCCGAAGCGGTACAGGGCGTGAAGGTGAGCGTGGGCGCCCCCTTCTTCAACCGGGTGAGTGTGCCGCTGGCGTATGCGCTGCTGGTGTTGATGGGGATCGGACCGCTGATCGCGTGGCGACGCGCCTCCTGGGATCATCTGAAACGAAATTTTACGTATCCCGTGCTTGCGGCAGGGATCATGGTCGGGTTGACCCTGCTGTGGACCCGCAATCCCTATGCGCTGATCTCCAGTGCGACCTGTACCTTTGTCACGGGAACGATCGTCTTCGAGTTCTATAAGGGCGTGTATGCCCGGCGTAAGCTGACGCCGGGGACGAGCGTGCCACGAGCCCTCTGGACCCTCTTCGCGCGGAATCGCCGGCGCTACGGGGGGTTCGTCGTGCATTTCGGGATCGTCTTGATCATCCTCGGGATTACCGCCTCCTCCAATTTTGCCGTGGAACAGGAGGTAACGGTGAACCGCGGAGAGAGCGTGCGCGTGGGCGACTACGACCTCCGCTACGTGGGGATGCGGGCGCAGGATGAGGTGTATCGCGAGGTGGTCTGGACGGACTTTACGGTGCTGCGTGGCGGACGCGAGGTGACGAAGCTGTCGCCCGGCAAGTCGTTCCATCCCAACGAGCAGCAGCCCATTGCCCAGGTGGGCATCCGCTCCACTCCCTGGGAAGATTTATATCTGGTCCTGGGGAGCGTCGAACCGGATGGCTCGTCGGCCACGCTGAAAATTATGGTGAATCCTCTGGTGATGTGGATCTGGCTCGGGGGCCTGACGATTACCCTGGGCGCGCTGATCACGATGATCCCCACGCGCCGGCGCGGGATGGTGTCCATGCCACGAGCGGCTGCACGGGCCCAGGAGTCCATCCTTTCATGAAACGATTCCTCATTCCCCTGGCGATTCTTCCCCTGCTGGCCCTGTTTGCGTTCGGGCTCACGCGTGACCCTCGCTCGATTCCTTCGCCGCTGGTGGGTCGTGAGGCCCCAGTCTTCTCGCTTCGGCTTTTCGATGGCGAGGTCTTTTCGCTGGCGGCGCATCGCGGGGATGTGGTCGTGCTGAATTTCTGGTCCTCCTGGTGCATTCCGGCCTGCTACAATGAGGCCCCGGCGCTGGAGGCGACCTGGCAACGTTACCGCGCCCGCGGCGTGGTCCTGCTCGGGGTTAACTATCAGGATCGCGAAGCCGCAGCCCGGGACTTTCTGGCGAAGTTCCAGCATACGTTTCCCAATGGCCCGGACGTCGGCAGCAAGGTCGCGATCGACTTTGGGGTCTACGGTGTGCCAGAGACGTTCTTCATCGACCGCGAGGGCCGCATCGCACACAAACATGTGGGCGAGGTCACCGTGGAGGTCCTGGTGCAGCACATCGAACGCCTCTTAAACGGGAGTGAACGCCGGTCATGATAGGGAAGGGTTCGACGTACAACGTGCGACGTACAACGTGCGACGTGCGACGTGCGACGTTCAACGTTCAAACTTCAGAGTTCGATGGTCGGCATTCATTATGCCGTGCGCGAGGTACAACGTGGTACAGGGCCTGCAGCGCGTTCTCCCTGGTTCTCTGTTTCCTACCGCTGGTGCTCTATGCGGCTGAATCGAACCTGGATGAGGACGTGCGGCTGATCGCCGCGCAACTCCGTTGTCCTGTATGTCAAAATCTCTCCGTGGGCGATTCGCCCTCGGAGTTGGCCCGGGAGATGCGCGCGTTGATCCGTGAACAACTCGAACAGGGGAAAACGCCGGCGCAAGTGTTCGACTACTTCGTCGCCAGGTACGGCGAATGGGTCCTGCTGGCGCCTCCCAAACGCGGATTGAATCTGATCATCTGGCTCCTTCCGGTGGTGCTTATTCCGGCGGGGCTGGTGATGGCCTATCTGGGGGCGCGCCGCTGGGTGCACCGCGGGGCGGCGGTGACACCCGCGCCGGCCGCGGACCCACAGTATGCCGCGCGCTTACAACGCGAGCTGGACACCTATGAGTAGGGGAAGCGCTCTGCCGCCAGTACAGGCTGTTCAATGGGCGTACGTCAGGGGTTTGCGCCTGCCTTCGACCTGACGGTTCCCTTCCCCCCGGCGAGGGGGAAGTCTTCCTTAATCCCTTCCCCCCTGGAGGGGGAAAAGCAGTGGTTAGTGGCCAGTGGTTAGTGGTTAGTGAAAAGCGGGTTCGTACTGATCACTAATCACTAACCACTGTTCCCTGCCCCCTCCAGGGGGGTTGACTGGGGGAGGTGAGGAAGTCGTCATTCCGGCGTACGCCGGAATCCAGAAAGTGGACCACCGCGATCGAGAACAGACTGGACCCCGGCTTTCGCCGGGGTGACGGGCTGACAGGGGGAGGTAGTGATGACTCAGTACGGGAAAACGTTCATCGGGGCAGCGTAAAAAAAGAAATCTCTGTACTTTTCATGATTTCACTCCTTTTACCTCCCCCGGTCAGCCTCCAGGGGGGAGGAGAATAAAGGGCAGTGTTGTATGCTTCTTCTGGTAGCGATTCTTATCGTCTTAGGAACGTTGGCATATCTCGGCTACCCGCTTCTCGTCCGGGATCGTTCCTATAGCCCCGATCAGACGGATGCGCTCGTGCAGCTCGAAGAGCTGCGCTTTGAGAAGGAAACCTTACTGCAGGCCATCAAAGACCTGGAGTTTGACCTGGCTTCTGGCAAGCTTTCTCCGGAGGATTACGCTGCGCTGCGGGGCCGGTACGAGACGCGGGCGATGGCGATGCTCCAGGAGCTGGATGCGCGGGAAGCCGTCGTGAGCGCAGCTGCGCAGGAGGCTGGCGCGACCAGGGCCGCGGAGCCTGCACCGATGAGCGCCCCCCGCAGTCTCTGGGCACGCCCGGTCCTGGCGACCTCCGTCATCGGCGCCCTCGTCGTCATCGCGGCTGGAGGTGGGTTTCTGCTGGGACGTGTCCGTCCGGAGGACCGCATGGGAGAGATGGCCTCCGAAGTACGCCAGGGGAGCGGCGCTGCGATGGTGGCGGACCTGGAAGCCCGCCTCAAGCAGAACCCCCAGGATGTCAACACGCTCGTGGGGCTGGGCCGCATCTACTTGCAGACAGGTCAAATGCCCGAGGCCATCGAGATGTACAAGCGCGTGCTCGAGCTGGATGCCGGCAACGTGTCGGCCCTCAGCGGCATGGCGATGATCCTGGCCCAGGCCGGGCACAGCGAGCAAGCCCTGGCGTTGTTCGACAAGGTGTTGGCCATTAATCCCCAATTTCCGATGGCGCTCCTGTTCAAGGGGCGTCTCCTCTATGAGGAGAAGAAAGACTACGCAGGGGCGATCGCGAGCTGGGAGAGTTTTCTGAAAACGGTGCCTCAGGGCGAGCCGGCCGACGTGGTGCGTGGCTGGATCGAGGAAGCCCGGCGGGAGGCCCGCCAGAACACGGACGACAGCTGGGGACGGAAGACCCCGTGAGGGAACAGCACCCCCTCTCACTCCCCCTTGCGAAGGGGGAGGGGAATAGATGTCGGCTCGGTGTACCAATATCTCTTGTGGACCGATTTAGATGGAAAGGAGGGGGACAAGAGCGATGGGTGAGGGAACGCAGCAAACCCTGAGACGAACCGCACAGGCGACGGGAAAGGATGTCTCGCTCTGGTATCGACGGGATTTTTTCTCGGCAGCAGGTTGGGCTGGACTCTTTGTAGCGATCATGACCGGGCTGATGGGGTTTATGCGGTACATGTTCCCCCGCGTCCTCTTCGAGCCCCCGACGACCTTCATGGCCGGGGCTCCGGCTGAGTATCCTCCGGGCGCCGTGAACGAGAAGTTTAAGAAAGACCAGCGGGTATGGGTCGTGCGGCAGGAGGATGGGAGCATTTTTGCCATCTCCGCCATTTGCACGCACCTTGGGTGCACGCCCAACTGGTTCGCCATCGAGGATAAATTTAAGTGCCCCTGCCATGGGAGCGGTTTTCGCCGCGATGGGACGAACTACGAAGGTCCTGCGCCGCGACCCCTCGATCGGGTCAAGGTCAGCTTGAGCTCCGACGGTCGGCTCGTCATCGATAAGGCGGTCGTGTATCGCATGGCACCCGGCCGTGACCCGGACGAGCAATTTCCGCAGAGCATTTTGCGCGTGTAGGGGAACGATAAGCGCTCAGCCCTCAGCCCCTACGAGGTTCGGGTGTCGAGTGTCGAGTGGCATGACCCGAAACTCGACACGCGCGATTCGAAACGAGCCCCAGCTGCCGAGGGCTGAACGTGCACAAGGAGAGCGGGATGGCAAGCGTGGAGGAGTTGGAGCGACTCGCATCCAATGTATTGGCGCGCCTGGATCAGGTCCAGACGGTTGATCCCCTGGCCAGCGACTTCGCGAGGTTGAGCCTCGAGGAGGCCTACGGGGTCCAGTCTGCGCTCGTAAGGCAGCGATGCCAGCGTGGAGAGCGGATCGTCGGGCGCAAAGTGGCGTTCACCAGTCAAGGGACCATGCGGCAGTTCGGCGTGACGGAACCCTCGTTTGGCACGATCCTCAGCGGCGGTGTCTTTGCCGATGGCGATACGATCCCGGTGGCTCGTTACCCGGCGGTGGGTGCCGAAGCCGAGATTGCCTTCGTCATGGGCGAAGAGTTGCGAGGGCCCGGGGTCACGATGGCCCATGTGCTGAAAGCGACGAAAGGCGTGGTGCCGGCGATGGAGATCATCAATCTCTGCATCTCCCACACGCCGTGGAATGTGGCAGACGTCATCGCGACCAATGCCGTGCATGCTGGCATCGTGTTGGGTGGGCAGCTCACCCCCTTGGACGGGCTCGATCTCCGCTATGAGGGGATGGTCGCGGAGGTGGATGGTGAGGTGGTGGGATCGGGCGCGGGCGTCGAGGTGCTCGGGCATCCCGTCA